>OGOD01000121.1_pt1 | contig 81830 bp, 90 predicted proteins | sample 1573631 | NCBI WGS metagenome assembly OGOD01 (sample SAMEA2581895, study PRJEB24529) | metagenome | biome: Human gut stool | place: China | collected 2011
CCTTCGGGAGTAAGACCCCTTGAAGACTACAAGGTAGATAGGGCAGAGGTGGAAGTGTGGCAACACATGGAGCTGACTGTTACTAATCGATCGAGGGCTTGACCAAAAGACTCGGAATCTGTATGAAGTTTTGAATGTACACTTGCAAAAATGGATAAGATAAGTTATGATATTAATGGTTTGAAATAAAACTATAATATATAGGGGATTGGTCAAATGGTATGATAGGAGTCTCCAAAACTTTTGGTGGGAGTTCGATTCTCTCATCCCCTGCTGATGAAGCCTTGATTTTTCAAGGCTTCATTTTTTACGTATCATATTTTTTTGTGTAATCCATGAAAACTATTTAGAAATTATTTATATAATTTAGATTTTTTAATAAAAATCTCTCATATGAATTGACATTATTATACAAAATATCTACAATAAAATAGAATAATAAAACAAAGGAGAGTTTAGAGTTATGATTCAACAGAGAAACATTGCAGTATGTATTATTTTATCCATCGTTACATGTGGTATTTATGGTATTTATTGGTTTATCGTTCTTTCTAATGATACCAATACAGTATCCAATGCGGAGAATGCCACATCCGGAGGAGTTGCTTTTGTTTTAAGCCTGATTACCTGTAACATTTACGGTTTATACTGGGCTTACAAGCAGGGAGAGAAGATCGACAAGGCAAAAACTGACAGAGGCATCCCATCAAGCAATAGCGGAGTTATATATTTAATTTTATGCTTTGTTGGATTAGGAATTGTTGCAGAAGCATTAATGCAGAATGAATTGAATAGCCTTGCATAAGGGTTAGAAAAATAATAAATCCCTGATAGTCTGGCAGAACGTCAGATTGTCAGGGATTTATTATTATGCCGTTTGTTGGAAGTTCAGGGAGCGTATGTGTGAGCAGGCGTAAAATATAAATGCCAAAGACAATGATACCGAGCAGACAAGTGATGAACGTCAGATAAGGCGGCTTTTTTTCGAATATATATTTATAAAACCAAAGATAAAGAAAGTATGGAATCAGAAGAAAGATGCAGGGGTTCATCTGAAAAGCAGTTGAAAAATGGGCTGTGAGAAAACTGATCCCAGCCCGCGTGAGACCACAGGCAGGACATGGAAAGCCAAATAAAATAGCAATTGGACAGACAGAGTGAAAGAGATATTGAGTAACGCTCATGTATATAATAATACAAAGGATTGCAATGCGATTATGGTATAGATCGGATAAAAAATTTTTAATTCCTTTTAAAATGAACATATGATCTCCAAAATATAAAAAACGATAGACAAATTATAAGTAGTACTCTGATTCATCATAAATGAGGGGCAAAATATCTCTTGACCCTCATATCATAATATAACATGAATGTATATTTAAGGCAAAATTGTATGTGATTTTATACATCGGGAAACTAAATGAACAAAATTAGTTTCTTTAAAATATGTGCAAATTGAATAAAAAAATCGATAATGGAAAATAATAGTAGTAAAAATAGATAGTGTAGTTTTTTAAGAGACGTGAAACCGGAAAAATTAGTTCCTTATCTCCGGAATTTTACAAAAAAAATGATAAAAAATGACGGAAAATGGCGGAATTTGAAGCAATGACGGAAAATTGACAAATGAAGAAAATGATGTCATAATGCGTTTCTGAAATAGGAAGTAAGTGTTTTTGATAAGAAAGAAAGGATGTTTAAAATGATTGAAAGAAAAATCAGATTGACTGACACAGAAGAGGTTAAGGATTTTGTAAGAGCTGCCGGAAAATGTGATTTTGATATTGACGTCTGTTATAATAGAGCAGTAATTGATGCAAAGTCGTTACTTGGCATGCTGTATCTGGGAATCTGCAAAGATCTTGTTGTAAAATATGGCGAGCAGGATGAATGTTTTGAACATATAATGAACAAATATGCGGTTGCATAACTTCCGCTGTTATTAATTTCACTCATAAGTGATGTGTTCCGGCATAAGAAAAGGACTATGTGGGCAAAGGTATATTTGAAATCTTTGTCTGCATGGTCTTTTTCTTTTTTTCTATCAGAAAATCAGTTATAATGGACAGTATGAGTAAAGAGAAAAAAGGGAAAGAGACAGAAAATCAAATAGAAGAAAAAAGAAGCCAGATCAAGATCTCAGTACGCAATCTTGTAGAATTTATTTTCCGGGAAGGAGACATTGACAACCGGCATGGACAGTCTGTTTCACCGGAAGCAATGTTAGCAGGGAGCAGAATGCACCGCAGGATCCAGAAGCGGATGGGCAGCGATTATCATGCAGAAGTGCCGCTGAAATTAGTGATCGGGGAAGAAAACTATGACCTTGTATTAGAGGGAAGAGCGGATGGAATCCAGATCACTTCGGAATCAGAACGTGAGATTGATTATTCCAGTAATTTCAATTCCATGACAATTGAGGAGGATATGAATGTTGTCATTGATGAGATCAAGGGGGTATATCTGAAGCTAGAGCAGTTAGCAGAACCGGTCAGGGTCCATAAGGCACAGGCAATGTGTTATGCGTATATTTTTGCATTGCAGCATGGAATAGAACATATCGGCATTCAGATGACCTATGTAAATCTTGATACGGAGGAAATCAAATATTTTCACGAAGATTTTGCATTTTCAGCTTTAGAAGAATGGTTTGATGAGCTGATCAGGGCTTATAAGAAATGGTCAGATTTTCAGTATGCATGGCGGATCCTGCGGCAGGAATCCATACAGAAACTGCAGTTTCCATTTCCTTACCGGAAAGGGCAGAAGGAGCTCGCTGCCGGAGTGTACCGCACAATAAAACGGAAAAAGAATCTGTTTATCCAGGCACCGACCGGGGTTGGAAAGACGATCTCCACTGTTTTTCCGGCGGTGAAAGCAGTGGGAGAAAATCTTGGAGACCGTATCTTTTATCTGACGGCAAAGACAATCACAGGAACGGTGGCAAGGGAAGCGTTTGAATTATTGCGCAAAGGCGGATATCAGGCAAAGATTATCCAGATCACGGCAAAAGAAAAACTTTGTATGTGTGATGAGATGGAGTGTAATCCGGTACACTGTCCATATGCAAAAGGACATTATGACAGGGTAAATGATGCAGTTTTTCAGCTGCTTTTGCAGGAAGATGTATTTTCCAGGGAAGTGTTGTTAGAGCAGGCAGAAAAGTATCAGGTCTGTCCGTTTGAAATGAGTCTGGACGTGGCATCCTGGGTGGATGATATTATCTGTGATTATAATTATGTGTTTGACCCGAATGTGTACCTGAAACGTTTTTTTGCAGAGGGGATCCGGGGAGATTATATTTTCCTTGTGGATGAGGCTCATAATCTGGTGGAGCGCAGCAGAGAGATGTACAGTGCGGAGATTTATAAGGAAGATTTTCTGGCGGTAAAGAAGATCGTGAAGCGTTATCGGCCGGGACTTGAGCAGCAATTTAACCACTGTAACCGTATTTTGCTGGAATATAAAAGAGAGTGCGAAAAGTATAAGGTTTATGACAACATTGGAAATCTGATGTTTTATCTTATGAAGCTTGCGTCAGAACTGGACGAGTTTTTACAGCGCAGCACAGAGTTCCCGGAGCGGAAAGAAGTGAGTGAATTTTATTTTGGACTGCGCAATTTTATTAATATGTATGAGCGCGTGGATGAGCATTATGTGATTTATACAGAGCATATGGAAGATGAGCGTTTTAAGATGAAGCTGTATTGCGTTGATCCATCGCTGAATCTGCAGGAATGCATCGACAGAGGCAATTCGGCCATCTTTTTTTCGGCTACTTTTTTGCCGATCCAATATTATAAAAATCTGTTATCCACGAAGAAAGATAACTATGCGGTTTATGCGGAGACAGCCTTTTCGGAGGAGCAGAGTCTGTTACTTATGGGAAGCGACGTCAGCAGCCGGTATACAAGGAGAAACCAAAGTGAGTTTGAACGGATCGCACAATATATCCAAAAGACCGGGCTTGCAAAGAAAGGAAATTATATGGTTTTCTTTCCATCTTATAAAATGATGCAGCAGGTCTATGAAGTGTTTCAGGAGCTGGATGGGGGTACCGTGGAGGCTATCATGCAGGAGCCGGGAATGAATGAGGAAAAAAGAGAGGCATTTCTGGCTGAATTTTCGGCAGAGAGGGAAAAAACACTGATCGCATTTTGTGTGATGGGTGGAATTTTTGGTGAGGGGATCGATCTGAAAAAGGAACAGCTGATCGGTGCGGTCATTGTCGGAACAGGACTTCCACAGATCAGTAACGAGAGGGAAATACTGATGGATTATTATGAAAAAAGAATGGGCGAAGGCTTCGATTATGCCTACCGTTATCCGGGTATGAATAAGGTATTGCAGGCTGCAGGGCGCGTGATCCGGACGATAGATGACGTGGGTGTGATCGAACTTTTGGATGAACGTTTTTTACAGAGTGATTACCGGAATCTGTTCCCGAAAGAGTGGGAGAAACGTCTGGTGTGTACCGTTGACAGCGTTGAAACATATCTGGAAAAATTCTGGGAAGAAAAACAATAAAATTTGAAAGGGCATATCAGTATCAGCTTCAGGAAAACAGCATGGATATTGATATGCCCTTTGTTTTATTTCAGACAGGATCGCTCTGGTGTCTTAGCGGTAGTCGCCCATGTAGAACAATGCAATGGTACCAGGACCGGAATGTGCGCCGATAGTTGGTCCGATGTGATTGATCAAAAAGTTTTCAATGCCAAGTCTCTTTTTAATAAGTTCTGCGACAAACTGGGCATCCTCTAAGGAATCTCCGTGTGAAATGAACACGATGTCGTTTTTGTCACGCCATGCACCGATCTGCTTTTCCATACTGTCAACAAGGGCGATCAGCGATTTTTTCCGGCCGCGGACCTTGGAAAGCGGGATGAGGTGGCCTTCGTTATCCACATGGAGGATCGGTTTTAAGTTGATCATGCTTCCGACTACGGCAGCGGTTTTGGATACACGTCCGCCGCGATAGAGATGGAAAAGATCATCTACAGTAAAGTTATGTACGACATGCAGTTTATTTTCCTCTAACCAAGCAGCAATCTCGTCAATACTTTTTCCCTCTTCTTTCATCATGACTGCTTTGTGTACAAAAAGTCCTTCGCCCATGCTGGCACAGAGAGAGTCGATCACGATGATTTTGTTGTCGGGATACTTCTCGGCGAGGTTCATGGCAGCCAGGCGGCAGCTGTTATAAGTACCGCTCAGACCGGAAGAAAATGCAATGTGCAGGATGTCGACATCCTGTGTTTTGATAATATTTTCAAAAAGATTTTCTGCTTCCTCAGGATTTGCCTGTGAGGTCGTTGGAAGAGAACCATTGCGCATCATGGCATAGAATTCTTTTTCCGGAAGGGAATGTTCCCAGGTGTAAGTCTGGTTTTCAATCGTATATGGAAGAGACATCATGCCGAGATGATGTTCGTTGACATAACTTGCAGGAAGATCCGTCGTGGTGTCTGTTGTTATAATAAAGTCTTTCATAAAACCTCCTTGTTTTGCGAAGCAAAATCCGAGTTCCATTGAACGAGGAGAGGATTTTGACCTCCTTGTTTTGCGATTATCTGATACCATTATATAAGATTCTATGGAGAAAGAAAAGAAAATCATGCAAATTCTAAAATATTTATAAATTTCCAAAAGATAGTTTACTTTTTGAAAAAAAGAAAGTATGATAATCACATCTTTTTTATCAAATAAGTGTTAGTTATCGAGGAATATCCCTGCAGATTTTTAGGAGGCAGGAATTTTGAGCAAGCAGAAGATAATTGGCATTTTTGGCTGTGAACAGACGGATTTATGTATCTATCTGGCCAGCATCTTAGAGAATATGAAGAACAGTGTTCTCGTCATTGACAATTCATTTGAGCAGAAAATGCGATTTTGCATCCCAAGACCAAATGAAAAAATGAATATGATCACTTATAAAAATGTGGATTACACAGCGCTTTGTGAGCGCAGTCTGTGGAAAACAGAAGGTTATGACTATGTCATTGTAAATTTAGGCAGTTGGCCGGATGAGAAAAGTGTCACGGATTGTGATGAATTGATCTGTGCGCTGAATTGTGAGAAGTGCGAGATTGAAAAGTACCGGGAATTTATTTTACATATCGAACATCCGGTCAGTGTTTTATTCCGGGATTTTTGCAAAAGTTATATGAGTGCAGGAGGAATCAGAAAACTTTTTGTGGATGAAAACTGTTTTGTATTAGAACAGTTGTTTTTGCCATTTTCTGAGGCTGACGAGTGCAGCAGGCTGATGATGCAGTTTGAGGGATACCGGAATTTTGCAAATTTATCAAAGGAGTTTGAAAAGGTATTATTCCATTTGTGCAGGAATATTTCAGAGCAGGATTATAAAGAGGTTTTGATGGGCGTCCGCCGTGCAAAAAGGGGGGAATGCTTTTGAAAATCGTATTCTGGAGTGAGGAAGCGGCGTGTGGAACAACATCGAATATGATCGCAACGGCAAGCATGATCGTTGCGAGACATGACTGCCGCGTAGCGATGCTTTCAGCGGAAAAGAATGCGCATGATCTTGCCGGAAATTTTTCCAGACCGGATTCTGTGACTGTGAATGAAGACTGTGCTTACTACGCATTAGAAGGGTTGGATTATCTGTTGATGGCTGGAAAATACGGTAATCTTACGGAACATCATTTAGAGGAGGCTTTACAGTCTGTTGTAGATGGAAAACTTTTCTGCATTCCGCAAGGGAAACGGATGCTCTGCGATTTTTATCCGAAGGAGACAAGAAACATTTTAAACCAGGTGATCCGTTTGCTGGATGAAAGTATGGATTTTTCGTTTATTGACTGTGGAAGTGAAAGAAATGACTGGACAAAAGAGCAGATGAAGCAGGCAGATCTTATTGTTGTCAATTTCAGTCAGACATCCCAGGGGTTAGATCATTTTTTTTCAGAGCATGCAGATGTTTCGGAGAAGGTGGTGTATCTGATCGGAAGTTATCAGAAAGATGCTGTCTATAATAAGAAAAATATCCACAGAATCTATCGGATTGCACCGGAGAAACTTGGTGTAGTTCCCTATAATCCTGAGTTTGAGATGGCATGCCGGGAGGGAAAATTAGACAGGTATATCCGTGGCAGGAGACTGTTACTTCCGACAGATATGAGGGAAAATTTTTTCACAGAGTTAGAGCATACCGTACAGATGATCCTGGAGCGGTCTGATAAGAGGGGAGGCGGGCAGGATGTCAGTGGAAGAGACAGGCAGTCTGGAATTGTTTGAAGGAAAACAGCAGGAAATTACAAGACAGGAACTTGTGGAGCGGGTGAGTGAACATGTGAACCGCATTCTGCGCAGAAATCTGTATGAATTAAAACTGGACGAAAGACAGACATTTCGGCTTTTAAGGCAGAAGGAGGAACTCCGCAGATATTTAAAAGAAGCCGGAACCGGAAATTTACAGGTAAAAGAGTATTTGATTTCTTTTATTCAGGAATTTCTGTTAAACGGAATGAAGATGGATGAAGAGATGATAAAGCATACATTTTTCTTTTCGGAAAAAGGCAGCAGGCAGGCGGCGGTCAGATTTGATATTCTGCTGTTTCTGTATAAAGAACAGTATGGCAGCGGAGCAATGGAAAAACTGATCGAGGAACACGGCTTATTGTCAGGAACGGAAAATGTGATCACGGAGGAGCAGATTGAGCATGTTTATGGAGTCTGCGGAAGAAAATTGAAGTTCATTGAGCAGATCGAGCTTTTGAGCAGGAAGATTTATGCTTACTATAAAGGGCTTGGTGCAATCGATGAGCTACGCGACATGAAGATCGACGGTGTTTCCGGCGGTGTGTCCGGAAAAGAGGGGACGTATCACAGTGCATGGATTTTTTATCATGGAAGAAGTGTCTGGCTGCCGTTTCTGGATTTTGAGCGGGAGGAAGAGATGGAGCGGATTTCCAGAAATCTTTGCAGATATCATCAGCCGGGAGAAATTTCACGAAAGAAAGGATATCTCGTTCATGAGATGGCAGATCATGCCAGAGTTGTAGTTGCCAGACCGGATTTTGCGGAGAACTGGATGTTTTTTATCCGTAAACTCGACAATATCCCGGAAGTCTCGTTACAGCAGCTTGTGACAGGCGGACATGCAGAAATCCCGGTCGAACTTTTAAAATGGCTCATGAAGGGTTGTCAGGTGACGGCGGTCACCGGAATGCAGGGCTGTGGTAAGACAACATTGCTCACTGCGATGGTCGGAGAGATCCCGGAGGAATATACCATTCGTGTGTTAGAACTGGCATTTGAACTGCATTTGAGGGAGCGCTATCAAAACAGAAATATTGTGACGTTCCGCGAAACGGCGGGGATGATGGAACACGGTGGAATTGGCGGACAGGAGGCTCTGGAAGTACAGAAAAAAACAGACGGAGCCGTGAGCATTATCGGAGAGGTTGTCAGTGCAAAAGTGGCGTCATGGATGATCGAGAGCGGACAGACAGGTTCTCTGTTTACGATTTTTACGCACCATGCGAAGAGTACAAGAAGTCTTTTATTATCGCTTCGGAACAGTCTGTTGAAGGAGGGCAGTTTTCAGTCGGAGAGAGTTGCATTAGAACAGGTGACGGAAGTGGTACGTTTTGATGTGCACCTGCACATGAGCAGAGAGGGACAGCGCTATATCGAGAGGATCAGCGAGATCGTGCCTGACACGGAAAGTCCGGAGGGATACCGGATCGTGGAACTTGTGCGGTTTGACGGGGAACGGTACGTGAAGCTGCATACCATCAGCGAGACGACACGGGCAGAAATGGTGAAATGGCTGACGAAGGAAGAGAAGGAGGCATTTTTCAATGTGGATATTTGAGGGCATTTTGTATGTCATTCTTCTGCTTGTATTTATCCGGTATGACCGAAAAAAGCGGCTTTGGATAAAGACGGTCTCACAGGAGGAGAAGTTCGAACATTATCTGTCAGAGTTATCGGCCACTTACGGAAAACAGAAAAATATTGAGGAGGCAGTGGCAGAAGTGGAGGAGTCACATACGGTCACACTTCCCACAGAACATTCCTATGTGCGTATCTATGGCGCAATGTGTGCGGTCATCCGGGAGGATGGAGATATACTTTCGGATGGATATTCTGTCTTTCAGAGAAATCTGCAGTATCTGAAAGAGGAAATACGCGAAAATCTCCTGCTCTGCAAGTCGAAAATGCATGGTTTTACAGGGCTTGATGTTCTTTCCGTCCTTCCGGTCTGCTTCCTGCCGGTTGTGAGGCTCTGGGCGATCCGGGTTTCAGAGGGGCTGTCCGCTTATTATTATGGCAGCTATGGAATGTTGACAACAGTGCTCCTGTTCGCGGCAACGATTGGAATTTATGGACTTATCCTATGGCTGTTTCTGCCGGATGAGGAACAAAAAGACCGGTACCGGCTGGAAAAGTGGCTGTTACAGTTTCCATGGATGGCATATTTACTGGATGTCTATGTCAGCCGGCATTATACAAAATGTCTGAAGAAAAATGAACAGATCAAACAGTTGCAGGGATTTGGAAATGTCAGGGCTTTTCTGATGAAAAAGGTCTGCTTTTTTGCAGCGGCATTGCTTGGAAGCGTATTGTTTCTCACGGTGTATCAGAATGCAGAGCGTTCCCAGATCCTGACACAGATAAAAATTCCGTCTTATCAGCTTATGATGCTGCCGGAGAGAGCCAGGGAGCAGGTAAAGAGACAATATCAGGAGCTGGCAGCACAAATGGCAACTGAGGGTTTGAAAATGGATCAGGAGGCATTTCAGGAGCATCTGGAACAGTCTGCAGTCTGGGAGGAGTTAAAACAGGAACTTTCTTTAACAGATAATACGCAGGGGACGGAAGAAATTGCGGAGGCACTTTTTTTACAGGTGCGGGCATATCATGAGATCCGGATTGTCTGGTATCACATTTTATTTATCGCTGTGGTATCAATTCTGGCGTTTCAGATTCCGGAACTTTTTTTGGTGGCAGAACAGTGGAAGTCTAGGGAAAAAAGGATGAGTGAATGTCTGAGGCTGCAGACGGTAGTACTTTTACTCATTCATTATGAGAAGACAACGGTGGAAGAAATTTTATGCCAGATGGAGAATTTTGCGGTTTTATTTCAAAGCCAGATGGCAGAAGCGGTGGATCATTTTTCTTATGACCGGATCAGATCACTTCAAAAATTAAAACAGGAGATCCCGGATGAACCGGTACAGAGAATCTGTGATGCACTGGAGTTTTGCGAGGAACTGCCTGTGGAGGAAGCGTTTTTAAACCTCGAAGACGAGCGCGAATATTTTTTGAAGAAGAATATGGAAGAGCGGAAGAATTATCAGGGAGAATGCATTGCACTGGCAAAAATGTCAGCGTATCTGCCGATGTTTTTACTCATTATATTAAAGCTGGTCGTGCCGTTTGTGGCGGAGGGATTAAGCGAACTTCATGCATACAGCCAGAGCATGACAGGATTTTTTTAGGGAAAAGTGTTATACAAAAATAAATGAAATTAAAATGAAAAAGGAAGGTATCGATCATGGAAAATAGTTTAAAAGGATTAATGCTTGCAGCAGGAATTATCATTACCTGCATTATTATCAGTCTCGGATTTTATATTGCAAGGGAGGCGAGAGATACTGCCTCGGAGGGAACTGGGCAGATCAATCAGCTGCAGGCGGAGTTTACGGATGCGTCCAAAACAATGTATGACGGCACGGAAGTGTCAGGAAGCGAAGTGCTGAATGTCATTCGGAAATTCAGTGATGAGACAATGGGAATTCTTGTACAGACGAATAAAAATAAAACGTACTACAATTATAATTTTGACGTGGATAAGGGGGAGCTGGGAAAAGCGTTAGATAACAGCTACAAAAATGCGCAGGATGTGGCAAGTGACAAGTATATCAATCCGACTGCACGCTTTCAGGGCAGTATCGTAAAGGATGTGAATGGCACGATCATCGGGATCGTGTTCGCACAGGTATAGTATGCAGTGTACACGGAGAGTACAAAAAGACAGGAGGTCAGCAATGGAAGAAGGATTGCAGGGGTTGTTGATGGGAGCTGTGCTTGTGATGTTTCTGATCGCAATGGAGTCAGCCTTGCAGGCGGTGGACAGCAGTGAAGCGTTGGAACAGACGGTGGAAGAGCGGATGATGGAGCAGAGAACGATTACAGTACAGAGAATTTCAGAAAAAGAGAGTGATGTGTTTGGATGGATGAAATATTTGGAAGAGTGACTGCCATTTTATTTGCAGCAGCGGTGTTTATGGGGATGCCGCTTTTGTACATGAGTGAGCGGGCAAAATCAGCAGAACAGATGTATCTTTTGACGGTCAATACAGAGTTTGTGGACAGCATTTGCAATACCGGTTTTTTGACGATGGAAATGTATCAGCAGTTTTATAAAGAAATATCTGCCGCTTCCGGTATTTACGAGGTGCATATGTATCGGGAGCAGAAAGACATTGTACTGGAGCAGGGAGACTATTCCTATGAGAGTATTTTCTTTGATGAAAAAGATATGTTAGCCGAACTGGAGAAAAATCGTGTGTATGAATTTGAACGTGGGGATTATCTGAAAGTGGCGATCATAAAGAAGAAGGGATGGATGAATTTCGTGGGAAGCAGGGATTCTTCGGTCAATGTTTTATATGGAGGCACAGTACGGTATGAAGATTTCTAACTGGTGTATCTTATTTTCGGTACTTTTCTGTGGCATGATATTGTATACAGATCTGCGATTCCGCTATACGATGGAGGCACAGTATACCATGGAGGAGTACAACCGGATTTTTGACCGGGCAGCAGATGATGCGCTGACTGATCAGCTGCAGGAGGAGTACTGGGATGGCAGCCTGAAAATAGATGAAGAGAAAGTACAGAACCGATTTTTTGAGCAGACTGCCTATGTGCTGGATCTGACAGGAGAGACAGAAAAGGAAAACTTAAAGGAACTTGTTCTTTTGCGAAAACTGGTAAATGAGAAGGGGAAAAGTTTATCCGTGGAGGAGAGCAGGAAGATTCAAATGCAGATGGAGAATATCACAAATCAAAGGTCAAAGCTTACTGATATGGCATATCTGATGCTGTTCCCGGAAGCGGAACATGAGGAATGGGCACAGAATCTGAAAAATCATGGATTTTACACTTTTCTGGAAATGCCGGATACCGAGCGGTATCCATGGACGAAAATGTTTGATCTCGATGAGATACGTTATGCGCTTAGTGGGGCAGAACTTGTAAAAAAGGAAGAGGACTAAGCCTCTTCCTTTGGTTCAGGTTTTTTGATGTATATTTTTTCAATACGGTTTTTATCCATCTGTTCCACACGGAGCAGTACATCATCATCTGTAATAATGATCTCATTTTTTTCCGGAAGATGATCTAATAAGCCGATCAGGTAACCGCCGATGGTGTCATAATCGTCGGATTCAAAATCAAGATCAAGCTTTTCACACAAATCTTCCAGATTTGTAGAACCGAGGACAAGATATTCCCGGTCGCTTAGTTTTACGATCGGATCTTCCTCATCGGTATCGTACTCATCACGGATTTCACCCACGATCTCTTCTAAGAGATCTTCGAGAGTGATAAGCCCGGCAGTAGCACCATACTCATCAAGGACGATGGCAAGGGAAATGGAAGATTTACGCATTTCCATAAAAAGCTCTGCGGTATTTTTATGCTCATATGTAAAATATGGTTCCCGCATAATGTCCTGGATAGAGAAATGTTCCCGGTCTTTATAAAGCAGCAGATCCTTCATATTGATGATACCGATGACATTATCGGTAGTGTCTTTGTAAACCGGAAGACGTGTAAATTTGTCTTCTTTGAATATTTCAATCAGTTCATCGTAAGTGCAGTTGATATTTGCAAATGTCATATCAATTCGTGGTACCATGACCTCTTTTGCCTGGGCATCACCGAAATCGAATACATTATTGATCATCTCATGTTCTTCGGACTCAATAACGCCGGTTTCTTTTCCGACATCGACAATGGTTCGCAGTTCTTCTTCGGTCATGGCTTTGTCTTTTGCATTCGGATCAATACGCAGAAGGAATAAGAATGCAATGGAAAGTTTATTTAAAATAAAAATGACCGGAGTGAGAAGTTTCATCAGCCAGTAAATGATGTTGCAATAGGAAAGAGATATTTTTTCTGCATTAATGGTTGCAATTGTTTTTGGAGAAATTTCCCCGAAAATCAAAATCAATAGTGTCAGAATACCGGTTGCGATTCCGGCACCAACACTTCCCCACATATCCAGAGCAAGAGAAGTTGCAATGGAAGATGCAGAAAGATTGACAATATTGTTTCCGATTAAGATTGCACTTAACATTTTACCGGAGTCATCGGTAACTTTAAGTACGCATGCCGCACGGGAATTCCCGTCTTCTGCGAGAGAGCGCATACGGATCCGGTTTACGGTCGTAAGTGCAGTCTCCGCAGAAGAAAAAAATGCGGAAAGTAAAAGCAGAATGATTAAAATAATAATCTGAAATATGGAACCCGAGTCCAAAAATATTCACCTCATCTAATAAACTATGATTAAGAAGCGGAAACTATTCTTCGATACTGTAGTTTGGCGCTTCCTTTGTAATGTGAATGTCATGTGGATGACTTTCACGTAATGCTGCAGCAGAGATCTTGACAAACTGACCTTTTTCTTTCAGGTCTTCGATCGTTGGGCAGCCGCAGTAGCCCATACCGGAACGGATACCACCGATCATCTGGAAAACAGTGTCCTCAAGTGTTCCCTTGTAAGCAACACGTCCTTCGACACCTTCTGGTACTAATTTTTTAGCACCTTCCTGGAAGTAACGGTCTTTGCTGCCGTTTTCCATAGCGGCGAGAGAGCCCATACCACGGTAAACTTTGTATTTTCTTCCCTGATATAATTCGAAAGTACCAGGAGCTTCATCACATCCTGCAAAGAGACTTCCCATCATACATACGTTAGCACCGGCAGCAAGAGCTTTTGTCATATCACCGGAGTATTTGATACCGCCATCGGCGATAACCGGGATACCGTACTCTTTTGCAGCAGCGTAGCAGTCCATGATAGCTGTGATCTGAGGAACACCAATACCGGCAACAACTCGTGTGGTACAGATAGAACCAGGTCCGATACCGACTTTCACTGCGTCAGCTCCGGCCTTGATCAGGTCACGGGTAGCAGCACCGGTGGCAACGTTTCCTGCGATTACCTGTAAGTCAGGGTAGGCAGCTTTGATTTTCTTGACTGCCTCTAAGATATTGCGGGAATGACCATGTGCAGAGTCAACCACGATCACATCAACGTGGGCTTTTACCAAAGCATCGACACGTTCCATCATATTTCCTGTGATACCAACGCCGGCGCCACAGAGAAGACGGCCGAGATCATCTTTGGCTGAGAGTGGGTATTTGATCTGTTTCTCAATATCCTTAATGGTGATAAGTCCTTTTAAATGGAAGTCTTTGTCTACGATCGGAAGTTTTTCTTTTCTGGCTTTTGCAAGAATTTTCTTTGCTTCGTCTAAAGTGATTCCTTCCGGAGCTGTGATAAGACCTTCAGAGGTCATGCTCTCACTGATTTTTTTTGTGAAATCTGTCTCGAATTTTAAGTCACGGTTTGTGATAATACCAACTAATTTGCCACCCTCACAGATCGGAACGCCGGAGATACGGAACTTTCTCATGAGATCTTCAGCATCCTGTAAAGTGTGTTCCGGAGAAAGGAAAAATGGATCTGTGATAACACCATTCTCTGAACGTTTTACTTTGTCAACTTCCTCTGCCTGTGCCTGAATGGACATGTTCTTGTGGATGATACCGATACCGCCCTGTCGAGCCATGGCGATCGCCATGCGGTGCTCTGTTACAGTATCCATTGCTGCACTCATCATTGGAATATTTAAAACGATTTTTTTTGTAAGGTGTGTTGTTAATTCGATCATATTAGGTGTTACTTCTGAATACTGCGGAACTAATAATACGTCATCAAAAGTAATTCCATCACCGATAATTGTACCCATTTTTTAGATCCTCTCTTTCTTCATCATGATGTGTTATTTTAAAATAATTATATATTAAGGTAATTGTTCTGTATCATAGCAAAAAAAATACATAATGTCAATAATATATAAGTATAGATTTATAAAATAAATAAACAAATTAGTAAAACTTATAAAACAGAAAACAAAGGCTAATAGGAAGAATCATGATAAAGGTATTCACAAATGATTTTCGGTGTGATATGATGAAAAAGGCAACGGGGCTACAAAAGGGGTCACGTTGCCTTTTTTTAATATTTTATGCAAAAGATGTGTTTGTCAGAAGAAAAACATATCCTTATAATAAGGTAAAAATTGGAGTGAGAAAATGGAATTTCGACCATGCATTGACATTCATAACGGAAAGGTAAAGCAGATTGTCGGTGGCAGCTTAAAAGATGAAGGGAATATGGCAGACGAAAATTTTGTTTCCGGACAGGATGCAGTTTTTTATGCAAATCTTTATAAAAAAGAAGGTTTTCGCGGTGGTCATATTATTTTATTAAATGCGAGAGACAGCGAATATTACAAGGCGACAAAGAAACAGGCGATGGGTGCGTTACAGGCGTATCCGGGAGGTCTGCAGATTGGCGGCGGCATTACGGCTGAAAATGCAGAAGAATTTCTTACAGCAGGAGCAAGTCATGTCATTGTCACGTCTTATGTATTCTGTGATGGAAAGATTCAGATGGATCGATTAAAAAAGCTTCGGAATGCGGTTGGAAAAGAGCATCTGGTCTTAGATTTAAGCTGCAGGAAAAAAGATGGAAAGTATTATATTGTGACAGACCGCTGGCAGAGGTTCACAGAGCAGATGATCACAGAGGATTTGTTAGAGCAGCTTGCAGGTTACTGTGATGAATTTTTAGTACATGCAGTAGATGTGGAGGGAAAGGCAAGTGGCATTGAAGAGGAACTTGTCCGGTTGTTAGGAAGCTGGGGAAAAATTCCGGTGACTTATGCCGGAGGCGTTGGAAATTTAGATGATCTTGCAAAGCTGAGAAAACTGGGAAAAAACAGGTTAAATGTTACGATTGGCAGTGCATTGGATCTTTTTGGCGGGACAATGTCCTATGAAAAGGTAAAAGAATTCTGTCGGGAATGACAAAGTAAATAAATATAAATGTTGGAGGATTGGATTATGAGCAAGTACACAAAGCAGGATATTATCCGGATGGTAGAAGATGAGGATGTAGAATTTATCCGTCTGCAGTTTACGGATATGTTTGGCACATTAAAAAATGTGGCAGTCACCTCAAGCCAGTTAGAGAAGGCTTTGAATAATGAATGTATGTTTGATGGATCTTCTATTGAGGGATTTGTGAGAATTGAGGAGTCTGATATGTATCTGTATCCGGATCTTGATACATTCTGCATTTTTCCATGGAGACCACAGCAGGGAAAGGTAGCCAGAATTATCTGTGATATTTATACGGCAGACAGACAGCCTTTTTCCGGTGATCCGAGATATGTTTTAAAGAAGGCGGTCGCTGATGCAGCACAGATGGGATACCAGTTTGATGTGGGACCGGAGTGTGAATTTTTCCTGTTTGATCAGAATAATGAGGGTCAGCCGACAACAGAAAGTAATGAGCGCGCAGGGTATTTTGATCTGGGACCGGTCGATCTTGGGGAAAATGCCAGACGAGACATGGTGCTTACGCTGGAAGATATGGGATTTGAGATTGAAGCTTCGCATCATGAAATGTCACCGGCACAACATGAAATTGATTTTCGTTATGATGAGGCATTGAAAACAGCAGATAACATTATGACATTTAAACTTGCGGTAAAGACGATCGCAAAGAGGCATGGAATGTTTGCAAGTTTTATGCCAAAACCAAAATATGGGATCAATGGCTCCGGCATGCATGTCAATATGTCATTGGCTAAGGATGGTAAAAATATTTTTGCCGACCCGGAGGGAGAGATGGGACTCAGCAAAGAGGCATTCTGGTTTATCGGTGGAATCATGAAACATATGAAGGGGATGACAGTGATCACTAATCCGCTGGTCAATTCCTACAAGAGACTTGTTCCTGGGTATGAAGCACCAATTTACGTTGCGTGGTCAGCAACGAACCGTAGTCCGCTGATCCGTATTCCGGTTACCAGAGGAGCCGGGACAAGAGTGGAACTTCGTTGTCCTGATCCGGCAGCCAATCCATATCTGGTTTTAGCAGTGTGTCTGGAGGCCGGACTCGACGGAATCCGCAATCAGATCACACCACCGGATGCCGTGACAGAAAATGTATTTGAGATGCAGCTGCCACAGAGAGCAAAGCTTGGAATCGAATCTCTGCCGGGTGATCTCGAACAGGCAGTGGAAGAATTGGAAAAAGATGATTATATCAAGAATGTTTTAGGCGGGCATATCACAGAAAAATATCTGGAAGCAAAGAAAGCAGAATGGGCAGATTATCGTGCGCAGGTAACCGAATGGGAAATCGAAAAATATCTTTATAAAATTTAAGCTGAAGCCGGATTAGATTTTGAACAATATTATTGTTGCATTTCCCAAACAGGAGACAGCCCAAAACCTGAAGAAAATTTTGCTGCAGAATGGATTTCATGTGGATGCAGTCTGCTCTACAGGTTCCCAGGCACTGCAGAGTGCCAATGAATTGGGTGGGGGCATTGTCATTTGTGGCTACCGATTTGTGGATATGATGTACACAGAACTGCATGAGTATCTGCCGGATCAATTTGAAATGCTGTTAGTTGCGTCGCCTGCAAATTGCGGGGAGCGTGATCTGGAAAATATTGTCTGTCTGTCGACACCGCTGAAGGTTCACGAATTACTGCAGACTGTTGAAATGATGGATTACACAATCACGAGACGTCGGAAAAAGCAGAGGGAAAAACCAAAGCAGCGTTCAAAAGATGAACAGGAAATGATCGCTGAGGCAAAGGCACTTTTGATGGAGCGAAATAATATGACAGAAGAGGAAGCACATCGCTATATTCAAAAGCGGAGCATGGATAATGGAACCGGTCTGACAGAAACAGCTCAGATGATTCTAAGTTTGCTGCTCGCATAAACTTTTTATCCAATGAAACAGAATACCCCTGACATAAGATAAAATCTTTGCCGGGGGTTTTGTTGTCTGAAAAAACGCTGTGAAAAAATTTTAAGTATAGCTGAAAAAAACGGTATTTTTGAGAAAAATAATTGATTCCTGGTAAACAAAAATACTTGCAACTGTCATACATCAATGCTATACTAAAGCAAAGTTTAAAGGAAAATTGTTATGCTGTAAAAAGAAAAACAGCAGCTATTATGATGGAGGAAGAGATTATGTTCAAAGTAAATGACAATTATCAGAAGCTTCCGGGAAGCTATCTGTTCAGCACGATTGCAAAGAAAGTAAGTGCATTCAGCCAGGCAAACCCAGATAAAAATATTATCCGTCTTGGAATTGGTGACGTGACACAGCCAATCGCACCGGCGATTATCGATGCAATGCACAAGGCAGTAGATGAAATGGGAGATGCTGCTACTTTTCACGGATATGCACCGGATCTTGGATATGAATTCCTGAGAAGTGCGATCGCGAAAAATGATTATCAGGCAAGAGGATGCGATATCTCTACGGATGAGATTTTTGTTTCCGATGGAGCAAAGAGTGATTCCGGAAATATTCAGGAGATTTTTTCTGTGGATAACCGCATTGCGGTGTGCGATCCTGTATATCCGGTTTATGTAGATTCCAATGTTATGGCAGGAAGAACAGGCGAATACGATGCAAAGACAGAGACATGGAGCAATGTCATTTATATGCCTTGCACAATGGAAAATAATTTTGTGCCGGAACTTCCAAAGGAGACACCAGACATTATTTATCTCTGCCTGCCGAACAACCCGACCGGAACCACCATCACAAAAGACGAGCTTCAGGTGTGGGTAGATTATGCAAACAAAAATGGAGCTGTGATCATTTATGATGCAGCATATGAAGCATATATTTCAGAGGACAATGTAGCGCACACGATTTATGAGTGTGAGGGCGCCAAAACATGTGCGATCGAGTTGAAGAGCTTTTCGAAAAACGCTGGATTTACCGGAGTACGTTTGGGCTATACGGTTGTTCCAAAGGAATTGAAATGTGGTGACGTTTCCTTGAATGCAATGTGGGCAAGACGTCATGGAACGAAGTTCAACGGTGCACCATATATCCAGCAGCGTGCTGGAGAGGCAGTTTATTCAGAAGCCGGAAAAGCACAGTTAAAAGAGCAGGTTGCTTATTATATGAATAATGCAAAGACCATCAAACAGGGGTTAAAAGATGCCGGTTATACCGTATTCGGCGGTGTTAATGCACCATATATCTGGTTAAAGACACCGGGTGAGATGACATCCTGGGAGTTCTTTGATTATCTGTTAGAGAATGCAAATGTTGTTGGTACTCCGGGTTCCGGATTTGGACCAAGCGGTGAGGGATACTTCAGACTGACTGCATTTGGAAGTTATGAGAATACACTGGCTGCGCTGGAGCGCATTAAGAAGATGTAAACCGGAGTTTTACTAGCGTAGAGTCGCAGATTCTGCAGTGCTTTCCTAGAGCATGAAGGGCAAATATAAGCGTCCTCTCACAAGTCGTTATTTTATAGGTTTATGAAAAGAAAAACGGTACAGACGAAATATGATGTTCCTGTTCGCCGGGCATTCCGCTGGGCTTCTGAGCAAAAATTTTGTGAAGCAGAGCTTCACGAAATTTTTAGAATCCCAGCTCCATGGCTCACGAAGGAAATCATATTTGTCTGTACCGTTTTTCTTTCATTTACGCTGTGAATGACTTGTGAGAGGACGCTTATATTTGCCTAGTCAACGTTATGGATTGCACCACAAAATCTGCCATTTACGTTATGGAACTCACGGTTATGGGATGAGTGCCTATATTGGGTTCGGCAGGAGATTCCATTTTGATGAAAAATTCAATGCCGGGAGCATCTCATCTCAAAAAAGCCAATGCAGATCGATGTGCTGGTCAAAAATGAAAAACATGTAAAGCTCAAAAAGAATATCAGGAGGGTCTTCCGGCAGTACAATATCATAGAGTACAAATCACCGGAAGATGGCAGTGGAACAGGAAGACAGCGGCATATACTACCTCATCGGGGATGCCATCCCAATACAGCTTGTCATAGTCCCAAAGCTGTCAAAGGAGCATAACTACTGGCTGAATAATTTAAGGAATGACCTTAAGGCAGGCAGTGAAATCAAAAAAATTACAGAGAGTGGTTTAAAGTCTATTGATAATACAACAATAACTCATTCATCTGTAGGGGATTTTACATATAATCCCAAGACAGGTGCTGTATCTAAAATGAAGGGCGGAGGACATGGACAAGCCAATATTGAGTTTTTAGAAGCTAATGGACTTGAATACAATATTGTAAAAGTATATGATAATGGTGTCAGAGTTGGTGTAATTCGTACAAATGGACGTATTAGTACAATATTTCCCGATGCTGCGTCGCAACCATAAAATATAAGGAGGCATATAATGATTAAGAATATAATGGATGATATAATTTCAGAAAGAAAGAGTAAAAATATTGAAGATGATTATGGTATTCAGAACTGTTGGAATAAAATGATAGATATTTTATCTAAAGATATTAATGAAACAGTTGCATATTTAGAAAATTGTTCTGAAGAAGATATTTATTTTATTAGTGAAGTTTTTGAAGATGTGTCTGAACAGTTGCAAAGTAAAGAATATATTGAATGTTTAAGGAAGTTGGATGATAAATTTCCTAATTTGGACATGACAATCAGGTGGAGATGCAAAGCCGATTAGTGTAATAGGTATTAATGGAAAGGCGGAGGAGCGGTGAGTATGGGAAAAAAGAGAACGCTGGCTATTATACTGTTACTGTGTGTTCTGGGCGGGCTGATAGCTTGTGGCAGAAAAGAAAAAGAAGATGAGTATACCTATATGATTAAACTAAACGATAATGCATCGGGCAGTAAGCAGTTTTCCTCCTGTGGTTATTTGTGGGTTTACTCTGTGACAGATCAGATGTTTACAAAGTACGGGAATGGTGAAATGCCAAGCAGCTGGACGGTGGGGGATACCTATATATTTTTCACAACAGAGCAGAAAAACGGGGGGATGGACAGCAGCTATAAGTTGTGGCGATGTAATAAGGCGACGAATGAGTGTGAGTTTTTGGGGGATATGTCGAGTGATGCGAGTCTGAACATTCATGAAAATTATTTATTCCTTGCGTTTGGGAAAGACAAGGTGTGGTTGATGCCGGTGGAAGGGGATTTTGGGGAGAGGATCAATCTGGCAGAACAGTTGGCAGAAAACGATGGAGATTCAGGAAGATACGAATTGGATATTGCTGGTTATCATGGCTGGAACATCTATTCGTATGATGGAGATATTATAGCGGTGACAGATCAGGATGATCATAGCGTTGCCATAAGTAATGTTTTGTCGATTGATGTGCGTGTAGATAAACACTGGTATTATAAAGATGGAGAGAGTATTGAGTTTCGGGATGACTATTTTCAATATAGGAGAGCGGGCGAAGACGAATGGCATGATATTTGTCCAGAGTATTTTGGTAACATATTATGGTTTAAACTTGGAATTAGGGAGGTAAATTTTCTCCCAAAGCGCATTGTGAAGGAAGGGGAGAAGCTTTATCTGTCAGTTGAGATAGGAAGGACGAAGGTGACTGAGATGTCACAGAAGCATTTAGAGAGAGAACTGCTGGTCGAAATCGATCTTGAGACGGACAAGAGCCGTATGCTATACGATACGCGAAATAATAGGACAAGAATCGTCGGATACCGGGAGGGAAATGTTTATCTGCTGAAAGATCATATTGTATACAAAAACGTGTTGAAAACTGGAGAGCAGAGGGAAATGTATGATTTGGGTCAAGAAAGCATGCTCTGGTATGAGGAAGATGGAGAACATAAGGATGTTCATTTTGAATGGTATGGAGATTATATGGTTGTATGGAGCTATAACAATGGGGATGGGGAAAATCTGGTGACGATAAAAAGCCTGGATATGACGAGGTAGGAAACATTAGCAGAATGGTAATCTGAGAGAGAGGGCAAACGATAAAATAAAGGAGATGATTGTATATGATGGGGATGAGAGCTAAAAAAATCTGCATGGCAATGCTCCTTATCGTGGGCGGTATAGTGGCAGTGTTTCTTGCACATAGAAAAGTGGCAGAGAAAATCACAGAGGAAGAGTACCAACGTTTTTTAGATGGGGAAGTGCCTGCTATGAAAGAGAATGGAAAAACTTATTTTCTGGAAGACTTGTTCGGGGAAGATGTAAGTGATGTTGAAACTTTTTTATCTGATATTGACGGAGATGGAGTGAAGGAGCTGCATATCCGGAATGGCATTTATTATATTTTAAAAGAAAAAAAGGGGAAACTGACGATTCTATATGAGGGTACTGCTATTTACGATGAGCCGGTAGAAGCGATGTCCGGCATTCTGTATTATAGGGAGGGAGGGGCACCATATAATGAGGCTTACTATTTTACAAGATTTGAAAAAGATGGAACAATGGTGAAAGGACCTACTTATCAATGCTACGACAGTGACGAGGATGGAGAGATTGGGGTGGAAGATCTTTATTTAAAGGACGGCGTAGAGCAGGATAGGACTGCGTGGGAGAAGGAAACGGAGATATACAGAGCAATAAAAAATGAGCGGGGCTTATAGTCGGGTTGTTTCGATGGAGAAAAATCAATGAAGTATATTCAGAACAGAACAAACTGGTGCTGGGTGGCTGCCTGTAAAGTTGTCGGAGAGCAGTATAAGAAAAATTTTACGGAATTTGCGTTTACACTGGAAAGTCAGGAGACGGAGGTAGCGGTCAGCAATCTGGATGGACTGCGTACAGATATTGTAAAAAGAAGAAATGGAATATATTTTGTGGATGCGAGGCTTAAAGTATGTTGTGCTGGGAGATTGTGAGAGTAACTTGATACAGACAATTACATTAGGTACATACGAATCCGTACACTTACCAGAGACCAAAGATCACGCCGTTACCGAATGAGACTGGCTTAACCGTGCCGGGAGGAACGGGGGTGGCAGTGGTGCCAAACGGGACAGCGCCAGCCTTGAAGCAGCCATACCTTCCGGGGCAGTATACCGAATATCCGGCAGCGGTGCAGGGCTTGGCACAGCAGGCTTTGCCGGGAGGGGGGAGTGGTATTGAGGGTGGCTTAGATACATCAATAAAAAATATAGACGAATTTATTGGAGGAAATAAATCATTTGATGATGTTTTAGATGATTATGCAAAAGTATATGCAGATAAAATTAACTCCAACCAAGCGTGGTCATGGGATGATACAATACCAGGAGGAGAGAATCTCACCAAAAAGCAAAGAAGTATTATTAAACAACAGGCTATAGATGCTGGATTAATTACTGACATAAAGGTTACCAAAGTAGAAGGCATGAGATATGGCTTTGCCGATTTTGAATCTGCAGGAGTAGTAAAGGAAACACAATATTTGCCAGAAAACATGTGGAAAATGAGCGATGCAGAGCAGTTTAAATGGCTGGATGAACAAATTGGTGGAACTGTAGACGGATATACATGGCATCATACAGAAATACCAGGTAAAATGCAATTAGTACCAACAGGAATACATAATATAACAACGCACAATGGAGGACGAACTGCTGGAATGTGGGTAGATGCCCCTCGATAATAGGAGGATATAAAATGACGATACAAGATAATACGATTATTCAACCGATACCAACTGATGAATTATTAGCAGAAAAAGAGAGAAAATGGAGATTGGTTTTGCCAGCGGATTACAGAAATTTTGTTGTGAATTATAATGGTGGTATACCAAATGAAAAATCATTTGAGTGTAATAAACATAATTATGCAGTTACAAGATTTTTGTGTATTTTGAAGAATGTTCAAGAAACTCAAAATGGTTGGTATGATATAAGCGCTGTAGAATCCCAAATAGGAGAGCGTTTGACGGATAATGAAGATTTAATTGGAGTAGAGGTTCTGCCAATAGCAGAGTTATTCGCAGGAGATTATGTATGTTTAGATTATAGAAAAAGTAAAGAGAAACCTTCAATTTGTGTATGGAGCCATGAGGAATCAGAAGATTTTGCTCCTGTAACATACAAGGTAGCAGATATATTCTCAGAGTTTGTTGAAATGTTGGGATAAAAAAACAGAAAAGTGTTCTGTAATAATTTTGTAATGGTTTCACTTGACGATTTCAAACACACATGTTACAATGGCGCGCACCAGGGGGTATAAGGGGGAAAAAGATATCTTTTACAACTAAATAGAAATACAGTATCGGCGGTATTCCTAGACCTAAACGGTTATGAATACCGCTGATTTTTTTGCTTGCGATTATTAGTCGGTTAACTGCATTAGCAAGGAAAAACAGCATTGCATACCTATTCGGAAAGCAACAACTGTAATTAATGAGGGAGAGGTTCCTTATGGAACAAAAGGAAGGGTACGTCCGGATTATTACAAGGATGGATTTTGCGTAGATATAAAAAATTACAACGTAGAAAGTGCAAGTGGTAGAAGTAATCTTGCGCGGAATATTGAAAAGCAGTATTATCAAAGAATAGAAAATTTGCCCGATGGAACAAAGCAATCAGTTATGATTGATGTTAGAGGTCAAAATGTTTCAGATGAAGCTTTAGGTGCTTTGTATGATGACATTATGCGGAGAACGAATAATGGTGTTGAAATACTGTTTAAGATGGACTAGGAGGATAGCATGGCAGTTGGATTTAAGGTAAAATTTTATTGGTATCAAATAGGACATGGTGATTTTTTACATTCATTCTTTTCTACGGTAGCATATAATTTGGAAAATGGGAATTGGGGAAGTCGTTTCCCAGTAATTATGAACGAGTTATATCAAGGGAAACTGGAGTGCGATAATACGGATAAGGCATTAGAGGAATTAAGTATAATAAAAAAAGAGTTACAAAAATTCAGTCCTGAAAAGGTCGTTTGGGACATAGAAGATTTGTCAAAACAACCTCCATGGGGAAATGATATTAGTAAAGACATTACAGATTTATCAAATTATTTTGTAACAAGTGATGGGAATGATTTCCTAACGGTTTTCTCTCATGCATTAGAGAAGGCAAAAGAAGTCAATGCTGAAATCGTAATAAAATCCATGTAACAAGTTTGTAACATTTCCCTTGACGATCCCAAACACCCATGTTACAATGGCACTCACCAGGGGGTATAAGGGGGAAAAAAGATTCCTTTTATAACTAAATAAAAACACAGTATCAGCGGTATTCCAAGACCTAAAAAGTTTTGAAATACCGCTGATTTTTTGTGTAATTGCAAATTAGCCAACTGCATTAGTAAGGAAAAACAGCATTGCATCCCCATTCGGAAAGCAACAACGGTATAAGCTGCTTCCTGGGCATGGATAGCATCTATCCACTGCATTATGACATTTTGCTGTTCATCAGATAAATTAAGTTTTTCATATTCTGCATTCAGTTCATTTTCCAGTACTGTGGCTTTAAGATAGTTGGCATCCTGTTTAGCATTCTGACAAATGTTATTGTAATGTCGTTCTTCCAGATGGTTATAAAGTAGTTGAAAAATATCCATATCCATCATGTATTGCACCTCCTTTCTGACAACACACGATACCGAAAAATTCAAAGTCTATCCATTCACAAAATCCAATGAAAATATTTTGAGGAAATAAAGCAGAATAGACAAAATCATGCTTGTGACATAAAAAGTTGGATGGTGGTAACCAAAGTTATGCCATACGTTCTTTCTCCCAACGGCTCTGCCGGTGGGCGTTTCACGGGTTATGCCGCCTCTTGGCGGCATAACTCCTTTAACCTGCACTATTTTCGACCCTACTTATTTTGGCGGTATCTCAAGAAATCATGTCTTTCACATTTCCCCAACAAGGCTCAATAATTCTATTATGGGTAACTATACCTCGACTTCGGTCTTAAAATCGCACACAGGGGCAACACAGGCTCTCACAGGGGCAAGAGAAAGTTGACTTGTGTGTCGAAAGAGTAGATTTGTGCATTATTACTCGTTTTTCTCTGTTTTTGGTCTATGGCATAAAGCCAATTCTGCCTTTCAATCGCTAAAATTCCGTTCAAATTGTTGAAAAACTAAAAAATTAACTTGAAATCGTTCTTTTTCAGAGTTAACATCACACACCACGAAGGAGATTTCTTCTGCTTCGTGTCCTGTGTTCTGCAGGGTATCCTTAAATCCAAAAACCAAGAAATGGATTGGCTGTGCCACCCGTGCCGACTCCGTTGCCCAATGCGTAGCAAGAGTTGCTATCAATGAATTGAATAAGTTACCCGATGCCATGTCGGAGGATATGTATTGGACTTTGAGTCAGCTTGTCAACAGACGGGCGAATTTAAAGACACATCATATCCGTCTGAAGAACCAACTGCATGAGCAGGTCTGCGTAGCGTATCCAAGCTACAAGCAATTTTTTCAGGATATTGGCAGACCAACAGCACTTTATTTTTGGGAGCATTATCCTTCTCCACGATTGTTGCGAGGTAAGACTGTTGAAGAACTTGCAGAGGAATTAATTCCGGTCAGCCACAATCAGTTTTCTACACGGAAGTGTCAGATAATACTGGATGCAGTGAAAGCAGATGGAGACACCACAAGGGATTATCAGCCGGAGCGTGATGAAATAACAAGAGGTTTAGTTAAGGATGTTCGGCACTATGTTGAACAATTGGAAGCAGTTGATAAATCTATTGCTGACTTTCTTCCAAGATTTGAGTGTCCCCTAAACACCATCCCAGGTGTCAGCGATACCACTGTTGCGAAGCTGCTTTCAGAGATTGGAGACATCAGAAGGTTCCCTAATGCGGATAAGGTAGCCAACTATGCAGGCATTGCACCTGTGAACTTTTCATCCGTAGGGAAAGGCGACGACAAACATTCCAAACAGGGCAACAGAAGATTGCAGGGAACCATCTATTTTCTTGCCATTCAGATGATTCAGTTATCATCCAAAGGCCTGCCGAGAAATCCAGCCTTTTATGCGTACTATCAGAGGCAGTTGGCAAGAGGGAAGACCAAGCCACAGGCGTTGATATTGATTTCCCGTAGGTTAATCAGTATCATTTATGGCATGTTGAAAAATAAGACCGAGTATGTCATGCCAAAAGTGCAGGACAACTGGGGTTAATAGCATTTTTTTTAGTAACGACAGAGAAAATATGGTAAAATTTTAGGCAGTGAAAACCATTGCTTTGGAGAGTGTTGATTTTTTTCAAAAGGAATGGAAATGCTTGGAAAAACATGAAGGTTCAGATTCGATGTCAAGGGTGGCTCAGTATCTGGTGTCTATACAGATAAAATCAAGTGGGGTATACATGAGATTGATGTGCGACCAGATGGAAACGGATTTTGGGGACAAAGAATAAGACAAAACAATCCTAGAGTAGATGGATATGAGTTAAAGATAAATCCTCAAAATGAGAGTTATTACTTACCGCATCCTGAAGGAGGATATGTTCAGTTTGAAAATATGATTAATTCTACTGTGCAAGATGGTAAACTTGTTATGCAGCAAAAATCGTTTTATCATGTTAATGATATGCCTGATTTTGCAAAGAATAAGGTACTAGAAGAAGCAAGAAGACAAATAGATGCGGCAGGTGCGGCAGATTATAAGGTCGAATGGCTTGTATCAGATGAAAGTGCCGTAAATCAGTTAACGGAATTTTTCAAAGAGCATAATGTGGATATAATCGTTACATTTTATCCAGAATAGGAGAATTTATGGAAATAATAAAATGCAAAGTCGAAGAGATAATAGTTAAAGTAGGGTATTCATACAAAGAAAAATATTCAGATAAGCAACTAAATATTTTACTTAATTACTGGTATTTTTTCGATGAAAAAGAAAAGGAAATTCAAGAACTATTAGGAGTATCATTAGAGAGCATTCTGTATAGCAAATATTATTGGTGTACACAATATAAAAACAGATACAATGAGTTATATGGAAAAGATGTGGGTATAGATCAGCAACAGTATAAAATCATCGAAGAAATGACGCAACGAATAAATGATGTGGATTGGAGTTTTATTCAGATGATAGAAGAAGGAAAAAACAATTAAAGAATCTAAAATATTTACAGCAGCGTGGATTGCCATTATATCCTAGTCAAGGTGCAACTGTAGATTTGTGGCAACGTAGCTTAGAGAGGATTCAATAAATGGACGAAAATAAAATTGTAAATGTAAAAGCATTATTGTACGATGCTGATACCGATGAAGTAAAAAGAATTATTTCTCAAACGGAAGATCAAGAAATTTTATATGTCTATGCTTATAATTATAATTGGGATAATGGTTTTGATATTCCACAAACGGTTTTAGATAATAAAAAATGTGATTTAAGTATAGCATTATTAATTTTTTATAGGGCTGATGGATTAAGTTATTTAGAAGACAAAACTGATAATGCTAATTTACCACAATGGTATTCTTTTATAAAAAGATTATATGATTCAATATTAACAGGAGAATATCAAAGCGGAGAAATTGAATTTAAAGTACCATTGTCAAAAGTTCAGCTCTTTAAATTGAAAAAAGTAATAGCAGAGGAAGAAAATATTTTCACTGAAAATATTGAAGGAAAATGCTTGGATATTAATTTATAGTGTTAAATGATGAGTATATGGAAAATCGTGGCAAATATAAAGATAGGATAGATACAGAGTTGGATATTTATTTTGACGGGAATTATGAAGTGGCTGGTGGACTTGGGAGCACCATTGTCGTGGACGAATGGGAGAAGTATGAGAAAAATTAAAAAACTAAAACGAATATCTATAATGTTGTTATGTGCAGTATTGCTTCATGGAGGATGCGGGTCTCGTACAACAGAAGAAACAGAAAAAGTCGATACAACGGAGAATTTTGATCTGATAGGAACGGAGGGCTGGGAGTATCAGGGAGAAAAGAAACAGTATATTTATGGAGAATGGACAGTCACCGGTGTCAGAAAGGGGGATACCTGGGATGAGACGGATGAACGGGTGGGTGCTGTGTATGAGCTGTTACCGGAGAGCTGTTCCTACAAAAGCAGCACGGAATCGTACTCACTAAAATTAGAAGGGTACTCTGCATCGTTGATTTCAGCACGAGAGTATGATATAGCCGGAATGCTGCCGCAGGACACGAACTATTGTCTGGAGTTCAGTGAGGTGGAGATGGGAAGAAAGTATGGTGGGATAAAGAGTGCATTTACGGTATTGATTTTAATTGGGGAAAATGAAATCATAGGACGGGAAGATGGAAACTGGTGTCGTCTGGAAAAAACAACCGACTATAATGATATGCCAGAAGGAAAAGACTTTCTGATACCAATTAGCGGTATTTGGAATGGAGAGTGGGAGGTCACAGAGATTCTGAAAGAGGATGGTGATGATGCAGAGCAGTATATAGGAGCAGATTTTTCCACATGGTTTCAAGAGATACTGGAGGAAAAGTTTTGTAACTTTTATATTGTTTCCACAAGGGAGCCGTCCATAAAACAACTGGTAAAGGCAATGGGGCTGGAGAAAGAAACATTTGTAGGTTTTTATGAATTTTCAGATGATTTTTACTGGGATAAAATGATTGTAAAAGATGAGATGACAGCAGTACTGGTAAAGGATGGAAACTACCTGTGGGCAAGGCGGACATCCAAGAGGGATCAGTATGGGGTGTATCTGGATGCCTATATGGAGGATTATCTGAATGATGGTGATTTGATGAGAACGGAAGCAGCGAATGAGGAGAAGGTGCATCAGGAACAGGACGCGGAAAACATGGATGGTTGGGAAAACAAGGGGAAAAGACAGCAGTATATATGGGGAGTCTGGCAGATTACAGGTATCAGAGAAGGAGATACTTGGGATGAGACGGATGAACTGGTAGGCGCTGTGTATGAAATGTTGCCGGAAAGCTGTTCCTATAAAAGCAAAACGTGGTCATATACCGTAGAGTTGGGTGGGTATGAAGCCTCTCCAATTGTTCGGTGGTTTGAATATAATATAGGAAATATGCTGCCGACGCCGGCGGGGTATTACCTGTCGTTTGGTGAGGTAAAGCCTGGTGAGGAGTATGCCAGATCACGCAGTGCCTTTTCTCCATGTATATTGACAGATGAAAAAGAGATGTTAGCCTTTTGGGGGAGAAGAGTATACCGCATGGAGAAGGTGGTGGATTATGATGATATCGTAGAAGGAAAAGATTTCTTTAGAGCAGACTATGGGCTTTGGAGCGGGGAATGGGTGGTTACGGAAGTTCTAAAATCAGAGCAACACGACGCAGAAGAATATATCGGAATGAACTTTTCCACAATGGAGGATAATGAGATCTGCGATTTTTATCTTGTGGATATAGGGGAAAAATCAATAGAGAAGCTTGTAGAGGCAATGGGTCTGGAAAATGAATTTTTTGTAGTTTTCTATGAATTTTCAGAGGATTGTTTTTGGGATAAAATGATTTTAAAGGATGAAATGACTGTGGTGCTGGTAAAAGATAATAATTATTTTTGGGCAAAGCGGATGTCTGAAAAAGATCCGGCAGGACTGTATGGATCATATTTTTGAGTTAATTAAGGTGCAAAGGTAGGGAATAGACATGAAAAAACATATCGCCTTAGGTATTTGTGTGCTTATTTTTTTGATTATCGGAGGCTGCAGCTCGACAATGAAAAGGTCTGGGGAAAACGGATATGGGGGAGGGATTTCAGGTACAGAGAAAGATGGTAAAAATGTCTCCGAAAATGAGAATATCACATTCCGGGTTTTGGATGGAAAAGAAATTTCGGTTAGCAGAGACAGGCTGATGGATACGGAAAGAATTAACAACCGGTGGAGTTTGGAAGAGACAGATGCCATGATAGCTCCGCTAAAAGGAACATGGACGACGGATACATATATGGGCTATGTTCTCCCGTATAATCTGCGCAAGTTTGAGCCGGATACTTATGCGGACGAGGAAGCACGGGAAACGTTTTTCGGGGAATATCACGAGGCGGTCCGAGCAGCAGAGGAGAGTCCTGTACCGGATATCAGCGTTGAAGTACAACCGGTGGAAGAATATGAAGATGGATACACAATCCGTGTCAATGGCTATGAAAGCCCGTTTTCTATCATTTTAAGCACAGAAAGAATAAATGACGAGTATCCCATTTACAGTGATACAACGACACTGTCGGAAAGTTTTTTTGTGGAATACCCAGTTGTCTATATAAAATTGTTTGCCAAATTTAAAGACGGAGAAAGCGACAGATATAATCCAGCGACAGTGATTGTATCTGCGGATGGACAGGTACTGCTGCTGATGGAGGGCGCATTCTACTCATTGGAGAGAAGATAGGTGTATGGGATTTTCTGGGAACGATGTCTGAAATCAATGAAGTATATTCAGAACAGAACAAACTGGTGCTGGGTGGCGGCCTGTAAAGTTGCCGGAGAGCAGTATAAGAAAAATTTTGTGGATGCGTGGCAGTCAGCTATTGCTAGGAATGCAGATTTTCTGCACGGAGGTTTGGAGGGAAAATTTCCGGGAAATGATCAGATGAAGATGCGAGGCTTAAAGTATGTTGTGCTGGGAGATTGTGAGAGTAACTTGATACAGACAATTACATTAGGTACATACGAATCCGTACACTTACCAGAGACCAAAGATCACGCCGTTACCGAATGAGACCGCCTTAACCGTGCCGGGTGGAACGAGGGTGGCAGTGGTGCCAAACGGGACAGTGCCAGCCTTGAATCCGCCATACCTTCCGGGGCAGTATACCGAATATCCGGCAGCAGTGCAGGGATGGGCACAGCAGGCTTTGCCGGGATGGGGAAATGCTGCAGATGTAATACAATTATCTAAAAATAGTATTCAACATATTAAGAAGCATACATTTGAGGGAATGTCAGAACAAGCAAAGTATTTAACTGACGAACAGTTAGCCGACAAATTAGCTAATACACCATTTTTTAATAAAAACTGGTCTCAGGATGAAGTTGTAAAGTATACACAAGAGGCATACAATACATTACGAAGTCAAGCTAAAACTGGTATACATTCAGTAGAGATAAATGGAGAAATTATAAATGTTTTTATAAAGGATGACGGAACATTTGATACTGCGTATGGTGTATATCAGTATACGGTAGACGATTTTAGATAGGAGATACATATGTTTGAATTATATTACAGAGTAGTTCATAGTGAGTATGATGATTTTGTAGGGCAAAATGGTTTTTTTCAAATTAAGTGTAATGAGTGTAAATATGGAGAAATATATCCTAAAGAGCTGGAAACAGTTATGGATAAAGTTTCACTATATGATTGGTTTGAAAGGTTGGCAAGGGTTATTAAATATTTGTCATTAAAAGATTATGTTGCGCTTAGTGATGTTGAATCATATAATACATGGATTGAATTTAGAAAAACAAATGAAGAAGTAATGGTAAGCATTGTAAAGGCAGAGAAGGAAGAAGGTTCTCATGATATTGAGTTCAACCTGAAAGAGCCTATTGCAGGAGAATGGGAAAAACAAGTGATTCGTTACAGTCAACTAAAAACTGAGATAATTGAAAAGTTAGGAGAATATGTAGAGTTTATTACAATTAGTAACACGGAGCATCCAGAGATTGAAAAAATAGACGAGCTACTTAAAGGTTTTCAAAAATGTGACTTTTAAGAAATAACAAGCTTTTTATGTCTATAGAGCCTGCCGACTTGCAACTATTTAAATATTACCGCAGTTGCAGATTTTTTTATGGAAATAAAGCTGGGAGGGCACGGAAAGGTGACGCTCCGGGGGTATCTGGCGAGAATGCCGGACATCAGAAGGCTGCAGGAGGAAGCGGTCAGGATTACGGTACAGGAGGACGGTGACAACCGTGAGCAGGTATTGTTCCGGGGGATTATCCAGAGTGTGCACACGTTTGTGGAGAACGGGGTGTGTCAGGTAATGTGTCCGGCAGCGGGCTTTCCGTGGAAACAGGAGTCCCGGTCATAGCGAGTTGATGAAAGAGAGCAATCATACTATTGATAAAAAAGTACAGAAATTGTTAGCTTTATTACTTGGAATCTATCAAAAAGGTGTGGTCAAGGAAGTTATTTTGGGATATGAGCCTGCAGATGATGATATGATGATATTAAGGGTAGCCCGAAAACAAATAGAAATGTTAAACGAGAATGTTTTTAATTCTCGGTGGGCATGTAGTGTTTATAATTTTGCAAAACATATGAAACTTTAGGGGTTGCGAGAGAGGGGGCTGGGTATTACTACCGCACAACTTGAAGCATCAGCCGGAGCGCTGACCGCCGGGGCAGTATACCGAATATCCGGTAGCGGCGCAGGGCTTGGCACAGCAGGCTTTGCTGGGAGGGGGAAGTGGTATTGAGAGTGGTGGTAATTCTTCAATAACAAATGATATTTTAGATTGTCAAAGGAAAGGTAGTGCTTTAAAGGTTGATGAAATAAAGCCAATTACTCAAATTAATCCCAAAACAAGAAGACCAGAAATAATAAAAGAATTTCCTGCTACTGCACAATCTCATGGATTTAATGATTTGATTGATAACTATGCTGGATATGCAACAAAGTCATTGATTCGGAATGGAACATTATATCAATTAAAGGGTACATTAAATGGTGTACAAGGTAGATTTGAGTGGATAATTCAAGATGGATATGTAACACATAGAATGTTTGTTCGAGATGGAACAATGAACGGAGTGCCAATAAAACCATGATTATTAGAATTTTAAAGGACTTAAATATAAATATATCTTGGAATATGATCTTTATAGGATTATGTACTGGAGATGTTGAAGCGTATGAAGTAATTGACTATGCGATGGAACAAATTGAGTTAGGGGATTGTAGGTCTGAAATTTTTGAACTTGCGGGAGCATATGCAGATGATTTTGATTATGTTTTACGATTGGTTCAAGATTTACAAGAAGATTTTATAGATGAAGCAATTGAAAGGAGAAAAATACGTTTAGCAATTGTTTATGATGTAATAAAGGAAAAGAATCATAATTTTGTTGATGGCCTAATACAATTAACTGAATTATGGGATAAACTGGATTATCCAAAGGATTCTCCGCATACTGTTCAAGGTAGAAATAATAAAATTTCTCCAAACGAATATTATACGCAAGAAAACTATGATAAATTATATAAAGCAAATTGTGAATGGTTTAGGAAAGAATTGCTATATTTACAGAATAAATAGTAAATCTCATTCAAAAATAATAAAATATGCTTGAAAAGCGGTAAATAATACATAGATTTTCGAAGGAAGACTTGCAGAAGTGTGTGCCTCAAATGGCATCCGTGCACAGTATCGGTATGATAAAAACGATATGCAGACGGAAGTGCTTTATGGCAATGGTCTGCGGACTTCGTATGCATGTTCCTAATACATTAAATGAACAGATGGCAATGCATCAAGTAGTGTCTAATCCATTAGATAATGCCATTGACATGAGTCAATTAAATAAACATCCTATTATATTGACCGCCCCAAGATGGTCTGCTTCAGATGGATGGGTTAAAATGAGTAATAATGTGAATGGAATAGAAATTCATTTTGTTTACAATAAGATTACAGGTGCATTTGATGATTTTAAATATAAATAAGTGAGGAAATTATATGGATAATAAAATTATTTACCAAAATCATATTAATATGATTTCTATACAATTATTATATTGTATGGGTGGATATGTTACCTATGAAGTCACTATTTCGACTGGTAGATTTTGTGGAAGTTGTAATTTTTGCATTTCAGAAGATACTGTTAAGGATTATGCAGAAGTAATAGATAATATGATTAAATCTCTTAGTGGAGAAATAGAAATCCATGATTGTGAAAGTGATGCATATTTAAAATTTTACTTTGAGGATGCCATGAATTTTTATGTAATAGGACAAATAGGAGGAAGTTATGAGGATAATACATTAAAATTTAAATTAAAAGCAGATCAAACTATAATGTATGGATTAAAGGAAAAACTACTTAGCTATTAATTTGTAATGAATTAAGATTGGCTATGTCAAGTGATGAGATTCTTATGGAATATGATCTATGTGACCGTAAAATTGCAGAGACACACAGGGAGAGCGGTATGATTCTGTTACCCGTCAGTACTATCTCAGGGCACGTTACTATAACCCGGTGATCGGACGATTCACACAGGAAGCTTACCAAAAGATGCGTAAGGACTTAGGACTGGACAGTAAGTCCGGATATAAAGACAGCGGAGTAGGTAATGGAAATGATCCTTGGAGAAGTTATGAGAATGGTAGTAAACCAATAGGTGCTACATACGAAGGAACTATATACAGAAGTGTTGATAGTAGATACGACCCGTTAGAAATGAGTCAGTATACGATTAACTCTAATCATAGATATACAGAGTCAGGTGTGCCGGGATTATATTTTAGTAGTGGTGAAAAAATAGTTAAAGCGGAACTTGGAAATTATGATGTTACGCATGCTATTGGTCGATATGCATATAGCAATGGTTATAATGGAATTATTGCGCCTTCTGCTAGAGCAGATGGAGGAATAAATATTATTATTTTCAATGCAAAGGGGGGTGAAACAACTATGGATATGCTTGAGATGTTTTTTTATGAATATGAAGAAGAAGCATGGAACAGATATGCTAGCTGTTTTGAAGATGTAAATACACAGATAGATGGTGTGCCACAGGAGATTGTGAATGCTATCTTCACTATTTTAGGAGATGCTACAGGATATGATTGGTTGCATAAACCCCTTCATAAATTTGGTGGAAAAAGTGCAGTTGAATTATTAAAAACAGAAAAAGGGGAAAAGGCGTTAAAAGCCTTTATTATGAGATTACCTAATTAATGATGATTGACCAGCTATGTGATACTGTGTAGCTGGTCTGGAAAAACATAAGTATTCTGTATTTTTGTCAAGAGTGGTAGTAAGAGTGGCTCAGGAAGCAAATTCCAAGAAGTATTTGACCTAGCAGACAACTATACTTTAAGTGATGATACCTTTGACAATCATATACTCGATAGACATGGACCTAATTCTACATACGGAAACAAATCACATTTTAATGCAGATTTTGATATTAGAAATAGTATTGATAGTACATTGACAGGGGACAACTTCATTGTAGGTCCTAATACTGCTGGAAGAGAAGGTTATATTTTTGAACAAACATTTTCCAATCCAATAGGGACAAATAGCAAAGGGAAACCATTATATACTTTAAAAGTAGTTATTGATGAGGCTGGAAATGTAATTACTGCGTTTCCCAAAAAGTAGTAGGAGGTTGTTGTAATGAACTTTTACATAGGTAATTCAATAGATGAGATTAATGAACAAGATGTCAACGTAGAATTTTGCGATGAGTTGATTGATTTTATCTATAAAATGAGTGGACAAGTATCCTTTGATATGAGTAAATTGTACCAGATTGATCCTTATGATGATGTTGAAGTTTCTAAAAATGATTTGTTTCAAATCGCCGAAATATGCAAATATATATTGGACACAGCATTGCTTCAGAATTATGAAGAACCAGATGAAGGCAGACAAATGGTGCAAGACTTATTAGAGATTATCCAAAAAGCGATGACAAGTGATTTAGGACTAGTTTCGATAGGAGATTGATGATTTGCATTATGTAATAAAATTGTAACATTTCCCTTGACACTTCCAAAACATCCATGTTACAATGGCACCCACCAGGGGGTATAAGGGGGATAAGCTGCTCCGTAATACCTAAACAAAAACACATAATAGGAGATGTTCCGTAGCTACTATGGGCTATAGTGCATCTCCTATTTTTCTGTTACATGGAAATCCTGATAAAATTGTCCCAAAGCATAATAAATTTTTGAACAGTAGTGAAAGTTATGCCATACCATACTTCTCCCAACGGCTCTGCCGGTGGGGGTTTTCCGGCTTATGCCGCCGAAGGACGGCATAAGCCCTTTAACCTGCACACATTTCGACCCTAATATTTTTCTTATATTTTCTAAAAGTAACTTCGTTCACACTTCCCCAACAAGCCTTTAATCTTCCATTATGGGTAACTACCTCGACTTCGCTCTTAAAATTGCACACAGGGGCAACACAGGCTCTCACAAGGGCAAGAGAAAGTTGGCTTGCCTGTCTGAAAATTATATTTGTGCATTATTACTGTTTTTCTCTGTTTTTGGTCTATGGCATAAAGCTAATTCTGCTCATTTTAGTGGTTCATATGAAAAAATCTGCTCCCAAATCAAAAAATTGACTTGTAACTGTTCTTTTTCAGAGTTAACATCACACACCACGAAAGCGATTCGTAAGTCTTTTGTGAGTCCTGTGTTCTGCAGGATGTATCCATCTCCATGAAAGTCAGCGGTGTTCCTTTGCGGAATACTTTGTGCCTGACCAGAAGTGGATAGGCTATACCACTCTTGCACACTTGGTTGCTGAAAAGATGCGTAATTCCGAGAAAGATGCTTAACAGTTGAGATTGCCACTATTTTGCCAAACATTGAGATTGGGGTTGATTTTATGGTTAAAGAAAATTTTATTTATGTGGGTATCGATTTACACAAAGAAACCCACACAGCAGTTATGATTGACTGCTACAATCAAAAGCTTGGAGAGATTACTTTTCCAAACAGACCAGCCGATTTTCCTAAGCTGGTAGCGAAAGTGAAAAAATGTAATACGGATGGTAAGACTATAGTTTTTGGTCTGGAGAATGCTTACGGTTACGGTAGAGCCTTAGCAGTGTGGTTGATTGACAAGGGGTATCTGGTTAAGGATGTAAATACCGCCATATCCCATCGACAGGCAAAGCACCGAGGTGCCATGTACCGTAAAAGCGACAGTGATGACGCGGAAGCCATTGCTCTGGCAACGTTAAACATGCTGGATAAACTTCCAGATGCGTATCCGAATGATGCGTACTGGTCACTTGGACAGCTGGTGCATCGTAGGGATAACATCATGAAACAGCGAACGAGGTTGGTTAATCAGCTTCATGAGCAGTTGTGCATTGCGTATCCGTCTTACAAGCAGTTTTTTAACGATATTAGCAGACCAACAGCATTATATTTCTGGGAGCATTACCCATCCAGAAAGTACTTAAAGGGCAAGTCTGTGGAAGATTTACGGGCAGAACTTGTTCCAGTCAGCCACAATAAATGTTCTACAAAGACCTGCGAGAAAATCTTGGATGCGGTAGCCAGTGATAAGGTAAAAAACAATGCTTATCAAGATGCAAGGGATATGGTGACACTCAGTATTGTCAGTGATTTACAGCACTACGACAAACAGCTTGCTGAGGTAGACAAAATGCTGGAACAGATGTATAAGATGCTGGGCTGCACGCTTACAACCATTCCCGGAGTAAATGTTATCACAGCAGTGAAGATTCTTGCTGAAATCGGTGATATCAAACGCTTTAGTAATGCCAATAAACTGGCACAGTTTGCCGGAATTGCACCGCTTCATTTATCATCCAGCGGAAAGGGTAAGGATGTAGCCACCAAGCAGGGAAACAGACGCTTGCAGGCAACCATTTACTTCCTTGCAATTCAGATGGTGCAGGTATCCTCAAAGGGTACACCGAGAAATTCGGTGGTACGGGCATATTATGAGAAACGTAAGGCAGAGGGAAAAACCAGTCAGCAGGCACTGATTTGCATTTCAAGACGGTTAATCAGTATTATTTATGGAATGTTAAAGCATGGTACGGAATATCGTATGCCAGTGGTGGAAAGTGCTGGCGAAAATAGATAGTGAAAATGGCAAATATGTGATATTATTTTAAGCAGATGAAACAGTCGGCTTTGAGAAGTGTATTCTTTTTTCAGAGGATGGTCATCGGCTTGGATAATTATAAGGGTAAAGAGTCTTTGTCAAGAGTGGTAGAACAACTATACCATCGCAACAACAGATGCAAGAACTGGTAATTATTATTATGGAATGAACAGAGGTGTACAGTTGAGTGGAGATACGCTTAATTTATCGCTAGAATCATGGTTGCCAGAAAGTTCTTTGAATCAATATCGATTAGGTAATTGTGCTGAAGTGGATGCTGTAAATCAAGCATTGAATTCGGGAGCAAATGCTTCTGATTTATATTTGTATACTATTAATACTAAAAACAATGTATCAAAACCGGTGTGCGAAAATTGTATATATATATTTGGTGATAGAGTTGCAGATGTGTTTTCTCATTAATTGGAAGGAAGAGGTAAATGGAAGAATTAAAAAATATATCAATTAGAGGCAGAATGGCATATTTAATAAGCTCATTTGAAAACGTATTGTTGCATTATAACTGCAATAAAGAAGAATGGAGGTGGCTGTTAGAAAAATTATGGTCATATACGAAGATTCAATACATTGATGATTGGATGTACGAACTTGCGGAATATATGCCTAATAGTATATTAGAAGATACTATGGAGGATGCGGAATATATTACAGAAGAAGAATTCAAATATCTGCATAGATTGTATAGCAACTCTAATCAAGAAATACATTTGTTTTTAAAAATAATATTCGAATGTGGAACATGTGAACTATATTCTAAATTATGTGATTATAGTATCAATACATTAAAAAAAATAGAGCAAGCAGTTGATATTATGAAAAAAAATAATGTTGATTTAGTTGATATTAAGCCTTTTGAGAAATATTCGTTTAATGAGTGTAGTGGATGGGGAAATTGTTTCGAGAATAACAAATTATCAAAATTTATTTAATTATGTCTCCACATAAGGACGCCCATTACCGAAAACCTTATTGACAAGGGGTATCTGGTTAAGGACGTAAATACTGCTATTTCTCATCGTCAGGCAAAGCACCGTGGTGCCATGTATCGCAAGAGCGATAGCGACGATGCAGAAGCTATTGCACTTGCAACTCTAAATATGCTTGATAAACTTCCGGATGCCTGCCCTAATGATGCATACTGGTCACTTGGTCAGCTGGTGCATCGCAGGGATAACATCATGAAGCAGAGAACCAGACTGGTTAATCAGTTGCACGAGCAGCTGTGTATTGCATATCCGTCTTACAAGTCATTTTTTAATGACATCAGCAGACCTACTGCACTGTATTTCTGGGAGCATTACCCATCCAAAAAGTATCTAAAAGGTAAGTCTGTGGAAGATTTGCGAGCGGAACTTGTTCCTGTCAGCCACAATAAATGCTCCACCAAGACCTGCGAGAAAATCTTGGATGCGGTAGCCAGTGATAAGGTGAAAAACAATGCTTATCAAGATGCAAGGGATATGGTGACTCTTAGCATAGTCAGTGATTTACAGCACTATGACAGCCAACTGACAGAGGTAGACAAGATGCTGGAACAGATGTATAAGATGCTTGGCTGCACACTTACAACCATTCCCGGTGTAAATGTCATCACAGCAGTGAAGATTCTTGCTGAAATCGGTGATATCAAACGTTTCGCTAATGCTAATAAACTGGCACAGTTCGCTGGGATTGCACCACTTCATTTATCCTCCAGTGGTAAGGGGAAGGATGTAGCTACCAAGCAGGGAAACAGACGACTGTAGGCCAATTAATCAGTATCATTTATGGAATGTTAAAGAACGGTACGGAGTACCGCATGCCGGTAGTGGAAAATGCTGGCGGAAAGTTGTAGAGCAAATGTCAAATCAAGCAATGGGATTATTAGAAACACCAGATGGTTATGTGTGGCATCATTTGGATGATTATAATGTTGAAAAAAATACAATTACAATGGAATTAGTAATGGATGAAGCACATAATGCATCGAAACCACATTCGGGAGGTTGTGCACAGTATGATAGTGTTAACGGACCGACATATAACAAGAAAAGGAGATAGATGTACGGATTTGTAAAAGAAAAAAGTGAAAACACCCATATTTCAAGTTGTGAGGTATTGGAAATTGAGAATAAGTATAATATTAATTTTCCGACAATGCTTAAAGAATATTATTTACAACATAATGGTGATAAGATTAGATTATGTATTTTTACAGTTGATGAAGAAGAATTTGGGGTAGCAAAGATTGTTGAATTAAAATATGGAAACTGTAGTTTTGAAAAAATAGTAAAAAATGACAGAGAAGATGGAATTATAGATAAGCATCTATATCCATTGGCAAGAAATGAAGGTGGTGATTATTTTTATTGGGATGTAAGAGATGAAAATGTATATATGATATATTGTGATGATGTGGAGAATCCAGTTTGGGTATGTGATTCTATTAAAGCATTTTTTGACTTAATGGAAAATAATCAAACATAAATGATTGGCTATATAATTTTTTGTTAGATTCATTAGATGGTGAACAAATAGAGGTGAGCAAAGAAATGCTTTCAAAGCGGATTATATTTTGAAGCTGGAAAAACGAGAGGAGGAAAAAGCAAAAAAAGAAGCAGGGCAGGGAGAAAATATACCGGATAATCTGATTACATGGGTATTTCAGGATGACTTTATTCCCAGAGGAAAAATCACCAAGGATGGGAATTACAGTATTATAAGTGACTATCTGGGAACTCCAGTGGAAGCCTATGATGAAGAGGGAAAGAAATCTGGATATCTATGGGAGTGTAAAAACGGAGGAAGCATTAGGTGAAAAGAATTTAATTCCATTCCGTTTTCAGGGACAGTATGAGGATGAAGAGACGGGATTGAAGAGAGGAAGACCATATTCAAATGCTGTTTCGTCTAAAGAGGCATTAGTTGAAGGAAGAGTACCTGCAAATAAGTTGACAATAACGTGTCCAGGTTAACTGAAAATATATTACTGAATGTATTTTTAGTATGAAATATTAGAGAAGTTTACAAAGTAAAAAAGAAGAGTATGTGGAAATTTGATTATGGTTAAATTCTTATAAAAAGAGGTAATTGTTTTATGAATTTATAAGAAATAGAAGAGTGAGTTACTATATTTTATAAGTATATAAAATGGTTGAAGTTATTGAAGAGTGTGATTATAGAGATTTCTAAAGGAGTATTTTTATGGATATAGAGCAGGCTATAGAGACTATATATACTGGATTGGTAAGTGAGGAATCTGTTCCAGTGAAATTAAGAGCATTTCGAGAATTGGACAGGGAAATGCTAGGACAAGTGCAAGAAGCACTTTCCTTTGCAATAGAGTATTACAAAGGAAAGTCATTAGTACCTAAAAAATTAGCGATGGCAATGGTCGATATTTTTGGTGCGTTTTGCTTTAATAGTGGTTTTAGTGAAAAAGAGCTGAGAGAGCTTGAGGATATTGGAATGAAATTACAGGAACAAGCATTAGAGCTTTTTGATGAATAAAATAGCTAATCTTATAGTTGGACTTGAGTGAATGTAGAAACTATTTTAAAAAAGTAAAACTGATAAAAAATACATTATATGATGTCTCCGAATTCTGATTGATTATGCCAGCGAAACTCTGGCATTGAAGTTTGACAAGTAAATATTATCCGAACTTGATTCTTGTTTTCGAAATTTCAACACCATCATGATTCATTTTTCTTCCAGTTTTGCAGACAGGGATAACGGATAGATTTTAAGCTGTACAATCCAGTCAGTCAAAGATGTAATTATCGGACAATAAAAATCGCCTTCAATCAAAAATTTACCGGCTGTGCTAGAACAAATATGCTTTCTGATTAAACAGGCGCAATGCGCCGCATTTTTGAGGCTGTTTATCAAGTGTTTTTTGATAAAAAATGGGGGATTTTAATAAAAATGGAATCTGAAAGCCTTATGTATAGTGGCTTGGAGATACCGAGAGATTATTTTAATATAAAAGGAGAAGTGCTATGGATAGGATTTTAAGTACATATAGTTATGGTATTTGTTTATTTTCAATGGAAGTTCTACAAGATTTTTTGAAAAAAGAAAAAATTAGATCAAAAAAATTATTACATAAATTTCAAAAGGATAAAAAATTATATTTAGCTATGCAAAAAGAAGGGATTTGGTTTCCTATTTCGAAAATAAATTCGGGACAACATCTTATTAAACTGGAAGGATATGATAATACATTTAATGATGAGTGGGAACAAAAGTTTGAGATTGAAGGATTTAATTTAAAAATAGAAGGTGGACTTTGGATTTCAGATATAGGTTCCTTCTATACATTCAATGAAGCTGAATTTTGTGGGGAAGCAATATCGTTTAAGACGGGGGATGGTGACATACAATATTCAGATTTTAAATATGATGTTCCTGCCGGAAAATACTTATTATCAGTAAAAGGTTTTTTGAGAAAGGAAAAAAAAGGATTTCCTAATCCAAATTCAGGATTTTTATTTTCTCTTGTAAAAGTTGATGAGTTTAGCGGATTTAAAAATCCAAGAGAGGACATTTACAATTTCAATGTGACTAATATGTAACACCTTATAAATTAGATACTAAGACTTCCCATACCTAAAATGGGGTTCGTACCTTGAAAATTCAATATTTCAGCTAACAAAATAGTAATTTATGCCATTGCAATCTCTGGGTGGAGTGCATTGCGCAGATATTCTGGTAATCTTGCTTCAAAATCAGCAGTAAAAGCAGTCATTAGTCAAGAATTGGATACAATTAGCAGGCTTGCTAAAGAAAACAATTGGGGAAAGAGGAAAATTCAAAAAGAAATTAGAATGTTACAAAGCGAAGTAAAAAAAGGAGTGATAAAATGTCATTAAAATTATATAAAATAAATACAACTCTAAATCATCCTGATTGTATGGCAGGATTTAAAAAAAATGATGATGAAATTTTTTCATTTTTTAGATTGGACATAGGAAATGAAGAAAAAATAAAAAGAAGAAGATTGGAGTTTGTTGCGGGCACTGGTTATACACTGGAAAATATTGAGAAAACAGATTATATTTTTTGTCCATCTGCATTGTTGTTTTCTAAGCGATTTGTTGAAAAAATTGGAAATTTATTGAGAGAAGAAATGAAGTTTTTTTCTTGTAGATTAGTTTGTCAAGACGTTAGTTTAGAATGGTATGCCGCTAAAATCATACTACGTATACCTATAATAGATAAAGAAGCATCAACATATCGTACATTAAGTGATGGTGAGAGAGTGTTAAGTTTTATAAAGTTTAGAAGAGATATTGAAGAGGAATTTTTTATTGCGAAAGATAAAGAAAGTATTACAGATTTTGTTGTAAGTGAATTGTTCGTAGATATATGAAAGAGAAATGGTTTGTTAATTGATTTTAAAGAAGTATAGGTAAGAAAATAAATTACCAGTTAAAGGGGTAGAATTCTGTAAAGGAGTTAAGTTGCCCTCTTGGTTATGAACAGGTGGAACGCATGGAGTTGTGCATCGAATAAGAGAACAAATACTGGGAAAAATGAGACCGCCAAGTAAAGGATGGTATACACATGATGAACAGATACGAGCAGAACTTGATAATTTGAGAAAAGCGTTAAATGAGGCAAGAAGTAGGGGAATGTCAGATGTTGTTAATAATAAGTATCCCAATATTAATAAAGTATCAGAACTGCAACCTCCAAAATCGACAGATGCAAAGGTGCCGAAAATATGTCAATAAAAGTTAAGAAGCCAGAGGTAAAAATGAATCTTTATGAAACAGATAAAGATGTGTTGAAAAGCTTTATTACAAATGAAAAAATAGATGGGGTATTTACGGAAAAATACTTAATCCTACAAAATTTTGCGGATGATTGTAGATTTTCATCAGATATTCAGCCGGAATTAATGGAATATTTATTGCCATTTTATTTAAGAATAATTGAAGAGGCAATCATGCATCAGAATAAAATGGCAGAAGATATTTATAGTCAGTTTAATTCTATGATTTTTTTTAATCAACAAAATTTTAAAAATTCTGTAGGAGAAAAATATCCATATGTAATGGAATATTATGTTGAACAGACAGTGAAACGGATGGAAATGGGAAATAAAACAATACTCGGTGACATTTCTTTGTTTAACACAACAATTGCATTTGATAGAAATAATATTGTAAAGTTATTTGATAAAATTTATGGAGGATCTTTAGCGATAAAATATTCATTCTTTAAGTATATTTCAGTTTTGCTTTTTAAGGAAAGCGATAATTTGCTTGCAATAAATGAAGAAAGGCCATTTTGGACGAGTGAAATATGGGATTTTGATGCACAGTTTTCTGACGCTTTTTTTTGGAATCAGGAAATTGTTCAATATTATGAAAGGCATGTGACAAGACAAGAGATTGAGGAGGTATTTAAGGATATAACACCAATTTTATATAATAGTTTAGGAAAGGAGTTAATGAACCTTTTTTCAAGTGAAATGGAAAAGAGCTTTGCTACAGGAACTTTTGAAAAGAGAAAAAAGGAGTATTTACAGAAGATAAATTGTAGAAGTGAAAAATATAAGTATTGGACGGAGTGTTTTTAGGAAACCCAAAAGGGTAAAATAAAGCGTGTAAATTTTTTTGATTTTAACCCGCACATATGAACGAGATTATTCTGGTCTTGTTACAAAAATTAATCGTCCGGGAGGCAGATATACAAGGTATTGTTATGATAAACTGGGACGTGTGATAAGAACTGATTATTATGACAAAACTTATGAGAACTTTACTTATAATAGGAATGGCGCTATACTAGAGGCGGAAAACCAATATGGCAAGGTAAAGTTTGAACGAGATTCGTTGGGCAGGATTACGAAAGAGTGGCAGGGCAGGCACTGGATATCTAATCAGTATGATGAATTGGGAAACTGTATTCAGACAGTAAGCAGTTTTGGAGCAAATATACTTACCAGTCGGAATGAAATGGGACAGACGACACAAGTGGCGGCATATTTGGATAAAGAAAAGCCGTGGGTGTCCAGGATGGAATATAATGCTTTGGGGCAGGAGACTCAGCGTCTGTTCTCTAATAATATCTGTAGTGCATGGGACTATGATAAAGCTGGCAGACCGATTTTTCACGAAGTAAGTAATCAGCGAAGTAAGGCAGACGCTGCTCATCAGGGAATTTTTGGAAATGTTGTCGGCTGGTCGGATACATTGCGCAGGCACAGATATGAATGGGATGTGAATTATCAGTTAAAGGAGTATATCCTATGGAGGGAAGGAAAATAAGTTTTGTGGTACTGGCTATGGCAGGTCTGCTGACAGCATGTGGCAGCCGTGTGTGGGGTGATGACAGTGAAATTTCCACAGCACTAGCCTTCGGAGAAGCAGAGGAGTGTACGCAGAATGCCAAAACACGGGAAGATACGATTGTTAAAATATCAGACTGCCTTTCGGAACAGGTGCCGGAGATTGATGATTGGGCTGCTTATGTAGATCTGAAGAGTGATGGGCAGGCGTATTTATATCAAACATATGATCTTGAAACAGAGGAAGTATACAAAGATTGGGCGGGAAGTGAATATTTGGGAGAGTATTATTCCGTTCATGTGAGCGAGATGTGGGAGGATCACAGTGTGAGCTGGAGCACGTTTTATGTGAGTGTCAATTTTGATAAGGTTTTATGGAAGGATATGGTAGGACTGGCAGACAGTGAGTTTGAAGTGTATACATTAGAGGAGTGGAGAAATTCGTCGTATTATCCAAGCCTTGATGACTAAACGGCGTTTTGCATAGATCCTGGGAGGAAAATAATATGATAAAAAATTTTCTTTCATCCATTGTAGTAAGCTTGTTTTTGATCCTTCTTGTGATTTTGTGCAGTGAAAATGATAAAGAAGAAAGCAGACATGAGCCTCAAAATACATGGTTTTATATGCCGACACAGAAAGAAGTAGAATATGAAGGAGAATAAATGCAATGTCAAACTTAGTAAGATTTGAAAAGGTAGATAATGAATTGAATATTTTGCGTATTGGAGGAAAAAGTTTTTTACCTCCTGATGTAGAGTGGCCTACTAATCCTAATGGAGAAAAAATGGTTTTTATTTTTAATATACCTACAAATTTTTTAAATTCAACTCTTCAATTTAATTATCCGAAGGATCAGGTTATTTCTGTATTTACTACTTATAATAGAGAAGATTATTTTTTGGACTCGATCGTTTATAACGGTGATATAGAAGAACTTCAGAATATAAAAAACGGATATACAAAAGTAATTTTACATTCTGTTGCTTCTCCAAGAAATGATGCGGATTTTTTGATTTCAGCAAGAGAAATAGTAATTGATAAAGAAATGAATGAATTTGATGATAATTATGGCTCTCTTTTTGGTGCAAATCCTGTATTTTTACAAGAAGAAAAGTTAGAACTTGCCTCCTATCAATTTTGCATGCAGATATATGGAGGAGATTTTCCAGAAGAATTTCAAGATATCTTCTATTTAGATGATGCAATAGGTTATCTATTTTTAAGTAAAGAGGAAAAAGCAAATGATGTTGGAGTATTTTTTGTACAATGCACCTGAAATGGTAGTGGGGTGCGATTTATAAAGAAATGGAATCTCTTCATATAATCAAGGGTTTGTGGAATTTATCAAATATCGGGGCGGAAAATTCTGATACAAGGATAAGGCTGGAACGGGATTCTTTGGGTAGAGCGGTAAAAGAGTGGCAGGATGCGCATTGGGATGGAGTACAATGCGCTGGGGCAGGAGACGAGCCGCCTAGTTTCCGGCGGTGTTTACAGTAGCTGGGAATACTGATACAGCATCAGGAAACGGACTGGAGATTTCTGAAAAGAATGGCGTCCCAGCTTGGGCTTCCGTTAGTGCCGGACACCAGCTATTATTATCCCCGTTTTTATCTTGGACTGTCGGAAGGTGAGAAAAGGGAATCGGGAGAAATTCCCTCCTGTGATATGTGTTTTGACGGACGCTATTATGCAGTCAGTGGTTTTATAACAGGGGCAATTGGAGCAAAATTTCCAGGAATGAACCATTTGGTAGAAGGTGTTGTGGATACAACGGTATCAGCAGGTGAAAGACTTGCGTATGCAGTCTTTGATGACAGTATGTCATGGGATGAGAAGTGGGCATATGCTTTTGATCCAGGACAGATGGTGGCAGATTTTGTAACAGGTGTTGTCATAGGAGAAATCCTTGATGGGATAATGGCAGCAATACAGAATAAGTTAAGAAGTATTTTTGCAAATTATGATGCTGCGATGCGTGAGGCTTTTGAGAGTGGTAATTACTCTAGCTTAAGAGAGCTTGATGTTACCAGAAGAAGTTGCCAGGTATGACGAGCATTGGCTTGATGTTGCAGAAAAGATAAGTAATGAGGCTCTTGATAATCAAATTGATTTTATTAAAAATGGTGGAATAACTAAGCCGGGAGGTGGTGCATATAAACCTGCGAAGATAAGTGCTGCTGTAGATTTAAATACTGGTGATATATATTTTGGATATAACGGTGCTAATAAGTTTAATCCTTCAATTCAAGAAATACATCCAGATTTACAACAAAGAATAAATAGAACTATGAGTCTGGCAGGAAATTCAATTGATAATGAATATGCAAGTAGAATGAGCTTTGAAAAGTGGAGTGTAGATAATTGTGCAGAAATATATTCTGTAAACAATGCATTACAAAATCAAGCAACGTTAGATAATATTTTTATTAATACAAAATATTTTAAAGATGGAAAATACGCTTTGCCGTGTCGAAATTGCCAAGTGACATTTGAAGGATGTTTATTCCCAAAACAATAGGAATGTTAATATTATGGAAAAAGTGACAGAGGAGAGACTAGTAAAAGCTGGTTGGGATGAAAAAAGAACAATAGATATATCTAATATTAAAGATGTGTATCAGAAGCTTGGGCTTGTCATGCCGATGAATGTAGAAAAATTTTTGACGGTATACGGTATGCTTGTTTTTGAAGATGATGAAAGAAAAGAAAATTTGGAGTTTATCCCAGAAAAAGCACTGGGATGCAATTTGGATAAAGTATATTTTGAAGAGTTACTGGAAGAATATGATATTAATGAAATAGTATATCCTATAGGGGTTGCGTGTAGAGGAAATTTAATGGTGTTAATGACGGAACAAGATGTGTTTTATTGTTATACAGATGGGTATTTAGAAAAAGCAGGAGAGAATGTTGAACAAATGCTTGACTGTTTAGTAGGAGAATGCAATGAGGCAGCAGTAATAAGTTAAAGATGTATCAGCGGTATTTTTAAGGCTCTTTGCTTGGTGCTGGAAGTATTTTAGCCGGGGCGTTTATAGGTGCGGGTATTGGTGCATTATCTACGACAGCGATGAAAGAAGGAGAGGAGATTTCGACTGGAAATGTCCGAAGTGCAGGTGAAAGACTTGCGTATGCAGTCTTTGATGACAGTATGTCATGGGATGAGAAGTGGGCATATGCTTTTGATCCAGGACAGATGGTGGCAGATTTTGTAACAGGTGTTGTCATAGGAGAAATCCTTGATGGGATAATGGCAGCAATACAGAATAAGTTAAGAAGTATTTTTGCAAATTATGATGCTGCGATGCGTGAGGCTTTTGAGAGTGGTACAGAGGCAGACTTATTCTTACCAGATGAATTCTATAATAAGAATTTGCCAAATCAAGTAGCACCAGGAACCAAGTATTTACCGAAGTATGATGAACTTGGCAATGTTAAACATATAAAAATGTATGATGACTGTGGACGAGAAATTGGTTGGGGAGATTATACTAATCATGGGTATGGAGACATAAACTCTCCTCATTATCATACTACTCCACATTGGCATGAAAAAATATATAATGCGCAGTATCCAGATGGAATAAAAATAAACCATAGAACAGATGTTAATACACCCTTGGGAGATAAGTGATGAAAGAAATTATATATGAAGATTGTAATAATAATATTCAATTTATTAAGGAGATGTTTCTCAAGATTGGCTTAATGGTTAAAGAAGAGTTGATGTGGAATATTTCGAATTTTGATTCAGTTCCGGTCAATTCAGAAGATTATAGTGGTGTTGGAAGAACTGTTAATGACAGTAGGCAGAGAGTTTATCTATTTCAACAAAGAATTTTGAATGAACATACTGTAGTAATCGGACATAAAGAATTATTAAATCTGTTTGGTGATATTAGAACGATATATGAAGCTGTATTTGTTGCTACAATAGATGGTTGCCAAAGTGAAATCTCAATTTTTGATGGAGATATTATAAGCATACAAGGCAATATCGAAGATTTTTTATAGTCGCAAAGGGGGTATAAGGGGGATGAAAAGTTCTCGTAATACCTAAACAAAAACACAGAATCGGGAATGTTTTATTGGCGACAGCCGCCATGGAACATTCTCGATTTTTTGATACACGGCAATTCCGATAAAACTGTCCCGAAGCATAACAAATTCCTGAACAGCAGAGAAAGTTGATTTGCCTGTCTAAAAAATGAATTTGTGCATATTTACGGTTTTTTCTCTGCTTTTGGTCTATGGCATAAAGCCAATTCTGTCTTCACATCGCCAAAGTTTCCTCCGATTTTTGAAAAACAAAAATTTTGACTTGCAACTGTTCTTTTTCAGAGTTAACATCACACACCACGAAGGAGATTTCTTCTGCTTCGTGTCCTGTGTTCTACAGGATGTATCCATCTCCATGAAAGTCAGCGGTGTTCCTTTGCGGAATATTTTGTGCCTGACCAGAAGTGGATAGGCTATACCACTCTTGCACACTTGGTTGCTGAAAAGATGCGTAATTCCGAGAAAGATGCTTAACAGTTGAGATTGCCACTATTTTGCTATTCGAGTGAGACATGCAGGAGTGGATAATAAAATATTCAGTGGGAGCTTGCTCGCTAAGGAATATTTTATTATTTGCTCCTATAGGGCGAACGCCCTGCATGAATATTTTGTCTTGATACAGTTCATTTCTATAAATATCTGACTGACAAAATATGAATGCCATGTCTTACGCAAAGAATACTTGAGAGAATGGAGCAGATTTTTATGATTAAAGAAAATTTTATTTATGTGGGTATCGATTTACATAAAGAAACCCACACAGCAGTTATGATTGACTGCTACAATCAAAAGCTGGGAGAGATTACTTTCCCAAACAGACCAGCCGATTTTCCTAAGCTGGTTACTAAAGTAAAGAAGTGTAATACCGATGGAAAAGAAGTAGTTTATGGTCTTGAGAACGCCTACGGTTACGGCAGAGCCTTAGCGGTCTGGCTAATTGACAAGGGGTATCTGGTTAAGGATGTAAACACTGCTATCTCACATCGACAGGCAAAGCATCGAGGTGCTATGTACCGTAAGAGTGACAGTGATGATGTGGAAGCCATTGCTCTGGCAACTTTAAATATGCTTGATAAACTTCCAAATGCGTGTCCCAATGATGCGTACTAGTCACTTGGTCAGCTGGTGCATCGTAGGGACAATATCATGAAACAGCGAACCAGACTGGTTAATCAGTTGCATGAGCAGTTGTGTATTGCGTATCCGTCGTATAAGTCATTTTTTAATGACATCAGTAGACCTACTGCACTGTACTTCTGGGAGCATTATCCATCCAGAAAGTATCTTAGGGGTAAGTCTGTGGAAGATTTACGTAAGGAACTTGTTCCCGTCAGCCATAACAAATGCTCCACTAAAACTTGCGAGAAAATCTTGGCTGCACGCTTACAACTATTCCCGGTGTAAATGTCATTACAGCAGTTAAGATTCTTGCAGAGATTGGTGATATCAAACGTTTTAGTAATGCCAATAAACTGGCACAGTTCGCAGGGATTGCACCACTTCATTTATCCTCCAGCGGTAAGGGGAAGGATGTAGCTACCAAGCAGGGAAACAGACGACTGCAGGTCACTATTTATTTTCTTGCAATCCAGATGGTGCAGCTATCCTCAAAAGGCACACCAAGAAATCCAGTAGTGCGAGCCTACTACGAGAAGCGTAAGGCAGAGGGAAAAACCAGCCAGCAGGCACTGATTTGTATTTCCAGACGATTAATCAGTATCATTTATGGAATGTAAAAAAACGGTACGGAGTATCGCATGCCGGTAGTGGAAAATGCTGGCGAAAATAGGTAGAGCAAATGTCAAATATATGGTAGAATTTCAAGCAGATGCGAGAGTCGTCTTTGGGAAGTGTATTCATTTTTCAAAAGAGAGGTATCGGCTTGGATAATTATAAGAGTAAAGAGTCTCTGTCAAGAGTGGTAAAGACTCTGTAGACGATATTGTAAAAGGGGTAGAGAATGGAGATATTCTATTAAGCAATAACATTCAAAAAGGTAATTATGGCGAGATGAATATGGATGTGTATTTTAAAAGTCAAGGATATGAGAGAATAAGTCTCGATAGAGTGACCGATTTGAATGCTCCAACGCATCAGGGAATTGATGGAGTATATTATAATCTAGACGGTCATCCACCATACATAATTGGAGAGGCAAAGTATGGTAGTTCAAGGTTGGCAATACTGGCTGATGGAACTCCACAGATGAGTGATAAATGGATAATTGATAGATTAGAAAATGCTGTTGGTGAAGGGGTTGCCAATGATATTAAAATGGAAATGATATTAAAATGGAAATGATTCTAAATCCAGATAATGTAGGTTCTATATTGGTTCATGTCTCATCAAATGGTGAAATTGATATAACAAAATTAATTGATGGAATCAAACAATAGGAGAATGAAAAATGAGAGATAGAATGAAAGATGAACATTATTTTATCATTTTAAGCCAAAAGGAAAGAAAAAATATAATAATGTTTGAAGATGCCGTAAAAAAAACAACTCTTGAAAAGGGCGAATTAGATAGAGGTACTCGTAATGGATATAGTATTTTAATTAATTCCTATGAAAAAGAAATTAATTTATTATATTCTTTAGGAGAAAATTTGGAAACGATTGAAGAGTGTTACAAAAAATTATTGTTTTATTATAGCAAAATGTGGGACAGAAAATATGGCTATATTGAGTTGGTAAAAGTGCTTTCATTGGGAGTACTGTTCAAAGTTAGTAAGAGTGACATATTTGAATTAGAGCAGAGACTTATAGCTGAAAAGTTTGATGACTATTTAGTAAATTTCTTAATTAAAGAAATCGATTCTACTTGGGAGAGAGAAGGAGTTGAGTTTGAATTTAAAGGATACGAATGTTTAAAACAAATTTTGGATAATGATGAAATAATAGCTTGTGAAGCGTTGAAAGAGTATTTACAGGAAAAATGGTACGAAATACATAGGGAATGTGCTTGGTATGATAGTCATAAATCAAGCAAAAATGATTATTATGGGTATTGGAGTTTTGAAGCAGGCGCTATTGCTAAAATACTAAATCTGGATGATAGTAGTTTAAAGGATGTAGCATATTATCCCTATGACTTAGTTCACTATAAAAAATAAAATTTATTATGGTTGTATGGGATACCCTTTGTTTTCATAGCACTTTGTGCTGTAGAGACAATGCGGTTTTCTTTGGTAATTATCAAATTCTTTTCCAGACTGCTGATATCGATCTGCTTTTTGCGAATATCGTGCCCGAAGTTTGCCTTTTTGTTATCTTACATAGAAAAAGTGCTCGGCTGGTTCAAGAATTGATATTGATAAAAGTGCGGCAGGTGGAAACAGTTATGGATAACACAGAATTTAAAAAGATAGTACAAGAGATTACGAGTAAATATGGATTTATGTATTGTAAGAAAAATTATTATTATAATTCAGATAAAATAATTGTAGTAATTAATTTACAGAAATCAAATTTTGATAATAGCTATTATATTAATTATGGATTTTATGTGAAAGATATTCATAATGATTTACAGTATCCTAAGAATAATGAATGTGATATTACAGGCAGATTTTTAAATGAAACAAATAAAGGCATATATCAGTTAGATACAATGAATGCTGAAGAATTAGTAGTGAGTTTAGAGAAAAACATCCTTAATTCCACAATCGTGAGTTCCATAACGTAAATTGCAGATTCTGTGGTGCAATTCATAGCGTAAATCGGGCATGTATAAGCGTCCTCTCACAAGTCATTCGTAACGTAAATGAAAGAAAAACGGTGCAGACAAATATGATTTCCTTCGTGAGCCATGGAGACAAGACTCTTCAGAGGCTTGTCGGAATGCCCGGCGAGCAGGAACATCATATTTCGTCTGTACCGTTTTTCTTTTCATAAACCTATAAAATCACGACTTGTGAGAGGACGCTTATATCTGCCCTTCACAACCTATAACCGCACCACAGAATCTGCGACACTACGCCAGTTAAACTCCGGTTTATAACTCCGGCAGGAGTTTTAAAAATTCTTCCGTAGATTGTGACACTGGCAAAGTTGGATTTATGGAAGCTACCATCTGACGGGATGGTAGTTTTTCTTTGGTTTTCACAACATACAGGTCTTTGGATTCCCGGCTTAAGCAGTAGTCTGGGATAAAGGCTATTCCAAGTCCGATGCGGGCAAGGTCGATCAACAGGTCATTACTGCTTAATTCCACTTCCGGGATTAACTCTAACTGATGCTGCAAAAATAGGTTGTGCAGAAATTCACTTGTGGTACTCTTGCGGTCAAGCATGAGGATCGGATACTGTTTCAGTTCTTCAAACGGAATCTCCTGCTGTTTCAGATTGAAGTAGGCAGGGTTCGCAATGAAAACATCGGTAAAATTGCAGACTGTTTTCTGAATATAGGAATGATTCAAATGTGCATTTGGGAAGTTCGTCACGATCAGATCCACTTTTCCCTGCTCTAAGAGATCCACACAGCTTACAGAAGTTGCATTGGTTACTTTGATTGGCACATTTGGAAACTTCTTGTGGAACTGCTTTAAATAAGGAACTAAAAAGTAACGGCAGATCGTATCGCTGGCACCGATGTGGAGCTGTCCAAGTCCAAGGCTGCCAGAATCGAGAAGCTGGCTCTCACCGCGCTGGATTAAGTTCATGGCAGGCTCAATGTGCTTTAAGAGTACTTTTCCGGCAGGGGTGAGCTGTACTTTTTTCGTGCTTCGGATGAAAAGAGGCTGCTCTAATTTTTTCTCCAATGTCTTGATCGACTGGCTGACAGCCGACTGTGAAATGTATAACTGTTTACTTGCCTCGGAAAAACTCAAAGAGGTTGCAACATAATAAAAAACTTTATATAACTCGTAGTTGATATCCATAAAAATACGTGTACCTTTCCAATAAGGTTTCCATGTCAGAGAAAACCTCAGATTATAATGAGCGTATATACAGACTGATGTGCCTGAATAGATATAATTATAAGACGTACTTATAATTGTGTCAATCGATTCTTATGATTAAATGAGTGTGAAGTGTGCGTGATAAATAGTAGATTAAATATTAAATAAACTTATAAAACAAATTAAATATATTAATTATGCTAATCTAATACCATATGTTATACTATCCTAAGATTGAATCGCAATGACTCAGTACGTCATAATTGCGAAGCGTAATATCTAGCGTGGCAGAAAAAATCATGCCAGAAGCAGAATAAAAGAAAACATATCGCGAAAGGAAAAGGGAACATTTATGAGCAAGGTAAGAAGAGTTTATGTAGAAAAGAAACCGGCTTTTGCAGTCAAGGCAAAAGAGTTACAGGCTGAGATTAAGAGCTATCTTGGAATTTCTTCCGTGACAGGTGTACGTGAACTGATTCGTTATGATATAGAAAATATTTCAGAGGAGACCTACAAGAAGGCACTGGTCACTGTTTTTTCAGAGCCGCCGGTAGATACGGTTTTCGAGGAAACCTTCGAACTTGGCAATGCAAAAACTTTTTCTGTAGAATATTTACCGGGACAGTTTGACCAGAGAGCAGATTCCGCAGAGCAGTGTGTGAAATTATTAAACGAAGAGGAAGAACCGGTTATCCGTACCGCAACTACTTATGTGATCGAAGGCGATATCACAGAGGAGCAGTTAGAGGCGATCAAGCATCACTGCATCAATCCGGTTGATTCCAGAGAGACTGGTCTTGAGAAACCGGAGACTTTGGTACAGAATTTTGAAGATCCTGCAGATGTGATCTCTTTTGTGGGATTTGCAGATATGTCGGAAGCACAGTTGAAAGAGCTTTACGGTTCTTTAAACCTTGCTATGACATTCAAGGATTTCTTACATATCCAGAACTACTTTAAAAAGGAAGAACACAGAGATCCATCCGTAACAGAGATCCGTGTTCTTGATACCTACTGGTCAGACCACTGCCGTCATACGACATTCTCCACAGAGTTAAAGGACGTGAAGTTTGATGACGGATTTTACAAAAAACCGATCGAAGAGACTTACAATGACTATCTGAATACATTCAAAAATCTTTACGAAGGACGTTCCGACAAGTTTGTCTGCTTAATGGATATCGCATTACTTGCCATGAAGCGCCTGAAAAAAGAAGGAAAATTACAGGATCAGGAAGAATCCGATGAGATCAACGCATGCTCTATCGTAGTTCCGGTAGAAGTGGACGGACAGACAGAAGAATGGCTTGTAAACTTCAAAAATGAGACACATAACCACCCGACAGAGATCGAACCGTTCGGTGGTGCAGCTACCTGTCTCGGTGGTGCGATCCGTGATCCGTTGTCAGGACGTACCTATGTATACCAGGCAATGCGTGTGACAGGAGCAGCAGACCCGACTGTATCTGTGAAAGACACGTTGCCGGGAAAACTTCCACAGAAGAAAATTGTCCGCGAGGCAGCTCACGGTTACAGCTCTTATGGTAACCAGATCGGACTTGCAACCGGTTATGTAAAAGAAGTATACCATCCAGACTATGTCGCAAAACGTATGGAGATCGGTGCTGTTATGGGTGCTGCTCCAAGACGTGCAGTGCAGAGACTGACTTCTGATCCGGGAGATATCATTATCTTACTCGGAGGACGTACCGGACGTGACGGTATCGGTGGTGCAACAGGTTCCTCCAAGGCACACAATACACAGTCCACTTCCGTATGTGGTGCAGAGGTGCAGAAAGGTAATGCTCCGACAGAGCGTAAGATCCAGAGATTATTCCGCCGTGAGGAAGTTGCCCACATCATAAAAAAATGTAACGATTTCGGTGCGGGCGGTGTGTCTGTGGCAATCGGTGAGTTAGCAGACGGACTTCGCATTAATTTAGATAAAGTCCCGAAAAAATACGCAGGACTTGACGGAACAGAGCTTGCAATCTCTGAATCCCAGGAGCGTATGGCAGTTGTTGTAGCTCCGGAGGATGTACAGACCTTCTTAGGCTACGCAGCTGAGGAGAACTTAGAGGCTGTGGAAGTTGCAGTTGTGACAGAAGATCCAAGACTTGTATTAGAGTGGAGAGGAAAAGAGATCGTAAATCTTTCCAGAGCATTCTTAGATACAAACGGTGCACATCAGGAGACCAACGTAGAAGTTGAGATGCCTGAGGAAAAAGAAAATTATTTCAAAAAGATCGCAGCACCAAAGGTAGCAGAGGCAGTTGCGGCAAATGATATGAAAGCTGCATGGATGACAGAGCTTGCAGACTTAAATGTCTGCTCCCAGAAAGGTCTTGTGGAGATGTTCGACGGTTCCATCGGTGTGAACAGCGTTTACATGCCATTCGGTGGAAAATACCAGCTCACAGAGACACAGTCCATGGTTGCAAAGCTTCCGGTTGCAAAAGGAGACTGCGATACCGTGACCATGATGTCTTATGGTTTTGATCCATACTTATCAAGCTGGAGCCCATACCACGGAGCAGTTTATGCAGTATTAGAGTCTTTATCCAGAATCGTGACTGCCGGTGGTGATTACAAGAAAGTACGTTTCACTTTCCAGGAGTACTTCCGCAGAATGAGCGAGGATCCAAAACGCTGGAGCCAGCCATTTGCAGCATTACTTGGTGCTTACAATGCACAGATCGGCTTCGGACTTCCATCTATCGGTGGAAAAGATTCCATGTCCGGAACCTTCAATGATATTGATGTTCCACCAACACTTGTTTCCTTCGCTGTGGATATCGCAAAAGAAAAAGATATCATCACACCGGAATTAAAAGCAGTGGGAGACCAGTTAGTACTGTTTACAATTAAAAAAGATGAATTTGACCTTCCGAATTACGCACAGGTCATGAAATTATACGATACCATCCATGCACTGATCCAGGCTGGCGTGATCGTATCCGCTTATGCACTTGACGGAAAAGGACTTGCAGCAGCAGTCAGCAAAATGGCATTCGGTAACAAGCTCGGTGTTACAGTAAATGAAGATGTTTCCAAAGAAACATTATTCACTCCGGGATTCGGTAACATTGTGGCAGAAGTTCCGGCTGAAAAAGTTGCAGAGGTAAAAGCAGCATTCGATGCAGCAGGACTTGCAGGATACGAAGCACTTGTCGGATGGGTAAATGAGGAAGAAAGCTTTATTTACGGTGATATGAGAATTTCCATGGAGGAAGCATTACACGCATGGACAGCTACATTAGAAAAAGTTTTCCCAACCCGTGCAACAGAGAATAAGGATGAAGTTAAAACAGGATTATACAAAGCAGACAGCATTTATGTATGCAAAAACAAAGTGGCAAAACCAACTGTATTCATCCCGGTATTTCCGGGAACTAACTGCGAGTACGACAGTGCAGACGCATTTGAGCGTGCAGGTGCCAATACGATCGTAAAGGTATTCAAAAACATGAATGCAAACGATATCCGTGAATCCGTAGATGAGTTTGTAAAAGCAATCGAACAGTCCCAGATCATCATGTTCCCGGGTGGATTCTCCGCTGGTGACGAACCGGATGGATCTGCAAAATTCTTTGCGACTGCATTCCGCAATGCAAAGATGACAGAAGCAGTCATGAAGCTGTTAAATGAGAGAGACGGACTTGCACTTGGTATCTGTAACGGATTCCAGGCACTGATCAAATTAGGATTAGTTCCTTACGGAGAGATCCGCCCGCAGTCAGCAGAGTCACCGACTCTGACATACAACACCATCGGACGTCATGTGAGCAAAATGGTTTACACAAAAGTTGTTTCCAACAAGTCCCCATGGTTACAGGGTGCAGAGCTTGGAAAAGTATATTGCAATCCGGCTTCCCATGGCGAAGGTCGTTTCGTAGCACCACAGGAGTGGTTAGACAAGCTCTTTGCAAACGGACAGGTTGCTACCCAGTATGTGAATGAAGCCGGTGTTCCGACCATGGATGAAGAATGGAATGTCAACGGTTCCTACATGGCGATAGAAGGTATCACAAGCCCGGATGGACGTGTACTTGGCAAGATGGCTCACTCCGAGAGACGTGACAGAAGTGTTGCGATGAATATTTACGGAGAGCAGGATATTAAGATCTTTGAATCCGGTGTGGCTTACTTCAAATAAAACAGGCAATATTATTTATAAAAGATGAAAAAGACTTTGTGGAGTGTATAAACTCTGCAAGGTCTTTTTTTACGTCTTACGGTACAAACTTTACCACTTACATGAAAGCTATTTACAAATATAACACCATTTTCTATACTGAGATAGTCGATAAGGACAACGAAAACATGAAAGGTAAAGGGAAAAGGAATGAAGGTTACATCCAGCAGACTGATCGAACAGAAGAAACCGATTCTGAAACAATTATTAGATAGATTGCTGCAGACATATTCGTATGCATCCATTCTGATGACAGATTCAAAAGGCAAACAGTACACCATTTCAAAACAGGGAATCAGCATCACGGAGAACATGTTTGTGGAGTTAGGATATGTGGTAAAAGTATACGATGGCGAGAGCTATGGAGAATATGCGTTCAGCCACATTGATGAGAATGAGATTGACACCATTGCAGAGGAAGTAAAAAATCATGTGATGCCGTGGGCAAAAAAGCTTCCGGATGACATGAAAGTGAAACAGTATCCAGAAATTCCGGACGAAGCATATCATTTTGAAAAAAGCACTGACTATGAAGTTTTGCCGGAAGAATTAGGCGATGAGGAGATCGTAAAACGCCTTGGCGCAGTGCGTGAAAAAGCAATGGCACAGGATGAAAAAATCGTTGAGATCAAGACAGCATGCGTTTACCAGATTTATCACAAATTATTTTTATCTCCAAACAAAGACATGACGCAGAACGTCATGTGGACAAATGGCATGATCATGGGACTGATCCCGAAGGGCGAGGAGATGAAGATGGCATTTGACAGCTGCTCCGGCTGTGGCGGAATGGAAATTTTAGATGACATGGAAACAAAAATCCCACCATTAGTGCAGAAACTCAATGATCTTGCCACAAGTGAACCGATCACACCGGGCGAGTATGACTGCATCTGTGCACCGGATGTCACAGGCATGATCGTGCATGAAGCATTCGGACACGGTGTTGAGATGGATATGTTTGTGAAAAAACGTGCGCTGGCAGAAAAATACATTGGCGAATATGTGGCATCCCCATTAGTTACCATGCATGACGGTGCTGCAGCAGCATCTGAGACCGCAACTTTCTTTTTTGATGATGAGGGAACACTTGCGCAGGATACCGTCATCATTGATAAAGGAATCTTAAAGACCGGAATCTGTGATGCACAGGCTGCTATGGCACTTGGCACAAAACCGACCGGAAACGGAAGAAGGGAAAAGAACAGCCACAAAGCGTACACGCGGATGACGAATACATTCTTTGAGCCGGGCACAGATAAAGTGGAAGATATGATCGCCTCTATTTCCTATGGCTTTTATCTGGAAAATGCGAGCAGCGGCATGGAAGATCCGAAAAACTGGGGAATCCAGTGCTTAGTTGACATTGCAAGAGAAATCAAAGACGGTAAATTTACCGGAAAAGTATTTTCTCCGATCGTACTGACCGGATATGTCCCGGACTTGTTAAAATCCATTTCCATGATGTCAGATGAGTGTGAACTTGCAGGAACCGGATATTGTGGAAAAGGACACAAAGAGTGGGTAAAAGTGTCGGACGGCGGCCCATATATCAAAGCCAGAATCAGATTAGGGTAAAAAGGAGAAAAACAGATGCGTGAAAAAATATTACAGGCAATTCGGAAATTTCAGATAGAAACCTATCTTGTGACAGAGAAAACAGTCGAGGGTGCAGAACTTTATTTTATAAAAAAAGAACTTGATATGCGCAGGATGAAACAGGATGCGGTGTCTGCGGTTACCATTTACCGTGATTTTGAGGCAGACGGAAAGAAAATGCGTGGTTCCGCAAATATCAATATTTTTCCGGAGATGACACAGGAGGAAGTAGATGAGGCGGTAAAAGGTGCTTATTACGCAGCTTCCTTTGTAAAAAATCCATTTTTTGAACTTCCAAAAGGGAAAAAAGAGGATAAAGTGCAGGTAAAAAGCACACTTTGTGGAAAAAGCCTTGAGGAGATCGGAGATGCATTTGTAAAAGCGCTTTACTGCGTGGATGTGCAGGACGATGCATTTATCAATACGGCTGAGTTTTTCATGGAAAAAACGACGACTGCGATTTACAATTCAGAGGGTATTGATGTTTCCTATGAAAAAAACAGTGTGAACGGAGAGTTTGTCGTACAGTGTATCACACCACAGGATGTCGAGCAGTATCAGGGGTTCGCATATGATGATCTTGACACAGAGGCTCTGACGGCACAGGCAAAAGAAGCATTGGAACGGGTATGCGACAGGGCAAGGGCGACAGAAGCACCGGAAAAAGGAAACTATAAGCTGCTTCTTTCCGGAAAAAATGTGCGCACACTGATCGATTTTTACATGGACCGGTCATCCTCCGGCATGGTCTATCCGGGTTATTCTAACTATCAGGCAGGAATGGATGTGCAGGGAGAAAAAGTGCAGGGAGAAAAATTAAATATCACGCTCCATGCATCCAATCCTTATTCAAGTGAGGGAATCCCGATGAAAGATCTTACACTATTAAAAGAGGGAGAACTGAAGGCAATTCATGGAAATGCCCGGTTTGCATACTATTTAGGTGTCGAGCCGACCGGAATCTACAGTGCGGTAAAACTGGATAATGGCACAAAAACTCTTGAGGAGATGAAAAAAGAACCATACCTTTATGTGGTAAGTTTTTCTGACTTCTCCATGGATAGCTTAAGCGGATATTTTGGCGGTGAAATTCGTCTCGCCTATCTTTTCGACGGTGAGAAAGTGACGCCGGTAACCGGAGGTTCTGTCAGCGGTAATCTCCTGGAATTACAGAAAGATATGGCATTTTCCACCGAGCGTTATAAAGATAAAGATTATGACGGACCATTTGCGGTCGAATTTCATGGGGTAGCGGTCGCAGGAAAATAAGGTTTTCATGATGGCGAACATGAGATGCAAGGTAAATAAAAGCAGAAAACAAAAAGGAACATTACATAAATGGAACCAAAAAAGTTTCCGTTTATGTAATGTTCTTTTTTGGTGGAGGCAGATAAAATGGAGAAGAAAAACAAATGAAGAGGAGAGAAAAACATGAAGAAAAATCTGAAAAACAAAATCAAAAAGATGGTTGCAGGAATGATGCTTGCCTGTTCACTGCTTACATTGTTTGGTGGAGTAAGCAGTGATGGGATTGTGCCTTATGGAGAAACTGTAATTGATGGGGTTCAATGGATTGCCTAAACCAGAGTGATATCAAAATCTTTCAATAAGTATTCTTTTAGAACATCGGAATTTGGTTTAGTTTCATAAAGCTCCTGAATAGCGCAGGCATAATGACCATAACATTTTACCATAGTATAGTTGTGAACTTCTCCAAGAGCCTGCGCATAATAAAAAAAGAAGTATCCTAAATTGCATAAGACTTTCTTTTGAGCACTAAAATATTTTTCGGAGAATAAATCTAATAATTTGTAAAAATGTTTGTCTATGTACAAATTTGTGCAAAAAAATGTCAAAACAGGCGAAAGAAAAGTGGCTGTAAAACAAATATCAAATGAATTTAATCCGCAATAGTCAAGAATTTTAGAAAAATATAAAATACTTTTATTTGGGTCAATTGATTGATAGTTAATAGCAATATTTGTTAAGAGTGAAAGTTCTGCCCATGATAATCGATAATTATAAATAAGATGTATATCAAAATCTGGCAGAGTGTATGATAATGCATTTGACAAAATTTTTATTTTTTCCTGAGAAGATAGTGTACTGTTTATTGCGTAACTTAAATCAAATAATTGTTTTGGTAAAACATCTTTTTGAGTAAGTACAGAACCTAATTGGCTTAAATGCAGTGACACGGTATCAATCTGATATTTTGGAGTATGCATTAACTTAAATTTTAATTCATAGATTTTACTTTCACGTTCGCTTCCCCAGAAAGTAAAACCGCGTTCTGATCTGCCAAGCCGCTGTAATAAAGCCTCTGTTAAAAAGATATCTGGCTGCAGGGTGTCATTTTCAATTTTTGAAAGCTTGGATTTCGAACATAATCCCTGACATAATACAATCTGTGAAATACTCTGTTCGGTACGAAGGTCATGAATTAATCTGCCAATTGTTAAAATGTCAGGGGAGAAAAAGTCATAAGTACCATCTGTTAAATCAGAGGTGTTTATGGCTTTTTTGATTGGAAAAATAATCAGAGGAATATCATCCATTTGTGCCAGGTAATCATCTAGTGAAAACAGATGTCTGCTTAAAACATAGTTTCTGCAAATGGTGGCATAGCAGCTTTCAATGGAATGAGCCGCATAAAAGGTATTCTTAAAATAGGTGTAGGCAGTTTCAATTTCGCCAGTATAATAGTAACCCAGAGAAGTCAGAAAAGTTAATTCCAATAAAGCGGAATCATCAGAATTCTGTACCATTTTGTGGCGGTTACTGTCTGCTATGGAAAGAGCCTCGTTGTAATCTTTCATTTCTAATAAATATTTTGTGTAGACAATGGCGTATTGTGCATATAAAGAATCTTTTTTCAGGTAATCGATTTCAGCGTTTGCAAGATAGGAAGCAATTTGTGAACAGATGTTATAACAAAGATCGCTTTTTCCCAGATAAAGTAATTCCTGTGCAACTCCAATAAGCAGTTCGATTTCAACAATAGATAATAAAAGATGATGAAAATCTGAATAGTCAATTTCAGGACGTGTTATATGGAGCGCGGAAGAAAAAAGGTCATAAAGGGCATGATGGTCTGCACAGCCAGAGCACACCTGAATCTGACCGTTTAAATAAAGATATTCCTGATAATAGAGTTTGTTATCTGCAAAGTTCCATTCTTCCAGCTTATTTAATTCCTCATATGCCTGACTTAACTGCCAGGAACCCAGATAGAAGCGCGCACGATTGAGGGTATAGAAACAGTCAAAGTCTGTTCTGCTTGCAAAGATCGGGTAAACTTCGCAGGGAGCACCCGCATGAGCCATAAGTGCTTGAAATGTGACAGGACTGACACCGGCGGAACCATTTTCGATTCTTGAAAGAGAGAGAACAGAACATACCCCTTCGGATAACTGTTCCTGTGTTAACCCCGCTTTGATCCGTGCTTCGCGGATTGTTTTTCCTGCATTTCTGACACTCATTTGTAATAACCTCTAATCAACATATATTTTAAGATAAATTATATAGCGGAAAAAAGAAAAAGACAATGTATATCAATAAATTCGATGTATACATAAATGGAAACTTTTTTGTTTCTGGTTACTTATATTACGAATTTAGCTGGATTCTATATAATAAAAAGCAACAGGAGAATAGGAAAGGAAAAGAAAAGTGTGTATGATGTTTTAAATGCTTATTTAGAGAATGGATTAAAAATTATTTTGCATAAGATTCCAGAAGTGAAAACAGTTTCTTGTGGATTATGGGTAAAACAGGGAAGTTCGTATGAATCAGATGAATTTAATGGACTTTCACACTTAGCAGAGCATTTGCTTATGAATGCAGAGGATGTGATAAATGAACAATATAAATATCTGATAGCAGAAATAACAGATAATGGAGTTATGTATAATGCTGCCACAACGAAGGAGTACACTTGTTTTCATTTTACCGGGCTTGCCAATACATTAGAAACTTGTATTTGTGCGTTAGCACATATTGCAATGAAAAACAGAAATTTTGAAAATGAAAATTTTGAAAATGAAAAGAAAGTTGTATTGCAGGAAGCAACAGGTTTTTATTCTTCTTTTCAACAAATTAAAGAACGGACGAGTCAGGCACTATGGGGCAATATGGGAACCGGTAAAATTATTATGGGAAATATGAATAATATCAGAGAAGCAACGCCGGAACAGATAAAAGGACTCGTCAGACGAGCATATGTACCAGAAAATACATCCATCGTGGTAATAGGAAATATAGAATATATGCATGTACTTGAACTGATTGAACGAGAGTTCAGTTGTTGGGAGGATGTTAAGAAAGAAACGGAAGAAGAGGCAGTAGACAGTACGCCAGGAATATACATTAATAAGGGAAGCGGTGTAAGTACGGTTTTGTCTATAGGATTTCGTTCACCGGGATATGATGATCAGAGAAGATTGCCAACAGAAATGATGGTTCGTATTTTGGGTGGTGGGGGATTTCAATCAAGGATAGTGAAAGAAATCAGGACAAAACGTGGTTTGGCATACACAGTTGGAGGCTTCGCAAGTTTTTATAGGAAAAGAGGAACACTTGGTTTTACTGTTGTTTGTGACAAACAAAAAAGCATTGAGGCGGCGAAAGCAATGTCCAAAGTACTTGCTGAAACGAGAATAAATGGCTTTTTGGAAGAGGAAATTATTAGGGAAAAGAAGGTCATGGAAACGAATATGCTTTTATCTGTTGATAATATGACAGAACACCTTCGGTACATTGGCAAATGTGGAGCAATGGATATTAACTTTTACATTGAAAATGAGATACGGGCAATTAAAAAGATAAGTAAGGCAGATGTAGACAGAGCAGCAAGACAATTGTTGGTAGAAAATAATATGGGGTTTGCAGCAATTGGTGCAGATGATGCTGAAAAATTGGTGGATGCCGTAGAAATTTGAAGGAGAGGTGATTTTTGTGAGTGACATTGCATGTATCTATAACATGAATATGGTAGAAGAAAATGAGCAATTAGAAGATGACCTGCTAGCAGGGAGAGGAATGGACATTTTATTTTGTCTCATGGATCAGTTGAAAACAAGGAAGGAGATTGCAAGAAGATTAGGAATGCCTGTGTATTCTGTACAATTATATTTACAACGTCTGGTAAATGCAGGACTTGTAAAGGAAGAAAACGAAGTTGCCATTAATGGTGAAGTTGAAAAAAATTATTATCTCATATCAGATGAAATAGAGATTATGAATCGGATTCAGAGTAGTGCAATGGAAGATGATGAGAGAAGAAGAAAGGCATTACTTTCAGCACAACACTTTGCGTCAATGACCAGAAACGCAATTAAAAATGTGAACATGACACCAGAAAAGCCTAATAAAATTAAGGCATATTTCATGAAGGCAGAAGAAGAGGATATGAGGGAATTTCGTAAGGAAATTGATTTGCTTTTTCAAAAATATCAGGAAAAAGAAAAGCTGGAAGCAACTGATACCTATAGTTTATTTACGGTGCTTGCACCATATGAAATGGAGGATTAAAAATGGATGAGAAAAAACAGGTAAAAAATTTACCAGAGGAAACAGAGTTACAAATTGAAAATGCGAACATTGACATTAATAAGGAAGAAGAAAATCCAGGTATCGCATATGAAGTTGTTATTGGTCCATAGTAATGTGGATTGATATAAATAAAAACAATATTTTAAGGAAAGAGGAAAAAGAAATGGAAAACAAAAAATTAGTAGTAAAAGGAACCGAAATGGAAGTTGTGGATGGAAAGGTTGTGATTTCATCTGAAGAGTTAGCTGCTGCAATCCAGACACAGCAGATTGATTTAGGGGCAGAGGAAGAAGCTAACATTGATATTAACATTAGGGGAGTACATTGTTAGTAAGAAAAATTAAAATATAAAAAGGTATACAGATTTGCAGTAAAAAATTTATTGTAAATCTGTATATTGTAATTCTTATTTTAATAAGAAAGAGGTTATTATGCAGTTATCTAGATTTGCGACAAATATAAAAATAGATGAAGACGACTATATGTTATATAGTTTAAAAACCAGACAATATTATCCCTATAAAAAAGAAGCACAGGAGCAGTTAGAAAAATTGCTTGATGAGCTTAATAAGGGGGAATATACATTAGAAGAGATACAATGTATAGAAAAATTAATGAAAAAAGGTATTTTGATATCAGATAATCAAGATGAACTTGCAGAACTGGAATTTTTAGAAAATAAAACGAAATATCAGACTGATCAACTTAATATGATGGTAGTGGTTACGAATGCATGTAATTTTAGATGCGAATATTGTGTTCAGGAACATGAAATAAAAAATTTATCTTCTAATGCAGAACATAATATTTTAGAGTTTATAAAAAATAACGCAAAAATAAAGAGGAACATAACAATTTCATGGTTTGGTGGAGAACCTTTATTGAAATTTGCAGATATAAAAAGAATGTTACATAAAGCATGTCAATATGGAGATGAGTATGGTTGCAAAATAACATCAGATATTACGACAAATGGATATTTGTTAAATGAACAAAATATACGGGAAATGAAACAGTTAAATGTAAAATCAATACAGATAACAATAGATGGAGATCGTGAATCACATAACAAAAGACGTTATCTTGCAGGAGCAGGTGAGACATATGATAAAATCAAAGAAAATTTAATAAAAGTATCAGAGCAAAATATATTTGTTATATTAAGAATTAATATTGACGAAAAAAATGTAGACACCGCAACAAATATATTAAGTGAAATTCCAGAACAATACCGCAGTAATATAGCAGTAAATGTTGCTAATTTATATCAGATCAAAGATAAAATTAGTACATATCAAATATATAAAAAAGCAATTGAATTAGGATATCAATATATTGAACGAAAAAATCAATATATTGCTTGTCATACATGTTTTTCGGAGGGATATGTAGTAGATACGGATGCAAATGTCATTATATGCGCGAATGCAGTAGAGGATAAAATTCTTGGCAGAATAGATGAAAAGGGGAAGGTATGTATTACAAATCCTAAGGTACGTTATCAATTGAAAACTGCAAGTATGATAAAGAATCCAAATTGCCGGAAATGTATTCAATTACCATTTTGTATTTCAACTTGTAAGAAAGCGATATATAAAGAAAATGTGATATGCCAGGGAAAAAGGGCAAATGGATTGAGTATAGAGGAAATAGCAAAATTGGATTACCTATATGATAAGAAATGTATGGAATACAGGGAGAAGACAGCATGAGCAATACAAAAGAACAAAAAATCGGCTACCGTGATATTTTTCGGCAGACCGAGTATATGAAAATTATGATAGCAGCATTGATCAACCGGTTCGGGGATTCCATTGACGCGATCGCGTCTACATGGATTGTCTATGAGATCACAGGAAATGCCGCATGGTCAGCAATCATTTACGGCGTGAATAAACTGCCATCTATTATTATTACGCCGTTAGCCGGAGCATGGGTAGAGGGACAGAAAAAGAAAACGATCATGATTGTCACGGATTTGATACGTGCGGTCTGTGTTGCATTTGTGGCAACCGGGTATCTGTTCGGATTTTTACAGGCATGGATGCTGTTGGTTACAACTTTGACGATTTCTACGGTAGAGGCATTCCGGGGACCGGCAAGTGCTGCATTGACGCCAAAGGTGCTGGAAAAAGAATACTATGAATATGGAATATCGTTATCGACAACCTTGTCAAGTATGGTAGAATTAATCGGAACGGCTGTTGCAGCGGCAATTATAGCTGTAATTGGAACTTCCGGTGCAATTTACGTGGATATGACAACTTTTTTGCTGTCCGCACTGATCATTGTATTTGTAAATACAAAAGAGCAGGGGCTTGTCAAGCAGAAATTTGACCGTAAGGCATATGTGAAAGATCTGGCAGATGGATTTTCTTATGTGAAAAAAGATACAATGATACGCATTTTTTTACTTTTGGCGGTTTTCCTGAATGCAATTTTAGTTCCATTGAACAGTTTACAGGCACCCCTTGCCGGTGATATATTGGGCGGTGGAGCGGAGATATTATCAATTCTCGGAATCTCCATAACCGTAGGTATGCTGCTTGGCTCCGTCACTTATCCAATGGTACAGCGTATTATTCCGGGAAAAGGGCTTTGGATTGCGAGTGGTTTTGGGATTGCTTTGTTTTATATTATGCTCCCGGTGTGCAGACCGCTTTATACAAGCCAGATTTTGGTTTATGCGTTTACCGCAGTATTTAGCTTTATTCTGGGATATACGGTGGCATTGGTAAATTCGCATTTGAGTGTGTTTGCAGTAAAAAGAATCCGCACAGACTACCTTGCCAGAATATCCGGCATTACAACCGCGGCAGGTGCAGCATCCATGCCTGTGGCATCGTTTCTGGTGAGTATCGTTGTTGCATATGTGGATACATCAGCAATATTTATTACTTCCGGTGTGCTGGCACTGATCGTGACTGTGTGCATGTTTTTTTCCAGAACACTTGGACAAGGGGAAACTGATACGGTTGCAGAAGATGTAGAAATGGTGCAATCATGAATTGGGATTAATATTGAATTGACACGATATAGAGCATTATGGCATTATTAAAGGAAGTGAGTATAAGCATCATCGATGGCATGTGAAAAAGCAGAGATCAGAGCCAGGGTTTAGAAGGAGAAAACATTGAACACGTATATATATAAAACAAAAAAATATATTATCGCCCAGATTTTATGGGATTTGGCAGGTGTTATCTGTCTGGCTTTTTCACCATTGCTTCAACAATGGCTGTTTGATTATGGGCTGCAAAGCCCTCTCAAAAAGATCGTGATGGTGATATTGGCGTATGGTGCATTACTGGTCTTTTATACTTTATCACAGTATTTTTGTGCGTTGTATGCATTTAAAGGCGGAATAAAATTCGAAAATTTACTGAAAAGAGATTTTTTGTATTCTTTGTTTCATATGGAATCTTCAAAGTTCTATAAGCATTCCATTGGCGAATATGTTTCCTTACAGGGAAATGATATTACAGCGTTAGAGCAGGATTATCTGGAACCGGTTATCAGTATCATACGCTGCGTAAACATGATAATTGTGTATGGTGTCGTGCTGTTTTTCGGAGTTGACTGGAGAATTGCGCTGGTGATAATTCTGACTTCGATATTTGCGATCCTGATACCGAGAATGATAGGAAAATCGCTGACTGACGCAAGAAGTACATATCAGGAACAGATGGCGGAGTACGTTACAGAGATTACGGATTTATTGGAAGGTTTTCGTGTTATTAATCAGATGACGGTAGGAAAAATAATTGATAAGCATGAACACGTTTTAAATGAAACAGCAGAAAAGCGGTATCAGTATGGGAAAAAGAAGAGCATGGTATTAGGCGTGAGCGAATTAACGACTAAATTGGTGAAAATATTTACATTTGCAGTGGTGGCAGTTCTTTTTTATAAGCATGAGATCACAGTGGGAGTCGGAGTTGCCACACTTAGTTATGTATCTTCTTTCATCGAACCAATCGACACTGTCCTCTATAATTTCACAGCAATACAGTCCATGAAGGACGTGAAGAAAAAAGTATTAGCTTATACGCAGGATACGCATGCCACAGTCCTGCCGGGAAAGAAAAAATTAAATTCAGATATAACATTGGAAAATGTGACATTCAAAAGGGAAAATTTTGCATTGGAAAATGTAAATTTAACAATTAAAAAAGGCATGAAGTATGCCGTTATCGGACACAGCGGAGCAGGAAAATCAACCTTGTTCAAACTTATTATGGGGTATGAAAAAAACAGTTCCGGCGTTATCAGATTAGATGGAGAAGATATCAGAAACTATGACATTTCTGAATTGATATCCTATACGGATCAGAACGAACATATTTACAGAGCGGGGATTGTAGATAATATAACCGTTTTTCATTCTTATCCAATGGATGGGATCGACAGCGTAGGAAAGAATATCTGGCCGGAATTTTTTGAAGGGATATTCAACAGAAAAGAAAAAGAATGTCAGCGTTTTAGTGGAGGGGAAAAACAGGCAGTCGCATTTTTGCGTATGGCAGCAAAAAATGCAGAGGTGATACTTCTCGATGAGCCGTTTTCTGCAATGGATGCAAAAATGAAATCGGCAGTAGAACATTATCTGTTTACTGGAAAAGAGTTTGAAGGAAAAACCGTTTTAGTCATTACACATGATACAAGAGAAGAAAGCCTTTCGCAGTATGATGGAATCATAAATGTTGGAGAGAATGGCATTTATGTGGAATAAATGCCTGTTACATTTGATATTTACCCGGAATTCATTGAGACTAAAATGCATCGGGTAGATACGATCGACAGGGCATATGAAGAAAAACTCATGGAAGAAAAGTGGTCAAGAAATAAGACACTGCAACGTTATAAAAAGAAAATAAATTCTTTTTCAGAATTGGAAAGTACGATCTGTAAACTGAATGGAGCTTTCGGTGAGCGAGAAGAATATCATAAAAATTTGGAAGAATTAATAACGGCATATGGAACAAGAAGAATTCATACAAAAGATTCAACGGCATGGATCAACTTTAGAGGATGTTATTCGTCTAAGTCATTAAATGATTTTTGGAAAGTCTATCTGCATATCTTTGATTATACAGGTAAAGCAATAGAGTGGGGCGGGGAGCCGCTTTCATTGCAGTATCTTTCTGAACTTTGTGATAGGGAAGAAAAAAATTTGAAAGATTTTTTGGTAGCAGCAATGGAAGACGGGATGATTAGAAAAATAGGAAAAGACATGTTTTCTATCACTGGACATGCAGCCTCCATTCATAAATGCATTAGCAGTAAATATCATTTAAATAGATTGAGTGTTATCATTCGCAGAAAAAAGAAACAGCGTTTTATTTTGCTGATTGGAGAAAACAGTTTGTATTCGCAAAAAATAAAAGAGGTAATTTATTGCGATACAAAAAGAGTAGAAAATTATTGGCGTTTATTTGAGGCTGATACATTAAGTGATGTTATTGCAAAAATAATGGATATCATTACTGCGTTTGATATTTATGAGGATTATTATTACTGGCCGCTAATTAGGACATAGGGGGATATGGAAATTAATAACAAATATGATTCAGAACATATTGATAATCGCAATTTCATAATAAAATGACATAGATATTGACATAATATATATAAATATGGTACTCTCTTAAAAAGAGGTGAGAAAATGTTGAAAACTTATCTGATGGAAAATTATGGATATAATGAACCTATTTTTTTGAATGACTTGACAATTCAGGGATTGTCTGAAAATGCAGTTCGGCAGGCCGTGAAACGACTTGTTGCTAATGGTTTTTTGGAACGGTATGATAATGGAATCTATTATATTCCAAAGCGTGACGGATTACTTGGGAAGAGTTATCTTGATCCGTCGCTGGTTATTATGCGCAAATATATACAAAGTAAATCAGAGATTTATGGGTATGTCACAGGGGAATCGTTTGCCAATCAGTTAGGATTAACAACGCAGATGCCAGCGGTGATTGAAGTGGTTACAAATCGTGAGGCGACGAATGGTCGTACTATAACAGTGGGAAGCGAAAGAGTTAGAATAAAAAAGGCTCCGATTATGGTTTCAGATTCGAATGCTGATCTTCTACAGTTACTTGACAGTATTGGGCAGGCAGAAAAGTACACGGAGCTGTCAATTCATGAGACAATAGATATATTGATTTCTTATGTGAGAAAGAAATGTTTTACGAAAGATCAGTTGTCGGAAGTGATTCCGGCATTAACCGGTGCAACGGCAAAGAAATTGATCGAATGGGGAATGATTTATGAATTTGCATCATGATGAAGTAAGAAAACAGCGTTCAACATTAGCAGTTTGTCCATCAGCAAAAGAAAATGTATGTGTGACGGATATTTTATATGAAATTATAGAAAAAGAGACTTATAAAAAAGATTATGAGGAAATAACATTAGGCTTGCTATTTGTGCCAGAAACCTACGATACAGTTATTCAAAGCATAAAAAAGATTGCAGATAGTGGAATCTGGAATTAGAATAAATGGCGGATTTTACACCGCCACTTTTTCTATTCAATCTTCACAAACTCCGGTTTTCTTTCCCGGAACACCGTAAAGTAATCAAAGCCAGAATCTTTTAATATAGAAGGAACTTTTGCAAAATCAAATGCAACATGTTCCGGTTTGTGGGCGTCAGCACCAATCGTGATGATCTCGCCGCCAAGTTCTCGGTAACGCTTTATAATCTCCTCGGTTGGATTCGGGTGACCAAGACCGTATTTGAAACCGCCGGTGTTTAACTCGATTCCTTTTCCGAGGGAGACAAGTTTTCGTAAAATTTCATCGATCACATCCTGATATTCCCGCCAGTCATAATTTTCATTGGAGGTCGGACCATAGCGGACAACGTAATCGAGGTGCCCGTATACGTCAAAATCCTGATAGCTCTCAATATTTTCAAGAATGGATTCAAAATATTCCCGGTAGGCTGATTTTTCCTCGCGTCCTTCGTAATAAGCTGCGTAGTATGGATCAAATCCATGCACAACATGGGAGGAACCTATGACAAAATCAAATGGATACTGCGATAAAATATCCGTGTACAGCGCAGCTAGATGCGGCTGTAAGCCAAGCTCAATGCCGAGGCGTACCGGAAGCTTTGCGGCATATTTTTCCTGATAGGCAAGTACGGACGAAGTATAATTTGGCAGATCGAGAAGAAAAATATCCGGCTCCTCAGGATAATCAATATCAAGATGATCTGTAAAGCAGATCCCGGCAAGTCCTTTTTTGATAGCAGAAGAGATCATTTCTTCCTGCGGGGCTTCACTGTCCCCGGAAAACTGGCTGTGCATGTGTGTGTCCCAGAGCCGGTAATGCGAAAATTTGGTTTCCATAAAATCTATATTCCTTTCCGTGAAAAAATTATTAGTAAAATTAATAATTAAAAATTTCTAAAAATACAGCGGCTAAGTTATAATAAAACGCCTGTATCATGCATTTATCTGATATCTAATATAACTTATTTTACAAGAAAATGGAATAGATTGTACGTGATTTTGTACAAAGTGAATGAAAAACATAGTCGAAAAATAAATATAGTGAAAAATTTAACAAACTCATGAAAAACACTTGAACTTTATACAGAAATTGGTTAAAATAAAGGAAGCTTGGGAACAATAGTTTTCCAAAAGTATATTTTATACAATTCTAGGAGGAATTTAAAATGGCAGTAAGAGTAGCAATTAATGGTTTCGGCCGTATCGGTCGTCTTGCTTTCAGACAGATGTTCGGAGCAGAAGGATATGAAGTAGTAGCAATCAACGATTTAACAAGCCCTAAAATGTTAGCACACTTGTTAAAATATGATTCTTCTCAGGGAAAATATGAGCACGCTGATGAAGTATCTTACACAGATGATTCTATCATCGTTTGCGGAAAAGAAATCAAAATCTACGCATTCCCAGATGCAAACAACTGCCCATGGGGTGAATTAAAAGTTGACGTTGTATTAGAGTGTTCTGGATTCTACACAAGCAAAGAGAAAGCTCAGGCTCATATCAATGCAGGTGCAAGAAAAGTTGTTATCTCCGCTCCAGCTGGTAACGATCTTCCAACAATCGTTTACAACACAAACCATGAGACATTAAAACCAACAGATACAATTATTTCTGCAGCTTCTTGTACAACAAACTGCTTAGCACCTATGGCTGACGCATTAAACAAATATGCACCAATCCAGTCTGGTATCATGGTAACAATCCATGCTTACACAGGTGATCAGATGACTCTTGACGGACCACAGAGAAAAGGTGATTTAAGAAGATCCCGTGCAGCAGCAGTTAACATCGTTCCTAACAGCACAGGTGCTGCAAAAGCTATCGGATTAGTTATCCCAGAATTAAACGGAAAATTAATCGGATCTGCACAGCGTGTACCAACCCCAACAGGTTCTACAACAATTTTAACAGCAGTTGTTAAAAAAGCTGGTGTTACAAAAGAAGATATCAATGCAGCTATGAAAGCAGCAGCTAACGAGTCTTTCGGATACAACGAAGACGAAATCGTATCTTCTGATATCGTTGGAATGAGATTTGGTTCTTTATTCGACGCTACACAGACAATGGTTAACCAGGTATCTGATGATCAGTACGAAGTACAGGTTGTTTCTTGGTATGATAACGAGAACAGCTACACATCTCAGATGGTTCGTACAATCAAATACTTCTCTGAGTTAGCATAATCAGAACGTACAATCACTGCACGGTAGACTACTTTTTTAAGCGACAGGCTGCCAGAGTGCAGATAAGACTCAGCAAAGGGGTCCGGTCTTTTTGGACCGGGCTCCTTTTTGCGTAAACGATTATGATAGATAATTGCGAAACGCATAGATACAGTAGATTAAATTGTGAAAAATTGACAAAAGGTTGAGAAGACACTGGGGAGCCGCCGGTTCTTGCTTGGCAGACATAGCGTTTGCTGTGGCTGGCATGCTAGTACCGTTGCGAGCGACATGTAGCGAGAGCGTGTCTTCGAAACTTTTGTTAATTCTTCACAATCTTCATAACCTGAATTAGAGTTTCGCAATTATCTATAAAATATAAAAATAAAGGAGACTACTTAATATGTCATTAAATAAAAAATCCGTAGATGATATCAATGTAAAAGGACTTCGTGTACTTTGCAGATGTGACTTCAATGTACCTTTGAAAGATGGAAAGATCACAGACGAGAACCGTCTTGTTGCAGCTCTTCCTACTATTAAGAAATTAATCGCTGACGGCGGAAAAGTAATTCTCTGCTCTCACTTAGGAAAAGTAAAGACAGAAGAAGACAAATTAACAAAAACACTCGCTCCTGTAGCAGTAAGACTCTCTGAGTTATTAGGACAGGAAGTAAAATTCGTTGCTGATCCGGAAGTAGTCGGACCAAACGCAAGAGCAGCAGTAGAAGCTATGAAAGACGGCGAAGTTATTTTACTTGAGAATACACGTTTCAGACCGGAAGAGACAAAGAACGGAGAGGCATTCTCCAAAGACCTCGCGTCTATCTGTGATGTATTCGTAAACGATGCATTCGGTACAGCCCACAGAGCACACTGCTCTAACGTAGGTGTTGCACAGTTAGTAGACACAGCAGTTGTTGGTTACTTAATGCAGAAAGAGATCGACTTCTTAGGAAACGCAGTAGAGAACCCTGTAAGACCTTTCGTTGCAATCCTTGGTGGCGCAAAAGTTGCTGATAAATTAAATGTTATCTCTAACTTACTTGAGAAATGTGATACTCTTATCATCGGTGGTGGTATGGCTTACACATTCTTAAAAGCGCAGGGATATGAGATCGGTTTATCTTTAGTAGACGACAGCAAGCTTGATTACTGTAAAGAAATGATGGAGAAAGCTGAGAAACTGGGTAAAAAATTATTATTACCGGTTGACGCTGTAACAATCAAAGATTTCCCTAACCCAATCGATGCTCCGGTTGAAGTAGAAGTTTATGACGCTGACAAAATGCCGGCTGACCGTGAGGGATGTGATATCGGACCTAAGACTCAGGCTCTCTTTGCTGATGCAGTTAAGACAGCTAAAACAGTTGTATGGAACGGACCTATGGGTGTATTCGAGAACCCGACACTTGCAGCAGGTACCATTGCTGTAGCAAAAGCTTTAGCAGATACAGACGCTACAACAATCATCGGTGGTGGTGATTCCGCAGCAGCAGTGAACCAGTTAGGATTCGGTGACAAGATGACACATATTTCTACCGGTGGTGGAGCTTCTCTTGAATTCTTAGAGGGTAAAGAATTACCAGGCGTTGCAGCTGCTAATGATAAATAAGAGCATCCGTGTAATATTATACATTCATGAAAGAAGGAAAGATATAATGGCAAGAAAGAAAATCGTAGCCGGAAACTGGAAAATGAACATGACTCCAAGCCAGGCTGTAAAATTAGTAGAAGAGTTAAAACCACTTGTAGTAAGTGATGACGTAGAAGTTGTTTACTGTGTACCTGCAATTGATATCGTTCCGGTTGTAGAGGCAGTAAAAGGAACCAACGTAGCAGTTGGAGCTGAGAATATGTACTTCGAAGAAAAAGGTGCATATACAGGAGAAATCTCCGCAGAGATGTTAGTAGACGCAGGCGTAAAATATGTTGTATTAGGACACTCTGAGAGACGTGATTACTTCAAAGAAGATGATGTTTTATTAAATAAAAAAGTATTAAAGGCTTTCGAAAAAGGACTTACACCAATCCTTTGCTGTGGCGAGACGTTAGAGCAGAGAGAGATGGGAATCACTCTGGACTGGATCCGTTTACAGATCAAATCCGATCTGAAAGACGTAACAGCAGAGCAGGTTGCTTCCATGGTAATCGCTTACGAGCCAATCTGGGCAATCGGAACAGGTAAGACAGCTACAACCGAGCAGGCTGAAGAAGTTTGTAAAGCAATCCGTGAGTGCATCGCAGAAGTATACGGAACAGACACAGCTGAGGCAGTCCGTATCCAGTACGGTGGATCTGTAAATGCAGGTAATGCAGCAGAATTATTTGCACAGCCGGATATCGATGGTGGTTTAGTAGGTGGAGCTTCCTTAAAAGCTGACTTCGGTAAGATCGTTAATTACAAATAAAACTTCATTTGTAGGAAAATAGACACCTGTTTGGCAGGTTTGAAAATTTACAAAGTAAGTTTATAAGCGAACGGGTTTTTTATCAGAAGTGGTAGAAAACCCGTTTTAAATAAGTTATAATTCTATCGGTAAGTGAAAAATAATATTTTACGATGGAGAAACAAGATGTCTGGAAAGTGCAGAAAGATAATGTATGCACTTGTAGTGACAGTATTTGCTGCTTTTTTATGGATGATCTGCTGTGAGAATGACCGGAAAGTGTCCGATAAAGCTATCGGCGAGACAACAGTACAGAGTATGCGTTCTGGGGAAAAGACAGTTTCGCTGGAGCAGAGTGATATACCGAAAATTGAGATTGAGGATCTGACAGATGCATTTACTGTGATTTTACAGTATGCTCCGAAAGATATGCTTGCAGGCTGTACGGTGGATGAATCATTTTTGATGTGGTTTTATGCGCAGTATGGCAGGGATGCAGTGATACACATTGCATTTGATGTGCTGGATGGCGGGAATGACCCGGATGTCTGGTATGAGGAAACCGGAAATTCTATCTATGTGCTGTGGCTGCTATATTGCCGGGACAGTGGATTTGGACAGCATGAACTTGAAAACGTATATTGGATGCAGACAGCGGCTGCCTCGGAAATGGTATTTGGATTCGCCGGTGATATTAATTTCGCAGAGAACTGGTATACAACCGAGTATATGAAAGAACAGCAGGATGGGTTGCGGGATTGCTTTTCAGAAGATTTACTTGCGCAGATGCAGGCCGTAGATGTGATGATCATGAATAATGAATTTACCTACGTAAATAAAAAAGGGGCAACATCAGTTTACGGCAAAGCGTATACATTTCGTGCCGACCCGCAGAAAGCAGAATTATTGGAAATATTTGGAACCGACACAGTGACACTGGCGAATAATCATGTCTATGATTATGGGAAAAAAGGATTACTTTCCACGTTAGATGTATTGGATCAGGAGGGCATTCCTTATTCGGGCGCCGGAAGAAATCTCAAAGATGCATCGAAAATTATTTATTATGTGATGAATGGACGTAAAGTTGCCTTTGTATCGGCAACACAGATTGAGCGTTCCAAACAGTATACAAAGGCTGCAACCGAAACGGAACCGGGTGTTTTGAAAGCGTTACATCCGGAAAAATTTTTAAAAATAGTAGAGGAGGCAGCACAAAACAGCGACTATGTGATCGCAGAAGTGCACTGGGGAACAGAGGGAATGCTTTATCCGGATCAGTCACAGCGGCATCTGGCAGAACAGATTGCACAGGCAGGAGCAGATGTGATCATAGGAGGACATCCGCACCGGCTTCAGGGCGCTGCCTTTGTGGGTGATGTTCCGATTGCATATAGTCTTGGAAATTTCTGGTTTTCCACCGGAACATTGTATACAACACTGTCAAAAGTTACCATTACAGAGGATGGAACAGTAAAACTTTCTTTTGTCCCTTGTATACAGCAGAATCTTACAACAAGGATTCTTACAGAACCGGAAGAACGATCAGATTTTTATGAATATCTGGCTTCTATTTCCGCAGATATCGGAATTGATGCGGACGGGGTGGTTTATCATAAAAGTGCGGATGACTATCCGGTAGGAGAGATTTTATATGACTCTGATACAAGCCGGACAGATATTATCGGGATGGCTGATAATGAGGGGGATGCGATTGATATTGTCGGTAACCTGAGAGAAGACCGGTAATTTAATTTTGGAATAGTGACTGCAGATTCTAAATCTATGGTTTCCTATAGATAAATGAGATATGTGTCGTACAGGCACCTCAAAGTTTAAGAAGAAGAGAGGATAAGAACATGAGTAAAAAACCTACTGTATTAATGATTTTAGATGGATACGGTTTAAATGACAGAACAGACGGAAACGCTGTTGCACAGGCAAAAACACCTGTCATGGATCAGTTAATGAAAGAATATCCGTTTGTAAAAGGAAATGCCAGCGGTCTCGCTGTAGGTCTTCCGGATGGACAGATGGGTAACTCTGAAGTTGGACATATGAACATGGGCGCAGGAAGAATTGTATATCAGGAGCTCACAAGAATCACAAAAGAGATCAACGATGGTGATTTCTTCAAAAATCAGGCTTTATTAGACGGAATGGAGAACGTGAAGAAAAATAATTCTGATCTTCATTTATATGGACTTCTTTCTGATGGTGGTGTCCACAGCCATATCACACATGTTTATGGTTTACTCGAACTTGCCAAGAGAGAGGGAATCAAGAATGTCTATGTACACTGTTTCTTAGACGGACGTGATACAGCACCTACTTCCGGAAAGGGATTTATCGAGGCACTGGAAGCAAAGATGGCAGAGCTTGGTGTTGGTAAGATTGCTTCTATCTCCGGACGTTACTATGCTATGGATCGTGATAACAGATGGGATCGTGTAGAAAAAGCATACAATGTTCTCACAAGAGGAGAGGGCGAACAGGCAGAGAGTGCAGTTGCAGCAATGGATGCTTCCTACGCAAAAGATGTGACAGATGAGTTCTTCGTTCCAACAGCCATCACAGAGAATGGGAAACCGGTTGCTACGATCAAAGATAAGGACACAGTTATTTTCTTTAATTTCCGTCCGGATCGTGCACGTGAGCTCACAAGAGCATTCTGTATGGATGAGTTTGATGGTTTCGAGAGAGGCGCAAGAAAGAATGTTGCTTATATCTGCTTCACAGAATATGACGCAACCATTCCAAACAAAGAAGTTGCATTCAAGAAGGTAGAACTGAAAAATACATTTGGCGAATATCTTGCAGCACACGGTATGAAACAGGCAAGAATCGCAGAGACAGAGAAATATGCTCATGTAACATTTTTCTTTAATGGTGGTGTAGAAGAACCAAATGAGGGAGAGGACAGAATTTTAGTAAAATCTCCAAAAGTTGCAACTTATGATTTACAGCCAGAGATGAGCGCACCGGAAGTTTGTGACAAGTTATGTGCAGCAATCCGTTCTGAAAAATATGATGTGATCGTCATTAACTTTGCAAACCCGGATATGGTCGGTCATACAGGAATCTTAGAAGCTGCCATCAAAGCAGTTGAGACGGTAGATACCTGTGTTGGAAAAGCAGTCGATGCCATCAAAGAAGTAAACGGACAGTTATTCATCTGCGCTGACCACGGTAATGCTGAACAGTTAGTTGATTATGAGACAGGAGCACCATTTACTGCTCATACAACCAATCCGGTACCGTTCATTTTAGTAAATGCCGATCCATCTTATAAATTGAGAGAGAACGGATGCTTAGCTGATATCATTCCTACACTCATTGAATTAATGGGTATGGAGCAGCCGGCTGAGATGACTGGAAAATCTTTATTAGTGAAATAACCACGGAGTTTACCTGGCATAGTGCCGCAGATTTTGTGGTGCTTTCTTAGAATCTGAAGGGCAGCTATAAGCGTCCTTTCACAAGTCGTGATTTTATATGTAATGAAAAAGAAAAACGGCATAAACGAAATATTATGTTTATACCGTTTTTCTTTCATTTACGTTGTGTGTCCAGCGAAGCTGGACCACACTAGCCGGTGTAAGTCCGGTCACGGTAATCGCCAGTGAGCCGTGTAGCTAAACTCGGTGCGTTGCAGTAATGCAGGGTACTAAGCGAGTGGATAAAGTAACCTCGGTAAGAGGGGCGAGCAATTATGCAGACCGTAACATAAAGTGAATTCTGCCGTATCGTTAGAAAGGTCTCTGAAAAGAGAGCAAAGGGAAGCTGAACCTTGGGCGTATGGGTGAAAGCCATGGAACGTGTGAAGAAACTGGAAAGCAGCACGGAGGAATCCCTCGGTATATAGGAAACGGTATGTATGAAAAGTGTGGTTCGGAACTGGAGAGACCCTACCCATCACCGAAAGGTAAAAAGAAAGCGTATAAGCTTGGCGAAATCGTATTTCTGATGGGAGGGAGTCGGAGAGGAACATAGTACCAATAATGACTGTGCAAGAAAACGCAGTCTATGGGAAGGTTCCTTGCTTCATTCATGTTTGTAGAGAGGGTAAGAGTGAGAGAATGTCATGCAGACTAACAACTCCAAGGAAAAAGTTCGACAACTTCAAAACAAACTATATCTGACAGCCAAGAAATGTGATAGCCGAAGATTTCATGCACTTTACGATAAGGTATATCGTGATGATGTACTTTTTGAAGCATGGAAACGGGTAAAAGCTAACAA
>OGOD01000229.1_pt1 | contig 58524 bp, 60 predicted proteins | sample 1573631 | NCBI WGS metagenome assembly OGOD01 (sample SAMEA2581895, study PRJEB24529) | metagenome | biome: Human gut stool | place: China | collected 2011
GATCATGGGCATGAAATATTTTCTGCTCAATGAGGATAGTTTGGAGTTTTAGTATTTAAGGAGATAATATATTCCGATATAGAAATATGGATATAAAGTTAGGAGGCAGAGAAATGGCAACGGTTGTGTATTCTAATGAAGAAGATGATATTTGTTCTTTGGTGATAGATGGAGAAGAATAAGTCATTCGCTGTCATATGTTTAAAGTCATTTATGCATGATATGTTGTTGCGGAACAGCAGTGGGTATATTTTAGATGAAAACTGATACTTGCTAAAATACTCTTTGATAGACAGCATAGATCGTATTTCAATATTGTATTCCTGACAGATTACAAATAGTGCCGAAATAATGAACAAGCAATTGGTAATCAAAATCTCAAAAATTATTTGAAAATACTGGAGTTCTGTATTATATGTGCTATAATAAAAGTGCTAATAAATATATAAAATTCTTTTAAATCTTTGTACTTGTTAGGAGAAACACAGATATTGAATGAAGGGCAAGTTATAATGTGAGAACAAAGCAGATATTATTGATGAGGGTGTTGAATAATCAATTAGAAGGACTATGTATTAGGGAGGAATATTGAATGACAGATAAAGAGTATATTTTAGAACTAGAAAAAAGAATTATAAAGCTCGAGGAAAAGATAAATAACATTTGTATTAAAGAGGATGGTAATGTTCAGTTTCAGACATCACAAATTGCAACAGTAATATTGGGGGAAAACTGTAAAATGGAATTTACTAATTGTCCAGTTGGGATGGTATGCAATAATATTGAGGATGCTGAGGAAAGGCTAGAAGATATAGAAATGAGGCTGGAAGCTATTAATGAACAAATTGATGACATAGAAGATGAGGTAGATAATTAAATGTGTACACTCGGGTTCTATATTGCTTCCAATGTTTTTCGAGCATAGTCCCCATAAGTTGTTAGATATATTGATTATGGCACATAAAATTATTGGAATTGATGTTCTGGCTGAGATCAAGGTAAGTGAAAATAGGTACAAAAATGCTGTAATGAAGGAAACTTTATTACAGTTTTTTTGTGCTATAAAGAAATATATATTCGAAAATAGGTAAGCGCAAAGTATTCCAGCGTAGTGACGCCATAGTAATCTAGCCTCATAATACAAATAGGAAATGCAAGCGTTTTTCTCCTTTTCAGATTGCTAGCACTAGCAAAACGCAAGCATTTTAGCCTTGGATTTATTGACAGGTCAGGAGATGATGAATTATTCTGATCAGATAAACCGTAATAAGGAAGAAATATCCGAGGCACATGAGCATTTGACGTCTTGCGATGAAAGATTGCAGGAACTCATGGTGCAGAAGCATAGAGACAGAGTAACAACGGTGGATTTTTTGGAAAGAAAGACACTTCTGGATGTGGAAAGAAAATCCTTGTTGGATTTAATCCATGAAAAGGAGCAGGAAATCCATGAACTGAAACAGGCATTGAGTAATGCACACAATAAGGAACAGGAAATTGCTTCTTATGGAGATTTGGAGAGCTTATCGCCTGTGCTCGTGAATAGCTTGATTGATAAGATTTATTTGTACTCAGGGATGAAGATGAATATTATTTGGAAAAATAATTGACATCAGTATCACTTGAACAATAAAATCAAATATGACATCACAGTGACATGAGCAGTAAATGATATTCAGTATTTGATACTGAAACGGTTGCAAAAAAAGTTCATAATTTTTTGCAAAAAATGCTTGACATTAGCAGGGCTGGAAAAATGGAAAGGGAAGCTTTTACAGAGAAAAAAGCTCTGATAGATACAAGAAAACAGGAGATTTTATCTGCCATTGATGAAATGGAAGCAAAACTCTTGGTAGAAGATGAAGAACAGAGACAGTATCAGGACGCATTTGAAATCAAGAAGTATATTCATTTGGAAAAATACGATAAGGCTGTTATGGCAGCATTGATTTTAAAGGCTGAGGTTGTGGATGAAAACCGGCTGAATGTGGTATGGAAGCATCAGGATATTTATGAGAAGATTTTTTCCATACTGTAAACAGGTTATGGTATAATAGGGGTGCTTGTTTTACAGGCACCCGGAAAGGATGAAACTATGATATATATTACAGGTGATACACATGGAAGATTTGAACGGATTGAGGCATTTTGCAGGCGTTTTCAGACTTCGTATGACGATATACTTATTATTTTAGGGGATGCAGGTATCAATTTCAGTGGGGCAAGATATGACAGCCTGAAAAAGCGGCTACTGGAGTCCCTTCCAATCACGATATTTGCCATTCATGGAAACCATGAACAGCGACCATATACGTTAGACAGCTACAAGGAAAAGCTGTGGCATGGTGGAACGGTATATTATGAAGAAGAATATCCTAGTCTTTTGTTTGCAAAGGACGGTGAGATATTCGACCTGAATGGAAAGCAGACGGTTGTCATGGGCGGTGCATACAGCATTGACAAAGAAATTCGTCTTGCATACGGCTGGGGCTGGTGGGAGGACGAGCAGCCCTCGGAAGAAATCAAAAGATATGTAGAACAGCAGCTTGAAAAATTCGGCTGGAAGGTAGATATGGTATTAAGTCATACGACACCATTGAAATATGAGCCTGTTGAGGTATTTATGTCTGGCGTGGATCAGAGCAGGGTTGATAAGTCTACGGAGGAATGGCTGAATCATATCGAAGAAAAGCTGTCCTATCAAAAATGGTACTGTGGGCATTATCATACTGAGAAGAAGATTGACAAACTGGAAATCATGTTTGAAAACTTCGATGAGTTCTGTGCAGGTATGAAATAAATGTCATTCAAATGCTTATAATATGGGGATTTGAGGGCATCGCAAAGAATTGAAATTTTTTTTGTCCCATCCTTGACATGAGCTGACGGTAACGGGAGAGTCGGCAGACTGATAGCTTTAAAAGAATGTCTTAAAAATAATATAATTCCTTTTATTATTGAGGATAGTAAGAAGGGCTTTTATTACAGAGGACTTTCGGAGTGGAGAAATGAAAAGGGCTGGCTTGTGGATACTTGCCTTGATGGGCAGGATACATTTATCAGATTACTTGATATGCTGGAGATTCCACATAACTAATGATGCATGGGAAGAGCGTAACAGAAGGAAGGAAACATAACAATGAAGATATATATAGATTTTGATGACGTACTATGTGAGACTGCAAAGAACTTTACGAAAATTGCCAAGGAACTGTTTGGAAAGGATGTACCTTACAGTGAGGTTCAGTTCTTTAACCTGAAAAAAACATTCGATTTAAATGATGAACAGTATGAGGAATTGATGAGAGTAGGACACCTTCCGGAACAATTGTTGAATTATGAGGAGACTCCGGGGGCTTCACAGACTATTAATAAGTGGGTCGACGAAGGACATGAGGTGTCCATCATCACAGGCAGACCCTTTGATTCCTACGAACCATCGCGAAGGTGGCTTGATGAGCATGGGCTTGAGAGAGTTTTGCTGTATTGCGTTGATAAGTATGGACGTGAAAAGTTCGAACAGACATATTCGTTCAATATGACCTTGGAGCAGTTGTACAGCATGACCTTTGATTTTGCAATAGAGGATTCACCGGCTGCCTTTGAGCATGTCATGCACTTTGAAGGGTGTAAGGTGGCAGTGTTTAACCGTCCGTGGAACATACATGCGGAGCTTCCGAATGATAATTTCGTGAGATGTGAGGGTTGGGAGGAGATAGACAGATTGTTTGAGGAAGGTTCCAGGTGTATATGCAGAAGCCGGAGATAAGAGAACTTGACTATAATACCATGAAAGGGCAATCGTACAGTGCCCAAATCCATTCAGATAAATTCCTTTCAATAGAGCCGGTGAGCGGAGGATTTGCTGTTGAGTGGGTAGATAGTGATGAGGAGTTGATAATGTCAATCACGGATGAAATTCTTTCGGACTGGCTTGAAAACCCTGTTGCGTACGGGGCATATATGGACGGTGAGCTTGTTGGGTTCGTGGAGGGCTTTTTGGAAAAATGGAATAACCGCTTTAGAATCAGCAATATTTGTGTTTTCAACATGGATAGACGCAACTGTGGAATAGGGCAGGCATTGATTGAGCGTATTTTCACGGAAGCCATAGCAAGCGGGGCGCGAATGATTGTGTTAGAGACTCAGAGCTATAACTCAAAAGCTATATCATTTTATATGAAAAATGGTTTTGAAATAATCGGTTTTGACAGGTATGCGTACTCAAATAATGGACCCAAAGAGCACAATATGAGAATTGAGATGGGAAGAATGATATAGGGAGATATAAGTTTGAAAGTGAAACTTTCAAACAACTTATTGGTGGCAGTACTGCAAGCTATGCTTGCAGTATGCAGGGGTATAAATATGATGAATGTGACAATAAATCCACTTGAAGGAATATCTATTGATAATAAAAAAGTTAATTTGGGCATGAGCAGAGCGGAAGTGGCTTCGATACTTGGCAAGGCTGAATGTGGGAATGGGAGCAGACAGCTATTTTTGACGGTGAGCTTGCCATCGATTATGATGGGAAGGATATGGTTGAATTTATGGAATTCAGCGGAGGACCGGAAGGGACATTGAAACCTTACATATATGGTGTATCTGCCTTTGAAAGCAACGCGGATGAACTGTTTGAGCTTTTGAAATCTAATAATGATGGTGAGGTTATTGATGACGAGGATGGTTTTGCATATTGTTTTGACAGAATCAGTATCGGGGTGACCAGAAACTCAACTCCGGAAAGTGTACAGCAGGATATAGAGGATATGAAGGCTGATGGAGTGTTTGACCGGAATTATGTGGATGAAGAATTGAAAAACGCAAATCATTGGGCAACTGTAGGACTGGGAAGAGTAGGTTATTATAAATAAGGTGCATTAAATCAATAACAAGATTGTGTAACTGTAGGGCTTGGAAGGGCAGGTTATTATAATCAGGGCAGGTGACAAGTATGAAATGTGCATTGGCGGCAATGGGGTTTATCGATGGGGACATACAGTATAATAAGAGTGTTATAATTGACACAATGAAAAATTATTCAGATACAGCGGACATGGTTATATTTGGAGAAGCCTTTCTGCAGGGCTTTTACTGTGCGGATTTCAATGTGGAGCATGATGAAAAGATTGCACTCAGCCGGAGCGATTCGATAATAACCGAAATATGCTCCACCGCAGAGGAATATAAGCTTGCTGTTTCCTTCGGCTTTATAGAGAAAGAAGGGGATTTATTTTACAGCTCACAGCTTATGGTAGACCAGGCTGGTAAAGTGATTGATTTATACAGAAGGGTATCTCCGGGCTGGAAGGAAAGCTTTGCGGATGAGCATTACCGTGAGGGAGAAGAATTTCATTCGTTCTCATTTCTTGACAGGAAGGTTGTTGTCGGTCTGTGCGGGGATTTATGGTTCGATACCAATATAGACAGTATAAACAAGCTGCACCCGGATATTGTTTTCTGGCCTGTATATACCGATTTCAATGAACATGAGTGGAATACCTCCGAAAAACTTGAGTATGCCGCGCAGGCCGGCAGAATCAAAAGCAAGGTGTTATATGTAAATTCGCTATGTAAGGACAGGGAAGCGGATGACATTGCAAGGGGCGGAGCGGCATTGTTTGCCGGCGGAAGGATTGAAGCTGAGATTCCATCAGGACAGGAAGGGATTCTTGTGGTTGAGGTGTAGGAATTGCACGCGTTTGAGTGAAAATGAACATAAAAACAATCGCAAAATCAATCGTAAAAAAATACGATTGATTTTTTGCGTATTTTTACATATAATATATGTGATAATACCGGAAAGGATGTGGAGAGTATGCGTGAAACAAAGACTGTGGAATTTAAGGAAATGATTACAAATTCATTTTTAAAAACAGTGAGTGCCTTTTCAAATTACAATGGTGGGGACATTTTTTTTGGAATTGATGATGATGGTAATGTAAAAGGGTTACAGGATGTAAAGCAGTCCTGTCTGGATATTGAAAACAAAATAAACGATAATGTTTCGCCACAGCCGGATTATACGATTGAGGTGCAAAGTGATAACACGATAAGGCTTAATGTAAAAGCAGGTGTTCACAAGCCGTATTTATATAAATCAAAAGCATACAAGCGAAATGACACTGCAACAATAGAAGTCGACACCTTGGAATTTTCCAGACTAATTCTGGAGGGAAAAAACATAAGGTTTGAGGAATTGCCATGCAGGGAGCAGGTGTTGACATTTGAATTGTTGTGCAAAAAATTAAAAGAAAGTATTAAAATTGATACTTTTAATAAGGATACATTAAAAACATTAAACTTATATAGCAATGAGAACGGATATAACAATGCGGCAGGGCTTTTGGCTGATAAAAATTATTTTCCGGGAATTGATATTGTGAAGTTTGGCGAGAATATCAGCATAATTCAAAAGAGGTCGGCCTTTGAAAATGTATCAATATTGGAGGTCTATGATAGGACAATGCAGGTATTTAAGGACTATTACCAATATGAGGTGATACAGGGCGCAGAACGAAAAAAGATAGAGAAAATTCCGGAGGAGGCATTCAGGGAAGCGATTGCAAACGCACTGATTAACAGAGCATGGGATGTCGAAGCTCAGATAAGAGTTCTGATGTTCGATGACAGATTGGAGGTTATCTCTCCCGGGGGTCTGCCGTCCGGAATATCTGAGCCGGAATATCTATCCGGCAGAATTTCAGTCCTTAGAAACAGAAATCTTGCAAATGTATTTTACAGATTGGGATTTGTCGAGATATTCGGAACCGGAATTACAAGAATAAAACAGCTTTATGAGGACAGTATAAGGAAACCTGATTTTGAAGTGACGGAAAATACAATTAAGATTATACTTCCTGTATTTGAGGAAAATCTCAATTTAACGGAGGATGAGAGAGCAGTATACAGTATTTTGAGCAGGACGTTACTTAAGTCAATCGGTGAAATTGTGCCATATCTGCCTTTTGGCAAGTCAAAGACAACACAGTTATTAAAAAAGCTGTGTCAGAAGGGTGTTATAGTAGTTGAGGGAAAAGGAAGAGGAACAAAATATATAATAAAGCAGTAATACAGGAGGCTTTTGCCCCCATTGACATCCGGCCCCAATCGTATTAAAATTATGAATAATTGACCATAAACGCGTAAAGCAAAAGAAAGGATAAATATGAAAAAGATAATTGAGCTTTTAAATGACGAGCTTAAGGCTGCATTTTCGGCATGTGGCTATGATGAGAAGTATGCCAAGGTTGTTGTATCCAACAGACCGGACTTATGCCAGTACCAGTGCAACGGCTGTATGGCGGCAGCCAAGGAATATAAGAAGGCACCTGCAATTATTGCGGGTGAGGTAGTGGAAAAGCTTGCGGAGAGCAGCACATTTTCCAAGGTAGAGGCAGTTAATCCGGGCTTCATCAACATGAATCTTTCCGGACAGTTCATAGCTGATTATGTAAAAGAGATGGGAAGCCATGAGAAGTTCGGCTGTGATGAGACTAAGAAGAACAAGACAATCATGCTTGACTACGGCGGAGCTAATGTAGCCAAGCCTTTGCATGTAGGACATCTTCGTCCGGCTATCATCGGAGAGAGCCTTAAGAGAATATGCGCATACAACGGATATGACACAGTAGGCGATGTTCACCTTGGCGACTGGGGACTTCAGATGGGTCTTATAATAATGGAGCTTAAGAACAGAAAGCCGGAGCTTCCTTATTTTGATGAGAGCTTTACAGGTGAGTACCCGGCGGAGGCACCTTTCACGCTTGCAGAGCTTGAGGACATATATCCATGTGCGAGCAGGAAGTCCAAGGAGGACGCTGAATTTGCGGAGGCGGCACATCAGGCTACAGTTATGCTTCAGAGAGGACACAGAGGCTACACTGCAATCTGGAAGCATATAATGAATATCTCCATAGCAGACCTTAAGAGGAACTATGACAATCTTAATGTGAGCTTCGATGTATGGAAGGGTGAGTCCGATGCTAAGCCTTATATAGAGGATATGCTAAAGAGCTTTGTGGACAAGGGCTACGCATACGAGAGCCAGGGCGCATTGGTAATCGATGTTGCACAGGCTGATGATAAGAAGGAGATTCCGCCATGTATCGTCAGAAAGTCCGACGGTGCGGCTCTTTATGCCACAACAGACCTTGCCACAATGATAGAGAGAGAGAAGCTCTATCATCCTTTCAAGTATATATACACAACTGATAAGCGTCAGGAGATGCATTTTACACAGATTTTCAGGGCTGCCAAGAAGACAGGCATTGTTCCTCGGGACACAGAGATGAATTTCTTAGGCTTTGGTACGATGAACGGCAAGGACGGAAAGCCGTTTAAGACAAGAAACGGAGACCTTTTAAGACTTGAGTACCTTATAAAGGATGTCGAGGATGCTGTATACAACAAGATTAAGGAGAACCGTGATGTCGCTGATGATGAGGCACGCGCCACAGCCAAGGTTGTAGGCCTTGCGGCAATCAAGTACGGTGACCTCTCCAATCAGGCATCAAAGGATTATATATTTGATATAGACAGATTCACCTCATTTGAGGGAGATACAGGTCCTTATGTTCTCTATACAATTGTCCGTATCAAGTCCATTTTAAACAAGTATGAGCAGACCTACGGAGCGCATAGCCTTTCTGTTGCAGACAGAATGAAGGATTTTGTCGCACCGGAGGGAGCTAGTGAGACAGACCTCTGCCTGCTTCTTACCAAGTTTTCTGAGGTTATAGAGAGCGCTTACGCGGAGCTTGCACCTCACAAGATATGTAAGTTCATCTACGATGTGGCGAATGTGTTTAACAGCTTCTACCATGATACAAAGATTCTCACTGAGGAGGATGAGAAGAAGCGCAACAGCTACATTGCGCTCATAACACTCACTAAGAGCATACTTGAGACATGCACAGACCTTCTTGCGATAAAGGTTCCGGATAGAATGTAAGGAGAGAGTTATATGGCAAAAAATCAATCAAAGGATATGACGGTTGGAAATCCGTTCCAGATTATTTTATTTTTTGCGATACCGGTTCTGATAGGAAATGTGTTCCAGCAGCTTTACAGCATGGTGGACACGATTATTGTAGGTCAGAGCCTTGGAACAGAGGCTCTAGCCGCGGTAGGCTCTACAGGCTCGTTGAATTTCCTCGTAAATGGTTTCTCTACGGGAATAGCCGGAGGCTTTGCGGTTCTGCCGGCGCAGTTCTTTGGCGCGAAGGATGAGAAAAGGCTTAAGAAAAGTGTCGGACAGGCGATATTGCTATGTTTGTTCTTCACGGTTCTTCTCACAGCACTTTCAGTTATATTTACCAGACCGGTGCTTGTGCTTATGAAGACGCCGGAGAACATCATTGGTATGGCGGATGTGTACATCAAGACGATTTTCTGGGGAATATGCGCTACCATCCTCTATAATATGTGCTCCTGTGTGATAAGGGCGCTGGGTGACAGCAAGACACCACTATATTTTCTTATTCTCGCATCATTTTTGAATATAGGGCTTGACCTCTTATTTATAATAGTGTTCAAGTGGGGTGTTTTCGGTGCGGCATTTGCGACAGTGCTCTCACAGGGTGTTTCGGGAATACTCTGCGTTATATATGCATTGAAGAAATACAGCATACTGCACCTGTCGAAGGAGGATTTTAAGCCTGATTTTTCCATGATGGGAAAACATCTTGCGATAGGACTTCCGATGGCATTCCAGTTTTCGATAACAGCCATAGGAACGATAGTGCTCCAGAGTGCGCTTAATACCTTCGGCTCCGATAAGATTGCGGCGTATACGGCGGGCTGTAAGGTTGAGCAGCTTGTCACACAGATTGGACCGGCTATCGGAGTTACGATGGCTAACTATGCAGGTCAGAATCTCGGTGCAGGACGGCTTGACAGAATAAAGAAGGGTGTCACAAGCTGTACAATAATGACAGTTTCACTCGCAGTTGTATCGGCGATAGCGCTGTACTTCGGTGCGGAATGGCTGTCTGGGCTCTTCATTTCGGGAGACCAGCCGGAGGTTGTTGCCTCAGCGGTCAAGTATGTGAATACAATATGTGTATTTTTCCCGATTTTATATATGATTTTCGTATATAGGAATGTTCTTCAGGGAGTGGGAAGAAGTCTCATGCCTCTCATGGCAGGTGTATTTGAGCTTATAGCGAGATGTGTTGTATCGTTTACGCTTCCTCAGAGGATGGGGTATGTCGGAGTGTGCCTTGCAGGTCCGGTTGCATGGATTGCGGCTATGGTTCCACTATGCATTGCATATTATATAATAATGGGAAAGCTGTTAAAGAAGAGCAGGCTTGCACAGGCATAAAACAGATACAGTTTTAAAATTAATTAAGACATATTTTTAGTTTAAGCTGATGTATAGATATATAATATACATCAGCTTAAACTAACATTGACATAATGAAAGAAAATCAATTTCATGTATGGAATGTAAATCGAAGGATTTTTCTTTACACGGAGAAGGAATAGAGTCCTTCACACCGGATTTATTAAAGAAGGCAGCCGAAAGATATGCGGCTGTTTTTTTATCTGCTAAAATGTCAAAGGTAGTCATACAGATATCATTTCTTTCCAGAAACGAATCCGACATATATTCACAATCCGACAGTGATTTTACAATGCCGTCACCGGTAAGCTTGGTGTATGCCTCATACCTGCTCCAGAATGAGGAGAAGTCATACTCGTCCATGGCATACGGCATGCGCTTTAGGAGGGCAGGTGAAGGCTTTCGGATATCCTGTATATCAAGGCCAAGCTCAAAAGGCGCCACAGCGCACGCTATTGCGGTCTTACAGTGGCTTATGTTGAAAAAAATATGCTCAAAAGGTGCTTCAAGATATGGCTTGCCATTTCTGCCATATCTAAAGCTGATGTGATGACCAATCTCATAAGCCTCTGAGGAAGTGAAACATCCGGAATACTCCCTTGAAAGGGCACGGCACAGCAGAACAAAGGAAAGCGCACTCACAGCCCTTTCCCTTGCAGGAATGATTCCCTCCGCCTTCTTCCGCCTGAAATCTGGAAGGAGAGGAGCAATATCTGAATATATATTTTTAAAATCTGCTGTGGTGAGCGATTCAGGAATAATTGAATAATAAATCACTGCCTGTTCCTCCATGGCTTATGGTTTACTTAGGATTCGGGTGTCAAAACATGCCGTACATACCCAGCCGTGTATAACGTATTATGTTTATGCATATCACGACTTTTGGGAGAAGCTTAGATGTTCTTAGAACTCTGTTCACACCCTAGCCGGAACCGGCACGGATGCCGGTTCAGAAGCAATGCATACAAGGATGTATGCTTTGCTTCGGTGGCGAACGTATAGAACACCTTTATCAGAGTTCTTAGAACATCTTGCTTCGGACAACGGAGCTGATATGCATAAATATTAATACGTTATACACTAGTAGATTATATTTGCATGTTTTGACACCCGAATCTGCGTCAATAACGGTGTTTCATTTTATTCAGTACGCAATCTTCTCCTCCCAAGGAAGGCTTCCGTCCTCGTAGTCTGCAAGTGAAGGGCAGCAGAGGCGTATCGCAGCCGCAAGCTTCTTCATCTTAAGACTGATTGGGGTGTCTTGGCGGCGCATACACTCCTTTGTAGTGTTTCCCATGTAGAAGGAAAATAATTCGGCGCGGTCTTCAAGACGGTTGGTTTTGCCGTAAACGGATGTGAAATACTGATTGTAAATGTCTGTATCAATGCTGTAGATGGTTCCCTGATAATCGTCAGTGCCGTACAGTGCGGTATCGGTATATGGGTCGGTATCCAGAATATCATCGGCATTATCAAAATTATATCTTATACAGTACTCAATGAAGTGAAAAAGCTCATGGTGGAATGCAAGCGTGAAGTATAAATCTGAGTTGTCACAGCTTAGTGCAATCTGTATTGAACTGTTCAGGCTTCCGTCGGTATAGCCATCTGCACCGCCGAGTGTATCAATCAGGTTGATGGTTATCGGTGAGTATGTGTTAAGGTCAGAAAAAAAGCTGGGAGGGTATTGCCTAAGACAGTCCTCAAGCAATGCAAGTCTGGAGGTGATAAGCTCCTCATCGGTTATTCCGGTGCCTGATGTGTTATAGCTCCATACAACAGAATTGCCATAGCGTATATTTATGCCGTAGGTACTGTTGAGCCGCTCAAGATTTTCTAAGTTCCGGGCTGCAGTTTCATTGGCAGTATTTTCCGAAGCATCAGAAGCGGTATTATCTGTAGCTTCCGTTGATTTTTCGGTTATAGCCTCATTCGAGGTTTCGTTTGGAAATCCGGTTAAATTCTCGTCAGAACCCCCGGTTGAAGCTTCAGAGGTAATATCTGAGGGTATTTCGTGGGATGGTTCAATTGATGATTCTTCAGTGGAGGTGCCGTTTTCGTTAATTGAAGTATCGTTATGATATACCGCGTCCGGAGTATATTCGGAAGAGAACGGCACCTCTGCCTCCGGGGTTGTCATATCTCCTGAGACAGGAAAATTGTCCCGCTGGCATGCGGACAACGCAAATAGTACTGTCGAGGACGACAGCACACAGAAAAATTTATGAAAAGTCCTGAAAAAATAATGGGACTTATTGTTATTTTTATACATAAAAGGAAGCTCCTCAAAATTCTGTTAAAATCTATATAAAGGCTGTGAAAACAGCTCTATATATAGGATAATGGGAAGCTTCCTTTTTTTCAATACATATATTTGTTTAATTTTTTTAACTTATCAGGTAACTTTTGTGCATAATCACAATTACTGCTCTGTTGCCACACGTTTTGCATAGCTCATAGCCTTCTTTACAGGTGGAAGCATGAGAATGATAACAGTTACAACACCTTCGAGAAGTATGTATGCGTAGTTGTAGCAGATAGGATATATAGCGGCAAGGCTTGAAGGGAAAGACTCAGGCATATAATCCATCCAGTATATATAACCGCCGATTGTGTGGAAAAGGCCGCGGGCGAGAATGGCAACGATATAACCTGTCACAAGTCCGTTCTTCTTCTTGTAAAAGAAGCCTGATACACCGAGTGCTGCAAATGCGAAGAAGTAATCGAGGCATGCCTGCATAGGTGAGAGGATGTAGGTTCCGCCACCCTGTAAGAACTGCATGATTCCGTATGCAAATGCACAGGTAAGACCAATCTTAGGTCCATACCAGTAACCTATAAGGGTTATAAATAGCATGGAAAAAAGTGTTACCGAACCGCCCCATGGCATCTTGATAAGCTGCACATAGGATGTCGCAAAGCCGAGCGCCAGCATTACTGCTGAGAATACGAGCTGCTTGGTCGAAAAGAGCTTCTTTTTTTCCTTGGATACGCCGCTTGAAATAAAGGCGGCAAGAACAAGTAAAATAACCGCAAGCACAATGAATGCGATGATACCGGCGGTAGTGAGGGTATAGAAACCATCTTCCGCATTGAAGAAAAGTGACATAAAAAAGTCCTCCTATGAAAAATATAATTCAGGAGGGGCCTACTTTGGTGAGAATCAGTTTGCGGCAAAAATGCCATACAGCGTGCTTCCTTACGCCGGTATTAACCGGATCAAGTAGTGAGGGTCTGGCTTACAGCCACTCTCAACCCATGTGAGTTCCCCTAGCGGCAGGTCATGCCTGCAATGCTTAATATACATAATTGTGATATTTTTGTCAATTATAATTTTTAATACTTTTTGTTTTGAAATAAATGTACAATTGTGTTATCATAATTTGGTATGAACTTTTCGAAAGTAATATAGGTGGATTTTGGAGGAAGATGATGAACGCAGATGTTAAGAAGAGCTTTCTTGTAAATGGAAATGCCTTTTCTGATATTAAAAGAATTATAGGCATTGTGAGCGGCAAGGGTGGAGTTGGAAAGTCAACTGTGACATGTGCACTTGCACGCCGGCTTGCGTCTATGGGCTACAAGGTCGGAATAATGGATGCCGACATAACGGGACCATCCATACCGCGCATGATGGGAATAGCAGAGCGCTGTGAGGAGAATGATAAGGGAATCGTACCACCTTGTTCGGCGGAGGGAATAAAGATAATTTCCATGAACCTTCTCCTGAAGAATGAGGATGATGCAGTTATATGGAGAGGCCCTGTTATCGCTAACTGGGTTAAGCAGTTCTATACGGATGTATACTGGGGAGAGCTTGATTTTCTGCTGGTTGATATGCCGCCTGGAACAGGTGATGTCCCGCTTACTGTTTTCCAGTCGTTGCCTATTGATGGAATTGTGCTTGTGACTTCACCGCAGAGCCTTGTCTCCATGATTGTGAAGAAGGCATACAATATGGCAGCCAAGATGGATGTTCCGGTGCTTGGAATAATAGAGAATTACAGCTATTACAGATGCCCGGATTGTGGAAGGGTTGAGAAGATATTCGGCGAGAGCCATATTGATGAGGAGGCGGAGGCAATCGGTGTACCTGTACTTGCAAAGCTTCCTATCAATCCGGAGCTTGCCAAGGCAGCGGATGAGGGCAGATACTTTGGATTTGAGGAGCCTGTGGATGTGACACCGATTGTTGAAGGTCTTTTTGACACAGTGCTGTTTGACCTTGACGGAACACTCACGGACCCTAAGCAGGGAATAACCTCCTGCGTGCAGTATGCACTTGCCGGTATTGGAATAGATGAGCCGGAGCTTGATAATCTTACGGATTTTATAGGACCGCCTCTCAAGGAGCATTTTATGGAGAGGTACAAGCTCGATGAAAAAACAGCGTTAGTGTGTGTTAACAAATATCGTGAAAGATACAACCCTGTAGGCGTCTATGAGAACAAGCTGTATCCGGGAATTGACAAGGTGCTTGCCGGGCTTAAGAGCCGCGGTATCAGGCTTGCCGTTGCCAGCTCCAAGCCGACGATGCTTGTGAAAGTGGTGCTTGAACATTTTGACCTTATGAAATATTTTGATGTGGCTGCCGGAAGTGAGCTTGACGGAACACGCACAAGGAAATCCGATGTCATCAAATATGCCTTTGAGCTGCTTGATGAGAAGGGCTTATCGCATAAGAACCCGATAATGGTCGGGGACCGCAAGCATGATATTATCGGAGCAAAAGAGGCAGGAATCCCATGCATGGCGGTTGCTTACGGTTACGGTTCAATGCAGGAGCTTACAGCAGAGCATCCTGATTTTATCGCAGAAAGTGTTGAGGCAATAGCTGATATCATAAGATAGACAGCGGAATGGAGAGTGCTTTGAAAAAAACATTGAAGGAAGTCTGGAGGCTGGTATATCCGGTATTGATATATTTTGTGGCTGCATTTGTAGTACAGTACGGTTCAATGCTTGTATTGACGAGACTTGCGATAAAGAGCGGGGATATTATAGTTTCATCGGATATCACCGCAATGAATGAACAGCTTGCACAGCTGATAAATAAATACAGCCTTTTGATTACGGCACTTACGAACCTTGTGTTAATGCCTGTGTTTGCCATCCTGCTAAGGCGCGATGACAGGAAGAGGATACAGCTTCAGGGATTTTCATATACCGGTCTGGATATAAAGAATGTGTGTCTTATAGCAGTACTTGGAATGAGTGCGGCCGTGAGTGTCAATGCCATAGTTTCACTCAGCGGACTTGCGTATTTTTCGCCTAAATACCAGCAGGTTTCGCAGATAATATATTCAGGCGGTATCTTTATGGAAATAGTATCCGCTGTTATAGCTGCACCCTTGCTTGAGGAATTATTATTCAGGGGAATGATATATAAAAGGCTGAGGGATTTATGCAGTGCCAAGACGGCAATACTTGTATCAGCGGCGTTTTTTGGTATATTCCATGGCAATCTGGTACAGTTCGTATATGCTTTTATAATTGGAATTATGCTGGCATTTGTCTATGAAAAAATGAAGACAATCTGGGCACCGGTTATTTTTCACATTGGAGCCAATTTGATTTCCGTGCTTATCACGGAATTAATGCCTGAGGGATTTATAAACGGTTTTGTGGTGCTTGCAGCCATGGCAATATGTCTTGTAATTACTGTATTTCTATTGAAATATATATATAATTATAATGCCGGAACCAGGCCGGAAAAAAAGAGTGAGGTAGTCGAGGAGTATGAATAGTAAAATATTATCTATTGCAGTTCCATGTTACAATTCACAGGCATACATGGAGAAGTGTATCAATTCACTGTTAGAGGGCGGTGAAGAAGTTGAGATTATTATAGTGGACGATGGCTCTGCCAAGGATGATACGGCAGCGATTGCTGACGGATACGCGGAAAAATATCCTACGATTGTAAAAGCTGTACATCAGGAAAACGGAGGTCATGGTGAGGCTGTAAACACGGGACTCGCCAATGCGACAGGAGCCTTTTTTAAGGTTGTTGACAGCGATGACTGGGTTGACAAAAAAGCGTACAGGAAGCTTCTGGACATTATGAAAAAATCACTTGCGGATGATGATAAGCTTGATATGCTGATTTCCAATTTTGTGTATGATAAGCAGGGGGCACATCATAAGAAGGTGATGAGCTATCATAATGTATTGCCGAAAGATAAATATTTCACATGGCAGGATGTCGGTCACTTCAGGGTTGCACAGTATATTCTCATGCATTCCGTAATCTACAGAACGGAGCTTTTGAGGGAGTGTGGACTTAAGCTGCCGAAGCACACATTTTATGTGGATAATATCTTTATTTTCAATCCGCTTCCTTATGTCAAGAGGATGTATTACACGGATGTGGTTTTTTATCATTACTTTATCGGCAGGGATGACCAGTCGGTAAACGAGGCAGTCATGATTAAAAGAATAGACCAGCAGATAAGAGTCAATAAGCTTATGATTGACTATTTTGATTATGATGCGATAGATGAACGTCCGTGCATGAAGTACATGCAGAACTACGTGAATATAATGATGACAATATCCTCAGCGTTCTGTGTCCTTTCGAAGGATGAAGGAAATTATAAGAAAAAGCATGAGCTGTGGATGTATCTTAAAGAGAAAAATCCTAAGCTCTATAAGAATATTAAGCGCACATTTATGGGAATTGCCCTAAGCTGGGAGGGTAAGCCTGCAAGAGTAGTCCAGAGGGCAGGCTACAGGCTTTTCCAGAAGATAATCGGATTTAACTAAGACATACTATTTATACTAAAAAGCGTTGGCATGTATTGACATGTACCGGTGATTCTGCGGAGATGTCAATATTGCCAACGCTTTTTGATTGAAAAATATGATTTTGTATGATTTGTGATAAATATAAATACTAGTTCCAGGCTTTTTCGTCAACGTACGCTGCAAATCTGGTTTTATATATCAGAATATATACTATACGTCCCATAACACAGCCGCCGACAACATCGATTATTGAATGCTGCTTTAAGAATATTGTTGACAGGCAGATGAGCACGCAGAGCACAAAAGAGGCATTTTTGATAAAACGGCTCTTTATCTTATCGGATTTATTGATTGCCACATGAACTCCTATTGAGTTATAGACATGTATGCTCGGAAATACATTGGTGGAGGTGTCTGTCTGGTAAAGCCATGCGACAAGCCTGTTGATTATATTGTCATCCCTAAGCTCTGCCGGACGGAAATTATACAGCCCATTAGGAAAAATATAGCAGATAATAATGTAAGCGGTCATTCCGATAATCAGAAAACTCATAAGCTTTATAAAATCACGCTGTGAATTAAATATAAAATATGCAGCACTTCCCGCAACATAGACAAACCAAAGCAGATAAGGTATTATAAAAATAGGTATAAATGGAATTAAGTTATCAATAGGTGAATTGAGTGCTGTAAATTCAGTTGTGATTGTCTGTTCCAGATATTGAAAACATAATAGATATACAGGTGTGTACAGTGTAAGCAGCGCGTGCTTATACTTTGATATAAAATTTTTCATGACTTCCCCTCGTCTTTCAAAATGTATATATACTCTTTTGTGCTTTTTAATAAGCATTGTAATATGATAACATAGCGCGGTAAGATAGACAAGTTTTTTTTGCTGGGACAGTGGTGTCAGACCCCTGTGTCCCAACATCTGGGACACAGGGGTCTGACACCACTGTCCCATTGCAAACGTGGGAGCTTTATGTTATAGTTAGTGAGTTGAAATTATATGAATTATATTCTAAAAAGAGGTTTGCAATAGATGAGACTTTTGATAAGAAATCTTACAGTTACCAATGAAGATGAAACGCTGCTTGATGATGCGGCATATACGTTTTATCAGGGAAATGTATATTGTATAAATGCGCCGGATGACAGCAGGGATGCGCTGTTTAACAGCATTGTTTATGGAAAAACTTCTGGTTCCGGGAAGATTGAACTGATATGTAATGGAAGGAACTGCATGGCTCCTGCCATGATTTCAAGGTTTCCTGAGGAGCCGTTATTTCCTGAATTTCTTACAATCAGGGAATTCCTTAAATATTATATAGATATGAACCGTAGCAGCATCAGAGAAGTGAAATCAATAGAGGAATACCTTGAGCTGGGGGAGCTTTCGAATATCAGGGGAGACAGGCTTTTAAGAGATTTTACTTTGGATGAGAGGGTAAGATTACAGTATCTATGCTTTCTGATAACCATGCCGACAGTACTTATAATCGACAGCATAAAGAATATCAGAAATGTAGATTTTCTTAAGAAAATAAAAAACTATCTGGATTGCATAAAAGAGAACGGCATAGTTCTTGTTGGGTGCAGGGATAAATCTATTTCCGTGTTTATAGGTGACGAGGAATTAAGTGTTGTGGATGGAAAACTTCGGGGAGGCAGATAAATGAGAGAGAAGATATTTTATCAGTTTCTCCTTGAAGCGGATAATGAGAGCGGAAGATTGAGAAATGCGCTGCATATAGGGCAGAATGTCAAGAAATCGTCCGTTGTTAATGCCGCACTGAAGATAGTGCTCGACATAGTAACCAAAATAATATATGTTCTGCTGTTTATGTATATTCCATATAGAATTTTGTCGACAATCAGTGTTTGGGAGGGGTTTCAGCTTAGGCAGTCGATTGTGTATTTTACCGTTTTTTTGAGTTGTATATGCGGTTCTCTTATAAACTCGGGAATGTTTGAGGTGGATGAGGATGCACACTTTTTGCTTGTAACCATGCATGTTGAACCATCACTCTTTTTTAAAGAGAGAATGATTTATAAGCTTTTAGTTGATGGACTGGGATTCGGGATTGCATACTGCCTGATAGGATTAGACTTTGGACATGCATTTTACCTCACGGTATGGGTGCTCATTTCAAGACTGGTAGGAGAGCTTATCAACCTGTATGTGTTTAGATATACCGGAAAAATGATAAGCGAGTTGACAATTGTCACAATTGCGATAATGGGGACATGTGTCTTTATGACGTACGGTTTTTCATTCCTAAGAAACAGAGTTGTTGACTTTACCGGCTACATATATAATTATGTATGGCTGATGGCGGCGCTCATTCTGGCAGCAGTTGCCTTATATGCATTGTTTAATTATGCAGGATATGGTTATATAGCAGGAAGATACATAGAACGCTTGAAGTTACGTGATGGTGAAATTGATACAGCTGCGAGCGGATATGGAGATATGCCGCTAAATGAATACTCAAAGAATGGATATTTTCATATCTATGAAAAGGACAGAAAAAGAGGTCTGGAATATCTCCACAAAGTATTTTTTAAAAGAAATTTTGATTATATAAGAAATACTATAGCTGCAAGAAGCATACTTATTGTTATCGCCTGTGTGGGGGCAAGTGTTGTCTGCCGTATGTCACAGCAGGACACACGCGATACGATATGGAATGTCATGTGTAATGCAATGCCGATAATGGTATTTATCATGTACTGCCTTTCGGTCACCCCGAAGCTGTGCAAGACGATGTTCTGCTATATAGACCATGATATATTGCAGTCAGGAAGCTATGTCGGAAAAAGGTATAACTTTCTTAATTATGTTGTGCGCTTGAAAATGATGACAGTATGTGAAGTATTTCAGGCAATAGTTTTATGCGCTGCATTTATAATTGTGGGTGTGGCGTCGGGCAATGCAAAGAACATAGCGGAGATAGTGCCGGTATGCGTCGGGATAATATTGTTGGCAGTGTTCTATGCATTGTTTAATCTGCTGGTATATTATGTATGTCAGCCTTACAACAGTGAGCTTAAGGTTAAGGGATATACCTTTTTCGCTGCACATGCTGGAATGCTGGCTATATGTTATGGCTGCGTCTATGTCTCTTGTACGGCATTGGTTTTCGATATGGCTCTTGCAGTTGTATTGGCAGTTATGCTCAGCCTGTCAGCAACACTGGTGTACCATTTTTCTAATATTACTTTCAAGGTGAGATAATGGGTGGATATGGGACAAGGGTATGGTATGTGTGCAGGTATTGGAACTCGTACCATACCCCTCTCTCGTAAAATAGTGAATAAAAATAAAAAAAGTTGTTGACAATTATTCAACAGAGTGATATAGTAATCAAGCAAGCTAATTCAAGGCAAGCAAATATGGGGTCTTAGCTCAGCTGGGAGAGCATCTGCCTTACAAGCAGAGGGTCATAGGTTCGAGCCCTATAGGCCCCATACTTATCAATTTAATATGGCGAGATAGCTCAGTTGGCTAGAGCACATGGTTCATACCCATGGTGTCAGGGGTTCAAATCCCTTTCTCGCTACTAATAAGAATCGGAGGTTTTCCGGTTCTTTTTTTGAATAGGAATTACAGGGTCTATTGAAAATAAAATGATATCGTTATATAATTGAGTTGTTAAGGGGGATACAATAGAGAAAGGGGGACATATGTTTGGAAATAGAATACAGTAAAAAAGCAGTCAAATTTATAAACTCAATGGATACAGTGACTAAAAAACGTATAAAAGCCGGAATTGAAGGATTAATTAAGGAACCACCTCAAGGTGACATTAAAAGACTTCAAGGCTATGATGATGGAAGAAAAAGACTAAGAATAGGGAAGTACAGAATTATATACAACTATTATGAAAAAGGAATAATTGAAATCTTATATATTATGGATATTGATTCAAGAGGCGATATATATAAATAATCGCAGAAAGGAGCTTGATATGAGTACGGCAACCAGAGAGGCAATTAATCTAATGGAAATATTACCGGAAAGCGACCAGAAATTTGCATTAGAATTTATAAAAAAACTGGTTTTAGCATGGGACCCGGATTATACAAAAGTTACAGAAAAAGAAAGAGCAGAGTTAGATGAGGCAGTTCGTGAAATGCAGGCAGGTGAAACGGTATCACATAATGATATAAATTGGGATTGATAAAGAAACAGCTGGTTCATACCCATGGTGTCAGGGGTTCAAATCCCTTTCTCGCTACTAGATGGAACCGGAGATTGTAAGTCTCCGGTTTTTGCATGCAGGAGACAATATTTCATGTATAAATACAAGATGGAGATTTATTGGTCGGAGGCGGATGAAAGTTTTATTGCGGAGGCTCTGAATTGAATATATAATACAAATAATTAAAAAAATACAAAAAATTCTTGACATTTGCTCAATAAGGTGTTACTTTATTATAGCAAGTTGGCTGTGCACAAACACAATTACATAATATGGCGAGATAGCTCAGTTGGCTAGAGCACATGGTTCATACCCATGGTGTCAGGGGTTCAAATCCCTTTCTCGCTACTAATTAACCGGAGATTATAAGTCTCCGGTTTTTTGCTTTGCATCGAATATTATAATTTGTCATAACGAATCGGGAAAAAATCTCTGTTTTGTGAGGTAATAAAATACAATTCATAGTGTTTTTTTTGATGGATAACCTGTGATAAAATGTAAAAGTAATTATAGGAAATAACCGCTAAGCTGCAGGCAATCGCAAAACAGTTCAATCTTAGGAATGTGTTTTGCAGCTGCTTGTGCTGCCAGGATGAGAAAAGAGGATTGGCATGAAAAATAATGAGGTCAGCAGGATAAAGCTCCCTGCAATATTCACAGACAATATGGTTTTTCAGAGGAGAGCGCATGTGTGTATATGGGGTGAAGCACAGGATACGGAGTATATAGAAGCAGCCATAGCAGGGCAGATAAGAAGGACTAGGGTTGTTGACGGACGCTTTGAGCTGAAACTTAACCCGATGGAAGCCGGAGGACCTTATGAACTCTGTGTTAAAGCAATGCAGACCGATGAGCCGGGGGCAGTAAATAAGAATGAATCCGGCACCATAGCCGCGGATACCATAGTCTTTAAGAATGTCCTAGTTGGTGAGGTATGGCTTGCGGGCGGTCAGTCGAATATGGAGCTGGAGCTTCAGAACAGCGATAATGGCAAAGAGGTTGTGGCGCACACACAGGATGACCTGCTGAGATTTTATTACACACCTAAGGTTAGCTATATATGCGATGAGCTTCTTAAGGCTGAGGAGGAGAGCTGCTGGATGAAGTGTGAGCCGGGAACAACCGCGGCATGGTCGGCGGTTGCATACTATTGGGCTGTGAGAATCAGGAAAGAGCTTGATGTCCCTGTCGGAATAATCGGCTGTAACTGGGGCGGAACCTACGCACATAACTGGGTCAGCCGGGAGAGCCTTCTCAGTCATGAAAGGACTGCGCATTTTGTCACGGAATATGAGGATATGGTGGCACACCAGGATTTTGATGAGTACCTTAAGGAGCTTGATGAGTACAGGGAATATTATAAAGAGTGGGTCAAGAGAGTTGATGCATGCTATGCAAAGAATCCTGAGATAGAGTGGTCTAAGGTACTTGAGATATGCGGTGAAAACCGTTGGCCGGGACCATCGGGACCACATTTTGAGTACAGACCATATGGTTTGTATGAGAGCATGCTCATAAGGGTGGCTCCATATACCATAAAGGGTGCCATGTACTATCAGGGTGAGAATGACGAGAACAATAATGAGATATACGATATACTGCTTGAGAATCTTATAACGGAGTGGAGAAGGCTCTGGCATGACGATGAGCTGGCGTTTTCCATTGTGCAGCTTCCGGTACATGACCCGGATACGGAGAAAACGGGGCGTGGCTGGGGCGGCATAAGAAGAGCGCAGGATAAGATATGCCGCACGATAAAGAACACATCGCTTACGGTTATAACGGACTGTGGCAATAAGAAGAATATTCATCCTACGGACAAAAAGACGGTTGGAGAGAGACTTGCCGCAAATACCTTGAAGGATATCTACGGACTTGCCGGGTATAATGGAAACGGAGCAAGGCTTGCCGGATATGAGTTTACATGCCGGGATGGACATGAGGGGATATTGCTTCATTTTTCCGGGGCTGAGGACGGCTTTTACAGAAAAAAAGAGGACTGCGAAGGTGCTGCAAGTCAGGAGGAGCTGGTAAGGGTTGACAATCCGGGCGAAAAAACGGTATTTGGAGCGGGGGACAGCAAAAATGTGCCTTTGGGCTTTGAGATAGGCTGTAGAAATATCGCGGCAGGCTCTGATAATGATAAGAATGAAAAGGTGACATATTACCGTGCTATAGCCGAGCTTGCAGGCGGAGATATATTTATTTACAATGAAAATGTAAGTGGACCTGTGAGTGCAAGATACGGCGATGACAATTATTTCCGTCCGATTTTCCTTGACAAATGCGGCAGACCGATTGTACCATTCTGGATATAATAAAGAGATGAAGCCGTCTTTTGCGTGGATACAATGTGAAAAAGCGGTTTGCGGAATAGGAGCAGATTGATATGAGAGTTGGAATGGGATATGACGTTCATAGACTGGTGCCGGAACGAGACCTGATTATCGGCGGAGTGAAGATTCCTTATGAGAAGGGACTTTTAGGACATTCGGATGCGGACGTGCTTCTGCATGCCATTATGGATGCACTTTTAGGTGCGGCGGCACTTGGAGATATCGGTAAGCATTTTCCGGACAATGACCCGGCATACAAGGGGGCAGACAGCCTTATGCTGCTTGGAAGAGTTGGGGAGATTTTGTCCGAGGAGGGATATGTTATTGAGAATATCGACAGCACAATTATTGCCCAGAAGCCTAAGATGGCACCGCACATTGAACAGATGAGAAAGAATATCGCAGATACGCTTGGGCTTGATATAAGCAGGGTCAATGTAAAGGCGACTACTGAGGAGGGGCTTGGCTTTACCGGAACAGGTGAGGGAATTTCCGCCCAGGCTGTTGCACTTATAATGTCTGTTGAAAATTATATTTATGACAATATTGCCAGGGGACAGTTTATCTCAAGTGACGGCCCGGCAGGAAATGCCGGAGGCTGTGCCGGCTGCAGCGGCTGCGGCAGAAGATAAAAAGTGATTGACAAATCCGGCTTCGGTGCATATTCTAATAATGTGAAATATGAAAAATGCTAAGACGGAAAAGAGTAGTGAAGTGCCTGCTGTCACAGAGAGAAGAACTCATCACGCGCTGATGATGCTGGAAGTTCTTTACACAGCCTTTGCGAAGTGCATTCCTGAGCATGACGGGGGAATACAGTATCCTGTCACGGCGGACACCGTTAACAGTCATCGAGATAGGAGGCATATGCCTTCTAAGTAGAGTGGAACCGCGATAACCTTGCCTCTATATTCTGGAGGCAGGGTTTTTATTTTCTCAGCAGGAAGGACTATGGATAATTGCGAAGCTTAGTCCGTGGCAGAGTCCATTGTGGAATTCTGCCGGTACACTTCCGTACACGTTCGTACTGTACATAAGCATATTGTAAAAAGGGAGAAATTCATGTTTGATATTATTAAGCAGGAAATTGCGATAATACGTGACAGGGATCCGGCAATCAAGTCGGATATGGAGGTCTTTTTATATCCATCATTTAAGGCTATACTTAAATACAGGAAGGCACATAAACTATACCTTAAAAAGCATTATTTCCTTGCACGTCTGGTTTCACAGCGTGCGGCGAGAAGAACCGGTATAGAAATCCACCCGGGAGCTACAATAGGAAAAGGACTGTTTATCGACCATGGTCATGGGGTTGTGATAGGTGAGACTGCGATTGTGGGGGATAATGTCACGCTGTATCAGGGAGTAACTCTTGGCGGTACAGGTAAGCAGAAGGGAAAGAGACATCCTACACTTGAGGACAATGTCATGGTCGGAACCGGAGCTAAGGTGCTTGGAGATATAGTAATCGGAGCCAATTCGATGATTGGTGCAGGTTCGGTTGTTCTTAATGATGTTCCGCCTAATTCCACTGTTGTGGGGGTTCCGGGGCGGGTTGTCAAGCGCGACAATATAAGGGTGCCTAGCGCAGATCTTGATCAGGTTCATCTGCCGGATCCTGTTATGAATGATATACAGCAATTAAAAGAAACAGTTGCAAGACTGGTAAAACAATTGGAGGAATAGATTACAATGGAAAACAGAATTCGTTTTTTTAACACACTAACTAGAAATATTGAGCTTTTTGTCCCGAATGAGGACGGAAAGGTTAAGATGTATACCTGCGGACCTACAGTGTATCATTATGCACATATAGGAAATCTCAGAAGCTATATAATGGAGGATATTCTTGAAAAGACACTCCGCTATGTAGGTTATGATGTGAAGAGGGTTATGAATATCACTGATGTAGGACATCTTTCAAGCGATGCCGACACAGGTGAGGATAAGATGTTAAAGGGGGCAAAAAGAGAGCACAAGACTGTCATGGAGATTGCAAAGTTCTATACAGATGCATTTCTTTCGGACTGCAATAAGTTGAACATCCGCATACCTGATGTGGTTGAGCCTGCCACTAACTGCATACCTGAATTCATCAACATGGTAAGCGTGCTTCTCGAGAAGGGCTACGCATATATAGCAGGTGAGAATGTATACTTTGACACATCAAAGCTCAAGGATTATTACGTGTTTTCAAGCCAGAGCGAGAAGGAGCTTATGGTCGGTGTGCGTGATGATGTGAGTGAGGATACCAATAAAAGGAACAAGGCGGATTTCGTGCTGTGGTTTACCAAGTCGAAGTTCGACAATCAGGAGCTTAAGTGGGATAGCCCGTGGGGTGTCGGTTATCCGGGCTGGCATATAGAGTGCTCATGCATAAGCATGAAGCACCTTGGCGAATATATGGATATTCATTGTGGAGGTGTTGATAACATTTTCCCACACCACACCAATGAGATTGCACAGAGCGAGGCATATCTTGGACACAAGTGGTGCAATTACTGGTTCCATGTACACCACCTTAATGATAAGACAGGAAAGATGAGTAAATCAACAGGAAACATCCTCACAGTATCTGTACTGCAGGAGAAGGGCTATGACCCTCTTGTATACAGAATGTTCTGCCTTCAGTCGCATTACCGCAAGCCGCTTGAATTTTCGTATGAGATTATGGACAATGTGGCTGCCGCTTACAACAAGCTTGTAAAGAAGATTGGCTCCTTAAAGGATGAGGGCGAGGTCGACAAGGAGGTTTACAATAAGTTCAGGGAGAGCTTCATAGACGCACTTGCCAATGACATCAATACATCAAGTGCGCTCACAGTTGTGTATGATGTACTCAGGGCAGACTGCAATGACAGGACGAAGCTTGAGCTTGTAAAGAGCTTCGATGAGGTGCTCTCACTCAATCTCACAAGAGAATGTGGAAAAGCTGCTGCGACAGCGGATGTCGATGATGAGCTTTCCAGGTATGTGCTTGCGAAGATAGAGGAGCGCAAGGCTGCGAAGAAGGAGAAGGATTTTGCCAAGGCTGACGCAATCCGCGAGGAGCTTCTTAGCAGGGGCATTGTGATAAAGGACACCAGAGAAGGAACAGTGTGGGAGAAGGCATAATGGACAAAATAATCCGTGAAGTATTTGAACTAAAGGATGTGGATGCGGACAGCTATTCACCGCTTACACTTGCCTATATCGGTGACTGTGTATATGAGCTGACTATAAGAACACTGCTTGTAAACAAGGGAAACGCACCTGTCAACAAGCTCAACAAAAAGGCGAGTGACCTAGCCAAGGCACCTACGCAGTCTAAGATGATATCTATGCTTGTGGAAAATGAGCTCCTCACCGGGGAGGAGCTTGCGGTATACAAAAGAGGCCGCAATGCCAAGTCCTTTTCCACAGCCAAGAATGCCACGGTTAGCGACTACCGCAGGGCAACCGGCTTTGAAGCCCTCATGGGCTGGCTCTACCTCAGAGGAGAGAGCCGCCGCGCCTTAGAGATTATTAAACTAGCATTCGATAAAGCTGAACTAATAAAATGATTATTTGACAATTAGGCATGTTATAGACAGGCGATTGTGAAACGCAAATTTGTAACTGAACAGTTGTGTAATTTTATTAGTTCACTTCCAGACCCTTTGAACGCCGTCGGTCCTTAGCGGCTGTATTTTAGCCGCTTAGTACCGCTACGGCTTTCAAGGAGTGCGAACGTGTCTGGAAGTGAACTAATAAAATTACACAACGTCCGGAAGCAACACACTAAGTTTCACAATTGCCGTACCAATATTGCGAATGAAAGGAGCCGCACAATGAGATACGAAGAGTACACAATAGAGGGGCGCAATGCCGTAATAGAGGCATTCCGCTCGGGAAAGACGATAGATAAGCTTTACGTGCTTGACGGCTGTCAGGATGGACCAATCAAGACTATAGTGCGTGAGGCTAAAAAAGGTGATACGATTATAAATTTTGTCACAAAGGAAAGACTTGATGAGATGAGCCAGACAGGTCATCATCAGGGAGCAATCGCCAAGGCGGCGGCTTATGAGTATGCGGAGGTTTCCGATATTTTAGAAGCAGCCAGAGAAAAAGGAGAACCTCCTTTTATTCTTTTACTTGATGGAATAGAGGATCCGCATAATCTTGGGGCTATTATAAGAACGGCAAATCTTGCAGGTGCACATGGTGTAATTATACCTAAGCGACGCGCTGTAGGGCTTACCGCCGTTGTTGCAAAGACAAGTGCGGGTGCGATTAACTATACACCTGTCGCAAAGGTTACGAACCTTGCTTCCACGATTGACGAGCTTAAAAAAGAAGGAATGTGGTTTGTCTGCGCAGACATGGGAGGCGAACTCATGTACAGACAGAATCTCACAGGATCTATCGGACTTGTCATCGGCAATGAGGGTGAAGGTGTAAGCCGCCTTATAAAGGAAAAATGTGATTTCATTACCTCAATTCCGATGAAAGGAGACATAGATTCACTCAATGCTTCCGTTGCAGCGGGTGTGCTTTCCTATGAAATCGTGCGTCAGAGAATGATGGGCAAATAACCTTTTAGCATAATCTGTGAAGTGAGGTCTGTCAGATGGAAAAAAAGGATTATAAGGAATATTCAGATGAGCTGTTAGTCAGGATGGCAAGGGATGGTGATGAGAAGGCTGAGGATTTTCTTCTGAAAAAATATAAGGATTTTGTCCGTTCAAAGGCAAGGGCGTATTTCCTTGTCGGGGGTGACAGCGATGACCTTATTCAGGAGGGCATGATAGGACTGTATAATGCTATAGGGCATTACGATGAGAGCATGGCATCGTCATTTATGACTTATGCGGCAATATGTATAAATAACAAGCTGATTTCTGCGGTGTCTGCCGATGGCAGACAGAAGAATGCGCCACTTAACGGATATGTGTCAATATACAGCAGCATAACGGATGAGACAGGAGAGGAGGCGTCCTTGTCTGATGTCCTCCCCGATACGGAAAATATCAACCCTGAAGCAATCATTCTAAATGAAGAGCAGGAAAAGCTTACGATAAACCGCCTTCTTGGCAAGCTGAGCGCACTTGAGAAGGAAATACTGTCATACTATATGGAGGGAATGAGTTATTCAGAGATTGCCAAGCTTATCGGAAAAACAGAGAAGTCCGTGGATAATGCAATTCAGAGGATTCGCCTTAAGATGAGAAAATAATATATGTCAAGTATTTTAAAATTATTTCTTGACAAAGTGATTATAATTTGATAAGATAAGGACTCGGGTGATGTAAGATACATCTGCCCGTTCATGTTGCTACTATGGCTCAGTCGGTAGAGCGTCGCCTTGGTAAGGCGGAGGTCACGGGTTCGATTCCCGTTAGTAGCTTACACAGAAAGAGGGTATAGCCAGGTGCTATACCCTTTTTTTCTGTGTGTGGGTAACATTATGCTGCCTGATTAAAAAATAAATATGAGGAGAAAAAGAAAATGTATCTCAAACCAAAGCTGATAACTTGTATGAAAAACTACAGCTTTTCACAGTTTACCAAGGATGTGGTCTCCGGTATTATAGTTGCAATCATTGCACTGCCGCTGTCAATCGCGCTGGCGCTTGCGTCAGGTGTGGGACCGGAGCAGGGACTTTACACCGCAATAGTTGCAGGCTTTGTAATTTCACTTCTTGGCGGAAGCCGCGTTCAGATTGCCGGACCTACTGCTGCATTTGCTTCGATAGTTGCAGGAATTGTGGCAAGAAACGGAATGGACGGACTTGTTCTTGCGACTATACTCGCAGGTATAATTTTGATTCTTATGGGTGTATTTAAGCTCGGGGCGCTCATAAAATTTATTCCATTCACGATTACTACAGGTTTTACACTGGGTATTGCAGTGACTATAGCAATCGGACAGATTAAGGATTTTCTTGGACTTACATTTGTAAATTCACCTATTGAGACGATGGACAAGCTCCTTGAGGTGTTCAGATGTATAGGTACATTTAACTGGCAGGCTCTGGTTGTAGGTATGGTATGTCTTTTGATACTTATATTCTGGCCGAAGAAGCTTGAAAAGATTCCGGCTTCACTTATTGCCGTGGTTGTCGGGGCAGCCATGGTTGCACTTTTGAAGATGGATGTTAAGACGATAGGAGATTTATATGACATATCATCGGCACCTCCTAAGTTTTCGCTTCCGGTATTTTCGTTTGAAAAGATGTCTGCTGTGGCTTCCGATGCGTTCACGATAGCGATTCTCGCAGCCATTGAGTCGCTTCTTTCATGTGTTGTCGCAGATGGTATGATAGGAAGCAGGCACAATTCCAATATGGAGCTTGTAGCGCAGGGTGCAGGAAACATTGCGTCAGCTTTATTTGGAGGTATTCCTGCTACGGGAGCTATAGCAAGAACAGCAGCTAACATAAAGAACGGTGGACGTACGCCTATAGCAGGTATGGTTCACGCCGTTGTACTTTTACTTATACTGGTTTCGCTTATGCCACTTGCAAAGCTTATTCCTATGCCGGCTATCGCTGCAATACTTTTCATGGTTGCGTACAACATGAGTGGCTGGAGAACCTTCGCGCACCTTATAAAAACATCACCAAAGAGTGATAATATTGTGCTCATTGTCACATTCGTATTTACGGTTGTGTTCGATCTTGTTGTTGCCATAGGTGTTGGCCTTGCACTTGCATGTGTACTTTTTATGAAGAGAATGTCCGAGGTTACGGATGTACACGGATGGGTATATCTTGATGAGGAGAACAGGACTGCTGATAATGCGGATAACCTCCATTTCAAGAATGTTCCAAAGGGTGTCCAGGTATTTGAGATTACAGGTCCGATGTTTTTTGCGGCGACAGAGAAATTCGGAAATGTTCTTTTTGACAAATCAACCAAGGTGCTTATTATCAGAATGAGAAGTGTCCCGGCTATTGATGCCACAGGAATACAGGCTATTGAGAAGATAATAGCCAGATGTAAAAAGAATGGAACCAAGGTTATATTCTCACATGTAAATGAGCAGCCGATGAAGATATTTATGAAATCAGGTATATTTGAGGAGCTTGGTGAAGAAGCCTTCTGTGCCAATATAGATGATGCGCTCGCAGAGAGTGAAGAGTTTATTAAAAATCGATAAAGGATATTTACGAAACAAAATATATTTGCTTGACAGACGCTTTGCATACGATATATAATTTGTATGAAGCGTACCATTATGCATAGTACGCAACTGTACAATCTGCAGTTGCGTATTTTAATTAATGGATGCGTGTAAAACAAAGCGCTGTTATGTTTTTGGATTATTGACTGAGTTAACAACGAGAGGAGTTTTTATGTTTCAGATTGATATTATGTCGCGTATCCCTGTATATGAACAGCTTATACGCCAGACTGAAAAGTTCATATTGCTCGGTGTTCTGAAGGAGGGGGATAAGCTGCCGAGTGTGAGACAGCTTTCTGCTGAACTGTCAATCAATCCGAATACCATACAGAAGGCATTCACTGAGCTTGACAGGAGAGGTATAATCTTTTCGGTGAATGGCAGGGGAAATTTTGTCGCGGATAAGGCACTTAAGGCACTTGAGGTGTCAAGACGCTCTGCCTTCAGTGATATTAAGGATCAGATTAAGGATTTTGCGCTTGCCGGAATATCGCGCACTGAATTGCATGAATATATAGACGAGATTTACGATGAAATGGGGGATAAGTCATGATTGAGGCGAAGAATGTAAGCAAGAGCTTCGATGGCTTTTGCGCACTTAAGGATATCAGCTGTGTAATCCCTGATGGATGTATATATGGGCTTGTGGGAACAAACGGTGCCGGAAAATCGACACTGCTGAGGATAATGACAGGTGTCTACAGGCAGGATACAGGGGAGCTTACCTATGACGGCGTGCCGGTGTATGAGAACCCCATCATTAAGAAGGATATAGTGTATGTGCCGGATGAGTTATATTTTCTTCCGGGAGCTAACCTAAACCGTATGGCTAAGCTGTATGCCGCAGTCTATCCGGGATTTGATATGAAGAAGTTTACAGGGCTTGCAGAGAACCTGCGGCTTGACAGAAAGAAGAATATTGCAACATTCTCGAAGGGAATGAAAAGGCAGGCGGCAATCATGCTTGCACTTTCGTGCTGCCCGAAATATATGTTTTTTGATGAGACCTTTGACGGACTTGATCCGGTTATGAGAAATCTAATAAAGGCGATAATATGTCAGGAGGTTGAGGACAGGCATGCGGTGGCGGTCATTACCTCACACTCCCTGAGGGAGCTTGAGGATACCTGCGACCAGCTTGCACTCCTGCATAAGGGAGGTCTGGTGCTTGAGAGTGAGCTTATCGACCTTAAGACTAACATGTTCAAGGTTCAGACAGCGTTTCTTGATGAGTATGACAGGGGCAGATTTGAGGGGATCAACATACTGCATTTTGCCAAGAGAGGGTCTGTTTCCAATATAATTGTGCGTGGAGACAGGGAAGAGATTATCGCGCGTTTTAATGCGCTTCATCCGGTAATACTTGATATTCTTCCGCTTACGCTTGAGGAAGTGTTCACCTACGAGGTTGAAGCATTAGGCTATGATTTTTCGGCAATGTTTGATAAGGAGGTGGAGCAGGGATGAAGCATGATAAGAAGATATACAGCCGACGTCTGATGAATGAGGCGATGCGGCAGATAAAGCTTCCGGGAATAATAGGAACACTGCTGCTTGTGGGGGTGGCCTTTTTCTCTGCCATTGTACAGCTGTTTAAGCTAAGGGAGAACGGAATGGTTCCGGGGTCGTACAGCTTTTTTGAGATGAATCCGTATATTATGCTTGTTATGTATGCATTTGTGCCGTTAATGGTCATGATGCTGTTCGGGTTCATGAACAAAAGAAGAGCCAGCGACTTCTATCATTCGCTGCCGTATTCGAGGCTCTGCATTTATATAAGCTTCCTGTCGGCGGTTATTATATGGTGTATTATTATCATTTGCTCAGGAAGTCTTGTGACAGTGGCTGTTGCGTGTGTTTCAGACAGCTTTGCACTTGATTGTAAAAATATAGCTTTAACCATTGTAAGTGCCATATCGGGCTGTGTGCTGACAATGGCGGTGACAGTGCTTGCGATGACATTGACAGGCACATACCTTACAAATGTTATCACTGCACTTTTGATTCTTTTTGTTCCGAGGGGAATAATATTTGCCTGCAGCAGGATGTTCAGCGCATCAACACCGTTTGTTGTACTATCGGCAAATGCACTTATAGGAAATGAGAGCAATATTCCGTTTTCGCTGATAACAAGCTTTATGGGGTTCTACGGAATAAGCGGAATGGAAATATTCAGTTCGCCGGTTCCTTCGTTGTATTCTGTGCTGTTGGGTCTGATTTATATATGTATAGGTGCGGTATGCTTCATAAGAAGAAGGAGCGAGAATGCTACACAGGCTTCAATCAACAGATGGCTCCAAGCGGTTCTTAGAATGATTCCGGCAATAGTGATATCGCTTGCAGCGGTATCAGTCATGTTTAACGCACATACGTCAGGAGAGCGGATTGACACTTCGGATATATTCGTTGTTATAATGTCTTATGTCGCGGCAGTTGTTGCATATTTCCTCTATGAGATTATCACAACAAGGCGGATACGGAAAATATACAGAACAATACCGGGGCTTATGGCTGTATTTGCGGTAAGCTTTGTGCTGTACTTTTCTCTCAGATCTTCGTATGACTATCATATTTCACTGACGCCGGATGGAAAAGAGCTGGAATATGTTGTTGTTCATGGACCTGAGGATAATGTGTTCTGGCAGGATACGGATGATATAAAATTGTATTCTGCTGCGGCTAAAGATGTGGCAGGCGACTGCCTGAAGGATACGATAAGTCTGTGGAAGTATAACAAGACAGGCGCAAAGGGATTTTACAACCAGTTTTATACAGGAAGCATGGTAGTTGAATACCATTATATGAACGGCAGGAGCATAACAAGAAAGGTGATTGTGAATGAAACGAGATATGTACAGCTTCAGAGAGCACTCACTAATGAAAATGATTTTGTATCCAATTTTGGAAAGAGTGTCTTTGACAGTAAGAATATCCAATACTCTGTCGGTTTCATAGAACCGGACAGCAATGCCGGAAGAAATGTATATAATACCTTCATTGCCGAGCTTAAGACAAAGGGAATATCAAAGCTGTTTGATATTATAGATAACAGGAGAAGCAATGACAGCCTGTTTCAGATAGACATCTGCAGCCGCGATGGAGGGATGTATTCGACAGCATATATCAGCTTTGACATGCCGCTCACTCTGGTAGAGTATATGAATGCACTTAATGAGCAGTATGGAAATGTGGATTGTGAGAGGTTTGTGAAGCTGGAAAAAGAGATAAAGAACAGATCTGAAAATGAGCAGTGTGATGACGGAGCATATCTGCATGGCTCGATAGATTTTAATTTGTATACGGTTCTGCCTGATGGAAGCTTTGAGAAAACAGGTGCTCACGGATATGTTTATGATGATGAGGATTTTATGACTGTTTCATCAGATAAGAGCATGGAATATATATCGGAGCTTGGCAGAATGCTTACGGTAAGAAAAGTGGGCATATCAGATATAAAGCCGGGGGCAATGCTTTTATATGTACAGTATTATGAGGACAGGCAGGTTCCGACTATACACTATTATGGAACAGAATATAGTGTGATGTATACGGGCAATACCACCCAGAATGATTATGGATGGTATATTGTTGACGAGAGAGCCGCTGAGCTCATTAAAAAGCTCTCAATGGAGAAATCTGTTGAGATAGAAAAATAAAATACTCTTTCATATATTGTAATTTTATGTTAAAATATGGTCGAATGCGGATAATATATTTGCAGGCGGCCATTTTTGTTAAATAATAATAGCTATGCTGCAGGGACAGAAGGGATAAGCCCGCCGGAACTGCACTTTTCACAAAACGTCGCCGGGAAACGGAGAATAGAAACAAAATGCTGGAATTACAGAATGTGTCATATAGTGTGACAGAGAATGATACCTCCGATGGAAGCGGGGCTTCCAAGGAGATAATCAAGAATATAAGCCTTAAGATTGAGGACGCTTTTACAGCGATTACAGGACCTAACGGCGGCGGTAAGTCCACGCTTGCAAAGCTTATCGCCGGTATAATTAGGCCGACATCGGGAAGTATTCTGCTTGATGGACAGGATATAACCCGGATGTCGATAACGGACAGGGCAAGAGCCGGAATAAGCTTTGCATTCCAGCAGCCGGTGAGGTTTAAGGGGCTTACGGTTAAGGATCTTATAATGCTTGCCTCAGGTGACAGGAAGATGACTGTTGCGGGTGTGTGTGAATATCTTTCGGCAGTTGGTCTGTGTGCAAGGGAATATGTCAACAGGGAGGTAAATGCAAGCCTTTCGGGCGGAGAACTTAAAAGAATTGAGATTGCCATGATTCTGGCGCGTGGAACGAAGCTTTCGGTGTTTGATGAGCCGGAGGCGGGAATAGATTTATGGAGCTTTAACAATCTGATTAAGGTATTTGAACAGATGCATGAAAAGACCAGTGGTTCCATTATAATAATTTCACATCAGGAGAGGATACTCAATATAGCCGACAGGATTATAGTGATAGCTGATGGGCAGGTAAGAAAAAGCGGCAGCAGGGAGGAAGTCCTTGAAGAGCTTCTGGCTGCGGACACCGGCTGCAAATATTATAAGGGACAGGAGGCATGAGCAGAATATGGATGCGATTCAGAAAAGTCTTCTCGAGCAGATTGCCGGTCTTCATGAGGTGCCGGCAGGAGCATATAATTTCAGAGTGAATGGTCAGGCTGCGGGACGAAGCACAACTGCCAATATTGATATAGTTACCAAGGAGGATAAGCCGGGAATTGATATAATAATCAAGCCGGGAACCAAGAATGAGAGTGTGCACATACCGGTTATTCTGAGTGCAACAGGCTTGAAGGATCTTGTGTATAACGATTTCTATATAGGTGAAGGAAGTGATGTGACCATAGTCGCAGGTTGTGGAATACACAATGGCGGTGATGCGGATTCGTCACATGATGGTATTCATACATTCCATATTGGGAAGAATGCGAGGGTTCGCTATGTGGAAAAGCATTATGGCGAAGGCGATGGAATGGGAAAGCGTGTAATGAATCCGACTACCATAGTTGAGATAGCCGAGGGTGGTTACATGGAGATGGATACAGTACAGATAAGAGGTATCGATTCCACGCATAGAGTGACTGCCGGAAAGCTTGGAAAGGATGCCACACTTATCATACGTGAGAAGATTATGACCCATGGGCAGCAGCGGGCGACAACGGATTTTAAGGTTGACTTAGACGGTGAAGGTTCATCGGCTAATGTAATTTCAAGGTCTGTTGCCAAGAATAAGTCATATCAGCTCTTTAAGTCGGTAATCAATGGAAATAACAGATGTGCGGGACATTCGGAATGTGACGCTATTATAATGGATGAAGCTACAGTGAGTGCTGTTCCGGAGATTACAGCGAACAATATTGATGCCAGTCTTATTCATGAGGCTGCTATCGGAAAGATCGCAGGAGAACAGATTATTAAGCTGATGACCTTAGGACTCACCGAGGCTGAGGCAGAAGCACAGATAGTAAATGGATTTTTAAAGTAAAGGAGAGGTATCAATGATAGACAAAAGGAAAAATGTTGTATTTGATGATACACCCATAAAATGCGACAAATGTGGTGGAAGATATATATTTCAGGGAGCCGGGAAATATATATGTGAGGACTGTGGAAATGTAGTATATGATGATTTTGGAAAGGTAAAGGCATATATAGATGAACATGGACCGAGTCCGGGAATAGTGATTTCGGAGGCTACAGGTGTCTCAATCTATAAAATCAATAAGCTGCTGCGTCAGGGAAGAATAGAGATACCGGATGGCTCGGGGCAGTATATTCCATGTGAGAGGTGCGGAGAGCCTATAAGATATGGCAGATTCTGTCCGGCATGTGCTGCAATTCTCACCAAGAATCTTTCGGCTGTGCTTACAAGTGCGGATGTCGGAGAGAAGCCTAAAAATACCATGAAAGGAAAAATGCATACAGATGCTTTCTTGAGAAAGGGTGATAAGTGATGAATAAGTTTGGAATCAAGGTTAAAGGAATTGTAAAGAACAATGATAAGTTCTTGATACTTCGCAAGTGGTATGATGACAGGATAACAGAGCCATATCAGTGGGAATTTGTTGATGGTGACCTGGAGTATGGCACAGGACCGGATTTGTATGTAGAACAGTTAATCAACGAAGCCACGGGGTTAGAAGCCCGGATTGACAGTATACCATATACATGGTCATATTCACTTGGCGACATGCAGATTGTCGGTATTGCTTATCTGTGCCACGCAGAATCGGATATGGTTATTCTCTCCGAGGCAGTAAGTGATTTTAAGTGGGTTACAGCCTCAGAGCTGTCTGAATATATTGAAAACAATGGCGTTTTAAATGATCTTAAAAATGCAGGAATTATATAGGAGGAATTATGATTAACAAGCTTATCACCAACATCAGGAAGACAAATGCACCTATAGTTGTAGGACTTGATCCTATGCTCAGCTATATTCCGGAGCATATCCAGAAGAAGGCATTTGCAGAGTACGGAGAGACATTAGAGGGAGCAGCAGAAGCTATATGGCAGTTTAACAAGGAGATAATTGATAAGACATATGATCTTATTCCGGCTGTTAAGCCTCAGATTGCCATGTATGAGCAGTTCGGCATACCGGGACTTGAAGCGTTTTCACGCACGGTTAAGTATGCAAAGGAGAAGAACCTTGTTATTATAGGAGATGTCAAGAGAGGTGATATCGGCTCCACATCGGCTGCCTATGCGGTTGCACATCTTGGAAGGGTCAATGTGGGAACGAAGTCATACAGTGCATTTGATGAGGATTTTGCTACGGTTAATCCTTACCTAGGTTCGGATGGTATCAAGCCTTTTATTGACGTATGTAAGGAGGAAAAGAAGGGTATTTTCATACTTGTAAAGACATCTAATCCTTCAAGCGGAGAATTTCAGGACAGAATCATTGATGGAAGACCACTTTATGAGTGGGTTGGCGAGAAGGTTGCCGAGTGGGGAGCTGAATGCATGGGAGATGGCTACAGCTATGTGGGCGCTGTTGTGGGTGCCACATACCCTGAGATGGGAAGAACACTGAGAAAGCTTATGCCTAAGAGCTTTATTCTTGTACCGGGATATGGTGCACAGGGTGGCAAGGGCGCCGATCTTGTGGATTTCTTTAATGAGGACGGACTTGGTGCTATAGTTAACAGCTCAAGAGGAATAATCGCTGCTTATAAGAATGAGAAGTATACACAATACGGAGCGGAAAATTTCGGTGATGCGTCAAGAGCTGCAGTGATGGATATGGTTGCCGATATCAATGGAGCACTCGCGAACAAATAAGGTGGAGAATACTATGTCAAAATACACAGAAACAGCAAAAGTGGTTTGTCAGGAGAAGCTTTTAGACGGAATTTACAGCCTCGTGCTTGAGACAAAAGATATTGCGAAGGAGGCACGCCCGGGACAGTTTGTTTCACTGTACACGCATGATGGCTCGAAGCTTCTGCCAAGACCGATAAGCATTTGTGAGGTGAATGGGAACACATTAAGACTTGTATATAGAGTTGTAGGCTTTGGTACGGGCGAATTTTCCCACTATGTACAGGGGGATACGGTAAAGATTATCGGCCCTCTGGGTAATGGATTTACAATAAAGGACAAGAAGCCTGTGCTTGTCGCAGGCGGAATCGGAATTCCCCCTATGCTTGAGCTGGCAAAGGGAATACATTCGGCGCATCCCGATATGGAGATTACGGCGGTGCTTGGATATCGTGACAGCAACACATTCCTTGTGGAGGATATGAAGAAATATGCCAAGGTTGTGATTGCAACAGATGACGGAAGCCTTGGAGTACATGGTAATGTTATTGATGCCATAAAGCAGGAAAATATTGAAGCCGGAGTGTTCTACGCATGTGGACCTACTCCTATGCTGAGAGGGCTTAAGATGTATGCGGAGGATAAGGGAACAGAAGCCCAGATTTCCCTCGAGGAGAAGATGGCCTGCGGCATAGGCGCATGTCTTGCCTGTGTATGCAGGACAAAGGATGTTGATGAGCATTCACATGTCCACAATGCCAGAATATGCAAGGATGGCCCGGTATTCGATTCAAAGGAGGTGGAGCTGTAATGGAATTATGTACAACGGTAAATATCGCGGGTGTTGAACTTAAGAATCCTGTTATGACGGCTTCGGGAACCTTCGGGTCAGGTGCAGAATATGGTGAATTTGTCGATCTGAATATGCTTGGAGCGGTTGTGACCAAGGGCGTGGCTAATGTTCCATGGCCGGGAAATCCTACACCCAGGATTGCAGAGACCTATGGTGGAATGATTAATGCCATCGGACTTCAGAATCCGGGCATAGATGTATTTTGCAAAAGGGATATTCCGTTCCTGAGGAAGTACGATACAAAGATTATTGTCAATGTGTGCGGAAAGACGGAGGAGGATTATGTTGAGGTTGTTGAACGGCTTGCAGATGAGCCTGTTGACATGCTTGAAATCAATATTTCCTGCCCTAATGTGAAGGAGGGCGGAATAGCTTTCGGTCAGAATCCCGACAGTGTTGAGCATATCACTTCGGTTTTAAAAAAGCATGCGAAGCAGCCGGTCATTATGAAGCTCAGCCCTAATGTGACGGACATCACTGTAATGGCTAAGGCGGCTGAGGCAGGCGGAGCCGATGCGATTTCACTCATCAATACTCTCACAGGAATGAAGATTGATGTGAACAGGAGAACCTTTGCGGTTGCCAATAAGACAGGAGGACTCTCCGGCCCTGCAATCAAGCCTGTGGCCGTGAGAATGGTATATCAGGCGGCACATGCGGTTAAGATACCTGTTATAGGAATGGGCGGCATAATGAATGCCGAGGATGCACTGGAGTTCATCATGGCAGGTGCAACGGCAGTATCAATAGGAACCGCCAATTTCCACAACCCTTACACAACAATAGAGGTTCTTGAAGGAATTAAGGCATACATGGAGAAGAATAAGGTGAATGATATCAAAGAGCTTATCGGCTGTGTGCATTAAGGACTATAGCAGGGAGGCTGAAGGGAGTTAAGAGTTGAACTGGGTATTGATAACAGTTATAGCAGTGTTAGCGTTGTCAACAATAGTGGGGATGTACAGGGGAATCATCAAAATGATTTTTTCTGTTGTATCACTTGTCGGAACGCTGATAGCTGTATTCATGCTTCTGCCGTTTGTCACAGGAGCTATAAAGGATAATACTAAAATATATGATGGAATACAGGCTATTGTTGAAGAAAACATAATTACCGATAGCATGTTTGAGCTTAAAAGCGACGAGGAGATAATAGACAGTCTGAATTTTCCTGAAGTTATAAAGGATATGCTGAAGGAGAATAACACCGTGACAAAATATGCGCAGTTAGGTGTCAGCAGCATAAAGGAATATATGATAAACTACATATCGGATTTGATATTTAATGTGATTACGTTTGTCATAAGTTTCTTGATTGTGTTCATATTGCTGAGAGTAATATTCGGATTTATCTCTGTGCTTGCGAAGCTTCCGGTTCTCAGGCAGATAAATAAGGCGGCTGGTGCTGCCGCAGGCTTTGTCATCGGACTTTTCGCAATATGGATTGTGTTTGCGGTGTTAACCGTATTTGGAAGCTCTGCACTCTCTAAGGAAGTGTTTGCCGCAGTCAATGACAATGTATTTCTTACATTCATATATGATAAAAATTTCATTATGAAATATGTGCGCATTATAATGCGTTAAATGATTGAAAATAGGATATGTGTGTGTTACAATCACACAGATAATGCTTACTTTATAACAATAGTGAAGGAGAACAAATATGGAACAGTACAAGCAGGAATTTATTGATTTCATGGTAGAGAGCAATGTCTTGAAATTCGGCGATTTTACTTTGAAGAGCGGCAGAAAGTCTCCGTTCTTTATGAATGCAGGAGCTTATGTGACAGGCTCACAGCTTAAGAAATTAGGAGAATATTATGCGAAGGCTATTCACGATAACTATGGTGATGACTTTGATGTATTATTCGGACCGGCATACAAGGGAATTCCTATCAGTGTTGTTACAGCAATTGCGTATAGTGAATTATACGGCAAGGAGGTTCGCTATTGTTCGGACAGAAAAGAAGAGAAGGATCACGGCGCAGATAAGGGTGGATTCCTTGGAAGCAAGCTTGTTGATGGTGACAGGGTGGTTATGATTGAGGATGTCACCACATCCGGAAAGTCCATGGAAGAGACCGTACCTAAGGTAAGAGGAGCAGCCAATGTAGAAATCGTTGGTCTTATGGTGTCACTTAACCGCATGGAGGTAGGTCTTTCAGGTACGAAGAGCGCTCTCGATGAAATTAAGGAGAAGTATGGTTTTGACGCCAAGGCTATTGTGTCTATGAAGGAAGTTACAGAGTATCTTTACAATAAGCCATGCCACGGAAGGGTTCTTATTGATGATGAGATAAAGTCAAGAATAGATTCATATTATGAGACATACGGAGTGAAATAGTTGGAGGTGTTTGGATGAACGAAAAACTTTTTAAGAGAGTAAAGGGTTCGGGAGCAGCGGCGATAACCACGGGAATCATCACTGTGGTTGCGGGAGCAGCATGTGGAATCCTGATGATTGTGACGGGAGCTAAGCTGCTTGCGGCCAAGCCGGATACACTTTTTTAGGATTGATATATTATGAAAAAGACAAAACTTCGTTTTTCCTATAAGGAATATACAATCGGAGGAGTTCTCTCATCGGCATTGGCGGTTTTTTCACTGCTTGCATTGGGCTATAGCATATTGCTGTCATTTAGGGCACGCGGTGAAGGAAGCATGCAGGTGGGAGCATACGGACTTTTAGCGCTGGTATTGTCTCTTTTCGGGCTTATTTTCGGGCTGTTAAGCTATAAGGAACAGGATAAGCGCTATGGAGTTTCTTTTTTTGGCACATTTATCAATGGTATTATTATTGTTATGCTGATATTATTTATACTTGTCGGGCTTTAAAAAAATACACATAAAGGAGAACTACAATGGCAAAAGTAGGTATTGTTATGGGAAGTGATTCAGACCTTCCGGTTATGTCTAAGGCAGCACAGATGCTTGAAAAATTTGGGATTGATTACGAGATTACGATTATTTCGGCTCACAGAATGCCGGATGTATTTTTTGACTATGCTTCTAAAGCTGAGGAGAAGGGAATTAAGTGCATCATCGCGGGTGCAGGAGGAGCGGCTCATCTTCCAGGAATGTGTGCGGCTATATTCCCGCTTCCTGTTATCGGTGTTCCAATCCATACGAAAGCTCTTGGAGGTGTGGATTCTCTCTATTCTATCGTTCAGATGCCAAGTGGTATTCCGGTTGCAACGGTTGCAATAGATGGAGGAGCCAATGCGGGTATTCTCGCTGCTAAGATTCTTGCAGCATCAGATGCTGAGCTTCTTGCTAAGCTTAAGGCTTATAAAGAAGAGCTGAAGGCAGGTGTTATGGCTAAGAAGGAGAAGATTGAAAAGACAGGATATGAAGGCTACAACGCATAAATAGATATATATTTACAGCTTTGAATACGATTTACAACATCATAATACAATAATGGAGGAAAGAAAAATGGATTATAAGAATTCCGGAGTAGATATTGAAGCAGGATATAAGTCGGTTGAGCTTATGAAGGAGTATGTAAAGGGAACGATGAGACCGGAGGTATTAGGTGGTCTTGGTGGATTCTCGGGAGCATTTTCATTGAAGGCAATTAAGGATATGGAAGATCCTGTTTTGTTATCGGGAACAGACGGCTGTGGTACGAAGGTTAAGCTTGCCATTATCATGGATAAGCATGACACAATAGGTATCGATGCGGTTGCTATGTGTGTTAATGATGTTGCGTGCGCAGGCGGTGAGCCGTTATTTTTCTTAGACTATATTGCCTGCGGCAAGAACTATCCGGAGAAGATTGCCATGATTGTAAAGGGTGTTGCAGAGGGCTGTAAGATGTCTGAGTGTGCACTTATCGGTGGTGAGACAGCCGAGCACCCTGGACTTATGCCTGAGGAGGATTATGACCTTGCAGGCTTCTCAGTAGGTGTGATTGACCGCAAGGATATGATTACAGGACAGGATATCAAGGACGGAGATACACTTGTTGCCATCGCTTCATCAGGTGTACATTCTAATGGTTTCTCACTTGTCCGCAAGGTATTTGAAAAAGAGCTTACCAAGGAAGGCTTAAGTACATATTATGATGAGCTTGGAAAGACACTTGGAGAGGCACTTCTTGAGCCTACAAGAATTTATGTAAAGGCACTCAAGTCTGTAAAGAAAGCGGGCGTTAAGATTAAGGGCTGCAGCCATATCACAGGCGGTGGTTTCTATGAGAATATTCCGAGAATGCTTCCTGATGGAATCAGAGCTGAGGTTAAGAAGGACAGCTATGAGCTTCCTGCAATCTTCAAGATGCTTGCCAGAAAGGGAAATATCGAGGAAAAGATGATGTACAACACCTTCAACATGGGTGTCGGAATGGTTCTTGCGGTAGATCCTGCCGATGTAGATAAGACAATTGCTGCCATCAATGAGGCAGGCGAGAAGGCATTTGTTATCGGAAAGGCTGTTGCAGGCGAGAAGGGAGTTACCGTATGCTAAGGATTGCGGTGCTTGTATCCGGTGGCGGAACGAATCTCCAGGCTATCATTGACGGTGTCAATTCAGGGAAGATACATAACACGGAGATTGCGGTTGTCATAAGCAATAACCGCAAGGCCTATGCCCTTGATAGAGCAAGGAACAACAATATTCCTGCAGAGTGTATATCTCCTAAGAGCTTCGAGGACAGAGAGGAGTTCCATAGGGCACTTCTTGCGGCGGTGGATTCATATAAGGTTGACCTTATTGTGCTTGCGGGCTTTCTTGTTGCTATCCCTGAGATTATGGTCAAGGCATATACAAACAGAATTATAAATATACATCCATCACTAATACCTTCGTTCTGCGGAAAGGGTCACTACGGGCTTCATGTCCATGAGGCGGCTCTTGGCAGAGGAGTTAAGGTGACAGGTGCAACCGTTCATTTTGTGGACGATGGAACGGACACAGGTCCTATAATTTTACAGAAGCCTGTTATGATTGAGCAGGATGATACGCCGGAGACACTCCAGAGACGTGTCATGGAGCAGGCTGAATGGGTGATACTTCCTCAGGCTATTGATTTGATAGCACAGGGGAAGGTCAAGGTAATTGACGGTAAGACTGTAATTGAACAATGATAAAATGTGCTGTCCGGACAAGAGGTGCCGGACAGTATTGCTAAAGTTTCAGACAGAAAGGAACAGTTATGAGAATTCTTATTGTTGGTAGTGGTGGAAGAGAGCATGCGATAGCATGGAAATGTGCACAGAGTAAGAGGGTTGACAAGATATTCTGCGCCCCGGGTAATGCCGGAATCGGTCAGATAGCTGAATGTGTTCCTATTACGGCTATGGAATTTGACAAGCTTGCAGCGTTTGCAAAGGAGCAGAAGATAGATCTTACAATTATCGGTATGGATGATCCTCTTGTGGGAGGAATCGTCGATGCATTCGAGGCAGCAGGACTCCGCGTATTCGGACCTAGAAAGAATGCGGCTATCCTTGAGGGCTCAAAGGCATTTTCAAAGGATCTTATGAAGAAGTACAATATACCGACAGCGGGCTATGAGACCTTTAACAGCCCGGAGGCTGCACTTGAATACCTCAAGACAGCGGAGTATCCTACCGTTTTGAAGGCTGATGGTCTTGCACTTGGAAAGGGTGTGCTTATCTGCAATACCAGGGAGGAGGCAGAGGCAGGCGTCAAGACACTCATGCTTGACAAGCAGTTCGGCTCAGCAGGTGACAGAATAGTTATAGAGGAATTTATGACGGGACGTGAGGTGTCGGTTCTTTCATTTGTAGATGGACACACGATTAAGATTATGACCTCGGCACAGGATCACAAGCGCGCCAAGGATGGCGATAAGGGTCTTAACACAGGCGGAATGGGAACCTTCTCACCAAGCCCGTTCTACACGGCTGAGGTTGACGAGTTCTGTAAGAAGTACATATATCAGGCAACCGTTGATGCCATGAAGGCAGAGGGAAGAGAGTTCAAGGGAATTATCTTCTTCGGACTTATGCTCACGCCGAAGGGACCTCGCGTGCTTGAGTACAATGCGCGCTTCGGCGATCCTGAGACACAGGTTGTGCTTCCGAGAATGAAGAACGATATTATCGATGTGTTCGAGGCATGTATTGATGGAACACTCGATAAGATTGACCTCGAGTTCGAGGATAATGCGGCTGTATGTGTCGTGCTTGCCTCAGACGGATATCCTGAGAAATACGAGAAGGGCAAGCTTATCACAGGACTTGAGGCGTTTGACAACAATCCCGGCTATTACTGTTTCCATGCCGGAACCAAGCGCACGGATGAGGGCTTCGTGACCAACGGAGGAAGAGTGCTTGGAATCACAGCTACAGGCTCCGACCTCAAGACAGCCAGAGCCAATGCGTATAAGGCTACAGAATGGGTTTCATTTGAGAATAAGTATATGAGACATGACATCGGTAAGGCGATTGATGAGGCATAATAGGGAGCTGCCATTACAGCAATAATGGATATGACAGATAGCAGGTTATTTATGTGACATGAAGGGCGGAGTGTTCAACTACGCCTTTTGTACAATATGGAGAAAAATATGGACAAAATCAATATCTTAGTCGCTGATGACGATGTTGAGATAGTATATATAATAAGAAAAATCCTTGCAGAGGAAGGTTTCAATGTGCTTGAGGCTTACAATGGTGAGGAAGCTCTTTCGCTCCTTTCATCCCAAAGCGTCCGGCTTGTGATACTTGACATTATGATGCCTAAGATGAACGGACTTCTTGCCACGATGAAGATAAGGGAGAAAAGCAATGTACCGATACTTATTCTGTCGGCAAAGGGGGAGGAGAGCGACAGGGTTATAGGTCTCACCACAGGGGCGGATGACTATCTTGTGAAGCCGTTTATGAGGGCAGAGCTTGTGGCACGGGTCAATTCGCTTTTAAGGCGCTATATGAGGCTTGGCTCCATAGCGGAGGTTAAGCCGGAATCGGTGTTAGCCTACCATGAGCTTGAGCTTGACACAGAGGCAAAGCGCTTCAGCGTGCGGGGAAGTGAGGTGAAGCTTACACCTACTGAGCTTAAGATTGTGACACTTCTTATGAAAAATCCGGGCAGGATTTTTAACGCGAAGGAGATATATGAGCGGGTGTGGGACAGTGACGCTTACGCGGCTGAAAATACGGTAATGATTCATATAAGCCGCATAAGAAGCAAGATTGAGATTAACCCGGCGAAGCCGGAATACATAAAGGTGGTGTGGGGAATTGGCTATAAGCTTGAGAGAGAATAAGACAGCAGGCAGAGCTTTGCTAATTGCCGCGGCGGTGTTTCTTACCGGAGCGGTATATTTTCTCACGGCGTTTTGTGAGTGGGAGCAGGTGAGCTTTAACTGGAGCTATGATTATGGGTACTGCCTGCCGGTGGGGCTTGGTTTTATAGTCCTTTTTATTCTAAGCTTCACGCTTGCGGGCAGCCTTTTTAAACATGCGAAAAGCAGTATGATGATGGAATTCAGAGCCCTGATTATGGCTCTGTCACTGATGATGGTCTTGCTGTGGATATACATTTATTACAACTGTGCCGGAGGATGGTATCATATTGATTTTATCAATGTAAATATAGAATTGAATCTTAAAAGAAGATTTGCCATGTATATGCTGTGGTTTCTGTGCATGCCGGCGGTTTATGTACTGCTTCTTATGCTGCAGGGATTTGCCGCACAGATACGCGAGGGTGTACTGTTAAAGAGCAGCCTTGTCTATAGGATTGCACATAAGCGAGGCAGGACAGAGAACATGAGAAGCATGGCGTGGTTATATATGCTTATCGCCTTTGAATGTATGTTGCCGCTGGCACCGGTGCTTCTTGGAATAGGGATAGGGCTTATATATATGGTAGATTACAAGCTTGCACCACTTATGATATGCCTGCTTGTCCTGTTTTACTTCGCCGCCTTTATGACAGCGTATTATCTGCTGATTAACGGAAAACAGTCCATGGTAAGAAACGCCGACAATGCAATGCGGGAGGCGGTCGAGCGGGCGGTTGCGGGAGAAAAGCTCAAGGTGGAGCTCATCACCAATGTGTCGCATGACCTCAGAACTCCGATGACTTCGATAGTGGGCTATGGTGAGATGCTTGAGGGCATGGAGCTTTCGGACGAGGCAGATGAGTGCGTAAGGAAATTAAACCACAAATCGCGGTATCTTTTGTCGATGCTTGAGGATGTGTTTGATATGTCAAAGATGGCGACCGGGAACGCGGCGCTCAATATGGAGGAGCTCAACCTTGTGATGCTCTTAAACCAGACCATAGCAGAGTGCGATGACAGGTTTGAGAAGTCGGGAAGAAAATTATGTGTGGATATCGACAGCGACAGTGTGCTTGTGAGGACGGATGGGAGCAGAATACACAGGGTATTTTCCAATCTCCTTGACAACGCGGTTAAATATTCGCTCGCCGGAACCAGAATATTTGTCACAATGAAAACGTATGATGACAGAGTCTCTGTAGAAATTATGAACACTTCGTCATACGAGATGAATTTTACGCCGGAGAGGATAACCCAGAGGTTCGTGCGCGGAAACAGCGAGCGCACAGGCGAGGGGAGCGGAATAGGACTTGCCATCGCAAAGACATACACTGAGGGTGTGGGCGGCAGCTTTGACATAAGGCTGAAGGGCGATTCCTTCAGCGCGGTTGTGACCCTCCCGCTAGAGCATTAGGGCATATTAGCACTTGAAAGAAAACTGAAAGATTTTCTAATAATTTATGAAAGTATTGTAATTTACCATGATATCAACTTAAATTCAGGGGGAAGATATAATGTTAAATTTTTTATTCTCATTTTTACTGCCTTTTCTGGTGGTCAAAGCCGGGCTTGCGCTGAGAGGAGCAATGCCGTTCGGCGATGGCAGTCTTTTGGCGATAGATGCGTGGGGACAGTATTATCCCATGCTGTGCGCGATGAAGGAGGCAATAAAAGGCGGTGAGCTGTTCTGGTCATACAAAGGGCTGCTGGGTTTTAATCTGTGGGCGCAGAATGCGTATTACACCAACAGCATATTGTGGCTGCCGTTATATCTGCTTCCGGACAGGTTTATGATTGCCGGGATAAATATATTTGCAGCAATCAGAATAGGGCTTGCGGGGCTCACCTGTTCCATATATCTGTACGGCTGTACCACCGTAAAGAAGCCGCGCGGTGTAGACATGAAGCTGTCGGTGTTTTCGGCAGCCTACGCGCTGTCGGCATACACGCTGGCTTTCATTAACCAGTTCATGTGGATGGACGCGGTGATATGCCTCCCGCTCGTCATAAAAGGTATTGATAACATACGCTCAAAAAAAGGCGGAATACTCTATATTGCTGCGCTCTCATACACAATCATATCCAATTTTTACATCGGATATATGGTGTGCCTGTTTTCTGTGGTATACTTTGCCGGCTGTGCCATCGGTGATAGAATGTCATTGAGACAGTTGTGGGAAAAAGTGTGGAGATTTCTGCTGTACTCACTGATTGCCGGGGCAATAAGTGCCGTGTACACAGTGCCGGCTTACTATGCCATAAGGAATACGGCTGCTTCGGGAGCAGGATTTGGCGGCAAGATAGAGTTCTACCATCCGGTGTCGGAGTTGCTTGCGGGATTTCTCCCGTTTCAAAAGATTTCCCTTGTGTATGAGGTTCCGAACATATACTGCGGGGCTGTGTGTATTCTGTTGTGTATATTATCTTTTTTTATACAGAAAAATATCAGGAAGAGAATCTGCATTATTTCAGGCTGTATTTTATTCTATTTATCACTCAACTGTAATATCCTTGATTATGTATGGCATGGCTTTCACTATCCGAACCAGCTTCCGGGAAGATGGAGCTTCTGCCTGATTTTTCTTATTGTGAAGCAGGCGTATGTCTGCTGTGGTGAGCTTGAAAAATTGTGCAGGGAAAAGAATGAGTCGTGGGCTGTGAAAAAGCAGCAGAAGCCCGCGCGTGCCGGACATCGCCCGCACAGCCGATTTTCGTGGTGCGGTGTTATCGTTCTGCTTCTTTTTATAGAGGTGACTGCCAATGCGGTATATACTTTTTACAGCCAGATACGCATGGTCGATGGCAATGAGTATTATCAGACAATGGAGAAATATGAGAAGGTGGCTGGGGATATCAAAGCGGAGGATGGCTCCGCTTTTTACAGGACGGAGCTTGAGACGCCGTGGAATTTCAATCCGGGACAGCTATGCGGTTACAATGGGATATCCTACTATTCGTCAACGATGAGCAAGACGGCTTACGATTTTTTCGTGAATATGGGAATGTCCGTCTACGCTAAGAATCTCAGCACGCGGTACGATAAGAGCTGTGCGGCGGATGCTTTTCTTGGAGTTAAATACAGGATAAATAATGGTAAAGACGGAGCAGGTTATACGAAAAACGAGGCGGTTCTTCCGGTTGGCTACAGCATAAAAGCGGAGAGCTGTGAGGAATTTGTAAAGCTTTTAAACGATAAGAGCGCAGACTACGGAACGGTCAAGAACTTTATAGATGAGAATGTGATTGGAGAAATGAGCGATATATCTGTTGGAACCGGCTGGCATGGTCTTGCGGGCAAAAATGAGTATATATCGGGGAATATAATGACAAGGAGCGGCATACTTGTCATATCACTGCCATATAATGAGGGCTGGAGCATATATATTGACGGTGTAAAGCAGAGGACGGAAAGCCTTGCCGGATATATGATTATGACAAATATAGAAAACGGTATTCACCATATCGAAATGAAGCACAGGACAAAGGGACTTGGAGTGGGAGCAGTCATAAGTATTCTGGCAATTGCGGGGGCGGTTATATATTATCGCAGGAGAAATTGATAGTGCGTAATTCTACTTTATAAGATTTGTTTCAAAATATGCTGTGTATACCTGGCTGTGTATAACGTATTATGTTTATGCATATCACGACCTTTGGGAGAAGCTTAGATGTTCTTAGAACTCTGTACAGTACTTAGCCAAAAGCAGCACGGATGCTGCTTTAGAAGCAATGCATACAAGGATGTATGCTTTGCTTCGGTGGCGGACGTATACAGTACCTTTATCAGAGTTCTTAGAACATCTTGCTTCGGACAACGGAGCTGATATGCATAAACATAATACGTTATACACTCATGCACTGGACTGGCATGCTTTACCACATGAATGTTTATAAAAAATTAATTGTTTTTTTGCCGCATATCTGTTATATTCATACTATAACAATGACGTATCGGAGGAATTATAGCTATGGTATTTACGATTGATTTTAACAGTGATGAGGCTATATATGTGCAGCTATGTAATCAGATAATCACCTGTATTGCCATGGATGAGATGCATGAGGGCGATATTCTGCCGTCGGTGAGGCAGCTTGCCGATGTTGTGGGTGTAAATATGCATACGGTCAACAAGGCATACTCAGTGCTTCGCGAGGAGGGCTTTATAAAGCTTGACCGCAGAAGAGGCGCGGTGATTGCAGTGGATGTAGACAAGATACGCGCCATGCAGGAGCTCTCCGATGATATGCGTGTTATAGTTGCCAAGGCATTATGTAAGAATCTCACACCGGAGGAGATACATGCTCTGGTTGATGAGATAATAAGTGAATATATAGGGGAGGACTAATCGAATGTTATGTGAGATTTGTGGAGAAAATGAGGCGACCTTCCACTATTCGGAGGTTGTTAACGGGAATAAGACGGAGCATCATCTTTGCAGTGAATGTGCGGCTAAGACGGACATAAGCTATTACACCAATCTGCTTGATGGCGACGGAAGGCTGGGGCAGCTTTTGTCGGGACTTCTCGGAATGCCGGTAGGAGGCGGGCAGGATGACCCTAAGACACATGTTGTGTGCCCGGGCTGTCACCTAAGCTATGGCGAGTTTATAAAGAACAGTGCTTTTGGGTGTGCTGAGTGTTATAATGTATTCGGTCCGCTCCTTGATGACAGTATCAAGAAGCTGCAGGGGAGTGTTAATCACCAGGGAAAGAAGCCATACAGGCTTATGAAGTCCATGAGGAGCATGAATGCACATGTAAGTGAAAATGACAGCGGAATGAACGCAGAAGTAACAATAGCAGCAGGAAACGACGGCGCAAGGGCGGAGAAGAAGCCTACGAGGGCATCGCTTTCACATGAGATAGATGTCATGGACAAGAGACTTAAACAGGCGGTACTTGAGGAGGATTTCGAGGAGGCGGCAAGGCTCCGCGACTATATAAGGGACTTGAGAAGCCGGATTGAGGGGGCGGATGACAATGCTTAAATGGTATGAAAAAAAGGGAAAAGACTCCGATGTAGTGCTTTCAAGCCGCATAAGACTTGCGCGAAACACCACCGAATATCCGTTTTCCACCAAGATAAGTGCCGACGAGGGAAAGAATCTTGTCGACAGGGTCTTTGAGTGCATAAGTGACAGCGAGTACGCAGATGGCTTTGAGCTGAAGCGCATGAACGGAATAGGAGACAATCAGAGACAGCTTTTGTATGAACAGCAGGAGATAAACAGATATATGGCAGGGCGCAAGGACGGAGCCGCGGCTCTTTCACATGACGGAGGACTGTCAATAATGGTCAACAGTGAGGACCATATACGAATACAGGCGATGATATCCGGTATGGACATGGAAGCGTGCCTTAAGTCGGCTAATCTGTACGATGATTTTTTGGAGGAGCATTTTAACTATGCCTTCAGTGAAAAATATGGGTATCACACCACCTACCCTACGAATGTGGGAACCGGAATGAGAGCCGCATACAGGCTTCATCTTCCGGTGCTTGCCAACACCAAGAAGCTGCAGCTTCTCGCAAACGAGCTTGGGCGCTTCGGAGTGAGAATGTCGGCATGCTTCGGCGAGGGCATGAACGGCATGGGAGATATCTATCAGTTTTCCAACCAGAGAACACTCGGACAGTCGGAGGAGGATATCATTCATAACCTTGATTCGGTTGTTCAGCAGATTATGCGCCAGGAGCGTGCACTCCGTAAAGATTACCTTGAATCAGGAAGAATAAGGGCTGAGGATGAAGCATATAAGTCCTATGGCGTTCTGAAATATTCAAGATGTCTTAACCTTAAGAATGCTATGGTTCTCTTGTCTGAGATACGTCTTGGACTGTGCCTGGGTACGATTAAGTTCAAAGACGCAGAAGATTTTTCGACTTACTCAATGATGCTTGCCATCCAGCCAAGAACCTTGCAATACAACAATGGCAAGGAAAAAGCGATGTCCGTTGAGGAGGTGGACGTACTCCGTGCGAAATATATCAGGGATCATCTGCCTGAGCTTGAAGAATAATGATATGGGATATAGATTGTAATAGGTAATTGCGAAACTCCAATTTAACAATAAACAGTTGTACAATTTTACTATATTGCAAGCTGGGTACTTTGCAACCGTCGGCGTTTAGCGGCTGTGTTTTAGCCGCTTATGCGCCGCTACGAGTTGCAACGTAGCGAGAGCGTGCCCAGCGGTAATATAGCAAAATTGCACAACGTCCAGCATTAATTAACAGAGTTTCGCAATTGTCTAAATAGAGAGTGATACAGAGAGGAATATATTATGCAGATAGGATTTACAAAGAAAGCCGAGGAGGCTTTAGAGCTTGCGGCGGAAGCTGCGAGCGAGCTTGGACACACCTCAGTCGGAACAGAGCATATTCTGCTTGGTCTGTTAAGGCAGGAGGACTGTGTTGCGAGCGAGGTTCTTATCGAGAATGGTGCCGATGAGGATAGAATAGTGGCAATCTTAGAGCAGCTCATCTCACAGGACAACAATGTGAATGTTGCTGAACCCGATTCATATACACCGAGAGCACGCAGGGTGCTTGACCAGGCGGCGCGTGAGGCAGTGCGTTTTAAGGCACAGCTTATAGGAACGGAGCACATACTTATCGCAATCATTAAGGAGAGTGAGAGCGTTGCACTCAGGCTTTTAAACACGATAGGTGTAAATATACAAAAGACTTATGTTGACCTTCTCATCGCGATGGGCGAGGACAGCAGTGCCTACAAGGAGGATTTTCAGGGCAATAAGCCTAAGAACAAGAAAAATCCTACAGCGACACTTGAACAGTACAGCAGGGATCTGACCAAGCTTGCCGCAGAAGGTAAGCTTGACCCGGTTATCGGCAGGGAGAAAGAGATACAGAGGGTTATCCAGATAACAAGCAGAAGAACCAAGAACAATCCATGTCTTATAGGTGAGCCGGGCGTCGGTAAGACGGCGGTTGTTGAAGGACTTGCACTTAAGATTGTTGAGGGTGATGTCCCGGAGACTATCGCGGATAAGAGACTTCTCACACTTGATTTGTCCGGAATGGTGGCAGGCTCCAAGTACAGAGGTGAGTTTGAGGAGAGAATTAAGAAGGTTATCGCAGAGGTAAAGGCAGCAGGAAATATACTGCTCTTTATAGATGAGCTTCACACAATAATAGGTGCAGGCGGAGCGGAGGGGGCTATAGATGCCTCCAATATCCTTAAACCATCACTTGCAAGAGGTGAGGTTCAGATAATCGGAGCCACAACCTTGGAGGAATACCGCAAGTACATCGAGAAGGATGCGGCACTTGAGAGACGTTTCCAGCCTGTGAATGTCGAGGAACCATCCGAGGATGAGACTGTTGAGATATTAAAGGGAATAAGGCCGGCTTATGAGAAGCACCATGGCGTTAAGATTTCGGATGCGGCACTTGTGGCAGCAGTCAAGATGTCATCGCGATATATCAACGACAGATTTTTGCCGGATAAGGCTATTGACCTTATAGATGAGGCAGCCTCTAAGACAAGGCTTGGCGTGTATTTAAAGCCGGATGCGATCAAGAACCTTGAGGACGAGATTTCGGCAATGGATGCGCAGAAGGAAGCGGCGATTAAGGAAGAGGCTTATGAGAAAGCCGGGGAAATTAAGAAAAAGCAGCTTAAGAAGCTCGAGAAGCTTGAAAAGCTCAAGGAAAAATGGGAAAACGATAAGCATAACAAGCGCATGGTTGTAGGGGAGAACGAGATAGCGGATGTTGTGTCTGACTGGACGAAAATTCCTGTCAAGAAGCTTGCAATGGAGGAGTCTGAGAGACTTATGAATCTTGAAAAGATACTTCATGAGCGTGTTGTCGGGCAGGATGAAGCTGTTACTGCGGTAGCGAAGGCAATCAGACGCGGACGGGTTGGACTTAAGGATCCGAAAAGACCTATAGGCTCATTCTTGTTTCTTGGCCCTACCGGTGTCGGCAAGACAGAGCTTTCAAAGGCACTTGCGGATGCAATGTTCGGCTCAGAGAATGCTCTCATAAGAGTAGATATGTCTGAGTACATGGAGAAACACAGTGTATCGAAAATGATTGGTTCGCCTCCGGGATATGTTGGCTATGAGGAGGGAGGACAGCTCAGCGAGAAGGTGAGGAGAAATCCATATTCGGTAATCCTTTTTGATGAGATAGAGAAGGCTCACCCGGATGTGTTCAACATACTTCTTCAGGTACTCGATGACGGACACATAACCGATTCTACCGGAAGAAAGGTCGATTTTAAAAATACGGTTATAATTATGACCTCCAATGCGGGCGCGCAGAACATAATTTCTCCTAAGAATTTAGGATTTGCTTCGGATAACAGCAAGGAGCATAACCATGCGGTTATGAAGGAAAGAGTTATGGAAGAGGTCAAGAGCATATTCAAGCCTGAGTTTTTGAACAGAATTGATGAGACGATTGTGTTCCATACACTCACAAAGGAGAACATCGGAAGCATTGTGGATATTCTTTTAGCTTCAATCAATAAGAGAATCAAGGAGCAGATGAATATGACAATCAAGCTTGATGAGGCTGCGAGAAATTACATTATCGACAACGGCTATGATGAGAAATACGGCGCAAGACCTTTAAAGAGAGCGCTTCAGAGCAAGGTAGAGGATGAGCTTGCAGAAAAGATTCTTGAGGGAACCTTCAAGTCCGGAGATACGGTTCTTGTAGGCCTTAGCGATGATAAGCTCACATTTTCAAAATCCAAGTAAAATTTAGTGGAAATTTAGGTGGATTTGAGATATAATATTTTAAAAAGTTACAGATTTACGCGAGATTTGTAATAAAAAATACTTCGGTTGATACCGAAAGCAGGAGGAGCGGTTATGCCAGTAATTGAGGAATTAATCAAGGTTGAGAAGGATGGCTCAATCAGTTTTGGCAACTACGAGTTGGACACCAAGGCTAAGCTTGACAATTTTGATGTAAACGGAGATATTTATAAGGTAAAGACCTTTAACGAGATTACCAAGCTTGAGGAGAATGGAAATTTTGTATACGAATCGGTTCCGGGAACAGCGGTTAACGGATTTACTGCAGATGACAGTTCTGTTAAGTTCTTTGTTGAGGGAAATGACGATGCACAGATTACCCTTGGCTTAGAGGCTGATACAGATTATAAGGTACTTGTTGACAGTGTTGTTATCGGAAATATGAAGACCAATATCAGCGGCAAGCTGAGTCTGAGTGTTGAGCTTTCAGGAAGACCGGTTAAGGTAGAAGTAAATAGAATGTAGTATATTTATAGCTATATAAAATGACAGGGTTGGACTATCGCGATGAGTGTGGGACAACCCTGTTTGTTTAAAAATGAGGTGAGTATGGCAAAAGCTAAGAATACAGCTTTTTTTTGTAAAGAATGTGGATATGAATCTTCGAAATGGCTGGGACAGTGCCCGGAATGCAGGCAGTGGAACACCTTTGTTGAGGAACCTGTTGCGAAGCAGACGTTACAAGGGAATATAAGAGGTATCGCACACCGCGATGTCATGCCGTCCGTCCTGTCTGGAATATCACTCGATGAGGAGGAGAGAACACTCACCGGATATTCAGAGCTTGACAGGGTGCTTGGAGGCGGAATAGTAAGAGGTTCACTGGTGCTTGTGGGAGGAGATCCAGGAATTGGAAAGTCAACACTTCTTTTGCAGGTGTGCCGCAATCTTGCTGAGTCGAAGAATGTGTTATACATATCGGGAGAGGAATCACTAAGACAGATTAAGCTTCGCGCAGACAGAATCGGAGAGTTTTCGGATAAGCTGTCGCTGCTCTGCGAGACGAATCTTGATGTGATAGATGATGTGATAAGAAAGACTATGCCTGATGTTGTGATTATAGACTCCATACAGACCATGTTCTGCGAGAATACAGCCTCGGCTCCGGGAAGCGTAAGCCAGGTACGTGAATCCACGTCGGTGCTTATGCAGCTTGCAAAAGGGCTTAATATTTCAATTTTCATTGTCGGACATGTGACAAAGGAAGGTGTTGTCGCAGGACCAAGAATACTTGAGCACATGGTAGATACAGTTCTTTATTTTGAGGGAGACAAGAACGCGGCATATCGTATTCTCAGAGCTGTCAAGAACAGGTTCGGCTCCACCAACGAGATAGGTGTTTTCGAGATGCGAGAGACAGGGCTTGCCGAGGTTACGAATCCATCGGAATATATGCTTGATGGCAGACCGGACGGTGCTCCGGGTTCTGTTGTTGCATGTCTTATGGAGGGAACAAGACCGATGCTTGTCGAGATTCAGGCTCTTGTATGCCAGTCTAATTTTGGAATGCCAAGAAGAACAGCGGCGGGAGCTGATATAAATAGATTCAATCTGCTCATGGCGGTACTTGAAAAGAGGATTGGATTAAGACTTTCAGGATGTGATGCATATCTTAATATTGCCGGTGGACTTAGAATATCGGAACCGGCACTTGACCTGGCGATAGTATATGCTGTATTATCAAGCTATAAAAATATCGCGGTCGACCATAATACAATAGTATTTGGGGAAGTCGGACTTGCAGGAGAAATAAGAGCGGTAAGCCACGCTGCGGTAAGAGTTAATGAGGCTGTTAAGCTGGGATTTACAACATGCATTTTACCTGAGGTATGCCTTAAAAATTTAAAAGCTGATGGAAATATTAAATTAGTAGGAATAAAATCAGTGAATGAGCTTTTAAATATTATATAATTTGGTTACTGTACCGAGTCTGACATAATCTATAAATAGGCGTTAAAATATCCGTATTTTAATTATTGAAGTAAGAGAATATCTGCAGATGCCGGTTCATATCCCTGAGGCATGAGCTGACAAGCAGTAGATATATGTAAAATTCTGAGTGATATATAAAAGGAGAAAACATGGACAACAGCGCATTGGTTAATGAAATGAAAAAGGTTGTGAACGATCTTGATGAGTCACAGCTTAAGGTAGAGAAGCACGCATTTGATGTAATAAATTCATCGGATACTTCTCTAAATCTGGTAAAGGAAGGAATTACAAGCATCGGAGATATTATTGAGCAGATTAACAGACTTAATGAGGTAGTCGAGCGCTCATCACAGAATATTAAGGAGCTTGAAAATCTCTCAAAGATGATAGAGGGCTTTACGCAGGTAATCAGCGGTATTGCAAACAAGACAAACATACTTTCACTCAATGCTTCGATAGAGGCAGCAAGAGCAGGCGATCAGGGAAGGGGCTTTTCGGTTGTCGCAGGTGAAGTGCGTAATCTTGCAGCCCAGACTGCAAAGTCATCAAGAGAGATAGCAGATACGATAGTAAAGGTGCAGGAATTTATTTCCAGTACAGTACAGTCAATGAATCAGATATATGATAATACCACAAAGCAGCATGAGATGGCTGGTTCGGTCAATGAGCTGCTTAACAAGGTGTTAGATGCGGCAATGGTTGCCAATGACGAATCAAGAGGAATGGAGCATGAGATTGCATATCAGAGGGATATTACAGACAGTGCAAAGAATGTGCTTGATACATATACTGATAAGCAGTAAATAGTGCATAGCTGAAGAAAGCATATTTTAATTCCGCCACCGATTAGTTAGTAATATATAGGTGACGGAATTTTTGTATTTTTTGGTTTATTGCCAAAGTTAGAAAATTCAGACAATATATGTGAAAAATGCTTAAAAACTTACTTTTAAATAGTGCTTTACAAATCCGGAATAATATGTTAGTATGAACGAGCCTTGAAAAACAAGGCATTAGCAAGATGTCAGGTGCGCAAAAGCAATCAGGAATGAATTGTAAACAGTTTTTTGAAAAAAGAAAAAATTCTTAAAAAACTGTTGACAATCCTCCGGTGACATGTTATTATATAACACGTCCTCAACGAGAGGGAATCAGTTAAGACGGCGACTTCTGATAAAGAGGTTTATCTGTCTGATATGAAGCATAGAACTTAAGACTTACCTGGGAACAGAGTGGTTCGACAAGGTTTTGAAAAAAGTTAAAAAAGTTCTTGACAAACAAAACTGATTATGCTAATATGAATAAGCTGTCGCTGCTGAGAACGACAAGAACTCACAGAAAGCGACAAGTTCTTTGATAACTGAACAGTAAAACAACCCTGAAAATTCTAACGGGTTCTTGAAGTGGTTTCTGCTTGAAGAATCTAAGAATATTTCAGAAACGAACAAAAACCTTTATAAGACGAGAATCTTTAGATTATCGTCTGGTAAATTTAACGGAGAACGAAACACTTCTTTAATTTAAAAGGAAGCCAGAGTAGTTCTGACGGAATTAAACTTTTTATGAGAGTTTGATCCTGGCTCAGGATGAACGCTGGCGGCGTGCTTAACA
>OGOD01000244.1_pt1 | contig 55577 bp, 58 predicted proteins | sample 1573631 | NCBI WGS metagenome assembly OGOD01 (sample SAMEA2581895, study PRJEB24529) | metagenome | biome: Human gut stool | place: China | collected 2011
ATACAGTTGCTATTTCAAAGAGAAGCCCATATTATACAGATGAGCTTAAGGAAGCTCTTCAGCAGTGCTTTATAAATATCATCAATACCGAGAAGGGTAAAGAGATATTTGGTGTATACAGCCACGCAGGCTATGCAATCGCTACAGACGCAGATTATGATGGCGCTCGTGCTGCACTTAAGGCAGTTTCAGAATAATACGGTATAGCTCCGGATAAAAAAGGGGTACCTCACAAGCTGTGTGGGTGCCCCTTTAATTGAAAAACAGGCTTTGACTGTTAATAACCATTTGCGCATTTTCGCAAATATCAGCTTGAAAGGGCTGTTACTTTACAAAAAGGAATTAGACAATGATTGAATTTAAGAATGTATATAAGACTTATCCGAATGGCTTTACGGCCTTAAAAAATGTGAATTTGAATATTGAACAGGGAGAATTCGTTGCGATTATCGGACTTTCGGGTGCCGGTAAATCAACTATTCTCCGCTGTATTAATCGTATGCATGATATACAGCAGGGAACACTTACCGTAGACGATGTTGATGTGGAGAGCCTTAGCGGTAAGGCACTGCGCCGTTTCCGCCGCAAGGTGGGAATGATTTTCCAGAGCTTTAACCTTGTATCAAGAAGCACGGTTATCAAGAATGTGCTGACAGCAGATGTGCCGGATATGCCATTCTGGAGAGTATTATTCGGAATATTTACCAAGGAACAGAAGATGAGGGCTTTAGAGAGCCTTGATAAGGTAGGTATCCTTGACAAGGCATATACAAGATGTGACCAGCTCTCGGGAGGACAGCAGCAGAGAGTTGCACTTGCAAGAACCTTAAACCAGAATCCTTCAATTATTCTTGCCGATGAGCCTGTTGCGAGCCTTGATCCGGTTACAGCGCGTCAGGTTATGAGTGATTTCGTGAGAATCAACAAGGAATACAAGATTACCATTCTCCTGAACATACACCATGTTGACCTGGCACTCAACTACTGTGACCGTGTGATTGGCGTAAGAGCGGGAGAGATTGTTTTTGACGGACCTGCTTCAAGCATTACTCAGGAACAGCTTGACGAGGTGTACAATGGCACAGCGGTTCCTACTACAGAGAAGTCCGATAACTAGGAGGTGCGTTTATGAGTGAAGAGTACAAGGCACCTAAGGCTAAGGTCAAGCTTTTTGACCGCATATTCAAGCCGCAGGTTATCACTATCGCCAATGGACATACAACGGTAAGACCCAGAAGCAGAATGCCGCTCATACTTATTGTGCTGTTCATTGTGCTTTTCTGGGCATTTAAGATGACCGGCTTCAGCTTCGTTACGGTCTTTTCGAGAATAAATGAGCTTTTTGTAATTCTTGGCAAGATTTTCCATCCAAAGTGGAGCTTCTTTGGCAAGGTTATATCACCGCTTATCGACACTATAAAAATGTCCGTCTTAGGTACTGTTATAGGTTGTGCGGCTGCACTTCCCTTTGCGGTGCTTGCTTCAAGCAATATTATTCACAATCGTGTTGTTGTGAGCGTCATCAGATTTATACTGGCTCTTGTAAGAACGGTGCCTACACTTATTATTGCGCTGGTATGTGCGCTTATTTTCTCACTTGGAACATTTGCCGGAACACTTGCCATCGCGATATTTACATTCGGAGTTGTGGCTAAGATGCTTTATGAGAGCATAGAGACTATAGATATGGGCCCGTTTGAGGCTATGGAAGCGCTTGGCGCGAATAAATTTCAGGCTTTCTGGTCGGCATGTATTCCGCAGATTCTCCCTGTATATTTAAGCCACAGCCTTTACTGCTTTGAGATGAATGTAAGAGCCTCAGCAATTCTTGGATATGTAGGTGCAGGAGGTCTTGGAATAACTATCAATGAGCGTATCGGATGGCGCGATTACAATGGACTTGGAATGGTACTCCTTGCGCTGTTTGTGGTTGTTGTTGCGATTGAGTTTTTCAGTGAGTATCTGAGAAAGAAGCTCAGCTAAGTATTAGGAAAGCATGGAGATAGACATGGGTAAAAATAGAAAAAGTACTGTAAATAAAAAAGAAAATGCGGAAAGTATTTTGGATAGGGCTGAGAAGAAGGTGACGGTTCTTGAAATGTATGAAAGACAGCCTCACAAGTGGCTTCTGTATCTTGGAATAGTACTTGTAATTGCGGTTATAATCGGATGGTCGGCTTCTGATATACATTTTTCCGGAATGACGGCAACAGGTACGGAGGTTGCCAAGGGTGTTATGCATGGTGTGTTTCACCCGGATACCAAGCTAATGTTCGGTACAGGAGATTCCGATGTGCCGTATCTTCTGTTCCAGACGATAGCGATTGCCGTTCTTGGTACATTGTTCGGTGCGATACTGGCGATACCGTTTGCTTTTCTTGCATCGACAACGATAATGCCGAAGCCGGTGGCATACATTTTCAGGGTGTTTATCCTGCTTATCAGAACCATACCGAGCCTTGTATGGGCACTTATGTGGATAAGAGTTACAGGACCGGGTGCATTCTGTGGAGTTGTCACCCAGTCGGTATGTTCTATAGGAATGATATCCAAGATGTATATAACGGCGATTGAGGATCTCGATACCAAGATTCTGGAGAGCCTTGATGCTATGGGATGTACACCGTTCCAGAAGATTCGTTATGGTGTGCTTCCACAGCTCACAGCGAGCTTCATATCGACAACAATATACAGATTTGACATCAATCTTAAGGATGCCACAACACTCGGTATTGTAGGTGCAGGTGGTATCGGAGCTTCGCTTATGCAGTGCCTTAACAGCCGTAGATGGGCTATGGTAGGAGCATTTATATGGGGACTTATGGTTCTTGTGCTCATCATTGAGTTTGCTTCCACCAAAATCAGAGGGAAGCTGGCAAGGGGATAGTAAAATATACAAATTTAATGGCAGATGACAGCAATGTTGTTTGCCATTTTTTTTGAAATATGGTAAAATTAGGACAATAAAAGGGTTGGGGGACAAAAATATGTTGAGAACGAGTTTTGCCGTTTTATATATAATTTTGACAGCATTACTTATTGGCTCCATTGTCAAGGCGGCAAGGAGCAGAAGTAAGATGACCGGACCTGTAATTAAGGTGATATTTGCAGGGGCGATGACTGCACTGCTCTATGCACTTTATCTGATAGCTGCGAGATATGGAAGGCAGCCGGCGTGCTTTTTGCTGGGAATGTATTATCTGAGTGTTGGCTGGCTGACATACCAGCTTACGGATTATGCGATGGAGTATACCGAGGTCAGGCTGGTTACAAGACTGCCAAGAACCATTCTGTTTGTTATGATTCTGCTTGATTCCATAAGTATTCTGGTGAATAATTTTACCGGACATGTATTTTCAATGATACAGTTATATGATGGGAGTAATGGGCAGTACTACTGGACATCGCAGCCGCATGGCTGTATGGGCATACATCTTGCGCTGTGCTACGTGATGGTTGCGCTGACGTTTATCGCACTCATATATAAGACGATTGTGTCACCGAGATTTTACAGAAAGAAGTATGCGGTGATACTCATTCTGCTTGCGGTAGTTATTATGGTGAATGCAGGATTTCTGTTCGTCGGGCTTGAGATTGATTTTTCAGTGCTTTTTTATGCTATAATGGGTCCCTTGGTAAGATATTTTACTCTTTATTACACACCAAAAAATCTTGCGCTGAGGACGCAGTCATACGTTATTGAAGAGATTGGCAACGGCGTTATATGCTTTGATGTTGATGGAAGCTGTGTGTATGTGAATCAGGCTGCAAAGAAGCTTTTTACAGCGTGGAATGAGGCGGAAGACATCGATAGGCTTGAGAAGCAGTATGTACGTTGGCATGGGCAGAATCAGGGCAGGGACAGTGTGTACTGGGAGGACGAGCTGACAGTTGGCGGAGTTAAGCGTTTCTTTGGATTTGAGTATCGCAGCATGTACGATGAAGATGGGACGTCAATCGGCTGTTTCTTCAGAATAGAGGATAAGACGGAGGACATGAAGCGCCTTAGGGATGAAAAGTACCGTGCGACGCATGACCGGCTTACAGGGGTATATAACAGGGAGAGCTTTTTTGATGAGGCTGAGAGCTTTATCAGGGAGCATGCCGGTGAGAGCATGTATATACTTGCTTCTAATATCAAGGATTTCAAGCTGGTGAATGAGCTGTTCGGCGATGATAAGGGTGATGAGATACTTGAAAAGGAAGCGGAGCTTCTAAAGGAAAAAGGAGCAGGAAATTCTGTTCTGGGGAGGATTGCAGGGGATAGATTTGTACAGATTGTGCTTAAAAAGGATTTTGATGAGAAGTATCTGCTTGATAATATAAAAATATTGTGTTCATTGATGGAGGACAGAATATACAAGCTGCATGTGTATGCAGGTGTATATGAGATTAAGGATGTAAATGAGCCTGTTCAGACGATGTACGATAAAGCGAATATGGCAATTGAGAGAATAAAGGGAGACTATAATCAGGTAATTTCATATTATGATGAGAGCGATATGAAACGGCTGATGCATGAAAAGAGTATTGTTGCGGAATTCGATAAGGCATTGGAAAATGGGGAATTCTGTATGTATCTGCAGCCTCAGCTCGACAGCAGAGGTGCACTTCTTGGTGCAGAAGCACTTGTAAGGTGGAAGCATCCTAAGAGAGGTCTGCTGTATCCGGATTCATTTATAGGGATATTGGAGAAGACGGGAATAATATATAAGCTTGACAATTTTATATGGGAGAAGGCGGCAGAGAAGATTAAGGAATGGAATGCTGCCGGATATGAGGATTACCACATTTCGGTAAATATATCAGCCAAGGATTTCTATTATCTTGATTTGTATAAGGTGCTTACAGATATCGTCAGAAGGTATGGGATAGCGCCTAAGCACCTTAATCTGGAGATTACGGAGACTGTCATAATGTCGGATGTAAAGATGCATATGGAAATTTTAGACAGGCTTCAGAAATTTGGTTTCCAGATAGAGATAGATGATTTCGGAAGCGGATATTCCTCACTTAATACACTTAAGGATATTAAGGCAGACCTGCTCAAGATAGATATGTTATTTCTTCGTGAGACAGATAATCAGGAGCGGAGCAGGAAAATCCTTAAATTCATAATAACTATGGCTAAGGCACTCAATATGGATGTCATCACAGAGGGCGTGGAGACAGAAAAACAGCTGGACTTTCTGTCCGGGATTGGTTGTGAAATGTTTCAGGGCTTCTATTTTTCAAAGCCGATACCTGTTGATAAGTTTGAGGACAAATATTTTCAAAGCTAAATACATAATGTAAAGAAACGGAGGCGGTATTTATGAAGTGTACGAGGATTCCTATGGAGGCAGAGGTAACGAAATATGAGCTTGGAAAGGGGTTAGAGGATGGCTTTGAGCTTTTCTCGGATATAGTCACGAAGGGCTGGATTATCACTGACAAGCTTTTAAAGGTTGTGCGCGATAATGGTTCGATTGTGTGTCCTTATATAAGACACAGAAGAGGAGTGACCTTTATTCAGGAGGGGGACTATGTGATTATCGACTCAGACGGAACCAAGCAGGTTGTCGGAGGGGATAAGGTGTTCACAAGGTATAAACCTGTTGAGTAACATGTGATAAAAGACCGGCAGCGTCCATGGCGTATATGGGGGCTGCCGGTCTTTTTCTGTGTTGCGCGGGATTCGGGTATCAAAACATGCTACATACCTAGCTGTGTATAACGTATTATATTTATGCATATCAGCTCCATTGTCCGAAACTAAGATGTTCTAAGAACTCTGATAAAGGTATTCTATACGTTCGCCACCGAAGCAAAGCATACATCCTTGTATGCATTGCTTCTGAACCGGCATCCGTGCCGGTTCTGGCTAGGTGCTTAACAGAGTTCTAAGAACATCTAAGCTTCGGACAAAAGTCGTGATATGCATAAATATAATACGTTATACACTCAGAGAATAAACAGGCATGTTTTGACACCCGAATCCTTGCCGAATAATTGTCCGGCACATAGTAAAAAATTCTTTCTTGACAAAAACAGTTCTATTGGTATAATAAAAAAGCAATATGAAATTGGTTTTCAAATTCGAATAAAATATACAGGATTGAGACTGATGTGGATATGTGGGGTTCAGGTTATGCGAGGGTTTCACAATTACCTGCTTATTAATAATAGAAAGGATATTTTTATAATATGGACAGACTGCGTTCGCGAAAAAGGCTTGTACTTATAATATGTGCGCTTGCTGTGGGAATATGTGCTTTTGCCGCCGGATGTTCTAAGGGCAGCAGTGATAACAGCGGTGCTGCCGGTGATGAATCCGGAAAAAAATTGAAGATTGTGGCGACATTATTTCCGCAGTATGATTTTGCAAGGCAGATAGCCGGCGATTATGCTGATGTGACGCTTCTTCTTCCTCCGGGGATGGAGAGCCATTCGTATGATCTGCGCCCGGCGGACATGATTGAGATACGGGAGAGTGATATGTTCATATACACAGGAAAGTATATGGAGGTATGGGCTCAGACGATAATAGACAGCCTTGATGACAGCGTTATGGTTGTGGATGTGTCCGATGGTATTACGCTTGAAAAGGAGGAGGACTATTTCGTGGATGAGCACAGTGCACATGAGCACAGTACTCATGAGCACATTACTCATGAGGATACGGATGAGGATGACGAACACGGTGCTCATGAGGATACGGATGAGGATGATGAACATGATTCGCACGCGGGTCACAGCCATTCCGGACATACACATGAGTATGACCCGCATATATGGACTTCTCCGGTATATGCTATGCAGATGGTTGAGAATATAGTTGATGCACTTATGGAGAAAGATCCGCAGCATGCGGAGGAGTATAGACAGAGAGCAGATGAGTATATAGACAAGTTAGCGGAAGTTGATGCAGCGTTCAGGCAGGTGAGCGAGGAGAGTGCTCGCAGGACGATATTTTTTGGCGGACGCTTTGCAATGACATATTTTGTAAGAGAGTACGATTTTGACTGTGTTTCGGCATATCATGACTGCTCAGCGGAGTCTGAGCCGTCAATAAGCAGTGTTATGAGGATGATTGATGAGATAAAGGAGAGCGGGGCTAAGGCAGTATACTATGAGGAGCTTGCAGACCCGAAGGTGGCGAGGACGATTGCTGAGGAGACAGGAGTTAAGCTTCTCCTGTTACATTCAGCACACAATGTCAGCAGACAGGAATATGAGAATGGTGTGACATATCTTGATATAATGTGGAATAATGTGGAAAAGCTTAAGGAGGGACTTAACTGATGGCACAGCTTAGATGTGAAAATATAAGTGTTGGTTATGAGGACGGAATAGTGGTTTCGGATGTGAGCTTTGAGCTTAACAGAGGTGACTATGTATGTATAGTGGGTGAGAATGGAGCAGGAAAGAGCAGTCTCCTTAAGGGAATACTTGGACTTGCGAAGATACAGGGAGGAAAGCTTGAATATGGTGATGGGATGAGCAGAGCCGATGTAGGATATCTCCCGCAGCAGAAGGATTACCAGAAGAATTTCCCGGCTACGGTGAAGGAGGTAGTTATGTCCGGCTTCCTGAATAAGATGGGTTTAAGACCTTATTATAACAGGGCGGAGAAGGCCAAGGCTATGGAGATACTGAGTGATTTCGGTATGGCAGACTATGTGAGGGCTTCCTTCGGAAGTCTCTCGGGAGGACAGAAGCAGAGGGTGCTTCTTGCCAGGGCGATGTGCGCGACGGACAAGCTTCTGCTTCTCGATGAGCCGACCACAGGGCTTGATCCGGTTGCTACGGAGGAGCTCTATGAGCTGTTAAAGAGACTTAACAGGGAGAAAAAGACCACTATACTGATGGTATCGCATGACCTCAACAAGGCCGTGTCCGATGCGGGACTTATTCTCCATGTGAATAAGCGTTCAGGCTGCGGATATTTCGGACCGGCGGATAAGTATTTAGACAGCGAGGCGGCAAGGCATTTCCTTGGGCTTGATTATAAAAACAGCGAAGAGACGGGCACCACCGCTAAGGCGCCTGTTGATAAGAATGAAAACAAGGATAAGGACATGGATAAAAATACGGGTAAGAGTCTTTTGGATAAGGTGAAGAAGGGAGAACGCTATGTTTGATACAGTGAAGCTGTTATTTTCATACGATTTTATAGTGAGAGCCATGATTGCAGGCGGACTCGTTGCGCTGTGCTGTGCGCTTCTTGGAGTAAGTCTTGTGCTCAAGAGATTTTCAATGATAGGTGATGGCTTGTCACATGTAGGATTCGGAGCTTTGTCCGTTGCTGCGGTTATGAATGTAGCACCTCTTGCAATCGCAGTTCCCGTTGTGATTGTTGCAGCTTTCTTCATATTGAAGCTTGGCAAGGACAGCAAGGTTCAGTCTGATTCGGCAATAGCGCTGGTGTCATCAGTTGCCATAGCGGCAGGTGTCACTGTGACATCATTAAGCGGAGGGCTTAACACGGATGTATACAGCTATATGTTCGGAAGCATACTGGCCATGAGCAGGACTGACGTATATATAAGTGTCATATTGTCGGTGATTGTCCTGATACTGTTTTTTATTTTCTATCACAAGATATTTGCAATCACTTTTGACAGTGATTTTGCAAAAGCAACAGGAGTGAGGGCTGAGTTTTACAATATGCTCATAGCGGTACTCACAGCACTGACAATAGTAGTAGGAATGAGAATAATGGGCACAATGCTTATATCCAGCCTTATTATATTCCCGACACTCTCGGCAGGTGCAGTTGTGAAGGGCTTCAGAAAGGTTGTTATCATATCCGGTATAGTCTCCGTATTGTGTTTCTTTGTGGGATTATACAGCTCATACAGCTTCAATCTGCCCGTAGGTGCGAGCATAGTTCTTGCAAATTTCGTTGTTTTTTGTATACTTATGGTAGCAGGAAAGCTTATAAGAAAATAAGTTTTGCCATGAGGAGGTCTGATTACGGAACGAATCTATGTTGCAATTGATTTAAAATCCTTTTATGCGTCAGTAGAGTGCAGAGAGCGTGGACTTGACCCGCTGACAACGAATCTTGTTGTGGCTGATGCAGGCAGGACTGAAAAGACAATATGCCTTGCTGTCTCTCCATCCCTGAAGTCTTATGGGATACCGGGGAGAGCAAGGCTTTTTGAGGTTGTACAGAGGGTACGCGAGGTCAACAGGGACAGGGCGCGCAGGCTGGGAAGCGGCGGACATTTTACAGGTGAATCCGTATTTGCACCGGAGCTTGAAGAAAATCCTTGTCTTAAGGTGGGGTATATTGCGGCACCTCCGAGGATGGCGTACTATATGGAATACAGCACAAGGATATATCAGATATATCTTAGATACATTGCGCCGGAGGACATACATGTGTATTCCATCGATGAGGTGATGATTGACATTACCGAATACGTGAGAATGTATAAGCTGACGGCAAGAGAACTTACAACGAAGCTGATACATGAGATTAAGTCGGAGACAGGCATAACCGCTGCTGCGGGAATAGGGACTAATCTGTATCTGTGCAAGGTCGCGATGGACATAGTTGCCAAGCATGCGCTTCCCGATGAGGAGGGAGTGCGGATTGCACAGCTTGATGAGCTGAGCTACCGCCGTCTGCTGTGGGGACACACACCGTTGACGGATTTCTGGCGCGTCGGGCGCGGCTATACGAAAAAGCTCAATGAATACGGAATGTACACGATGGGTGATGTAGCAAGGTGCTCCATTGGGAAGAAGGATGAGTACTATAATGAGGATTTGCTCTATAAGCTGTTCGGAGTGAATGCGGAGCTTCTAATAGACCACGCGTGGGGATATGAGCCGTGCACGATGGCGGATATCAAATCCTACAGGTCTGAGACGAACAGTGTGAGTGAGGGGCAGGTGCTTTCATGTCCGTACACTGCGGACAAGGCAAGGCTCATTGTCAAGGAAATGACGGATGGGCTGGTGCTTGGACTTGTTGATAAGCACCTTGTCACGAACCAGCTTGTGCTCACCATCGGCTATGACGTTGAGAACCTCACCAATCCGGAGATTGCCAAAAAGTATAGGGGTGAGATTGTGTTAGACGGCTACGGAAGAAGGATACCAAAGCATGCACACGGAACACAGAATCTTGCACACAGGACTTCCTCAACGAAGCTGATTATAGACGCAATGATGGAGCTTTTTGACAGGATAATCAACAGAAATCTTCTTGTGAGGAGAATAAATGTGGTTGCCTGCAAGGTGGTGGATGAGAGTCTTGCGGATGATGAGCCGGAATTTACACAGCTTGATTTGTTTACCGACTACGAGAAGCTTGAGCGTGAGAAGGAGCAGGAGAAGAAGCAGCTTGCCAAGGAACGTCAGATGCAGCAGGCGGTACTCGACATCAAGAAGAAATTCGGCAAAAATGCCATATTAAAGGGCATGAACCTTGAGGATGGCGCGACGGCGATATCGCGTAATGGTCAGATCGGAGGTCACAGGGCATGAATGAGGGCAGCTTTCAGGGGGAAATAAGTGAGGAATTCTATAAGAATGTGGCAGGCAGCAGCAGATATGACGATATAATAGATATGCCACATCATGTGTCAAGGGACAGACCTCACATGCCGATAGCGGACAGAGCCGCCCAGTTCGCTCCGTTCGCGGCGCTCACAGGGCATGATGAGGAGGTTAGGAAAACACAGGAGAGGGTGAAGCTTGCAATCGATAATGAGATAGAGCATGAGAGAAGCAACGAATAGATAACAGTGTGTCAAAACATGCCAATCTAATTTGTGAGTGTATAACGTATTATATTTATGCATATCAGCTCCATTGTACGAAGCAGGATATTCTAAGAATTCTGATAAAGGTTTCTTGCGTCCGCGTAATTTAGTTATTTTGTGAAATGTAGTATGCAAGGAGAAGGTCAACCATCCTGCCATAGCTCTTTACACCGTCAGTCTGTGCATTCGCCACAAGATAGGCGTTGTTCACAGCGTCTGCCACCTCTGCAACAGGGGTTCTGTATTTATCCCAATATCGACTGTCATACAGATAATCGCGCATAAGCTGTATGTCCATGCTCTTGTACAGCTCAGTGTAGACTGCCGCTCCGCAATTAGAGTAGACTGAGTTAAGAACGTATGAGAGTGCATTTAAAATTCCGCTGTACTTAAGGTTCACATTGTCTGAGTGTATGCAGGCAAGGTATGCAATGAAGCCCGCTTCATCCTCGCGCATGAAGCCGCGAAGGTGTGATAGCTCATGGCATATAGTGTCTGCCTTCACATAGTCCGGAACGTCATTATTGTAGTTAGCTTCAATGGTGAAGGAGTACACTCCGGTTATAAATTCGTAGGACATTACCTTTGAGAACAGAACAGGCTTAGCATTAGGATAGTACCCATTGAGCACAGGGTATATGGTTCCGAGATTGTTCATAGCCTTGACTGCTTCAGCAACGGTGTCGGTGTTATCAAGTGAAAATATGCTTCCGTAGTGTGTTCCATCCTCATCATCCGGAACCTCAATGGTATCTATATATGGGACAAGCGCATTTGCCTCAGCTATGAGGAACTGACACAGACTGGTCAGAACATCCGTCGACTGCCTGGCTACAGTAAGACCTGAATAGTAGGAAAACGGTCTTCTGTGGTAGTTGACTCCGCAGTTGAGAGTGAACAGTGTGAGGACGGTGAGCAGCAGTGCAAGTACGCCTGCGAACAGAGTCAGTATTCTTTTTGCCCTCTTCTTTATTATAAGGTAAACGATTCTGAAAATAATCCAGAACAGTAATGCTATTCCCAATATTATAAGAAGCTCATACAGTGAAAACGGAAGGAAGCCAACAAGCCTTCCGACTGTGGTTACCAGAAATTTATATATGTGTGTTGAGTACCATTCGGCAAATGCTGTACTTTTCCGCGCAGCTATATTAAGAGAGCCTGTTATGACGAGCAGAAGGAGCATGTATATGCAGTAAAATATTTTTTTTCGAGTAAAAAAGCTTTTAAGGCTGAATTTTTTATGCTCAGTCATAAATAGGAAACCTCCGTAAATTAATTATTGTAGATGTTGAAGAGCATCTAAGCTTCTTCTAAAAGTCGTGATATGCATAAATATAATATACACACTAAGTTTATAGAGCGTGTTTTGTTCCACAACAGCATTCTCATAAATTTAATTATAAGTTTGGAGTGAAAAAAGTAAAGGATAATTACGATAAAATTAATAAGGCAGAAGGTGTGATAATGGTTATATTGTATTATAGACAGATAGGATTTGTTTTGATAAAATTAAATTAGCTTCAGGAAGAAGGGGAGCTGTTCGGATAGTCTGATTTACCGGGTGCCGGTTTGAAAGGAGGCGGTGGTATATGAATGACAATATTTTAAGAAGCCGCAGAATACTGATTAAGAGAACAGAGGACGGAATGCTGCTTGCAGATACCAGAATAATAAGATTCATCAAGGACAGGAATATATGCTATATCAGTGCCGACAGCATAGCACAAAAGGGGAACTATAATGTAACGGTTTTGATTTTCGGACCGGATAAGCTGTATGAGTATGAGGGAAATCTTACAGGCGCAGTTATAGATAATGAGATGGTTGTACTTCTTGGAAGGCACAGGGAAAAGGAAAGTCGCAGGAAACGAAGATATAAGCTTCTTACAAAGGGAATTATCACGGAGCTGTGTTTCGGGGACAGAGAGGTGCGGCTCAACAAGCCGATGAAGCTTATGACCGTGAATATGAGCTTAGATGGAATACTTGTCAAAATGGACAGCGGAAGCTTCGAGAAGGGAGACTGCTTCCGCATGGTGATAAATGTGGAGAACAGGGCACTTATCTTCTATTGCAGTGTCGTCAGAACACAGAATGATAATATGCTGACTGAGGAATATGGTTGCAGAATAGTGGGGACTCAATTTGAAAATGAAAATGAAAAATTTACACAAGCTGCCAATTGAATATCTGTGGGAGGGACTTGTGCTTAAGGATAACATTTATGACAGTACAGGTTACACACTGTTGATTCCAAAGGGAGAGGTGTTGACCGGTGAAAAACTCAGAAAGCTGTATAATTTCAATAAGGGAGACAGAAATATAACGGTTCATGAGGAAGGCTTTTATGATATTATTGCCAGTGAACATATGCTGCCTGAGAAAAGACAGGAGCTTCTGGAAAAGCTTTCCGGCTACAGCAGTCTTACGGAGAATATCAATGGCATGCTGCATAATATAGATACAGGGATTGAATCTGATGAGATTGACAAGCTTGTAGACAATATATCGGATAAGCTTATCAAGATAGACCCTGTCACAATCTTCTCATGCATCAATTTCCCAAGACCGATGGATGAGGGTCTGCAGAGACATTCACTGAATGTTGCGCTTATGAATGCTTTTATGGGTAAGTGGCTTGGACTGCCGGAGGATGATGTCAGGACGCTGGTGCTTGCCGGGCTGCTGCATGATGTAGGAAAGACGAAGATACCTGAGGAAATAATCAATTCACCGCGGAGGCTGACATCGGCTGAATATAATATTGTCAAGCTTCATCCGGTATTTTCTTATGAGATGCTTGGCAGTCAGTTCGGAGAGACAGTGCGTGACATTGCAAGACACCACCATGAGAAGCTTACAGGGGACGGATATCCGGATGGGCTTAAGGGTGATGAGATATCGCTTTTAACCAGAATAACCACTCTTTCGGATATATATGACGCGATGGTCGCTAAGAGAACCTATAAGGAGGCTAACCTTGCATTTGATGTGTTCGATATGCTGTACAGGGATGAGTTCAAGGGGCTTGACAGGAAGCTTGTGATGATATTTCTTAAGAACCTGAGAAAACGCTATGTATCGAAGAAGGTACTTATGTCCGATGGGAAGATTGGTTTCATAAGGTTCATCCCCGGGAATGATGCAAGCCATCCGATTGTTGAACAGGGGGAAAGGCTGAGCCAGACAGATGATAACTGGTACTGTAAGGAAATTATAACCATGTAGAAAAAGAAATTTTCTACAATTTCCTTTAACATTGTTACCATGCACATAAGAATATTAACCCGGATTTAACTATGGCTTTATATTTTTAATGCACAAATTTACATTTTTCAAATGTTATAAAGCAAGCCATATAATTGAATACACAATTAAGACAATATATTTTGAAAGCCCCCTGAGGGTTTTGCTGAGAGTTATTATGTATCATTTTTTTCTTTGCAAAATCTTCAAGGGGCTATTGTTTTGTTTGATATTGGAATTTAATTATAATAATATCCTACGAAATATCAGACAATAAATATTACAATAATATAATATCAAATAATTAGACAATTTCAAGAAAAAAATATTTACACGAAAATAAAATAAGTGTATATTAAGTACAAGTTTTTCAAGGAAAATAAAAGGAGGTTTTGTATGAGCAATGTATGTGAGGTGAAACCATCAATATACAGCCCGGATTTTGAACACGATAACTGTGGTATAGGTGCGATTGTCAATATCAAGGGCGTTAAGACACATCAGGTTGTTGAGAATGCCCTGAGAATTGTTGAGAATCTTGAACACCGTGCAGGTAAGGATGCGGAAGGCAAGACCGGTGATGGTGTAGGTATTCTGCTCCAGATATCCCATAAATTCTTTTCCAAGGCTGCCAAGTCACTCGGAATCAATATAGGTGGGGAGAGAGAATATGGTGTCGGTATGTTCTTTTTCCCACAGGATGAGTTCAAGCGCAATCAGGCTAAGAAGATGTTCGAGATTATTACCCAGAAGGAAGGTCTTGAACTATTAGGCTGGAGAGAGGTTCCGACTAATCCTGATGTATTAGGCTCTAAGGCAATTGCGTGCATGCCTAGTATCTGGCAGTGTTTTATAAAAAAACCGGCAAGAATAGCAAAGGGACTGGATTTTGACAGAAGGCTCTACGTAGTGAGAAGAGTGTTTGAGCAGAGTAACGATAATACATACGTCGCTTCATTATCGAGCAGAACAATTGTCTACAAGGGGATGTTCCTTGTTGGACAGCTTAGAACCTTCTTTGATGATTTGAACAGTCCTGATTATGAGACTGCGATAGCTACGGTACATTCGCGTTTCAGTACAAATACAAATCCTAGCTGGCAGAGAGCCCATCCGAACAGGATAATCGTACATAACGGTGAGATAAATACCATCCGTGGCAATGCCGATAAGATGCATGCGCGTGAGGAGTCCATGGAGACTAAGTATTTTGAGGGAGAGATGAGCAAGGTAACTCCTATTGTAAATCAGGAGGGCTCAGATTCGGCGATGCTTGACAATACGCTTGAGTTCCTTATGATGAGTGGCCTTGAACTTCCTCTTGCGGTAATGATACTTATTCCTGAGCCTTGGATTAACAATCAGAGCATGAGCCAGAAGAAGAGAGATTTCTATGAATATCATGCGACAATGATGGAGCCGTGGGACGGACCTGCTTCCATTCTTTTCTCAGACGGAGATATCATGGGAGCGGTGCTTGACAGGAACGGTCTTCGCCCATCACGTTACTATATAACTAATGATGACCAGCTTATTCTCTCATCTGAGGTTGGTGTGCTTGATATTCCTACATCAAATATCAAGGTGAAAGAGAGATTAAGACCGGGCAAAATGCTTCTGGTGGATACGGTAAAGGGAGAGGTTATAGATGACGATGAGCTCAAGGAGAAATACGCTTCAAAAAGACCGTATGGCGAGTGGCTTGACAGCAACCTCGTAATGCTCAAGGATTTAAAGATTCCGAACCAGAGAGTTGAGGAGTATTCCAAGGAGGAGCGGGCTAAGTTACAGAAGGCATTCGGCTACACCTACGAGGATTTCAGGACATCGATTCTGCCTATGGCACTTGGCGGAGCTGAGCCTATAGCAGCGATGGGAGCCGATACTCCGCTTGCGGCACTTTCAACTAAGACGGTTCCTCTGTTTAATTACTTTAAACAGCTCTTTGCACAGGTTACGAATCCTCCTATCGATGCACTTAGAGAGAAGATAGTTACATCGACTACAATGTATCTGGGAGCCGATGGAAATATCCTTGAGGAGACGGCGAGAAATTGTCAGGTATTAAGAGTCAACAATCCGATACTTACCAATACGGATTTGTTAAAGATTAAGAATATGAATCAGGAAGGCTTCAAGGTTGCAGTTCTTCCTATTATATATTACAAGAATACATCTATGGAGAAGGCAATCGACCGTCTCTTCGTCGAAGCTGACAGACATTACCGTGATGGAGTGAATATATTCATTCTTTCGGACAGAGGAGTTGACGAGAATCATGTAGCAATACCATCACTGCTTGCTGTATCGGCAATGCAGGACTATCTTGTAAGAACCAAGAAGAGAACCAAGGTTTCGGTTATCCTTGAGTCCGGTGAGCCTAGAGAGGTACATCATTTTGCAACACTCTTAGGCTTCGGTGCGAGTGCAGTAAACCCGTATCTTGCGCTTGACAGCATAAGGGAGCTTATAGACCTTGGAATGCTTGACAAGGATTACTATGCGGCAGTCGATGATTATAATAAGGCGGTTCTCAGCGGTATCGTAAAGATTGCATCTAAGATGGGCATATCTACAATACAGTCATATCAGGGCTCCAAAATCTTTGAGGCAATCGGTATTGACAAGAGTGTTATGGACAAATATTTTACCAACACGGTGAGCCGTGTGGGTGGAATCACACTTAAGGATATCGAGAATGATATCAATGCAAATCATGACAGAGCTTATGACCCGCTTGGACTTCAGACGGATACCACCTTTGACAGTGCAGGCAGCCATAAGTTCAGAAGCGGCAAGGAGGAGCACCTCTACAACCCTCAGACAATCCATCTTCTCCAGCTTGCCACAAGAAACGGAGATTATGCTGCCTTCAAGGAATACTCCAAGCTTATCAATGAGGAGCTTGAGCCAATCAATCTGAGAGGTCTTATGGATTTTAAGTATCCTGAGAAGGGAATCTCTATAGATGAGGTAGAGAGCGTAGATTCTATCGTGAGACGTTTCAAGACAGGAGCTATGTCTTATGGCTCTATATCGCAGGAGGCACATGAGGCAATGGCAATCGCCATGAACACACTTCACGGAAAGTCCAACTCAGGTGAGGGTGGTGAGGATATTGAAAGACTTACAATCGGACCGGATGGACTCAACCGCTGTTCGGCAATCAAGCAGGTAGCCTCGGGACGTTTCGGAGTCACATCGAGATACCTTGTGAGTGCTGATGAGATTCAGATTAAGATGGCACAGGGTGCTAAGCCTGGTGAGGGTGGACATCTTCCGGGTGGGAAGGTATATCCTTGGATAGCTAAGACAAGACATTCAACATCAGGTGTTGGTCTTATATCGCCGCCACCACATCACGATATCTATTCGATTGAGGATCTGGCACAGCTTATCTACGACCTTAAGAACGCCAACAAGAAGGCACGTATATCTGTAAAGCTTGTATCGGAGGCAGGTGTGGGAACCGTAGCGGCAGGTGTTGCGAAGGCGGGAGCACAGGTTATCCTGATATCGGGCTATGACGGAGGTACAGGTGCAGCGCCAAGAAGTTCCATTCACAACGCCGGGCTTCCTTGGGAGCTTGGACTTGCCGAGGCGCACCAGACACTCATAATGAACGGTCTTAGAAACAAGGTTGTTGTCGAGACGGACGGCAAGCTTATGACAGGACGTGATGTTGCGGTAGCGTGTCTTTTAGGTGCTGAGGAATTTGGATTTGCAACGGCACCGCTTGTAACTCTTGGTTGTGTGATGATGAGAGTATGTAATCTGGACACATGCCCTGTAGGTATTGCTACACAGAATCCTGAGCTTAGAAAGAGATTTACAGGTAAGCCTGAGTATGTGATGAACTTTATGAGATTCGTTGCACAGGAGCTTCGGGAATACATGGCTAAGCTTGGTTTTAAGACTATCGATGAGATGGTAGGAAGAACCGATATGTTATATCAGGCTAAGGGAGGCAGCGACGTCAAGGAAGGAAGGATTGACCTTTCGGTAATTCTTGATAATCCTTATGCAGGCAAGGAGAAGATTGACTATCTGCACAAGAATGTATATAACTTCGAGCTTGAAAAAACTCTTGATGAGAAGGTTCTGTTAAAGAAGCTTGGGCAGGCTCTTGAGAAGAAGCAGAAGAGAAGCATAGAAATAGATGTAAAGAACACCGACCGTTCATTCGGTACTATGTTCGGCTCTGAGATTACACGACTCTACGATGACACACTTCCTGAGGATACATTCACTATAATGTGCCATGGCGCGGGCGGACAGAGCTTCGGAGCATTTATCCCTAAGGGACTTACGATGTGCCTTGAGGGAGACAGCAATGACTACTTCGGCAAGGGACTTTCAGGAGGAAAGCTTGTGGTATATCCACCTACCGGTTCCGGATTTAAGCAGGATGAGAATATCATCATCGGTAATGTGGCTCTCTATGGTGCAACGAGCGGTGAGGCATATATAAACGGTGTCGCCGGTGAGCGCTTCTGCGTCCGTAATTCCGGTGCAAAGGCGGTTGTCGAGGGTGTTGGTGACCATGGCTGTGAGTACATGACCGGTGGACGAGTAGTTATCCTTGGTAAAACAGGGAAGAACTTCGCCGCAGGTATGAGCGGTGGTATTGCTTATGTGCTTGACGAGGACAGCAGCCTCTATAAGAAACTTAATAAGGAGCTTGTATCGACTGAGGAAGTGACGGACAAGTATGATGTATTAGAGTTAAAGGAAATGATACAGCAGCATGTAGCATACACCAACTCTACAAAGGGTAAGCAGATTCTTGACAATTTCGGAGATTATCTTCCTAAGTTCAAGAAGATTGTACCTCATGACTATAAGAGAATGATGCAGAGAATTGTTCAGATGGAAGAGAAGGGTCTTTCAAGTGAGCAGGCACAGATTGAAGCATTCTATGCTAATAAAGCAGCGAAGTAAGGAGGGAAATTCATGGGAAAGCCGACAGGATTTTTAGATTATGAGAGAGTTGACAGCGAGGCTGTCAAGCCAAAGAACAGAATAAAGAATTTCAATGAGTTTCACACTCCGCTCACCATTGAGGAGCAGAGGCAGCAGGCGGCACGGTGCATGGATTGTGGGGTTCCGTTCTGCCAGTCGGGTAAGCTGTTAAAGGGGATGGTGTCAGGCTGTCCTCTCAACAATCTGATACCTGAGTGGAATGATCTTCTCTACAGTGGCAATCTTCACAGGGCATATAACAGGCTTGCTAAGACAAGCAATTTCCCTGAGTTTACTTCGAGAGTATGTCCGGCACTGTGTGAGGCGGCATGTACCTGCGGGCTTAACGGTTCACCGGTGAGTACAAAGGAGAATGAAAAGACAATCATTGAGAACGCATTTGAACAGGGTTATGTGGCACCTGATCCGCCTAAGGTAAGAACCAGCAAGAAGGTTGCCGTTATCGGCTCAGGTCCGTCTGGACTTGCCACAGCAGACCTCTTAAACAAGAGAGGACATAAGGTGACTGTATTTGAGCGTGCCGACAGGGTTGGAGGACTTCTTCGTTATGGTATTCCCAACATGAAGCTTGAGAAGCACATCATTGACAGAAGAATCAATATCATGGAGGCGGACGGGATAGAGTTCGTCACCAATGCCAATGTCGGTGAGAATGTGAAGGCGGCTAAGGTGTTAAAGGACTATGACGCAGTTGTTTTATGCTGTGGTGCAGCCAATCCAAGAGACATAAATGCACCGGGAAGGGATGCGCAGGGAATACACTTTGCGGTGGATTACCTAACATCCGTGACGAAGAGCCTGCTTGATTCTGATTTAGCGGATAAGAAGTACATCGACGCTAAGGGCAGGAAGGTTGTTGTTATCGGAGGCGGAGATACAGGAAATGACTGTGTCGGAACATCAATACGTCTTGGCTGTGCTTCTGTTGTACAGCTTGAGATGATGCCTAAGCTTCCGGATACACGCGCTGAGAACAATCCATGGCCGCAGTGGCCTAGAGTCTGCAAGACGGATTACGGTCAGGAGGAGGCAATCGCGGTATTCGGAAAGGATCCTAGATTATATCAGACCACAGTCAAGGAGTTCATAAAGGACAAGAACGGAAAGCTATGTAAGGTAAAGTGCGTGAAGCTTGAGTCGAAGAAGGATGAAAAGACAGGGCGCATGATGATGGCGGAGGTAGCAGGAAGTGAGTTCGAGCTTGAGGCAGACCTTGTGCTTATCGCCGCAGGCTTCTTAGGCACCCAGAAGTATGTTGCCGACGCATTCGGTGTGACGCTCAATGCACGAACCAATGTTGATACGGCACCGGGAAAGCATGCGACCAATGTCGACAAGGTATTCACCGCCGGAGATATGCACAGAGGCCAGTCTCTTGTTGTGTGGGCAATCCGTGAGGGACGCGACGCCGCAAAAGAGGTTGACGAGTACCTGATGGGATATACGAATCTGCAGTAAGCATGCAGTGATTGTGTTATTGCGGGATTTCATGTATCAAAAAGAGTAATAAAAGAGTAATAAAAGAGCTGTAGCCTGTGGGAGATTTAGTGTCCGGCGGGTTACGGCTCTTTTAGCTTCATGTGTACAATATGTTATCGTTGTTTTGTGCTGTGTATTGTGACCGGAAGTTCTGCGGGCAATGTCCGGTGTAACTGTGATGGACGGGATGCATTGTAGAGTATACCAAGCTTATGATAAAGTAGCCACATAATAGTCAAATGTTTTATAGAATGTAAAGCCATTGCCTGTGTAGGCGCGGATTGCGGCTGTGTTGCTGCCAGATACCTGCAATAGAAGCTTCTTTTGCGGAAAGTCAGCGGCAGCGGCATCTATGAGGCGTCCGGCAAAGCCTTGTCCACGATATTTTTTGTTGGTGTAGACATTGGCAATGTTCACGTAGTCGCTGCACTCCAATACGGTACATTTAGAAGCGCTCCTGCCGTCACAGAAGAGGCGGTAGGTGTGGTGCCCGGGCGTCCTGTGGGAGGTGCGGGTGATGGAGATGGAAGGCCGGGAGTATATCAGTGCTGATTTTAAATCGGATGTATTTACATTCGGGATGTTGATGTCAGGTGTCTGCTGTCTGGACGAATGCTGTATTGAAATATAAATATCATTGTAGGACTTCCTTGTCATAAAATGTTCGCTGTGTGAGTAGATAAAGCCACAGCTTTCGGCAAAATATTCGTTGCTGCCGACTAACAGGACACGAATCTTGTTAAAAGAATCTGTATTTTCGTCATTGTGACCTGTGGATGTACCGGTACCGCCGGCTATGTCAACGCGGTCTGTGACTGTAGCAGCACTGCCGGCTGGGGCAATGTCGCTTCTGTTTTTCGTATAAACAGCTTCAATGACTGATAACATCTGCATTACAAGCATGCGTCCCAGACCATGGCGTCGGTATTCAGGGGCAATGAGCACGGACAACTCATGCGTGAGTGTGCCGTCATTATCATAATATGTGAATGCAGTGCAGCAGCCGATAAGACCGTGTGCGCTGTTTATAAGGTAGAGCGCCGGCACGTTATCATCCTCAAATAATTCAATTCCGCTGTTATGGAGCAGCGCGGGCTGAAGACGTGAGCTTATGATGTCCGGCTCGCGGTCAAAATCAATATACGGTTCATAAGCTTCGGATGCTGCTTCGGAGCAGTTATCTATAAAGGCTTCTATATCTGAAAGTGTGAGTTTGCATTTTTTTTGCATGTTAATCTCCGTTTATACACATTATGTGTGTTCTGTTTTGAGCAGACCGGTATGTAAGGAAGATACTTCTCTTGTCATTGCTGCAGTTTTGTTGTATATTATTTCTATTCGGGGAAGTTTCATGTACCCGTATAGGACAGGAATATTATAAGTCCAACCAAGGGAGGATGCAATGGCTAATAAAGTATTAAAAAGAAGTGAGACAGACAAGAAATACACATGGAGACTTGAGGATATTTATCCGGATGCTGCCGCTTGGAGAGAGGAGTATGCCGAGGCGCTTAAGGTTGCTGAGGAGATAGAAGGCTATAAGGGTAAAATCGGTGAGAGCAGTGCCAATATGCTTGCAGTGTTCAAGCTTGATGACAAGCTCACGAATTTACTTGACCGTATCTACTGTTATGCACATCAGCTCTATGATCAGGATACAGCCAATCCGGAGTCACAGGCACTTTCGGGCGAAGCTGAAAATATTATGGTAAAGACAGGTGAGCTGCTGTCTTTTATAAGTCCTGAGATGCTCACCATAGATGATGCGGTTGTCGACAGATATATGAGTGAGTGTGAGGAGCTTAAGCTCTACGCAAAGAAGTGGGAGTATATTTCAAGAAGAAAGCCGCATGTGTTATCGCCTGATATGGAGGCTGTATTAGCTTCAGCTGAGGATGTTCTTGGAGGACCAAAGAAGGTTTTCGGCATGTTTAACAACGCTGATGTCAGGTTCGGAACAATAAAGGATGAGAATGGCGAGGACGTAACATTAACACATGGAAGATACGGAATTTTCATAAGAAGCAATGACAGGAGAGTCCGCAAGGATGCTTTCACCCGGATGCACGGCGCATACAAGAATTTTGAAAATACTATAGCTGCCAATTATGAAGCTCTGGTGAAGGGTGATATGTTCTCAGCAAAGGTGAGAAAATACAACTCAAGCATTGAGTCATATCTGTTTGACGGAAATATTCCAATCTCAGTATATGACAATCTTATCGACACAATCCATGAGGGGCTTCCTCTTATGCACCGCTATGTTAAGCTCCGCAAGAAAGCACTCGGCGTGGATGAGCTTCACATGTATGATGTGTACACTCCTATGGTGAAGGATTTTGATATGCATATCTCATTTGAGGAGGCAAAGGAAATCGTAAAGAAGGGCGTTGCACCTCTTGGAAAGGATTACATAGAGCTTCTTGATAAGGGCTTCAACGGCGGCTGGATTGATGTATATGAGAATGAGGGAAAGAGAAGCGGAGCTTACTCATGGGGACCTAACGGTGTACACCCTTATGTGCTTTTAAATCATCAGAACAACTTAGATTCAATGTTCACTCTTGCACATGAGATGGGACATGCGCTTCACAGCTACAAGTCAAATTCTACACAGCCTCTTGTATACGCTGCGTACAGAATCTTTGTCGCTGAGGTTGCTTCGACATGTAATGAGGCACTCCTCAATTTCTACCTTATAGATAATGCGAAGGATAAGAATGAGAAGGCATACCTCATCAATCATTTCCTTGACAGCTTCAAGGGAACCGTATACCGCCAGACGATGTTCGCTGAGTTTGAAAAGAAGGCACATGAGATGGCGGAGCAGGGCAGGAGTCTCACAGCAAAGTCTCTTAACGAGATGTACTATGAGCTCAACAAGGAGTACTTCGGACCGGATATGGTGGTCGATAAGGATATTGAGGTTGAGTGGGCAAGAATACCTCACTTCTATACACCATTCTATGTATACCAGTATGCTACGGGCTTCTCGGCAGCAGTTGCGATAGCATCAATGATTCGCAGGGAGGGACAGCCGGCAGTTGACCGCTACATGAAGTTCTTATCAAGCGGCGGTTCAGATTACCCAATCGAGCTTTTAAAGATTGCGGGCGTGGATATGTCTAAGCCGGATGCCATCAAGACAGGTCTTGATGTATTTGCCGGACTTCTCGATGAGATGGAGAAGCTGTTAGCATAGCCTTATGGGACAGGGGTCAGACCCCATGTCCCAGTTCTGGGACACGGGGTCTGACCCCTGTCCCAAACAATTATGCTAATAGTTAAAACAATTCGGTAATTTCAAAAAATATAAAAAATTTTAATTTTAGGTATTGACTTTCACAGGGACTTATAGTATTATACTTAATGTCCTTGTGAGAGCAACATCTTACAAAGCACAATGCGCGAGTGGCTCAGCGGTGGAGCACCTCCTTGCCAAGGAGGGGGTCGCGGGTTCGATTCCCGTCTCGCGCTTTCTTTTATTTTATCCCCGGTAGATTCTACCGGGGATTTTTAATTACTTAAAAACGTCTTCTATACCAAAAACAACATATCCATTTTTTAACCCATATCCATTCATAACATAATTGATTTTATATAAATACTCATCAATCTCATGGTGATGGGCAACTCCTTTATCGTCCACAACAACAAATTCTATAAAATCACCACGCTGAAAACCTCTATCATTTTTTCTGATTTCAAAATTTTTTTCGCCAGTAATAATTGCATTTGCAAATTCTTCTTTTATTCTTAATTTATGTCGTGCACGTTCAGCCATCTTAAAATCATCTCCTCTAACACTTATTTCAAATCCTGATTTTTTCTAATCTCTTTATCTTCTAAATATAATCAAACTTATGTCGCCGGGCTACAGTCCGGCAGGTTTCTTTTATTACATTTCTTTGTCTATCTGTTTCCGCTTTCTTAAGAAGTTCCTGTTTAAATTCTTCAAGTATCTGTTTTTGTGCATTATATAATTCTCTATTCAATAATATCACCTCACTTTACGTTCAGAATTAAAAATATACATCCTAGAAATAATAAAAAAAATCCTATCCATACTACAAGACCGTCTATTGTACACTCAAAGAAATCACACAGCCTATCAATAATACTCTTCATTATAATTACCTCACTCTAAAAGCTTCCTGAATCATATCTCTCAAATAAGTGATATCATTCCCGGAGCTTATAATGTAAAACTTCTCCGTAGTCCTGATCTCTGCATGTCCCATTAAATCAGATATGATTTTAGTAGGTACTCCGTTCTCATGCAGGGTAGTAGCGAACGTCTTTCGGATGAGGTGCGAATTGAACGGAAGTACATCACACAGCTCATTGAGCCGGGAAATCGTCCTCTCAATGCTCTTACTCAGGATGGTATCAGCACCATCATAAGCGATATGTTTATCCTCATATTTCTGTTGCGTATGATATTCCTTAAGCTTCAGGAGAATATACACCGCTTCATTTACAAGCGGTATATACCTAACACCATGAGGGGTTTTTGTTGTGTCCTGGTCATGATAGGCGATAACTCCGACACGATTTCCAGAATCATCACGCTCATAACTCTTTGTTTGAGTGGTATGTACATATAGTTTTCGTGCATTGAAATCTATGTCATTCCATGTGATACTTGCCAGTTCGCCTATGCGTAATCCGAGATAGAAGTTAAGGCACACGCATAGACTTGCCGACCTCTTTTCCGGGTAAATATTATCATTAAGCACCGCATTGATGATGGCGGTTCTATCTGTTGAGCTGATACAGTGCTCAATTTTTGTATTCTTTTTAATATTACCTTCCGCTATATACCTTTTCACAACAGCCCAGTTAATAGGCTTAGCATATCCTATGTTACATTCATAGGCGTATTGCATAGAATTGTTTATTATCTGGTATATCCGATTAAATTCCTTTTGAGTGATATTCTTATATTTTATAAGGATATCGTTTAAAAACTGATATATGTAAACCTCATTGAGCTGGTGTACCGGCATATCAGTTATCGCATTATTAGCATAATACTTGTTATATGTACACTCAATCCGGTCTACGGACTGAGGTTTTATTGCATTGATTTTAGTAAGAAACCAGCCGTCATAAACCAGCTTGAAACTTACCTGTTTATCAGCCGGGACATCGGTAATAATGCCCTTCTCATAGCCGATAGTGAGCCATTCATTTTCTAACATTAAAATTCCCCCTTTAAAAATCGAAAGATATCAGTTTACCACCGAATTAACTGCAGGGTGGAAGCTGTTTTTTATAAAGATTGGCTTTGAGCTGCTGCGCCTGCAAGGCGCTACAGCTCAAAACCATAATTCTCTTTATAAAAATTATTCAGCTTACCAACCCATGAGGTCATATTCCAGTTAAATTCTACAGGGATAAACTGAGTATCATAGTTCACATTTTTAAATAATTGTGCATTTTTAATGCACGTAAAATCCCTTGCGCTCATAGTATTCATGTTTATATATTTATAATGAATACGCTGTCTATCGCCTTTTGCAAGAATGACAGCATTACTCTGAGTCCGCAGGCGGTTATATACCATGCTTGCTTCTATTGACGTATAAATGAACAAGCAATTTTGCTTACCGATTGTATTTAAGAATATTGAAATATTCTTAAGCTTGCGGTAGTCCTGAGCGTCAAGACCATTATAAACCTCATCTATCAGGACTATCTTCGGACTTAAATCAAGCGGAAGTTCGTCAATGCTTCTTACATAAGTAAATCCGGAATCAGTAGTGTACAAATTAGTGTATACGCGTAAATCATACCCGGCTTCTTTACATCTATCCTGTAGAGCACGAGCTATTTTATAAGCTATCAGTGTTTTACCGGAACGCTGTTTACCATACACACCAAGCACCGCGCCGGGCATTACATTATACCCTGATTAGCGTCTTTATCATTCGGATTGCTCCGAACGGAAACTCCTCTAATCATTTCATTCTGAGTATATGCCGCAAGTAAATCCTTTAAGGTCTTAGAACTCATAAATCCTAGGGATTTATTCTCCTTCATAAGAACCGATATATCGTTAAACAGGGCACGCAAATCTTCAAGCCCCCATTTCTCTATAAAATAACTTGCCTGAAACATAATTGAAATCTGGCACGAATCAAACTGCGGTATTATTTTATAAATAGACTGTATAGGGTCTGCAGGCTTGTCTGATACGGTCATGTCATCAAGTATGTCCTGAAAATCAATTTCTGCCATCTAATCACCACACTTGCTGAACACACCTATCAATATGATAAACATAATGATGAGCTGGACTATAAAATACATGGTAGGTCGGGTATCTTTCATAAAAAAATTCTGAAAAGCGATTGCAGACATGCGGCGCTTGTCTCTGATAAATTCAAGGTCTACATCGTCAAGCTCCACAATTTTATCTGCACCATAACACTTAAATTCCTCATCCTCAAGCTTTGCGTCGAGCATGTTATTAAGTTTTTCAAGTGAAGAGCTGCTCTTCATTCCACTTTTGGTAATAACATAGTACATCAGTCAATTCCTCCTCTTACAATAGTCATTGCTTCAATGCATGCAGTTGACATTCTGATAATGAGATAAACAGCTATCACAATACCAAAAATGAGATTGTAATTTATCTCTTCATACATATAAATAATCATTTACGTCTTACCCTCCATATTTTATTAGCCTGAATAACAGCTTCTATTCCGACATCACAAGCCAGAACAATAACCATAAATGTGAAAATTGCACTTATCATCTTCTACGTCCTCCCCATTTCTTTTTAATCATAAGCTGTATAATAAACTGTATGATTGTAAAGAAAATAAAAATCAACAATAGCTGTATCATGAAATCACCTCTTTCGTCTCCATGCTGAAATCATAATTATAAATTCAAGACCAAGAATAAAAAGCAACACAACATTCTGCGTTTTTATATCTTTCATAATCATATATTCAGAATAAGTAAGAGCAGGCGTCTCATTCTCAACATACTCATCTATTGAGCTGTAAATAACAGCCTGCGTTTCGGGTTCAGTCTCAAGCGCAGCCTGTGTCTGTGCCGGAAGCTGATAAACGATAATAGTTTTATCTGCTGGCTTGTCTGTGCCATCTGCCAATGTACTTTCAAGTTCTTCATCAGACAATTCTGATCTGTCATTTAATATGCTTTCGATTTCATCACTTATGCTTGAAAGCTCCTCATCTTTTAAACTCACAGTTTCAATTTCTGTTACAGCTTCGCTTTCAATCACATCAGTTTCTGATTCCGCAGCGTATGTCTTGATATACAACGCAATCAGTAAAATCAAGAAAACAATGATAAATGAAGCAATAAAAATCAAAATAGGCTTTAAGATGTTCTTAAATTTCTTGAAATAGTTTTTCACTTTTAATTTCTCCTTCTCAAATAGAAATTCTTCGTAAAAAAAAACCGACATTATGACAACAAAAACTATGTCTAATATCAGGTTCAAAATTTTATAATATATGTCCATGTAAATTCCCCCTGTATTAGATTACATCACCACCCCAAAAAGCGGGGCGGTGATGACTTTATCAATACAAACCAGCTCTAAAGTCTGCCGGAAAAGGCATTCTTTAAACTGTAAATGATTGTAAAACCAAGTGCAAATCCTGCACTGATATACACCAACGGCATCATGCTGTTGGTAATGACGTTCGTATAGGCGAACATCTGTGAAGGGTCAAAGTTTAACTGGAGAGTTGCTCCGGCTACTGGCTCACCCTCAGCAACAACAGAAATAAGTGCTGGAATAAACTTATGCATGTTCTTATCCTCCTTTTTAATTTGTATATATTTTTAACCTTGCAAGAGTTAACACGTTAAAAACCTTTGAATAAATTCTTGATTTTATTAAAAATAGCGGTTTTACCACCCAGTGATGTGAAACTGTTCCCTATTTTTGTAATCTGTTCGATTACCACCTTGCCAAGTTTGACAAGGGTAAATAAAATTCCAAACAGTATTGAAAGATAGATTGCATAAAAAAGGGTATCACCTATACAAAATCGAATCGTTCCGATTGCTTCGGTAACAGGAACACCTGTATATGTGCCGGATGAACCATTACCCATATTATCAATCATGCCCTGAATAGTGTCTTTAAAGTTTACTATCTCTTTATATGTCCGGGTGACAGCGTCCTCAGCACCTTTTAAAGTGCTGAAAAGTGTATCAACAGTATTTTTTATCCATCCGAAAATTGATGAATCATCTGTTGTGTCAATTCCGGAATCAGGAACTGTTGTTATTTCATCAGCCGAAACATGAACAGAATGCATGCATGTATTTACTGCACAGACCGCAATAAACAGGGCAATTCCGATTATGTAATTATTCAGATACTTGTTTGTTCTCATTTAATAACTCCTATACTGCCATTATTTATCGCCCTGCGCAGAACTTTGACAACTGTAAATATTACAGTTATATACATAAGTAACCTCAAAAAAGCGATTATTGAAAAGCTTGTCCCAGGAATACATATACTGTTTGCATAATTCCAGCCAAGCAGGATATTCTCATTAAACAGTGCCGGCTCAGCCGGAATTTGGAACATAAGAACGATATATTGAAGTATTTTCAAAAATAAAACAACGAGTGAACCAAGTATTAGGACCAGGTACATAATCATCTTGACTAAGGTAAAAATACTTGCATTTTCCTCTTCGTCATCCGACTTGGTGCGGTCAAGCGAATCAATCAAAGTGTTCAAGCTGAGAACGGCAAGAATACTTTTAGCAAGATTAATTAACTCATCCAATTTCTCTGATAATATATCAAGTGGAGCAGTACATTTTTCAAATCCTTCTTTTATAAGGTTTGCAATATCGGCAAGAAAAGGAATTGACTTATCTGTATTCCACAGATACTTAGTCAGATTGTCATTAATGTTATCAAGCTTCTTGCTTATTGCCTGCAATTCATCATATAAATTGACTTCCTTTTCATATATCTTTTTTATGTACTCATCAACAGTGCTCATATCTACAGCAGATCCACCTGTTCCAGTTCCGGAACTGCCAACAGATTTGTTAATCGCGTCTATTATCTGTTGAGCGTATGCCGCAAACTGTTCATAAGTTAAATAATTACCTTGATTTTTTAGACTGGCTTCAAAATACTCTTTCAACTGGTTGGAAATTCCAACCAGGACAGCCTGCGTCTGCTCATTTTCTTCAAGATATTTTGTGTATATTTCAACCTCTTTATTATATATACGTTCAAGCCATAACTGCTGTACGGCAGCACTTTCCTTAATTGCTCCAATCAAATCTTCTTTACCAGCGGCAAGATTCTCATTCATTGTTGCAAGGGTAGAGGAGATAGCAGCGTCTATTTTGTCTTGCTTTTCGGTGTAGTCCTGAAAGTCCTTCATGTAATCATCAATCAGGTCTTTAATTTCATTGTTGACTTTTAACCAGTCGCGGTTGAGGTCATCGAGCTTAATGCTGATAGATGATAAATTGTCATTGATTGATTGGATTAAAACATTTCCATCATTACTATTCTTTGCAATTCCCTTTGTATCAAAATAAATTTTTTGCTTTGGTCCATAAAATCGCTGAGATAAAAAGTATTTTAAATCCGAATTATCGGCATCATTGCCTAAAGTGTAAGTATAATAATATGTCCAGCTTCTAAAATTATATCTATCTATTTGATTAAAAGAGACACTTGACATAAGATAATTACCTGTCTTATTACTTATTGCTTTCAAATATTGTGATTTTGTATTTAAGTTTTCATCATATCCATATAAACTAAACCAGTCATAATCATATTGAGAGGATTTACTAAATGCAAAAAGTCTCTCTTTTTTTAATTTTTCTGAATCTACACTTGACAATTTATAAGAATATAAATTGCGAATATTTTCAATATATATGTATGGAGCTACAGAAAAAATAAAAAAATTACCATAATCTACATCAACTACATTCGAATCTTTAACATTTATAACTGGTAAAATTAAACAGGTTTTAGATTTTAAATATTCGGTTTTTAAATTATTGGCTACATCTTTTTGATATTTTGCAATAATAGGATAGCCATTTTTACCATTCGACCAATACCATCCTTCATCCTCCTGCACCGCGTCAAGCACATCATTGTAAACATTCTTCACATAATTTATTGATAAATTAACAGTCCCGGTGCTTGCGTCATAGGAATCAACAACATCATCCGCTGTCATATTATGACCTGAAAGCCATTCCTCATAGTCAATTTTATTTTGACATTTACCTACACCAAAACTATTAAAATCAAAAGTGCAAAAATCATTCACAAAGAAACCAAGCTGTGTTACTGTATAAATCCATGAATTTTTCATTAAATCGAAAACATTATCTGGATTTCCTTTATAAGGATTATCCGAATTACCTTTTATAGTTTCCTCCTCAGCAAAAACGCTCTGAGTGTAAATTGATGTAAGGGTGGTGACAGTCAGGGCACCAATTAACATATATGTAATTGTTTTTCTTAAAAAATTTCTCCTGATTGCCACCATACAAACCTCCTACATAATCACATTTGCTACAAAAACTATACACACCATAACTATACCTATTATCAGATATATTATGTAGTCAGATAAAAATTCCTTCCATTCAAATAACCAATTTTTCAAGTATTTTTTTCATCTTTTACCTCTGATACTGTCAATTGTGCCTTTAACACAATAGCAAAAAGAGTAGGTAATCATTACAAGAAGTACAACACTAATCATGCTGCACCTACTTAATTACCGGATTCTGAATAATGGTGCTGCCATTACTGAACCCTACAAAGCCCTGAAGCTCCTTACCAATACAATCCTTGTTGAAAACCTTTCCGTCATCACCAAACACCATGGCGATGGTTATTTTTGAGCCGCCCAGTTCCTCTGAGTGCTCCTTGTCATAATCGGAGAAATCTTCCTGATATGATACTACACATACCGGAGTTCCCTTCTTGGAATTGAATTTCCTGTAACCTAAAATCTTCCTCATGTTTTTTTCCTCTTTTCTTTATTATTTTTTTTGATTTATTTTTAGGGGAATTGGAAAGCCTTTATACACCGCCATGTCCCTACATGTATGCTCATGCGGCTATTAGTGGCTTTTTTATCCGGGATTTAAACCGCCCCAATTTAATCTGAATCCCTATGAAATATACCATACAGCATCAAAAACCATAAAATTCCAGTATTTAATCCAAAACAAAAAACTAAAAATGTAATTGCGCTCTTCATGTTATACCTCGACTTTTAATTTCCATTTTCCATAATCGTCTATATTTGCATGTTCACGAATCGTTTGAAAAACAATAGAACCATAAAATTGTACTCTTAAAGCTTCTAAACACTGCTTTAAAGCTGAGTTTGAATATTCTATAGCTAAATCAGCATCTTTACCAATTGAAATCATTTCCATATCGGTACAGATATTGTCTATAATTGAAGCTATTACAATCTCCGCACTCTGGATACTAAGTTTTTTCTCATAAACAAATATTGATGTAACAAGGTCACTTTCAATGAAACGAACAGATTCTATATGACCAGTACAATCACGCACATAATTCTTACAATGCTTAAGTATTAAATCTCTTAAGTTATCATTTTTAACATTTGAAATTACTACTTCTTCAAATTTATCAAATAATGTCATTTCATTCCCCCGGCAATTTGTTATTGCCTTTTCCTTTCGTTTTTGATAAACTACAATGTGAATCATTTTGTGAGGGTAGCAGGAAGTAAGCTGCTCAGGCTTCAAGTCCTGCCGTTCTCCCTCACGCTCTGGCTTTTAAAGGTTGCCAACCTACGCGCTGATAAGTAAGTGATAACTAGGTGCTATCACCTTGATTTAAGTTATATCATAGTGATATCACCTTGTCAACACTTATTTATATTAATTTTTATTTTATTATAAATAGGGGGATAGAATGCCAAGTACAAAACCACAAATTCTTATTAGAACAGACCAAGAACTAATTGACGCACTTGATGTAATAGCAAAAGAACAAAAAAGAAGTAGAGCTAATTTGTGTGAGCTTATATTGTCTGATTATGTAGATAGTTATAATTCCACTAAAAATAAAGAATCATTAATTTCTCAGAACATAGAAAGTAAACACAAGATTTCATAAATGGGGGATATGCCATGCAGGATTTATTATCAAAGCTGGAGAACACTGATATAATTGTGATACTTATGGTTATAGCCGCAGTAGTTGTTATTGAGCTTGTTTTATTTTTTATTATCAAAATGATAATCAAGAAATCAAAAACAAAATCTATCACTGTGCAACTTGACAAAAGTACTTATAACAGGGTAAAGCAGTACGCTTATAATCGTGGTTTATCAATTTCCGATTTTACAAAGGGATTTTTAGAAAACTTTGCTAAAGAGGATAAATAAAAAGTACCTTATGGATTTATTCCATAGGGTACTTATTTTTTACCAACGTTCTATTTCTTTTCGTTTAAATATCGGCTCATTATCGTTCTCAAAAATGTTTCCAGGGTGGATGAGCTGAATAATACACATGTCCTCACTTTTATAAACTTTAATTTCATCAGCAAAGCAGTGGAGTATAAGCTCATCGTCATCATAGACACGGAGCCAAAGCTTATAAGATTTGATTAACTCAAATTTCTTATCAATCACAGCTTTATCATCACACAGATATGCGTAGTAATAACCGTCTTTGCTGAAATTGATAATATCTGCATGCTCTGGGTCTCTGAAAACAAGACTTGATATGTTGCTGAGACCAATGTTTACCTTTTTGTATGTAAGGTATGAATCCTTATTTCCTCTTCCGAACATATAAACACCTCACGAATTATGATAGTAAACATTATATCACTTTAGTGGTTTTTCTTCAATAAAAAATAGAATATTATATGATTAAAATAAGTCAACTTCCTTGATTGTTTTGAAGTTGATTTATTTTTTTGTCATTTTGTTATAAAGTTGTTTTTTACTTCATAACAAAATTTAAGTCTGGAAAGCCCCATAAATAGGGACTTTTTTGGATTTTTGTTTTTGTTATAAAGTTGGGGGTAATACTAGCCCCAACTTTTTTATTTTTTTGAAAATTATTTTTTTATAGTAAATATAATAGTATTTTTATATGGAATCTCAGCGGCGAACCCCGACCGCGCCCCGTTCCGGGTCTTGTCTTCCGGGATTGCCTTTGGTTTTCTATATTCTAATCGTTATTAATTTACAACTTTATTGCTCACATTGCCCCCTAAATCCCCCCATAGGGGGAAAAGCTTGATTATTCCAAGTAGCCAATAGGGTATAAACCACTACACACAAGGAGTAATCAAGGCGCTTGAAGAGAAGTGCACTCTTCAAGCACCCGAATAAAAGTGTTTGAGGTGCCTGCCGCCCGGGGCGAGCTTGTCAACAAAAATCTTCCTTTTTCGATACAAAAAGCGTATCGAAAACGAGTATTTTTATTGACAAACTCTAATCGTTGCCTTGGACATTTTAACCACAAAAAAAGAGCAACTTTATTTTTCAAGCCGCTCTTTCCTGTGTTAGAATTAGAACTTTAATTTCTCATTAATTTTGTTTATCTGCTTTTCTGCTTTGGCAATAATCTCTTCATTGCCAGCCTGCTTTGCAAGTTCCAAAACTTCCTGCCAGTCTTCAAGTTCATCTAACAACATGCCCTTGTACTGTTCATTTGTCATACCCATATCGTCCATGATACTCCTTTCTTCCCATAAGGGATATTGCCTTTCGACAATATTATTGTAGCATATTTATACTATTCCGTCAATAAAAATATTTAAACTATGCTTTCATTCTTTCGATTTCCTTATCAACACAATCCTGGATGAATGTTGATAATTTCATACCTTTAAGCTTAGCAGCCGTTTCATATTCTGCTTTTTTACCCTTTTTAGCCATAACAGTTATGCGGTCATACTTTTCTTTTTGATACTGATTAATATATGCCAAGGCATCCTCTTTTTTGGCGTATGCCATGTATTACACCACCTTTCTTGTATAAGGTAGCATATTTAAACATGATTGTCAATAAATCACAAGCCGCTACTATTAAGAAGCTTAACAATAGCTGCAGTTTTATCTACATTCTTTATATTATCTCTTAAACATTCCATAATATCAACAAATAAATCAGCTCCGGTTAATAACTGGTATCGTTCATCAAAAGGGCGCTGTATATCAGGCTCAGGAAGTGGGGGAGTGTATGCACATTTTTCTTGATTTGTCAATGCTTTTTGCTCAACTTTTTTATTTGTTGCGACGTCGCAACAATTTTTATTTTTTAGATTTTTTTTATATTCTCTTATATCGCGTACAGACATCTTTGGACTTATATGCTCCAATTCACTATCTTTAAGCTTGACCATCTCACATAATTGACTATATGTATATTCTTTATATTTATCATTTATCCAGTTTTTATAAATCTTACCGGTCAGACCGTTATCCGAATCAGCAAATCTATAATACACACTTAATATGTGGGATAATGCAGACTTCTCAATTCCGAAGTTGCTGGCAACAAAATCCTGTAAAGACGAAAAGCCGTACTCTTTATAATATTCATTTCTATCAAATTCCGCTAAATGAAAGCCAAGGGTGATATAACGCTTCTTAATATCCTGTATATCGTCCTGAATATAAGCATAGGCGCCCTTAGCTCCGTCAGATAATTCCACATTTCCATAATTGATCATCCCATATACTACATTATTCATTTCACTCATTTAGTACCTCCTAATATCTCATCCATATTGGCAATTCTGAATCCTCACAATTTATAAAACCATCTTCCGTCCCTAATGCGGCAATTTTAAGACGTTCATAATCGCTGTATTCTCTCATATTCATTTCATATTTTTTAAAACGGTCCTGCTGCTTGTAATGATATACAATTTTATCAATTCGCCTTTTGAGCTGTTCAACTGTATCAATATGTGTGTCCTCTTGAACCATTTTTTTATAGAGTAGCTCCGGAGGGAAGATAGAAGATACATATACCTTGTCCCACAGCATGTACACATTGTTGTATCGACAATGCACCTGTGACGTATATCCATCAAGTAGACTTAGAAGCTTCGTGAATGTAATCTGTCCCTTGAACTCATCAATAAATACAATTTTCTCCGCATTGTATTTATCAAATAGACTAGAGCCGCCATTATCATAATCGTTGGCGAAGTATACATTATCACGTCCATATTCTTCACACAGATTGACATATTCATGTGACTTGCCAGTCCCGGCGGCTCCGCAATGCCATTCTACATACACATCACGGAATACTGGAACGCTTTGACGTTTCATTTCAAAATAAGCGTCCCTAGTTATCTTCTCATAACGGCGGTACGCTAGATTGAGCTTGAATATCTCAGAGGGAGTAAAGCCCTCATTAAGATATTGATTAATTCGGTCAATATCATTTCTTTTCCCTTGTTTACCCTTAATTTCTCCATGTGTATATATTTCAAGTATTTTTTCAGTGGAATCCTCAAAGGCACCCTTTTTATATATGTAGTCCTCCGCCTGTCTCTTTGAACCAAGTGTTTCCTCACAATGAGCCATAGGGTAGAGCTTCTTGATGTAAGAAAACCGATGGGTAGTATCATCAGATAGAACCATGTGAACATGATGTAATCCAGCATCCGAAACACAATATGTCATTGCACAAGCACGGAACTCGTCCGTTATCCATACCTGAGCAATTTTTTCAAGAATCTCTTTATATGTTCCTATAAAGCCATGCTCTTCCGGATTGTTTATAACGCAAAACCATGACATTGAGGTAGAATTTTTAGCCATTTTAGCTCATCCCCACGGGGACGGGTTCGATTCCCGTCTCGCGCTCTGAAAAAAGAGACTGATTGGTGGACACCAATCGGTCTCTTTTTTTTCGAGCCCTGTCGGGGCTCGAAGTTCGATTCTGCCAGCCTTCTCTCAAGAATTAATATTCAGTCATATATTCATTTTAATCCTCATTTCCGGGTGTCACTGCTTTTGCAGTGGCTTAAATAGTAATGAAAAACGAGCTTTTACGATTTCACACTAATTATATGTTAAATTTTCCTATTTTATCATTATTTGCAAAAAGAGTGCTGAGTATTAAATTTATGGAACGCTTTTGGAACGTCAGCACCCCACACATGGAACATGCTGTGCATATAATGCCTTATTAGATGCTCACCGATGGGAGCACATATTAAGGAGGAATAAGAGATGTATTTTGATGCTATTGCAAAAACTGTTGCAGAACGTACCGGATGTGATGTATCCGTGGTTAAGCCGGAGAGCAGATTCGTTGACCTTGGAATTGATTCGCTTGACACGGTGGAGCTTTTGATGAGCCTTGAGGATGAGCTTGGCATTGAGATAGAGCTTGATGAGAAGGTTGAGACAGTCGATGACCTTGACAAATTCATCCAGAGCAAGCAGGGTTAAGCGCCATGATTAGGACACAGATTACTGAGATGCTGGGTATAAAATACCCGGTATTTCAGGGTGGCATGGCATGGATTGCTGATGGAAAGCTTGCGGCGGCGGTATCTGAGGGCGGAGGTCTTGGAATAATTGCGGCCGGTAATGCTCCGGCAGATTATGTGAGAGAGCAGGTGCGGATAGCAAGGCAGCTCACAGATAAGCCTATTGGAGTAAATATTATGCTGTTAAGCCCATGTGCAGATGAGGTGGCACAGGTTGTAGTAGAGGAAAAGGTCGATGTGATTACCACGGGAGCAGGCAATCCGTCGAAATATATAAAGGAATGGCTGGACGCAGGGATTAAAGTAATTCCGGTTGTTGCCTCGGTTGCCATGGCGAAGCTCATGACAAGGCTCGGAGCTTCTGCACTTATAGCCGAGGGCGGAGAGAGCGGTGGACATGTAGGTGAGCTCACAACTATGGTGCTGGTACCGCAGGTGTGTGATGCTACAACACTTCCGGTCATAGCAGCAGGAGGAATTGCGGATGGGCGCGGTGTTGCGGCAGCATTCATGCTGGGAGCACAGGGAGTCCAGATGGGAACGCGGTTTTTGAGTGCTGTAGAATGTAATATTCATCCGGTTTATAAGGAAAAGATTCTGAAGGCCACAGACCTTTGCACCATGGTTACAGGTAAGAGGCTTGGTCATCCGGTGAGAAGTCTCAGGACACAGTTTGCAAGAGACTATTTAAAGGCAGAGTATAGCCGGATGCCTGACGATGAGCTTGAAGCATTGGCTGTAGGAGCATTAAGGCTTGCAGTCAAGGATGGTGATGATAAGAAGGGATGCTTCTTATCGGGGCAGGTTGCAGCTATGGTTAATAAAGAACAGCCTGCAGCGCAGATTGTCAGGGAAGTGATTGATGGAGCTGAGCCGATATTAAGGAGTGCAGCTAAATATATTGAGTAGCGATTTATGCAGTAAATCAGCGGATTCCGAATGTTTTAGAATTGCGGGAGCTGTTTTACGGCGGAGCAATTCGAGGATATCGGATGAGGGGTAAAATACCTTTTGACCCTCATATCTTTGAAATAATAAGGAAAAGGAACTGAGAGATGCTTAAAGGAAAAACTGCGGTTATAACAGGAGCTTCAAGAGGAATTGGGGCGGCGGTTGCGGTAAAGCTTGCAGCTCGTGGAGCGGATATTGCCGTTATATATGCGGGCAATGTAGAAGCTGCCAATCAGGTTTGCAAAGAATGTATTGAACAATACGGCGTAAAAGCCGTCGCCTATAAGTGCAATGTTGCTGATTTTTCACAGGTGAGAGAGACTGTTGCACAGATAAAGAAGGATTTTGGTACCGTACATATTCTTATTAATAATGCGGGCATAACAAAAGATGGACTTCTTGCGATGATGAGTGAGGAAGCATTTGACAGTGTTATCGACACTAATCTTAAGGGTGCGTTTAATATGATAAGACATTGTACAGGTATGTTTATAAAGAACAGGCAAGGCTGTATTGTCAACGTGTCAAGCGTTTCAGGGCTTATGGGAAATGTGGGACAGTGCAATTACTCGGCATCGAAGGCGGGAATTATCGGTCTGACCAAGTCCGTTGCAAAGGAGCTGGCACCGCGCGGAATACGCTGTAACGCAGTTGCACCCGGATTCATTGAGACGGATATGACAGGAAGCCAGAAGGATAATCCGCTCCTTGGAATGATACCACTTGGAAGGATGGGGGCAGCCCCGGAGGTGGCTGAGGCAGTGGCATATCTTGTCGAAGCTGAGTATGTGACCGGTGAAGTGCTGCGTGTGGATGGCGGAATAGCCATGTAGCTATATTGTGCCATCAGGAATATGAAGATATTTTACAGTTTACAGTGCATGAAGTGTACATGTAAAGGATAACCAGGAGGAAAAGGATATGTCTGAATGGAGACGAGTGGTTGTAACCGGATTAGGGGCGGTAACCCCTGTCGGGAATAATGTCAGTGAGACATGGAACAGCCTTAAGAACGGAAAAAATGGGATTGCACCTATAACCTTTTTTGATACAGAAGGCTTTAAAGCAAAGCTTGCGGCAGAGGTGAAGGGTTTTGAACCGAAGGAGTATCTTGAGGTAAACGAGATATTAAGAACGGACAGATATGCACAGCTTGCAGTTGCGGCGGCGGCACAGGCTGTAGAGGACAGCGGTATAGAAGGAAAGGTTGAACCTGAAAAATTCGGTGTTATGTTCGGTACAGGAATCGGAGGTATAGGAACCTTCGAGGTAGAGCATACGAAGCTTTTAGAGAAAGGTCCAAGAAGGGTTTCCTCTCTTTTTATACCGATGATGATAGGAAATATGGCAGCAGGGATGATTGCTATTAAGCATGACTGCAGGGGAAGTGCAATGCCGGCGGTCACGGCTTGTGCCTCAGGCTCTAACGCAATCGGCGAGGCTGTCAGGATGATACGCCATGGCTATGCGGAAGCTGTCATAGCAGGAGGCGCAGAAGCATCAATAACTAAGTCGGCGGTGGCAGGTTTTGTAAATATGCAGGCACTTTCAACATCGGAGAACCCTGATGAAGCTTCACTTCCATTTGATAAGAGAAGAGGAGGATTTGTGATTGGAGAGGGTGCCGTGTCACTTGTGCTTGAGGAATATGAGCATGCAAAAGCCAGAGGGGCAAGGATATACGGTGAGGTGTGTGGATACGGTTCAACGTGTGATGCCTACCATATCACTGCACCACATCCGCAGGCCCGCGGAGGCGCGCAGGCTATGAAGGATGCCATGCGTGAGGCAGGATATTCAGATGAAGATAAGGTCTATATAAACGCACATGGCACAGGAACTCATATGAATGATCTTATTGAGACAATGGCAATAAAGAATGCACTTGGAGAGGAAAATGCGCGGAAGGCATACATAAGCTCTACCAAATCAATGACAGGCCATATGTTAGGGGCGGCAGGTGCAATAGAGGCGTTTGCATGCATCATGGCACTTGATGAAGGAATTATTCCTCCAACAATAAATCTTCGTGAAGCTGATGAAGAATGCGATTTGAATTATGTTCCTGATAAGGCGGTTAAGGCTGATATAACGCTTGCACTCTCCAATTCACTGGGGTTTGGAGGACATAATGCATGTCTTGCATTCAGAAAGGTAGTAGGTGGAAGGTAAAACTTTATGCAGGGAGATAATTATGAATGAGGCTGATATAAGAAAATATGCGGCACTTATGAAGGAGCTTGAGCTTACGGGGCTTGAGCTTACCGAAGGAGATAAGATTGTACGATTAGAGAGAAATATTTCTGCAAATGTAATTTATAGCGATGACAATACCAAAAAATCTTTGGATAATAATGCACATAACAGTGGAAAGAGCAATGAAGGCGGTACGATGCCGTATATGAGCATAAAATCTCCGATGGTCGGGGTATTCTATGCTGCACCGGCGGAAAATGCAGAACCATATGTGAAAGTCGGGTCGCATGTAAAGAAGGGACAGACACTTTGCATTGTTGAGGCGATGAAGCTTATGAACGAGATTACTGCTGAAGCGGATGGAGTTATTTCACAGGTATGTGTATCCGACGGCCAGATGATTGAGTATGGGACAGAGCTGTTTAAAATAGAGTGCTGATGCAGTGTTTGCAGAAAGAGGCTGTTTAATATAAAGATGATAAAAATTTTGGGTATATCGGTATATTGGAGGCAGAGCGGGAATGGATAGAAAAGAGATTATGGACATACTTCCTCACAGAAACAGTATGCTCTTATTAGATGAGGTACAGGAAAGCGGCGGTGTTGCGGTAGGACATTACAGAGTCCGCGGAGATGAATTTTTTCTTGATGGACATTTTCCGGGAAATCCGGTTGTGCCGGGCGTGATTTTGTGCGAAATACTTGCCCAGTCTGCGTGTGTACTCATGAAAACGGTTATGACAGACGGAAAGCTTCCGGTATACACAGGACTTAACAATGTGAAATTCCGTTCACCTGTCCGCCCGGGGGATGTAATAGAGACAAGGTGCAGCATAGTAAGGTCAAAGCATCCGTTTTATTTTGCACAGGGCACTGTCAGGGTAGGAGAAAGAAACTGTGTATCGGCGGATTTTTCGTTTGCGATAACAGAAGTGGAGTAGATTATGTTTTCAAAGATTCTAGTTGCCAATCGAGGTGAGATAGCGGTCAGAATAATACGAGCCTGCAAGGAAATGGGAGTATCGACTGTGGCGGTGTATTCGGAGGCAGATAAAAATGCTCTTCATGTCGCACTGGCTGACCAGAGTGTATGCATAGGTGGAGCACAGGCAGCACAGAGCTATCTCAATGAAAAACAGATAATCAGTGCTGCAATTCTTACCGGAGCGCAGGCAATACATCCCGGGTATGGATTTCTGTCCGAAAATGCACATTTTGCGAGATTGTGCAGAAAAAACGGGTTGGTTTTTATAGGACCTGAGCCGGAGAGCATGGAGAGATTGAGTGATAAGGCGGTTTTAAAGGAGCTTGTCGGAAAAACAGGGCTTACAGTGATTCCGGGGAGCAGAGCAGTACAGTCACTCGAGGAAGCTAAGAATGTCGCCGGAAAAATCGGTTATCCTGTTATGCTTAAGGCATGTGCAGGCGGCGGTGGAAGAGGAATACGTCTTATAGAGTCGGCGGATGAGCTGGATGAGGCATATGTTCAGGCGGTCAGTGAGGCTTTAAATGCATTCGGTGATGGAAGCATGTATCTTGAAAAATACATTTTTCCTGCAAGACATGTGGAATTTCAGGTTCTTGCAGATGAATTCGGAAATGCTGTGTGTCTGGGTGAAAGAGATTGTTCATTGCAGAGAAGAAATCAGAAGCTTGTGGAGGAGACACCATCGCCTGCCGTATCGGAAAAGCAGAGAGAAAATATGATTAAGGTTATCACGGATGCCGTAAAGCAGATAGGATATGTAGGTGCCGGTACACTGGAGTTCCTTTTGGATGGAGCGGGAAATTTCTGGTTTATGGAAATGAATGTGAGACTTCAGGTGGAGCATTGCGTAACAGAGATATTGACGGGAATTGATATTGTTAAGTGGCAGATAAGGATAGCCGCAGGGATTGAGCTTAATTTCACCCAGGCGGATATACGGATAATGGGCTCTGCGATAGAATGCCGCATAAATGCACAGAATTGCGGAAAGCTTGAATTCTTGCATATTCCGGGAGGTCCCTCCGTGAGGTTTGATACCTTTCTTGTTGAAGGAATGAAAGTTGTTCCGTTCTATGATTCACTGTTGGGCAAGCTTATCGTATATGCCAAGACAAGGGAGGAGACGCTCAGAAAAATGAGGGCTTCTCTATGCGAGCTGGTCATAGACGGTATTAAAACCAATGTTGAGGAGCAGCTATGTATAGTCGAGGATGACAGATTTTCCTCCGGCAATTATGACCTGACTTTTATGGGAAACAGATAATTTTGTCAGAAGGATAATGCTTGTACGCTGTGTACCGGCGCAAATGCGTGGTCGTTAGTATATAAAATATTGTGATAGGGGATTGATATGGCACTTATGAACTTTTTGAAACCTAAAAATAAACTGGAAGAGGGTGGAAGATGCTCAGTTCCCGTAATGCAGGATGAAGGTGAGCCTGAGCAGAAATGTCCGAACTGCCACAGGGAAATTCCTTTGAGCAGACTGATGGCTGACAATATGGTATGCGGCTGCGGATATCATTTCCGCATGCGTGCAGGACAGAGAATAAAGCTTATAGCAGATGAAGGAAGCTTTGTTGAGATGTATAAGGATGTGAGAGCGGACAATCCGTTAGGCTTTCCGGGATATGATGAAAAGCTGGATGCCGTAAGGGCGGCAAGCTCACAGACGGAAGCGGTGATATGCGGAACGGTAAGAATTGGAGGGTGCGACTGCTGTATTTTTGTGATGGATGCTTATTTTATGATGGGAAGCATGGGAAGTGCAGTGGGAGAAAAGCTCACAAGATTATTTGAGTATGCTGCGTGGAAACATTTGGCAGTAGTAGGCTTTACGGTATCGGGCGGTGCGAGAATGCAGGAGGGGCTTCTGTCGCTTATGCAGATGGCAAGAGTGAGTGCAGCAGTTAAGCGTCATAGTGATGCGGGACTTTTATATATAACCGTGCTCACCGACCCGACAACGGGAGGTGTTACGGCAAGCTTTGCGATGGATGGAGATATTATATTGGCAGAGCCGGGTGCAATAGTGGGTTTTGCCGGAGCTAGAGTTATAGAGCAGACTACCAAAAAAGCCCTGCCGGATGGTTTCCAGAAGGCGGAATTTGTGTTAGAGCATGGCTTTGTTGACGCAATAGCTGCCAGAAATAAGCAGAAAAAGCTGCTTACGGAGCTGCTTAAGATGCATGAGGGAGTGTGAATGTATGAATGAGATACCTTATGAGAGAGTGAAGATTGCAAGGGACAACGGCAGACCGACAGGGACAGATTATATAAAGAATATATTCAAAAATTTCATAGAATTTCATGGGGACCGCTGTTATGCGGATGACAAAGCGATAGTCGGAGGAATTGCCAGACTTAATGGCATGCCTGTGACGGTGATAGCAATTGAAAAGGGGCATACAGCGAAGGAAAGAAGCTACAGGAACTTTGGCGCTCCGCATCCGGAGGGCTACAGAAAAGCTCTCCGCCTTATGAAGCAGGCGGAAAAATTCGGTAGACCTATAGTATGCTTTATAGATACCTCAGGTGCATACTGTGGAGTTGAGGCTGAGGAGCGCGGTCAGGGTCAGGCAATAGCGAGAAATATTTTGGAAATGACAACACTGTGTGTGCCCGTCATCTCAATACTTATAGGGGAGGGCGGAAGCGGAGGAGCACTAGCACTTGCAGTGGCAGACAGGGTATGGATGCTTGAAAATGCGGTGTATTCGGTTATTTCACCGGAGGGCTGTGCCAGTATTCTGTGGAAGGATGCCAAGAAGGCAGGAGAGGCAGCGGCAAGCCTTAAGCTTATGGCTGAGGATGCAAAGAGCCTTGGAGTAATTGAGAGAATATTGTCTGAAAAGGAAATCGGGAAAAAAGAATTTTACGACCGAATCGGAAGGCTGATAAAGGAAGAGCTTGATGAACTGTCAAGAGATACGGAATTAGTAGGAAAAAGATATGACAGGTTCCGCAGTATCGGGATGGGCGTTATCAGATAACAAAGTTTGAAAATTTTATTTTCAAACTACTTATTGGTGGCAGTACTGCAAGTAAGGCTTGCAGTATGCAATGGGGATAAGTTTGAAAGTAAAACTTTCAAACTATTTATTGGAGCAGTACTGCAAGCAATGCTTGCAGTATGCAATTGGATAAAAATATAAAGAGCAGCATGTGGCGAGAGGAAAGATATGAGCAGTATATATCAGAGGTTTTGCACTGAGATTAAGGATGAAAATGGTGGTTTAAAAAAATTGACGTTAAATTATCCGGATAATTTTAATTTTGGATATGATGTGGTGGATGAATATGCGGCTGTTTCACCTGATAAGCGTGCTATGGTATGGTGCAATGTGGAAAATGAGGAGCACATATTTACTTTTCTTGACGTGAAAAGATACAGCAACAAAATGGCAAATGTGTTCAGAGAATACGGAATAGGAAGAGGGGACAGGGTTATGCTTGTCCTGAAGCGCCATTATGAATATTGGTTTGCGGCAGTTGCGCTTCATAAGCTTGGCGCGGTTATGATTCCTGCGACACATATGCTTACTGTCGATGATTTTGTCTACAGAATCAATGCATCCGGGGTGAAGGCGATAGTATGCACTGCCCAGGACGATGTACCTTCAACCATAAAGCAGGCACTCAGAAAATCAGAAAAGAACCCTAGGCTGTGGTGCGTTCAGAAGGATGTTGAAGGCTTTTTTAACCTGACATCGCAGATGGAGACAGCAGGCGATGCTTTCGACAGAGTTGAAACGAGTGCAGCCGACCCTATGATGCTGTATTTCACATCGGGTACGACAGGTTATCCTAAGGGTGTGATACATGATTTTACATATCCATTGGCACATATAGTCACGGCAAAATATTGGCAGCAGGCGCAGGATGACGGACTTCATTTTACGGTTGCGGAAACCGGCTGGGCTAAGGCATCATGGGGGAAAATATATGGACAGTGGCTTATCGGAAGTGCGGTTATGATATATGATTTTGATAATTTCGACCCGAAGCAGCTTGTCACGGTGATTAACCGATATGGCGTGACCTCATTTTGTGCGCCGCCGACAGTGTACAGATACCTTGTACGCAAAGGAATTGAGAGCATGCCGACGCTTAAGCATGCCTCCACTGCGGGAGAAATGCTCGCACCTGAGGTGTTCAGGAAATTTACACAGGAGACGGGAATACCGCTCTGTGAAGGCTATGGACAGACGGAGACAACACTTCTTATGGCTAATTTTAAGGGAAGACAGCCTAAGGAGGGGGCAATGGGGACGGTTTCGCCATTCTACAACATAGAGCTGCGTGACAAAGCTGGAAAACAGGTTCCTGACGGACAGATAGGGGAGGTTGTAATTATACCGCCTGCAGGCGGAAAACAGGCAGGAGTATTTACAGGCTATCTTGACAATGAAGAGCAGTATAAGTATGTGTGGAGAGGTGGAGTATACCATACAGGTGATGCGGCATATAGGGACAGAGACGGACTTTACTGGTTTCATGGCAGATTTGATGACATAATAAAGACGGGAGGCTTCCGGGTGGGACCTTATGAAATTGAGAATGTTCTGATGGAGCATCCGGCTGTTGTAGAGTGCAGTGTCATAGGTGTTCCGGACAAGCTGCGCGGCCAGGCTATAAAAGCTGTTATAGTGCCGGGACATGGCTACGAACCAACACGGGAGCTTGAGCTTGCGATAAAAGAATTTTGCAACAGGAGACTTGCCGAATATAAGTGGGTGCGTCTTGTAGAGTTTGTGTCAGCAATGCCTAAAACAATAAGCGGGAAAATAAAAAAGACGGAACTTAGAAAAGGGTAGCCATCATGACGGTGAGAGTGTATAATGGTAGATATGCATAAGATAATATTGTGCTTTTATGCTGATATTTATATTTTATGTGCAGGATACCGGATGAGGGGCAGAATACCTTTCGACCCTCATATCATATTTCAGTTGGAGTATTTGTGTGGGAGCGTTTGAAATTTTAGATAATATTAGTGGATATCACGAGTATGATATATCCGATGCCCCAAAGCTTAGATTTGTAAGTGACAGCTTATGCCGAATGACAGGATATTCAAAAAATGAGCTGACGGATAGCGAATACGGATATACAGGATTTTTATGCGAGGATGACAGGGAGAAATACCTGTCTTTTTTGCGTAGGATGCTGAGGGGCGGTGATGGAGATTATTCGGAGAAGTATCATATCAAAAAGAAGGATGGAAATATTATTTTTGTGAAGGATTCCGTGAATGTAAAGCGTGGGAAGGACGGAAAGCTTATAGGGTATTCCGTGGTTGTTGATATCACAGATACCTATGACGACATGCAGCGTACAGTATTGAATTCGGATTTTACATGTGCAGATAAGAGCATTGTGTCTAATAATAATCTAAGCTTCTTAAATGATACTGTTCCTTGCGGCTTTATAAAATATACCTGTGAGAAGCAGCCAAGAATTACATATATTAATAAAAATATGCTGGATTTGTTACATTTTTCCGGGAAAAAGGACGGCGAAGCAGACTATTATGAAATGTATAAGAATAATCTGTTCCTGCTGATTCCGATAGAGGAGAGACATAGGTTTTCGGTATATCTTAATAAGGTATACAGGGCTGGTGCTCCGGTGGCGGGCGAGATGACCTTGCTCAGATTCGACGGCAGCAGGGCGCATGTGTTCGGATGGGTTACGAAGGTGATAAACGAAGATGGCACCGAGGAGTTCCAGAGCGCGTGTATGGATGTCACACATAGACAGCTTGCAAGAAAGGACAGGGAGACCAGAAGATATATTAAAGCGTTGTCAGAGGTGTATGATAAGATCTTTGAATATAATTTTGCGGCAGATACCGTAAAATGTCTGTACAGCAATAATTCGCCGATGTTTACATGGCTTGAAAATATCCCCATGCAGCTTGCAGATGCAACCAGAAAGTGGATAAAAGATACAGTTGCTGCTGAGGATGTGGAGAGAGTGCAGAAATTTTTTGCTGAATTTGCTGATAACAGAAGAGAGATACAGGATACAGAGCAGCCATTAATTATCAATTATCATGCGAGATCATCAGATGGACATATAAGGGCATACAGCGGTATTTTTCTTAAAATAGATGAAAATATAAGTTTTTATTGTTGCCGCAGGCTTGTTGATCTGACAGAAACAGAGCGGCTGAGAAACGAAAATGAGAGCCTGAAGGAGAATATGACACAGCTTATGCGGCAGTTCACGGATGGCGTTGCGGCGTTTAAGGTGACTGCGGATGGCTATGTTTTACCGCTGTATTCGAGCGAGAATGTGTGCGGATTTTTTGGATATTCGGCTGATGAGTGGAACGAACTTATGAAGAAGGGTACACCGATTGAGAATTTTGTCGAACGCAGTGCCACAGAATATGAAGCCTTCGAGAAGCTCCTTAGGGATGGAGAGGAAGAATTCACCTATAAGGATGTAAGCTCTAAGAAGGTGAAGAGGGTGCGGGCTGTATGCACACAGAAGACCTCGGATAATGTATCCTCCAGATATATTATGCTGTATATAGTGCCTGAAAATCAAGCATATCCGTCAGGCAGTTCTGAAATGGAGGCTGAAAATGTAACAGAGAAATTGTCCTGCGGCGGTCATAAGGTCACGATAAGAACATTCGGATATTTTGACGTGTTTGTTGATGGCAGACCGATAGCCTTCAGAAATAAGAAATCCAAGGAGCTTTTTGCCCTGCTCGTCGACAGACGCGGCGGATTTGTGACCTCGGAGGAGGCGATAAGCTTTCTCTGGGAGGATGAGCCTGCAAGTCCGGTTATATATTCACGGTACCGCAAGGTCGCACTCCGGCTCAAAAATCTCCTTGAGGAATATGAGATTGCGGATGTCGTTGAGGCAGTGGACGGAAAAAGACGTATTATATGTGAGCGGGTCAACTGCGATCTGTACGATTATCTTACCGGAAACGAAAAATATTCACAGCTCTTTAAAGGAAGCTACCTTACCAATTACAGTTGGGGTGAGACAACGCTTGGGGAGCTGTATAACTGACGAGGGGGTATATATCAGGGGGAGATTTAATTATAAAACGGTTTCATAGTAAAATACTAAAAAGTGCCGTGTTTAAGTGGGGTGCAACCGCTGGTTGCTGAATTTTAAAGCCGGTTTGATAGACTTTTTTTCATAAATGCTTTAGTATCTGAGTATGAAAACAATATAGACAGGGGTGGTCGAAGATGAATTTAGGCGAAACAATATACAACCTGCGCAAGGAGAAAAAGCTTTCGCAGGGGGATTTAGCGGAGCAGCTTAGTGTGTCCAGACAGTCGGTGTCTAAATGGGAGAATAATAGTGCGGTTCCTGATTTGGATAAACTGGTAAAGCTCAGCACAATATTCGGTGTGTCATTGGATGAGCTGGTGAAAGGTGAGATGCCGGCGGGGGAAGCGGACAATGGCGGACAGGCAGCAGAAGCAGAGCATACGGACACAGCTAAGAGCATTATTACCAAAAGATTTATTGTGGGGATGGTGCTTATGGGCGTCGGAGCGATAGTCGGAATAATGTCTATGTTTCTGCTCGGAAGCATAATGGCACTCATATTTTCCCTGCCTTTTATTATATGCGGGGCAGAGTGCATTATATTTAAGAAAAATGCGGGGCTATGGTGTATGTGGACGCTGTACTTTTGTCTGAATTTGTATGTAAGGATGGCAGCGGGAGTGTCGCGCGGGCTTGTCATAGCCAGCATTATTTACTGGGCGGAATTTGGCAGCAGCCTGAACCCTGTGCAGCTTGTCGTAGCGTTGGTACTTCTCATATCACTTGCTGTCTTGATAATTGTGACTGTGGCAAGGCTTTCACGAAATAGATTTGCCGGCAAAAAAGAGCTGGTGCGCGTGCTTGCAGTGTCATGGGCGATATATGTCATCATAAGGATATTTGGCTATGTTTTTCCAAGAACGGATGCGTTTATCCGGTTATTTTCTGAAGAACTGCAAAATGGTGTCACGATACTCAAGGATTCAGTTGGATATTACTATGTTCTTGTGGAGACGGTGCAGACAGCGGCATTTACAGTGGCAATGGTGAATACGGTGAGGGCACTGAGAAATGCATTGAGCCGCAGGGCAAAAAGAGGGACACAGGAAGAAATTAGTATCAATAGAAAAATAAAAAAAATTTAAAAAGCTGTTGACATTTCCGGGGACATGTAGTAATATACTACTTGTCCTTGTGAGTGCGACAGACAGCTTACAAAGTACAATGCGCGAGTGGCTCAGCGGTGGAGCACCTCCTTGCCAAGGAGGGGGTCGCGGGTTCGATTCCCGTCTCGCGCTTTTTTATTGCAAAAAGGGTATCTCCATCGGAGATACCCTTTTTGCAATAGAGAAGCGGAGCTTCTCGAACCCGCTTATTGTATAAGCGGGTTCGTATCTCGCCTGCCGGCTCGGTCGGCGTTCATTTTTTCTTATAAATCCCCCACTCTCCACAATTTTTTATGTATAATGGAAACATGACATACAGGTGTCGTGTTTGCTGTGATAATATCGTTATGCAAAGGAGAAATCATGAAGATAGATAGGCAACTGGGAATTTTATCCATACTGTTACAGAAGGAATCCGTCACGGCTCCTTATTTGTCGGAGATGTTTGAGGTGTCGAGGCGCACCATAAACAGGGACATTGAGGATTTGTGCAGGGCTGGCATACCGATTGCGACGAGGCAGGGAATAAACGGCGGAATCTCAATCATGGCGGGCTACAAAATCGACAGAACCATGCTGACGCGCGCGGAAATGCAGGACATTCTCGCGGGGCTAAGAAGCCTCGACAGTGTGAATGGAACCAACAAATATGGACAGTTGATGGAAAAGCTGTCGGTGGGCTCGTCCGATTTTTTGATGGGAGATCAGTCGATACTGATTGATTTGTCCTCGTGGTATAAGGATTCGCTTGCAGAAAAAATCGAGCTCATAAGAGGGGCGATAGAGCAGAACAGGGAACTGCAGTTCTTTTATTATGCTCCGAGTGGGGAGTCTGACCGCGCGATTGAGCCGTATTATCTTATTTTTCGCTGGTCGAGCTGGTATGTGTGGGGCTGGTGTAAAAGCAGGGAGGATTTTCGCCTTTTCAAACTGAACCGCATGGACAAGGTGCAGATGTCGGAGAATGTTTTTTCAGGCAGGGAAGCCGTCCTGCCTGATTTGAGGGATGAGAGGGTATTTCCGGGTGGAATTAAGGTGAAGGCGTTGTTTGAGGCGGACTGCAAATGGAGGCTTGTCGAGGAATTTGGAGCAAATTGCTTTGAGGAGCAGAAGGATGGGACGCTTCTTTTTCAGGCGGACTACACAAGCAAAGAAAATCTGCTGACGTGGCTTTTGACCTTTCGGGATAAGGCGGAATTGCTCGAGCCAAAGGAACTGAGGGCGGAGCTTTTGCAGAGCATTTTGCGGATGGAAAAGAAGTATGGCAGCGGAAAATAACGGAAAAGGTATGGCAACTGCAAATGCCGGATAAGAAGCAAACAACGGCAAATGACGGAAGAGGAGAGAAGTGTATGGAATCAAGATGTGGTATTTTGTGTGGGAAATGTGAGTGGCAGAAGAACGGCAAATGCAAGGGCTGTGTAAATATCGACAATCCTTTTTGGGGTGCATGCCCCGTAAAGAGCTGCTGTGAGGGCAGAGGGCTGGAGCATTGCGGAGAATGCAGTGAATTTCCGTGCACGAGGCTGGTGGAATTTGCCTATGACGAGAATCAGGGGGACTGCGGAGTCAGGCTTGACCAGTGTAAAATATGGTCGGCTGTAAGACAGATGCGGTATGTCTGGTTGGACGATTATCTGATGAAAAAGCCGGGCGTCACGAAGCTGCCGCCACAGTGGAACTGGATTCGCTACGCGATAGGCGGGAAGATGTTTGCGGCGGTGTGTCTTAGTGGGAAGAATGAACCGAAGTATATTACGTTAAAATTGGAGCCGGAGGAGGGAAGCTTCCTGCGTGGGCAGTACGATGACATCATTCCAGGCTATTATATGAACAAACAGCACTGGAATTCCGTCAATCCGAATGGTGAAATAGAAGATGAACTGTTAAAGGATTTGCTGGATAAATCGTATAATCTGGTGCTTGGAGGTTTCAGCAGGAAGAAGCAGAGTGAGATTCTTGAGAGCGCAGGTGAAGCCGATGGCATTTGATTATAAAAAGGAATACAAAGAGTACTATATGCCGAAAAACAGACCGGAAATTGTAAGTATTCCGCCGATGAATTTTGCTGCGGTAAGAGGAAAAGGCAATCCGAATGTTGAGGGCGGTGACTATCAGCGGGCAATCGGTGTCCTGTATGCGGTTGCCTACACGCTGAAAATGAGTTACAGGACGGAGCATAAAATAGAAGGATATTTTGAGTATGTAGTGCCGCCGCTAGAGGGATTTTGGTGGCAGAAGGGGACAGACGGCGTGGATTACGGTGATAAGGATGCCTTTGAGTGGCTGTCCGTAATCCGTCTGCCTGATTTTATAACAAAAGCCGATTTTGATTGGGCTGTAAGGGTGGCAGGTGAAAAGAAAAAGACGGACTGCTCTAGGGCAGAATTTTTGACGATTGAGGAGGGACTATGTGTGCAGATCATGCACCATGGGGCCTTTGACTCGGAGCCTGACACAATTAAAATCATGGACGATTATCTGAGTGAAAACGGATATGAGAATGATTTCAGCGGTTTGCGGAGGCATCACGAAATATACATGTCCGACGCGCGACGAGTCGTCCCTGAAAAATGGAAAACGGTTATCAGGCATCCGGTGAGGAAGCTGTAAACAAAACATAAGCATATTTGATACAATATGCGCCAGGAGGTTAATGCGAAAATGACAGTACAGGATAATTCTATTATTAAGCCGACACCGTCGGCTGAGCTGCTGGCGGAAAAAGAGAGAAAATGGAGACGGGTTTTGCACCTGTAACCTACAAGGCGGCGGATTCGTTTTCGGAGTTTATCGATATGCTTAAGAGGTAAATCAGTGTGATGAAATATTAAAAAATAGCTTGGAAAATCCCGTGGTTCAGTGTACTATGAATGAGTAGCGAAAACATAAAATTTCAAAAGAGGCAAGATCTCGGAAAAGAGGTAAAGTATGAATTACAGGATTGATGGCGATAATCTTCCGGTGCTCAAGGTGAGATTATCAGCGGGAGAGCAGATTGAGTGTGAAGCCGGTGCGATGTCATGGATGGATGATGAGATTGAGATGCAGACGAAGGCAGGCGGGCTTGGCAGGATGTTTGGCAGAATGTTTACCAATGAGAGTGCATTTACCAACACATATGCGGCAAGGCGGGAAGGGGAGATAGCATTCTCGTCAAAGTTTCCTGGTTCTATCAGGGCTGTGGAGATTACACCGGGAAAGGGTATTATAGTGCAGAAGGGGTCATATCTTGCTCACTATGGAAATGTGGGCAGTGAGGTATATATCCAGCAGAAGCTTGGAAGAGGTTTGTTCGGCGGAGAGGGCTTCCTTATGAGAAAATTCACCGGAAACGGAATCGTGTTCCTTGAGATTGATGGTTCGGCACATGAGTATGAGATTCCGGCAGGTGACTGCAAGATTGTCGATACAGGATATGTGGCTGCGATGTCTGAGAGCTGCCGCATGGAGGTAAAGACAATCAAAGGCGTTGGCAATGTGTTGTTCGGTGGTGAGGGATTATTTAACACGGTTGTGTATGGTCCGGGTACGGTGATATTACAGAGCATGCCGATTGCGTCAACGGCGATGCAGCTCTATCAGTATATGCCGCATCCTTCAAACAACTAATTGAAATATAATCTGAAAATCCAGGGGTAGTTGTCCCGCAGGATTTTATTTAATAATATGTATGGGTATATCAGGAAAAAATATCACACATATACCCAAAACCTCAATAATCAAAGACACCTATGGGTATACGGCGGGCAATTTTTGTTTTTATACCCTGTTTTACAGGAGAAGTGCCTTAAAATTGGGTATAAAGCATAAATAAATGCCTTATATACCCAAGCAATGGTAAAAATCAGCCCCGTCCGGGTATAGATGTCACATTAAATGACTTTATACCCGATGGGGCAGTTAATTTGCCAAAACAAAATGAAATGATTCGTCTGTATCTTAATTTGTGCGGGCACAGACTACTTTGTAAGCTCCGCCACAACCTGATTGATCACCTTACCATCAGCCTTGCCCTTTAATTCGCCCATGACAGCCTTCATAATCTGTCCCTTGTTTCTGGTGGCGAGCACATCGGCGTATTTTTCTTTGATGATGGCGGCAACTTCGTCTGCAGAAAGCATCTTAGGCGCGAATTCACTCATGATTTCATATTTTTTCTTATAATCTGCAAGAAGCTCCGTGCGGTCTGCAGGGCAGGTGTCTATCTGCTCCTTTACTGTTTTTATCTCCTTTAAGATTGCCTCGATTGCCATGTCGTCAGGGATGTTTTCGCGGCAGCCTGCGTCAATCCCCTTCTTCTTGACTGCGGATACGAGGTCGGCGATGGCGTCCTTTCTGAATTTATCTTTTGCCTTCATAGCGGCAATCATAGCGTCCTGTAATTCCTTTAATTTCATAACTTATGTCTCCTCTCCGGAATGAAATCCTTGTGATGTTGTTGGGAACGGCATGAGCATTTCCTCTAACAGTACATTATACTCTTTTAAAATCGGATTGAAAAGTATTGAGTACAAAAATCATTACTTCGTGCAAAGTCGTCCGTGTGGGCTTGCTTTTATTCGGATATTCGTATATAATGTATTGAATTGAGTATTATCCATGCGGAGGTGCGGTATGAACGGGATCAAGGGCTATATCTCCATTCGGAAGCCGTCCGACCCGCGCTTCAAGGGGCAGCATTGCGATTCCGGCAGGACAAGCACCTGACGAATCCCCCCCCCCGCATTGGAATTGGAAGCATCCGCAAAAAGGAAGTGAGTGCGATGGCCTGCGATGAAACCCTATACCGCCAATATCTTAGCGGCGACGACGAAGGGCTTAATGCCCTGATGAAAAAATACGGTGACCCCCTGACCATGTATATCGACGGCTATTTGCACGACGTTCACGAGTCCGAGGAGCTGATGCTGGACGTTTTCGCCTATCTGTTCACGAAAAAGCCCCGCATCCGGGACGGCGGCTTCAAGGCATATCTCTACAAGGCGGCGCGGAATATGGCGCTGCGCCATAAGAGCAAACGAAAGACCTTGTTCAGCCTCGATACGCTGACCGGCGAGCCGGACGGGCGGCTGCTGGCGGAGGAGGTCATCTGGACGGAGGAGCGAAACCGCATCCTGCATTTCTGCATGGGCGAAATGAACCCGGACTATCGGGAAGTCCTCTATCTCACCTATTTTGAAGGCATGAGCTACGCGCAGGCGGCGGAGGTCACGGGAAAAACGGTGAAGCAGATCACCAACATGGTGTATCGCGGAAAAGAGAGCCTGCGAAGGCTGCTGGAACGGGAGGGGATCACAAATGCGGAGTCATGAAGAGCGCGTCGCGGAGACAAAGCGGCGCATCGCCAAAATTGAGCGGGAGAAACGGCGGCGGAGCAATACGATCACCATGGTTTCCGTCGTGGCGGCGTGCCTTGTGCTGCTCATCGGCGCGTCCCTCGCCATGCCCGGTATTGCCGAGAGCATCCAGACAGGCGATTATTCCGGCTTTGAAACGGCGGCCAGCATGTATGGCGGCGGTGCTGCCTTGGGATACATCGTCATTGGACTGCTGGCGTTTTTACTTGGTGTGTGCGTGACCGTTCTGTGCTTCCGGCTGCGGCAGATGAGCCGTGAGGACGGGCAGGACAAGGAAAGCGAGGATGCGCATGGAGCTGATTGAGAACCTGCTGCAACTGCTTACCACGTTCGTCGGCGCGCTGCTTTCGGGTATCGCCTACCGCAAAAGCGGCAGACAGTCGTTTTTTCTGCTGCTGTGCTTCTATGGCTGCTTTGCCCTCGGTGCGCTCTACTGGACGCTGTATCTTCTGCTGTTCGACACCACGCCCCGGGTCTTTTATGTGTCGGAGTTCGGCTGGGTGGCGAGCGTAATTTTCCTGCGCATTTTGCAAGCAACGCTCGCCAGTCAGGACGAGCGCAGCTTCCGCTGCCGCAGGGCATGGCTCGCGGCTGCGTTCGGCGTGCCGCTGCTGGCGTTCTACTGTACCTTCGGGGACATCCTCTCCAACATGATCTGGTGCGGCATGATGATATGGCTCTCCTTCTGCGCCATTCGAGGGCTGGTCTACGCCAATGGGCAGACAGGTGCGGCGCGGAATATGCGGTGGTTTCACATCGGCGTGCTGTGCTTTGCGTTTGCAGAGTATCTGCTTTGGACGGCGGGCTGCTTCTGGCCGGATACCTCTCCGGCAAGGCCCACCTTCTGGTGCGATATGCTGCTGACGCTTGCCATTCTGGGGCTGCTGCCCG
>OGOD01000251.1_pt1 | contig 54823 bp, 92 predicted proteins | sample 1573631 | NCBI WGS metagenome assembly OGOD01 (sample SAMEA2581895, study PRJEB24529) | metagenome | biome: Human gut stool | place: China | collected 2011
CAACTATAGTTGATGTAACTGATATACCTAGCGATGTGACAGATAATAATAAGCAACTTATAACGAATGCTTTAATAGGAAATACAAGTGCACCACTAAGATTAGAACTATACATTATAAGTGGAGAATTAACTTTGCAGAATGCTTTAAGTCATTTTGAAAATACACAATTTGACTATTTATGCTACCCATCAGCTGTAGATGAAGATAAAACAGCAATAGTAACATGGATTAAATCGCAAAGAAATTTAGGGAATATGGTTAAGGCAGTATTAGCTAATGAAACAGCTGATTATGAAGGAATAATAAATGTAACTCAAAGTGGAGTAGTTGTAGGAGAAAAAACTTATACTGCTGCTGAATTTACTGCAAGAGTTGCAGGATTAATAGCTGGAACAGATTTAAGAATGTCAACCACTTATACTTCTGTACCAGAAGTTGATTTGATACCTTATGAATCAAGAACTGAAACAACTGAAAAAGTAGGGAAAGGCGAATTTATTCTTTATAAGGAATCAGGAAGAATAAAAGTGGCAAGAGGAGTAAACAGCTTAACTACTGTATCTGATACAACTGTAACAGATATACAAAGCAAAGGTGATTTATTTCAAAAAATTAAGACTGTTGACATAATGGACTTAATAGCAAATGATATAAGAAAAACTGCAAGAGATGCATATATTGGAAAATTAAGTAACAGTTATGATAATAAAATATTACTAATTACAGCTATCCATGGTTATTTTGATGGATTGATTAATGATGGACTAGTTGAAAAAAATACAGTAACAGTTGATATAGATATGGAAGAACAAAAGAAATACTTAAAATCAAATGGAGTTAGTATATCTACTATGAGCGATCAACAAATCAAAGAAGCTAACACAGGCGATCAGGTATTTATAGCAGTAGAATGTAAAATTCTTGATGCGATAGAAAGTATTTCGATTAGAGTATTTATATGACACAATAGAAACAAAGAATCAGATGGTTTGTATAATATTCCATAAAATGTCTATAATATAAATAAAGATATTATGGAGGTGTTTTTTATGGAAGAAAGATACGGACATTTAACAATTATAGAAGCAACTAAGGAAAGAAAAAATTCTTACGTTGTTTATAAATGTAAATGTGATTGTGGTAATATAGCATATAGAACGAAATCAAGTCTTAGAACAAGTGTTAAAATATCTAAGAATGGTGGACCTTTTTGTGATGAATGTGCAAAAGCAATAGAAAGACAATCAAATATAAAACATGGAATGTGGGCTCAAAATGCTAGACTTTATAGGATATGTAAAGGGGCAAAAGGTAGATGTGAAGATCCTAAAAATACTTCATATAAAGATTATGGAGCAAGAGGAATAAAATTTAAATTTAATTCTATACAACATATGTATGAATGGTCTTTAGAAAATGGATATGCAGATAATTTAAGTATAGACAGAATAAATAATGATGGTGATTATGAACCTTCTAATTGTAGATGGGTAGATATATATACTCAAGCTAATAATAAAAGAGATACAGTTCAATTTCATGGGATTAAAGGAACTGAAAATGTAGCAAAATACTTAGGAATTTCTGTTAGAAGATTTGCCAATATGTTATATAGAGATAAAATGACATTAGATGAAATATATGAAAAGTCTAAAACCGATCCACTATTCTATGCTACAAATACAGAGAGAAGATCTTTTGCACAAAGAAAAAGAAAAGATGAATGGAAAATCAATAAAGAAGAAGCTATAGAAATAGTTAACAATATAAAAAATGGTTCATCTATCAATAGAGAAGCTAATAGAATGAAAGTAGATTTTAAAACAATAAAAACTGCAATAAAAAGACTTGAAGATGGAATATATGATTTATAAACAATTTTTAAGGACTTAATTTTTATTAAGTTCTTTTTTATTTTATATAGGAGGTGTTTTTAATTGAAAGCTAACGAAGTAATAAATGGTACTTGGGGTAAGTGTATTACTTCTATCCAACTTTGCCCCACTAAGTAGAAATATTTAGTTAAAAAACGGGAGAATTCAAAGAAAACCTAAGAATAATAACTATATTTATGATATAATATAAGTATAGGATAGTTAGGAAAGTCGCGAGTCTTAACGAAAAGGGATTATCCGAAGTCCCCTTCCTATTTATAAGTATTCGGAAATAAAAAACTATCGGAGGTTTTATTTTTATGAAGAAATACACTTTTGATAAAATAAAAGAAATAGTAGAAAGTAATGGATTTGAATTACTAAACGCAGATGATCCAAAGTTAAATGCTAAAATTACAATAAAATGTTCTGAAGGACATATAAAAACAGTAACATTTAATAGTTTTCTAAAAAGACCCATCTGTTATAAATGTAAGCCTCATTGGAATGCTATGAGCGAAAAAGAGTTTTTAGAAAAATTAGCAAATTCTAATACAAATTGCAAATTGATAAGCAAATATACAAAAGCATCTAATAAAATGAAATTTAAATGCTTAGGATGCGGTAATAAATTTTATGCTAGAGGACAACATATATTAGATGGACATAAATGCAGAACATGCGCATTATCAGAATATGGAGATAAAAAAAGAAAATCACATGAGGTATTTGAAAATGAAATAAAAGAAAAGTATGGAGATGAATTTATTTTACTATCTGAATATAAAGGGGATAAAGAAAAGATAAAATGTCTACATACTAAATGTGGTAAAATATCAGAAAAAAATGCAGGAACATTATTAGGAAATGGAGGATGCAAATATTGTAAAGAAAGCAAAGGAGAAAATGCTATAAAACTATTTCTTGAAAATAATCATATTCAATACGAGAGAGAATATAGAAATAAAAAATGTAAATATAAATATACTTTACCTTTTGATTTTGCTATATATAAAGATAATAAATTGAAATTTTTAATTGAATATGATGGAGAGCTACATTATAAACCAGGAAGATGGAAAGAAGCTAAAAATAAACTTGCTTCTAATTTAATGAAGGACAATATCAAAAGTGAATTTGCCAAACAATATAAAATAAAATTAATAAGAATACCATATTGGGAATTTAATAATATAGATAAAATATTATATCATGAATTAAGAACTCTTTTATAGGGTTCTTTTTTATTTATGGCAACTTTGAACCGAGCCTAACAAATATCATAAAAGTAGTTAGGAAGGCGCAACGACTAACTCTTGCGGAAGATAACCAATAATAGAGACACGAGCACCCGTTACCTTACTATTAAGTTAAAGGTAAAGACATAGTCTGAACTCATGGGAAACCATGAGAAATGTAGAATAAAATGCTACATGATAACAAAATGGAAGTTTGGATAAATGATGTATTAGTTGATGAAATAGCAGCTTTCCAAGCCAAAATAGAATTTGACAAAGAAGATATAGATATATGTGGTGAAATGATGACTCAACATAAAATAACTGGATATAGCGGAACTGGCTCTATGACGCTTAAAAAGACAAACTCAAGAATGATAAAATTGTTAGCTAATTTTATGAAAGATGGTCTAGAACCGGATGTAACAATAGTTGGAAAATTAGCTGACCCAGGTAATGGAGGAAGTGAAAGAATAAGTATATCAGGAGTATCCTTTGATGATTTAACTTTGTTTGATTTTGAAGTTAAAAAATTAGGAGAAGTGGAATGCCCATTCACTTTTACAAAATATAAATTTATAGATTTAATATAAAAAATAATATCATAAAGGCTTTGGTGTTTCTAACTAAAGCCTATTTTTATTTTAGGAGGTAATTTATGAATGTAATAGATAAATTAATGAAAATAGATGCAGGGACATTAGAAACACCAACTGCTATACATAAAATGTATGTAAAAAAAATAGGTGAAGAACTAGAATTTGAAATACAAGCTATAAATGCAGAAAAGGCCACAGAAATACAACAGAAAGCTATAAAAATTGAAGATGGAAACGTATCAGACATAGATGTATATAAAACAAAAGTATTAACTATAATGGAAGGTTGTCCAATATTCAAGGATAAGGCACTTAGAGAACATTTTGATTGTGCTACTCCAAAAGAACTTATAAATAAATTGCTTCTTAAAGGAGAAGTAGAGGACTTAGTAAATGCAATAAATAATTTATCAGACTTAAAGAAAATAGAAAAAGTAGATGAAGAAATAAAAAACTAATTGAAACAGATAGTGAAATAGCAACAATGTACTATCTGTTTAAATATAAAAATATAATGCCATCTCAATATTATAATATGAAATTTGGAGAAAAAACTGTAATAAAAAGCTTTATAAGAAAAGAGTCAGAGGAATTTTATAAAATCTCAAAAAATAAAAATATTTTCCCTACTATAAATATTAAATAAGAGGAGGTGAGGCAATGGCAAATGATAAAACACTAGAAGCAATCATTCGCCTTCGAAGGTGACGAAGTTTCAAAGCCTTTAAATGAAATACAAAGTGAAATGAAAGACTTAAATAAAACATCTAGTGATGTAAATAGTGCTATGAAAGATGTACAAAAGGCAACTGGGGACACAGCTAATTCAATGAATGATTTAACAGATATAGCAAAAGATACAAATAATTCATTAAAAGATACAAATGGAGCAGCAGACCAAGCAGCTAAAGGTATAAAAGCTATGGGACTTATGGAAGCTGGTCAGAAGATGATGGAATTTGGAGGAAAAATTATTGATGTAGTTAAAAATTTGATGGATTTAACAGAAGCTACTAAAGAATTTAATTCTCTGCAAAGTAAATTACAAGGATCAACTAAACAAAATGGATATAAACAGAAAGATGCTAATAAAAATGCTGGACAAGTATATGGATATACTGGTGATGATATGATGGCAGTCAATGTTGTTTCCAATTTACAAAAGATGGGGCTATCTCAAAGTGAATTAGATAAAACTATCAATGCTTCGCTAGCAGTATGGAGTGCATATGGAGATAGTATCCCTATTGAATCACTAACCGAATCGATTACTGAAACAGCACAAGTTAGTAAGGTTACAGGAAACTTAGCAGATGCTTTGAACTGGGCTGGAATAAGTGAAGATAGTTTTAATAAGAAATTAGAGGCATGTAAAACTGTATCTGAAAAAAATAAACTTATAACAGATACCTTAAATCAAGCATACGGAAAAAGTAAAGAAACGTATGATAAAACTAATAAATCCATGATTGATTATAATAAATCTTTATGGGAATCACAAAAGGCACAAGCAGAATTAGGTTCAGCATTAGCACCTTTAAATTCAGCAATTAATGGAATTAAATCGGCTTTTGCAGAAGCATTAGCACCAGCTATAAAACAAATTGCGGATGCTATACAACCAGTAATTCAAAAGTTCCAAGAATTTATAAAGGAACATCCTCAATTAGTATCAGGCATAACAATGGTAGTAGCAGCTATAACAACTCTAATAGGAATTATCGGAACTATAATAGTTGTAGTAACAACGGTAAAATTAGCATTTACTGGCATAAGTACTGTTATGGGAGCCTTAAGTGCCCCAGTTTTAATAGTTATAGGCGTAATAGGAGCACTTATAGCCATAGGAGTCCTATTGTATAAAAACTGGGATACAATTTGCGCAAAAGCTACTGAACTAAAGAATTGGGTAGTAAGTAAATGGAACGAGTTATGTGCAGCATTAGCACCAATTATTGAATTTATTAAAGCATTAGTTATAAGAAAATGGACTGAGATGAAAGCTAGTATAACTTTTGTATTAAATATAATAAAAGGAATAGTAATCGTAGCATGGAATGGAATAAAAACAAATATAACTATTGTATTAACTATAATAAAAACAATTGTAACTACAATATGGAATGGAATAAAAACTGCCATATCAACTATTATATCAACAATTAAATCTATAGTAGTAGAAAAATGGAATGCTATTAAAAATGCTATAAAAAATGCAATGGATGCTATTAAAAATACTGCTATAAATGCTTTTAATAATGTAAAAGAAAAAATATCAGGTGTAATTAGTGATATAAAAAGTGCATGGCAAGGATTAAAAGATAAAATCACAAATAATCCTATAGTTGCTACAGTTAGAAAGGTTACAGAGTCATTAACTGGAGCAGAAGATGGAAACCATGCAGCAGGACTTCAAAGAGTTCCTTATAATAATTATTTAGCTAATTTGCACCAAGACGAAGCAGTATTGAGCCGTAGAGAGGCTGATAAATGGAGACAAGGCAAGGGTAATACTCCTCAAATCAGTATAACGATGAATGGACCTATAATAAGAGAAGAAGCGGATATAGAAAAAGTAACATCAGGAATAGTCAGAAAACTGAATGAACAAAAAATAATAACTTAGCAAGGGAGGTAATATTGCATTATGGAGATGTATTTAAAAAATGATAAGCATATATTTAGATTTCCAATATTGCCTTCTACTATAAATGTACAAGATTATGCAATAATAAATGACAGTAATATAACAGGATTAGGAGATGTTGCAATATTTGGAGGTAAAGGATTAAGAACAATAGAGATATCATCATTTTTCCCAAATCCAAAAAGAAAATATAAATTTGTAAATTATTCTAATTATCCAAAACAATGGACTTGTGTATCTAAAATAAGAAGTTACATGAATAATGGTGAAGTAATGAGATTTATAGTAACTGGCACAGAAATAAACTTCCAAGCAAGAATAACTGATTTTACCTTTTCTCAACAAGATGGCACAGGAGATGTATATTATACTATCAATCTAAAGGAATATAGAGAAATTAAAATATCATCAACAACTCCAGCTAAAAAGAAAACTGATAACAAAAATAGGACATCTTCAAAGGATAAAAACAATAATAAAAATAAAACTTCAACCAAAAGTAAACAAACAATTCATACAGTAAAAAAGGGAGATACACTATATGATATAGCAAAGAAATATTATGGAAAAGGATCAAGCTATAAAAAAATAATAGAAAAAAATAAATCTAAATATCCTTCATTAGCTAAAAATACAATAATTAAAGCTGGATGGAAGCTGGTGATATAATGATAACACTAAAAATAGTTGATAGAAATAATAAAAAAACAGATATAACACAGTTAGTAGAAAAAGTTACTTGGAGTGGAGATTATAAACAAGCATCAAGAAAGCTAGAATTTTCAATAATTTCAAATAAATACGATAAAAAAATACCAAAAGTCGATATTAAAGAAGGCTATATGGTTTTTTTTTATGAAAATAAAAAAGAATTATTTAGAGGATTTATATACAGTATAGAAAAAACTGCTGATACTACAAGCTACATGGCTTATGACCATGCACAAAAACTAGTTAATATTAAAGTTAATTACAACTTCAAGAACAAGACTGCTAGTCAAATAACTACTCAAATGCTAGATGATTATTCAAAATATGGACTTAAAAAAGGAAGCATTGTAAGTGATGGTGTTTCATGGAGCAAAGTATTTATAGGAGTAAGCATGTATGACACTATAATGAGTGCTTATACAAATTCTCATGCTAGTAACGGCAAAGAATATATGTGCTATGCTAAGGAAGGCAAGATATGCACAGCCCTAAAAGGAGATATAAAGTTAGATGTTCAATTCAAAGAAAAAGAAAATATAATATCAACAACTTATAAATCTAGTATAGAGAATGTAGTGAATAGAGTAATTATAGTAGATGACTCAGGGAATAAAATAGGAGAAGAAAAGAATAGTAATTCAATAGATTTGTATGGATTATTTCAAGAAGTTGTAAAAGCTGAAAGCCAAACATCAGAAACTACACAATCAGCAACATCTGAAATATCAACAATGGCAGTTTCCGCTTCTACATCTTCAACTACTAAAAACAACTCTTTTTCATTAAATACTACTAATTCAATAGCAAAATCTATATTTGATTTCTGTATAGGCAAAGGTTGCACTCCACAGGTTGCAGCTGCAATAGTAGCTAATGCAGAATGTGAAAGCTCATTCAATACAAGTTCTGTTAATAGTATAGGAGCTAGTGGTTTACTTCAATGGTTAGGAGTAAGATTAACAAGTCTTAAAAGAAAAGCTTCTAAAAAGGGAGTAAGCTGGACAAACTTAAATCTCCAATTACAACATATGTGGGATGAATTAAATGGAGAAGATAGCACAACTAAATCATTGCTTAATAGTAAAGTAGGAGGAGTAAGCAAATTTATAAAGCTAACAGATGCTTATAAAGCTGGTTATTATTTTGGCACTTGCTTTGAGAGAGGTGGAGGAAATACACTCAGAGGAAATAAAGCAAATGCTTGGTATTCAAAAGTTGCTATTGGAGGTAAAAAAATATCAAATTCAAATACATCAACAGATGTAACTGGCAATAACCAAACAACAACTACTACAGTTATAGATTTAGAAAGTGCTAGAAAAGAAGCAAAGAAAAAATTAAACGATAGAGAAAGAAGTGCATCTTTGGATGGATATGGAGATACAACTTGTATTACTGGATATGGTGTGACTGTTACAGACTCATCAACAGGATTAAAAGGACTATTTTATATAGATACAGACTCTCATACTTGGGAAAATGGAGAATATAAAATAGCGCTTAATCTTAATTATAAAAACTTAATGAACGAAGTTGAAGCAGGAGAAGATGAAGAAAAACAAGAAACAATATACAATGATAATAATTACAATGATGGAGAAAAAGTATTAAATGGCAAGAAAGTAAAAGCTATTTTTACTGCATATTGGCCAGGACCTGGAATAGAAGGTGGAATATATCAAAGCATGGGTGGAAAATTAGACCCTAGCAAACGTACATGTGCTGCACCTAAGAGTATTCCATTCAGAACAAAAATACAACCAAGTGGTACGGGAAGTTTTATAGATGGTAAAACTTATACTGTAACCGACAGAGGTGGAAAAATCGTAGTTAAAAATGGTGTATATCACATAGATATATTAATGAGAACTGACAAAGAATGTAGAGCCTTTGGCATTAAACATGGATATATCATAATAGGCGATGGAACTGGATACAAAGAAGTCCCAGCTACTTCAAATTTACCTTTAAATAAAAAACAGGAAAAATTAATCTCTGTTGCAAAAGCTAAACTTGGAACACCTTATGTATGGGGTGCTTCAATAAATTCTACGACATCATTTGACTGTTCATCATTTACTCGCTATGTGTATAAAACAGCATTAGGAATAACATTGCAAAGAACTTCTAATATACAAGGTGAACAAGGTAAAAAGATAACAAGCACATCACAATTACAAGCTGGAGATTTAATTTACTTTAATACTTATTCAACAGATAGAGCAAATGGAATAACTCATGTTGGTATGTATATAGGAAATGGGCAAATGATTCATGCTTCATATAGTTATAAGAAAGTCATGATAGTTAATTTGAAATCATACTTATCTTACAGAGGAACAAAATTTATATGGGCAAGAAGACATATATAAGGTGGTGATCTAATGGAAAAAAATCCTTACAATGAATTTCTATCTATAATTAAAGAAACTTCTAAAAGTAATATAACAGAAAATAAATTATTGAATATAGGAATTGTTGTATCACCTCTTCCAAATTTAATAATTAAAACATCTGAAATAGAATTAGATAAAGATAATCTCATGATAGATAAATGGCTCTTAGATAGACATAAGGAAACACAAACATATACAAAAGGAGAACATACTCATAGTGGTGGAGGCCATGCAACAGGAGAAGGTGGAGGAGATGGAACACATACTCATACAGGAGGAGGACACTCTCATAAATCTAAAGATTATGTAAACAAGCTGAATATTGGTGATAAAGTTGTAATGCTTAGAGAAGATGATATTTTTTATATTATATCAAAGGTGGTGAGTATAGATGGATGAAGAATACAATGATAGTTTTTATCCCTTTATTGACTACATTACTGAAAGTGTATCAGACATAGAATTAGAAGAAGATGACACATTGCCTTTGTATAGAGAAATAGCATGGGATTTCAAGAATGAACATCCTCTTGTTGTTAACAATGAATTTAAGATAGTAGAGGAAAATGAAGCTATATGTGTATGGATATGGCACGCTATAAAAACATTTAGATATTATTTTTCAATATATTCATGGGATTTTGGATGTGAAATAGATACATTGCTAGGACAAAATTATACTCCTGAACTTACTAAAATGGAGGTTACTAGATATATAGAAGAAGCATTATTGATAAATCCTTATATATTAGAAATAAATAAACTTGAAGTAGATTTTGATGGAGATACATTACAAGTAGATATGAGAGCAATAACAATTTATGAAGAATTGGAGGTGAATTTTGTTGTTTAGCGAGCAAACATATGAAGCCTTAATTGAAAGAATTTTGGAAAATACAAGTGCTAATAATTTAGATACTAGAGAAGGTTCAGTATCATTTAACCTATTAGCACCATTGGCAGAAGAATTAGCAAAGGCCTATATATCCATGGGTGACATACTTAATTTAGCATTTATAGAAGATACCTTCGATGATTATTTAGACAAAAGGGTTAATGAATTTGGAGTATACAGAAAAGATGGAGAAAAGGCAACTGGTGCCATAAAGGTAACAGGATTAGATGATACATTTATAGGCAACAGTACAATAATTACATCTAATGGATTAGAATATATAGTATTAAACGATATACTTTTACCAAATGAAGATACTTTATATGTAGAAGCAACAGAAATAGGATATAAATATAATTTACCAGCTGGGTCCACTTTTGAATTAGTAGAACCTATCACTGGAGTTACTTCGTTAATAAATGAAAGTGCATTTGAAAATGGTATAGATACTGAAACAGATGAAGAACTTAAGGAAAGGTTTAAATATATAATTCAAAATCCAAGGACATCAGGAAATGTTAACGATTATAAAGCATGGGCATTAGAGTGTGACGGAGTAGGAAGAGTAAAAGTATACCCTCTTTGGAATGGCAATGGAACAGTAAAAGTGCTTATTATAGGTAATGACAATCTTCCATGTAGTAAAGAAACTGTAAATACAGTTATATCATATATAGAAGAAAAAAGACCAATAGGAGCAACTGTAACAGTTGATACTCCACAATTATTAAAATTAACATTTGATATTAAAATAAAACTAGATAGTGCTTATTCACTAGATGATACAAAGGAACTAATATCAACAGTGCTATCAGATTATGTAAATAATTTGGAAGATGAAGATATTATATATTACAAAGCATTATCGGTAGTTGGTGATTTGGGAGCAGTAGATGATATAGTAACATATACAATAAATAATAAACAAGAAAATATACCTATTGGAGATTATTTTATTCCTGTTATAGATACAATTACAATTTCGGTGAGCGAGGTGGTTTAGTTGGATTTAATCGATAAACTGCCTTATTTTTATGACAATGGATATACTAAACCTATTATAGAGGCTGAACAAAAAGAAAGAGATATATTAGTTGAAGAAATAGAAGATGTATTAAGACAAATGTATGTTTTAACTGCAACTTGGGGTTTAGATTATTGGGAAAATATGCTGTGTTTGCCAAGAGGAACAGGGAAAACATATGAAGAAAGAAGAAGTATAATTTTAACTAAAATGAGGGGTAGCAAAACAACTACTATCGAAGTAGTAAAGCAACTTGCATACTCCTTTTTTGATGTTGAAAATGTAACAGTTGAAGAAGATAATGCACATTACATTTTTAATCTTACTTTAGAAAATGCAAAATTTGAAAGCAGTAATTTTTCAGATCTTATTAATGCAATTGAACTATATAAACCAGCTCACCTTAATTACTCATTTGCTTTTGCTTCAAAGGGAACAGTAGTAATTAATAGCAATCAGAGAATAGCATTATCTAAGTTGCCGGAGTGCAATACATTTAGAGTTGGTACTTGGTGGAAATCTTATTCAGACGGATATGGCAATATAGGAAAAGTAATACAAGCAAGAACTTATGATGGATATAGCAATTTACCTATTTGTGGACTATATAAAAATATAATAAAAATGTCAAAAGAGGAATTTGAATTAATACATAATCCAAGTAAAAATAATATTGTTGATTATGCTTTTGTTGATTATGCTATTGTAACAGAAACAGAAAGTATAAGTTCTAAAATAGGCGAATTAAAGATAGGATATAGCAAAATTTTATAACTGAAAGAAGGTGAATATATGGCATATAAAAAGAAAGTATGGAAAACCGGCGATATTATGAAACAAGAAGATATTAATAATATTGAAAATGGGATATATGAAGCGCATCAAGAATTGAAGAATCTGCATAATTATGATGACACAGAAATAAAAAATATAATAGGATCTGGAACGTTATCTACATTAGCAAAAGATTTAAAAGGTGCAATAAATGAGGTTTTTCAATATGCCAGTAATGGTAAAACTTTAATTGCTCAAGCTATTACTGGCAAAGGGGTAGCAACAAGTAATACAGATACGTTTCAAACAATGGCTACTAATATAAGCTTGATAAGTGGGAAGGTTACTGGGAAAATATTAACACTTGATAATAAAAAATATACATTATCTGAGGATGATAATGGGAATATAACTGCTACAATAATCAAATTTAGTATAACTAATAAATTAACTAATGTAAGTAATAGTAACTCTGCAATACAAATAGATTATGGGAATAGTTACTCTGCTACTATAACTGCCAATAGTGGGTATGGAATAAATTCATTAAGCATAACTATGGGTGGAGTTGATATAACTTCTACTGTATATTCAAATGGACAAATTAATATAAGTTCTGTCACTGGAAATATAATTATTACAGTAACAGCTAGTGCAACTATTGATATATCAGGAAGTTTTGGATCTATACTTGGCACTATAACAGAATGGGAAGTAGTTGGAGATAGTATAACAGATGAAGGTATGCTACCATTAACTAAATATCCAACAATCTTAAAAAATCAATATACTAATATATCAACTGTAAACAATTGTGCTAAAAGTGGAGCACATATAACTAATAAAACAACAGGATATAAAACATTTTCAACATTAATAGATGAAGGGTTAAGTGGGGCTTCTGCCAATGCAGGTCTGGTGACTATATTTGGTGGTGTCAATGATTATTTGCAAAATTGTGATATAGGTACAACTAATGATACAGAAGATACTACATTTTATGGGGCATGCAAAAAACTTATAGAAAAAATCAAAAATAAATTTGCACAAGCTGAAATCATATGGATAATACCACTTAACATGACGAATGGTACATTTAATACTAACTCAAATGGAATTAATAATGCTGGTAACACATTGGACGATTATAGAACTGCTATTAAAAATGTATGTACTACTAACAATATTAAAATAATAGATGTACATGAAGATAGTGACTTGCAACCAAGCACATTAAGCAGTGACGGTCTACATCCAACAGCTGACGGACAAGGATTACTAGCAAGTAAGTTTAGAAAATATATTCCACGCATTCCAGCGCAGTCAACTACAGAATTAACAGTAAGCAATATTGCAGATATAACAACAGTAGAAAAAATCACTTTTAACATAGTTTATTCAACATCAAAGTCAGTTATAAAACATGAAGTATCATGGGATGGAGGAAATACATTCTATGATAAAACAAGTGATGTAACATCCAATAATTTAACTTATACGTTTACACATGACGCCAATGCAAATGCAGGAACTTATAATATGGCTATAAGAGTAACTACAAGTGACGGTGAAATAGCTACAAGTAATATATTTACATTAACGGTAATGGCAAGTCCTACACAAGATACTTATACTAATGCGGTAATATCAGATTTTAAAACAGTAGGTAAAGTGGATGATTTAATCATAGACAGTAGTTCTAATTTAACTGCATCATCTGTTGGACAATGGGGTATGTGTTATTTAAATAAAAATATATCTAAATTAAAATTCACATTAAGACCAAATGTTGCAGACTATGCGTGTTTATGCTGGTATATATATAATGATAACGGCGATGGTACTTATAATATGATAGCATTAGGAATAGGAAGTGACCATGGACAAGAATTCAAAATGACAATACCAGGAACGGGTGCTTCAAAAATAACAAAATTAACATTACCTGATATAAATAAAAATGACATATTAATCGTAGAATATAATGGAACTTCACAAAAAATTACAAAAGAAGATGGAACAGCTTTAATTACATTAGAAGGTAATATGAGTGGTTGGTGTGGACAATCTTCTAGTTCAATACCATTTTGCTCTAATGTAAAATATATTGAAAAAGAAAATACTGATACGGTTTTATTAGATTCTAATGGTGCATATATTGTAGATGATTTTTCAAGCAATATAGTAGATCCAAGTAAATGGTCTTATGAACTAGGATATGTTAGAAATAGTGAAACACAAAATTATGTAAATACTAATGCGATAATTAATGACGGTATTTTAGAATTAAGAGGTTTGAAGGATAGTAGTGGGAATTGGACTTCATCTTCTATTATATCAAAAGGTCATTTTGCATTCATGTATGGGAAAATAGAGGCACGTGTTAAATTATGTAACTTAAATGGAGCATTTGGAGCATTTTGGACTTTAGGAGATAGTTTTGAATTTGGATATAAAGAAAATGGTAGCCCGGATACTTTGGGAGAATGGTGGGCGTATTGTGGAGAATTTGATATAGTTGAATTTTATAATAAAAAATTAACTTGCGGAACATTCTTCAATCAAAAGGAAGAAAGTGGTCGTGTATGGTATGATAATTATACAACTGGTGATTGGCATATATTTGCAATGGAATGGAAAACGGATGGTACATTAATTTTCTCTATTGATGGAAATGAATTATCAAGAACAAGTGCTACTGATAATAGAGCCTTCCATATACCACACTTTATTTTACTTAACCAAGCGATAGGAGCTAGTGGTGGTACTCCTGATAGTGATACAACTGAAATAACTCAATATGTTGATTGGGTTAAATATTATCCATTGAGTACGGATAATGTAGTACTTAATAGTAGTGATTTCACAATTCAAGCAACAGATTTCAATGAAAATAATTGCGTAGTTAGAGCAACGTTTAATGATAACTGTATCAACAAAGCTTTAAGCTGGAAATCAAATAATGAAAGTGTTATTACTGTTCATAGTGGATTTTGTGTTGCAGCTAGTTCAAGTGGTTCAGCTACTATCACAGCAACTTCTAAGAGCGGTGTTTCAAAAAGCATAACATTAAATGTCAGCAATAACGCTATATCACATTAGGAGGTGATAAACTTGAGAACTCTTACAGATAAGGCACTTAATAAATTAGCAAATTATTATATTAGCAAACTAAAAAATGTGAAATATACACTTGATGGAGAAGAAAAAGAAATAGATTTTTTTTCTAAAAAAGTAATAGGGAATACTGCTTGTGCTTATGTATTCTTTGATGAGAATTACAAAGGAAAAATTACAAATATAAGAGTAATAGATAAAGATGGGGATATAGTAGCACAAGACAAGAAAGTCTATGAAAGAACTACTGATAAGGCATTGTATATAGCATTTAAGCATGAATTTACGGAGGTGTAAAAAATGAGTATATATACAAAGAATGAATGGATAGACCATATAGAAGATGTTGATACAGGAGAAGTATTGCAAGTTGGTACTTTGTATTGTGCTAGACTCATGAATCATATGGAAGATGGCATAGAATCAGCACATAGTGAAATGATTGTAATGGAGACAGCTGTAAAAAATATGCAAACAAAAGTAAAAGTATTAGAAGACAATCTTATAAATAATATGCCTCATAACAATTTCTTAGAAGACTTAACTACTCTAGATGATATTAATATTGTTGATGGGATTTATAGTCCAATTTTAGGTAAGGTTTATTATTAGAAAGGAAGTGATTGGATGGCAGTAGGTGATATAAAAAAAATTGGGACATTGCAAATTAATGAGGTAAAATATGAACAATCACAAATAATTGAATGTGCAATAAACACAAATTTTACTTTTGTTGATGATTCAACTGGCAATTATGATTGGGAATGGATTGAAGCTAATTTAAATGGGACAAAAGCATATATTTCTAAAGCATCACCACTTCATGGTATGTCTCCAAATAATATGTTGGGTCAATGTAAAAAGGTCACTTTAGGTGGTATTTTATATAGAATAGCTTTAATTTCAGCGAATGACTGGATAAATTTACCTAAAACTGTTTTAGCAAAAATGCTTAAAATAGGAGCTTTTGACTTTGATGTAACTACATCAGATTTCTTTTATAAAACTGGTATGGATAGAGATGAAGTTAGAATAGTAACTCTTAAATTTGACTATGTAATAGATAACGGTTCATTTCCTGCAAATTCTGCAGGGCAAAATCTATATTACTGGCCTGTATTAATTGTTGATAATAATGTTCCTATTATAAGTGGAGAAGATGAAAACTTAGGAAATAAAACAAGTTCATTTAATATAACTTATTCTGTATCAGATACAGATGCCGGGCAAGAATTAACAGTAAAAGAAAAATTAAATGGAAGTATCATAAGAACATTAAAAAATCCAACTCAAAATTCAACTTTAACATTTACAATAACAGATGAATTATTTGTTTCTCTTAGCATGAATACTACCAATACCATAGAAATAGAAGTTACCGACGGAAGTGCTACTACATATAGAAGATATACATTTGTAAAGACTAATTCAGCACCATTTATAACTTATACAGGGCAAGCAGACTTAGGAGAGTTAACAACTAAACCTAGTATTACTTATTCAGTTAAAGATAATGAAGGAGATGCAATAACTGTAACTGAAAAATTGAATGGTGAAGTAATAAACCAATTTAGTGCAACTTCAAATACAAACTATACAGTAGGAATAACTGATACGTTCTGGCTTACTTGTGGATCTAATACAAATACAGTAGAAATAATAGCAAGTGATGCTCTTGGTGGAAGTAGTTCAAAGACTATTACATTTTCAAGAAAGATAACAAAACTACAAATAGTTATGAAAAATGCAATAGAAACAGATGCAAAAGCAACAAAGATATTAGTATCCCCTCAATGGACCACAAGTGGAGGAGTAGGAAAAGTAGAAGTATGTAACAATGGATTTGACCCTAATCCTACATGGGAAGATGCAACTACTATGGTGGTACTTAATAGACCTCATTTATTTACTAATACAAGCAAAACTGCTTCCAAATGGGGAATAAAAATAAGAATAACAGTTACAAAGAATCAAGGATATGATGGAGAAGTTGCAATATTTGGATTTGGGGGGGCATATGAATGATGAAAATATTTCATAAAAAATCGTTGATAGAAATAAATAAGGAAAAAGAAGAAAATGGAAAACTAAAAAAGGAAGTTGAAGAATTAAAATCAGAATTAGAACTAACTCAAACTGCATTGAATGATTTATTATTTGGAGAAGAAGGAGGTGAATAAGAATGGCTGGATATTTAGCATTGCAAATAATGAAAGGTAACCTTAGTTATGCAAAGGTTATGAGTAAGTTTAGCAAATATAAAGAACAAATAGACATTATATTAGTAGCAGAAGGCAGAGAAGATTTAATAGAAAATTAATCTTCTCTTTTTTTATTATCATTTAAGAGGATCTTCATAGGTCCTCTTTTTTATAAGGAGGGATAAAATGTCTTATAATAAAAAAGTATGGAAAAGTGGAGACAGAATTACAAAAGAAGCGTTAAACAATATGGAAAATGGTATAGAGGCAGCACATCAAAATTCAGGTGGAACAGGTTCGGTAGCAATAGTAGATAATTTAAACAGTGATAGTTCAACATCTGCTTTAAGCGCAAAGCAAGGTAAAGAACTTAATAATAAAATGCCTGCTAAATCTATAGTAGAAGGTGGAAAAATATACCTAGCAAAAGAGGATGGAACAAAATTAGATAGCGGAACTGAATTACCTGCAGGTGGAAGTACAATAGAAGTTGTAAATAATCTAGAAAGTGACTCAACTACTGCTGCTTTGAGTGCTGCACAAGGTAAAACACTTAATACGCAATATAAAGATATTGCGAGTAAAAAAATTGATAATGTTACACTTTCTAATAATGTATTAACATTTTTTGCTAATAGTAAAAATATAAAAGCTATTACTTTACCAACATCTACGACTAGCGAAGGCACAAACGGAAAAGAAATAGAACTGCAAAAAAGTACAACTCATATACAGTGGAGATATGTAGGTGATGCAGATTGGATTAATCTTGTCGCATTAGCAGACTTGAAAGGGGCAGATGGGGCGAAAGGTGATAAGGGTGATACTGGAGCAACTCCAAACTTACAAATCGGAAATGTTACAACACTAGATAATGGTAGCAATGCTACTGCAAGTATTACAGGGACTGTGGAAAATCCATTACTTAATTTAGGAATACCTAAAGGGGCGAAAGGTGATAAGGGTGATACTGCTTCTAGTGGTGGAAGTACCCTAGTGACTACTAATATATCCGGTACTACTTTAGCACTAACAACAGATAAATATCAAACTGCTACTGTTGTAGATGCCACTGAAATTACATTGCCAGCAGTTACTTCTTTTATAGAAATTCATTTATTTTTTAGTACGACAACAGATTTAACATTAACATTACCGGCATGTAAATGGCAAAATGGGAATATCCCCGCAATATTAGCTAATAAAACATATGAATTTATTTTTACTTATACTACAGAATGGTTAGGTGGGGTGATTGAGTATGTCGCATAAATTATTATTTAATAACGTTAAAAATAAAATAAATGTAGATTATGTATCTTATATAGAGAGTTCTGGAAACCAATATATAAATACTAATTATGTTCCGAATATAAATAGTGTGTTTGAGTTTAATTATACTCCCTTAGCCGATAGAAGTTTTGAATTTGGTAATTCACAAATTAAAGGATTTAGAAATTATGATAATAGATATGCATTAACAGTAAATTCAGTTGTGTATTATTTTTCTAATTGTAAATATAACGTTCCACATATAATTAAAAGTAAAAATAAGTCTTTTACAATAGATGAAGTAGAAACTGTTGAAGATGGTATGGTTTTTAATTTCGATAGTACAGAACCAATATACATATTTGGCAGTAATTCTAATAAATCATATGCACGAATGATTTTGAATTATTTTAAAATATCAGAAAACGATAAACTTATTAGAGATTATAGACCCTGCTTAGATAATAAAGGAGTAGCTTGTTTGTGGGATGAAGTAACACAACAATATTTTTATAATTTAGGTACAGGTAAATTTTCTTATAAAAAATAGGAGGTAAAATAATATGTATGCAAAATTAAATAATGAAGCATTAGAATATGCTCCACAAAATTACAAATTAAATGATGGTAGAACAATAGTAGGTTTTAACAAATCTGTTGCACTAATGACTAGATATGGATTTAAAGAAGTGATAGACCAACAACCAAGTTATAATGCAGATACTGAATATCTAGTAATAACAGGATATACAGAACAAGATACAACAATAACAATCGTGTATGCGGTAAAACAAATGGATTTAATAGAACAAGAACTGACTATAGATGAAAAAATAACACAACTTAAAAATGTGGACACTGAACATGAAGAGGCATTAGCAGAATTAACTGAAATGATTCTAGCTTTACAAGAAGGAGGTGCTAAATAATGGCAAGAATATATGCTAATTTAATTATAAAGAAACTTAGAACAATAGAACAAGTACCAAAAATGTTTAAAGATGAAACTCTTAAAATATTAGAAAAAGATGGATATGATGGGTACGGTGAACCTTTAGTGTAAATTGCACAATCTGAATCAATTGCGTAATAAAATGTTTATAAAAATGAAGTCATGTTAATACTCTAAATAAAAAGGAGTGTTGGCATGGCTTTATTATATATAGCATTAGTATTATGTTTAATAGGCATATTAATAGGTATTCTGTCTATAATAGGGATAATTGTACTTTATAAATCAATATAGAAAGTTGAAGGATCTAAAGAAATTTAGGTCCTTTTTTAATACAAAAAAAGGGGTGATATTATGGATTTTCATTGCTGGAATGAAGAAGGGTGTACAGTAGAATTAGATGAAAGAGAGAAACAAGCATATATAGATTATGTTCAAAAGAAAAATCCAGGACAACAAATTAAAAGCCTGGTTGTAAAATTGGATGGCGATTATGTTGATTTGAAATATGAAGTAGTTCCAATTCCATTTAAAAGAATTCGCAGAATTACAGGCTATTTGGTAGGTGATACAACGACTTGGAACGATGCAAAATTGAATGAACTCAAGGATAGAGTAAAACATAGTTAAGAATAGAGGTGTTGTCTATGAATACAGAAATAATTGTTGCAATATTAGCATTTGTTGGAACCCTAGCAGGTTCTTACTTTAGCAATAACAAGACAACTGCAGTAATACAAGAACAGATAAAAAATATAAAAGAAGATATATCTATTCTGAGTAATAGGGTGGATAAGCATAATAATCTTATAAGTAGAATGAGTGTTGTTGAAGAAAAAATAAAGGAATTAGAAAATAAAGGAGAGAGATAAATGTTAGATTTAAGTGTTATAAGTAATTATTTAGTAGTTGCAGTAATATTAGTATGTTGTTGTATAGGATATGTAATAAAAACAAGTTTAGATTTTATACCTAATAAATATATACCATTAATCATGGCCTGCATAGGAGTGGTTTTAAACTACTTTATAGCAGGCTATTTTAATGTAAATGTATTACTAGGAGGAATGTTGAGCGGTTTAAGTTCTGTAGGACTTCATCAAGCTTTTAAAAATTTAATTGAAAATAAAGAAGGTGATAAATAATGAAAACTCAAGGTGGTTTTACCTTACTTGAAAATGAAAAGGATGTTAAAAATTGGCTTGCAAAACAAAAGGTAAGTAGAAGAATAACAAGATTACAAGTACACCATATGGATATGCCTAGCTATTCTACATGGGAAAAAACTGATAAAAAAGTATTTTCAGAGCCACACTTTGGGAGAACACAATCGCTAGATGATTATGGAAAAAGAACATGGCATTATAGTGATGGACATGGTCATTACATAGCACAACATTTTAATGTTTTTTTAGATGGGAAAATAACAACTGGTAGAAACCTTAATAGTACTCCAATCGGTATTAGAGGTTGGAATACAAATGCTATCTGCATAGAAATATATGGATGCTTTGACAAGGGCAAAGACAAAATGACATCCGCACAAAAGAAAGCCGTTATATATCTATATGGAGAGTTATGTAAAAGATTTAATATCCCAGTTAACACTTCTCATATAAGACCTCATTGTTGGTTTACTGCTGGAGGAACTTACTTAGGTAAATATAATCCTTCAAGAAGTGCTAAAACTTGTCCCGGCACTAACTTCTGGGGATATGGATGTTCTCCTGACGGATTTGCTCACTTCATAAAGGATGTAAAAAACTATGTAGATGGTAAAAAAGCAGAACCTAAGAAGGAAGAACAAACTAAGGCAACAAAATTTGAAATAGTAACACTTGATAAACTTAATATAAGAAAAGTAGCAGATTGGGATGCAGATCCAGTTACTACAGTTAAGAAGGGGCAACATCTACAAGTAATAGATACAGTAGATGCTAAAAACGGAAGTACTTCTATGTATCGCTTAGAATCAGGTTTATACATAACTGCATCTGATAAATATGTAAAGAAAGTATAATAAAAAGGCTGGTAGGGATTAATTTCCTTACCAACCTTATTTTTATTTATTATTCCGATAATTTTCTACCGCAAAATGTTTTACTTATCTAATTTATACCACATACCAGGTATACATCCATCATATATTTCAGATGTATTATTTGTTGGTACATGGTATATTTTAACTCCTGTTATCTCTATTCTTTCTGTACTTTTTTCTTTTAGGTACAACGTTATTTTTCTAGTTTCTCCAGCTGATATATTTTGTTCAACACCATTCCATGGTATACAAGTATTGTTTTTATCATATTCTTTAAAATCTATTTCTAAATAATTTATATCATTTCCTGTATTATTAGTCCATGTAAATTCAAAACTTGGAGAAATTTCATCATCTAGATAAGTTTTTTCTATACTATCAAGTTGTTTAGCTATATATTTTTCAGCTTCTACTTCATTTCCACTATAATTTTCAGGTATTTTTAAATTTACACCATCTTGATAATATTTAGCTTCTTCTTCTATTTTCCAGTCGTGGTTATTTAAAAAATTAATCTCATCCTCTGTTAACAACTTTCTGTATGCTTCTGTTAATTCATCCCCTTCTAATCCTTGTAAAGTGGCAATTCTATCTTTTTCAGTCATATGTTCTTCTTTTATAGAGCTTTCAGCTTTATTCTTATTTATATTATCACTACAACCTACCATACTTACTGCTAATATCCCTGATGTTAAAATGCTTATTAATTTTTTATTCATAAATAACATCCCCCTTAATAATTTATATTTTAGAATTCTATTTTATTTGACAATTTCCTCTTTGTTATTCATATCCATTCTCTCGTGCAAACTTATGAAATTTATCATACGATACTTCAAACACTTTTTTCTCTTTTCTTAGTTTTTTAGATTTTTTATATTTATCCCTTAAAAGTTCCATAAAATCGTATTTTGAAAATGGAATACCTATAAAATACTTAAATCCTTTATTGTATTTATTCCTCATATGAGCTACTATTGTATTTTCTCCAATTTGGAAAAATAAATCGACATTTGAAGGGATATGAAGGTTACCAAACTTATAAGCCCATTTCCACTCATAAAGTTTTTCATATGGATTTTTCGGATATTTTGTTATATCTCTTATTTCTTTATCCATAACATTAAATACCCAAACTAAATTATTATTTTTACTATAAAATGTACTTCTTTCGATAAAATCCTGAGATTTCAAAGGAGATTTTTGAAACTCTATGACTAAATTCCCTGCTTTTATATCAGCTCTATGTTTCTCGCCTTCTTCATTTAAGACAATTTCTCTAAATTGTTCAGGAAAATGTTCTTGCCAATACTTGTGCCACTCACTCATTTCATACCAGTCATCGCAATTAACTTTTGTTTTATGAGCAAAATGCCATTGATTCACTATTCCTTTCTTTAGTATTAATTTCCCGTGGCAACAAGGACAATAATAGTTATTTCCTTCAACAGCATCTTTTATATTGATTCTATTTTTTAAATCGTCATAAGCATAAAACAATTATTAATCATCCTCCTCATAGACTACTCAAAAGAGTAGCCTACTTTATTATATTAATCCTATTTATCTTATTAAGTCTAAGTCTTTTTCTATTGTAGGTAAAATCTCTTTTTCTTTTAAAAACTCATACAAGAATAATCTTCCCTTTTGAGTCCATTTAGTAATAATGCTCACATCATCTCTTCCGTCTTTATGTTTATAATTTACTGTTTCAGAATGAGTATATCCCTTATTTTGATATTTTTTATATAAAAACCATTGATTACCTAATCTATATTGTATTTTAAAATCACAAAGTAATTTATTGAACTCTTGAGCAGACATTCCATAATCTTTTGCTATTGATGTTACTTTGATTAATCCTTTATTTTGTAAAATTATATCTGTATAATGTGCTTTAGGTTTTAATACTTTTATTTCATCGTGTAGTGGTTCAGTTACTACTTTTTCAAAATCTTTGATTGCTATGGCTTGTTCTATATCTGTTCTTGAATTGATTATATTTAATATTGCTTGGTCGTGTTTTGTTAATTGTGGTTTTGGATTGAAATAATTTTCTTCTAATGCATCAAACATTTCCCATGCTTTATCAGTTCCTAACATTTTACAATGTCTACTTGCACCCCTCTTAGTCCATAGATATAGTGTTCTAGTTTTAGGTGATATTTGTAATTCGAAATTTTCTAGTCGCAAATTTTTAAGTTCTTCACCTTCGATTTTATAATAATGTTTGTCTTTTATAAATTTATCTTTGTTATTGTTGAAGTTTTGTTGTATTTGTAGTACATCACATTCATACACCTCAGCTAATATTTTAGTAGTTATAACAACTTCCTCTTTGTAATTTATAGGTTTTAATTCTTTCATACTCTAATCCTCCAATTGTTTTTTATCTTGGAGACTGTTATAATGTAAATAGAGATTTTGATTAAGTCTCCATTTGTTTAAAGATATCCTATGCTTTCTCAGGGCGAATAGGGTATCTTTTTTATTTATCTTTGTCAACGTACTTAATTATAAATTCTGTAATAACTTCTTTCATCGTCCGTTCATCTTCTAAAAGTTTTATTTTGAGTTTTTTATAAAGTTCAGGACTAACTCTAACTGTTATCTTTTTTTCTTCATTTTTCATCTTTATCACCTCCTTTACTATTTATACTATAATGGTAGTCCTTAAGGAAAAAGCCGTCAACTATATTTTAAAAAATATTCCAATAATCGTTCGACATAAAAAGACTAGAGAAGTCAATCCCTAGCCTTTCCTTTATTAGCAACTATAATATTTATTTTCTATATTATTATATCTCTTTAGAAGAATATCATTTTCTCCCCAAAATCTTGCTTCTACTTGGTCAATATCAACTTTTTCTTTACAAATTTCTCTAAATAGATTAATTGCACTTACATAATCAGTCCAACCACTATATAGTTCTAAACCTTCATTATTTATCCAACTAACTTGAAAATTATTCATTTATTTGCCCTCCATGTCTTTTAATATTATATTTATAAGTTCTTCCTTAGTAAATTCATCTCCTGGATAATATCCTCTTGCATCATAGAAGTATTCTTTTAACATTTCCATGCTAGTTTTTTCTAACATTTCTTTCATTTTCATATCCCCCTTTTTCTTTTATAGTAATATATATGCAGTGATTAAATAAAAATTACATAAATTTATATAAAAATTAAATAATTTTTTATTAATTTTATGTAACACTTATAGAAGAATTGCATAACTTAATATTAAAGAAGGATTTTAATAAAAAATAAATAATATAATTATTATACATTTTTTAAATAAATCTTGAATAAAAATTAGTGAGGTGAGATTATGGCAAAAGAAAAACCAACTATAATCAATATAAGCTTCAAAACACAAACACTAGATGATAAGATGCTCTTAGATTGGCTAGAAGTCAAATTTAAAGAATATGGGAAATCAAATTATATAAAGAATGTGCTTAGAGAAAAGATGTATAAAGAAATAAATAAAGAAGAGTAAACAAAAGAAAAAGCCGAGAACGAATATCTCAGGCTTTTTTATTATGTTAAAATAGAATTTTTTCTATTATATCTAGAGCAATAGCACACCCAAACCAAAATACAGCTTGACCCATTCTAATTCACCTACTTGCGATTTTGTGTATTAATATTATTTGCAAATTTAAGGAGGTTTATTCATGAAATCTTATACTTTTTCTGAATACAAGCAATTACAAGAATTGAGTACCTTAGATAGATTTATAGGAAACTTAAAGAAGAATAAAAAAGAGTACGCTAGATTAGTATTTTTATTAGCTATAACAATTCCAAAGCCTATATTTGCCCAAAATAATGACATGGGACTAGGAGATGTAGCATGGGAAATAATTCACATGGTCCTTGTATTTGCTAAATATGGTTGCTTAGGGAAAGGTATACTATGCATGACCAATGAAATGTTAGCAGGAGCTAATTTAAAAGAAGCTAGCTCTGCTGGATTACAATATTTTATTTTTTATATTATATTAAATATTTATCCAAGATTGTTTAGTATGGTTAAATTTTAAGGAGGTATTTATATGGATAAATTAAATGCTTTTTTAGGTAAATTTACAGTTGAGTGCTTAGAAACTTTAAGTATCGTTTGCTATGATTGGCTAGTAGTAGCTGGATTGATAGCTTTAGTTTTATATATATTTGGTTGGGAAAAAGGAAAGAGAGTAGGCTTAATGTGTCCTGCTATATATATCATAATCAACATATTAAGCAAGGTGTTATGCCATGCTTAATATAATTCCTAGTAAACCTAAAAGTATGAAATTAAGTGATTATTACGAATATAGAAAATGCGAATATTCAATTATCAGATTAGTTCCTACAAAGAGCAACAAAAATAATAATACTGAACAAATAGCATCTCTAATTAATAAAATGTTTAAGCAGTCTAATAAATATATAAATCAAGCTAGTAAAAAGTTAATTATCGTTCAAAAACCCAAAGTATCCTTTTATATTCATATTACAAAAGGAAAGGTCCAATTTTATTTTATAATTCCTAAATTATATCTAAATCAATTTAAAATAAAATTTCAAGAGGTTTGGAAAAATATAGAGATTGAAGAAGTGGATAATATTCCAATGGATATTAATAGCTGCAGTAAATTTGATTTGCATTATAAATATGATGAGTCATTATCTCTTGCGGTTGATAAAAGAAATAATGACTTACTCAATAGCAACATGACGATTACATCTATATTGGAAGAAAATGAAATGGTGGGAATATTATATAATTTTATACCGACTAGTGAAAAAGAATCCAACTATTTTAGATCTAATACCTATCCAAGAGCAATTCAAAGATACAAAAATGGAGAAAATCTAAAAAAGTCAAAAAATATTAAAGATTTATCTGTAATAGCATTAAAAAATTTTATCTCACTCATAAACGACCTCTTAAATTGTATTTTAAACGTACCACAAAATAATCAGCTTATACTTAATCCTTTACAATGCGAAATCTCTCATAGCACTAAAAGAAAGGGTGAGAAGGCAATTTGTAAAAATCAGAGTATAATTTTAACCAAATCTAGTGAGAAATCAAGAGAAATTGAACTTTCTAACGCTTTTTCTAATACTTTCAAGATAATTTCAGATGATAATGAGTTAATCATTAATGAAATTACTAAAAACATTGATATAAAAAAGACAACTATAAATCATGTGAATGTTAATAAAACAACAATTGAAGAAAGCAGTAATTTTATAAGTATGCCTAGTCTAGAGGTTATAGATCAATTTAAGATGATTGAACATAATAAGTGCCTAGAGTTGAAAGCCCCTAAATGTTTAGAAGGTGGAGAAGTAAGAATTGGAACTGTAAAGAATAAAGAAAACAAACAAGAGGTATATTACTCCATGGATGAGCAAATGAAAAGATTAGGAAGAGTATTGCTTGGCAGTATGGGTAGTGGTAAATCTTATTACATGCAAAATATGGCAAGTGATATTATAAAGGCTGGTAGAGGATTAGTAGTAATAGATTATATAGATAAATGTCAGCTATCAGATAATATAAAGAAAATAACTTCAAAGGATAAATTAGTAGAAATTAATTTCAATGATCCTAAGCAAGTTCAATCATTTAACTTTAATGAGTTAATATTTAATGAAGATGATAACATATACTATAAGGTTAATATAGCTATGCAGAAAGCTGAACAAATGCAATTATTATTAGACAGTATAAATGATGACAATAGTAAACTTACACCAAGAATGCTTAGATATTTTTATGCAGCTGCTACAGTAGTATATTATAAGAATGTAAATGCTAGTTTTAAAGACATTATTAATATATTGAAATATCCAGATAAAAGATTTGAGTTAATAAAGAATGTACCGGATATTTTAATAGAAGAAATAGAAGATTTAAAAGATCTAGATAAAATAGATAGCAAAGGTAGAGTAGAGAATTATGATAGCAAGATAGATGGAATACTGGACCGTGTTAGCTGGTTAAAAACTAATTTATATACAAAACTAGCATTTAATAAAGAAGCTGATAATAATATTAATTTTGTAGAAGCTATGAAGCAGAATAAAGTAATTCTGATAAAAATACCTGAACAGTATTTTAAAAGCAGAATGATTAGAAATGTAATTGCCACATACTTTTTAAATAAAGTTTGGATTAGTAAGCAAATAGATTGTAGTACACATACAGAATTATTCTTTGATGAGATACATCAATGTTACAACTGCCAACTACTTATGCAAAACATATTGGTAGAATGTAGAAAATTTCAATTAACTCCTACTTTAGCTTTACATTATTTAGATCAGTTAACTCCTAAGTGCAAAAATAGTGTATTGGCATCTGGATCTAGTTATTTATTATTGCAAGGATGTAATGTAAAAGCATTTAAAGAATTATCTACTTACTTTGAAAAAGATGGATATAGTGAAATTGATTTAGCTGAATTAGATAGATACAACGCTTTATGTCTAATAAAGAATGAAGAACAAGGATATAGCTCGTTTATATGTAAGCTGCCTAGTTAGGTAGCTTATTTTTATGTAAATTTGTATTAAAAAAAGGAGCACATGTATAAGCACGCACTCCCCTATGGACACTGACCATATCATAAACCGTGTATTAAATATCTAAACAAGTTTAGAACGTTTCACTTATCAAATACACTTGATATAGTGTATGCAAATCACTGGCTAAAAATTGCATGTCCTTTCATATTTAACACATATTTAACATTTAATTCCTAACTGCTATGATTGCCTGTGGATAAAATTGTGGATAAAATATAATAACTGACTTTTTACTGACATTTTAAATGTATTCATGGTTGTATTGCTGAATATAACTTAAATTGATAAACATAGTCAATCACACGTACAGTGTGACAAAGACCATTGCAAACTTTGGTGTTGAATGGCAAGTGCAAGTATTTTTAGTACTTGCACTTGTAACTAATGGTAACTTTTACTATATTTAAGACTGGCAATACACTGACAACTGACAATCAAACTGACAACTGACATTACTTTTTAAATAGCATATCTTCCAAATTATCACTTGCTTTTTTATCCATTTCATCAAGTGTATGAGTATATATATTTAATGTGGTTCTTATATCTGAATGACCTAGTCTAGTTGATACTGTTTTTATATCTGTGCCAGCTGCAATTGATAGAGTAGCAGATGAATGCCTTAAATCATACATTCTAATTCTTCTTAAATCATATCTATTGCAAAATCTAGCAAATTGATGAAATAATGTATTCATTTTCCACATTTCCAATCTTGTATTTAAGCATACTAAATTATACTGATTAAATAAAACACCATCATTTATTAGTCTATTTTGCCTTTCTTTCTCTTTTATCATTTTTTCAATTAAATAATTAGGTACAGTTATTATTCTTTTAGAATTCTCTGTTTTAGGATCTTTAAAATAAGAGTTTCCTTCAAGCTCATAAATACTTTTATTAACAAAAATAGTATTTTTTTCGAAATCAACATCATCCCAACTTAATGCCATAGCTTCACCTTTTCTAAGGCCTGCGAGTAACATTAACAATAAAGGTAATTCTAACGCTTTATTTTCTACACATTTAATAGCTTTTAATGCTTCTTCTTTGGTCCAACTGGTAGCCTTAACCTTGATGTTTTTTTTAGGAACTTTTATAAAATCTGTTATATTTTCACTTATTTCTTTAAATCTATAAGCATCTCTTAAAACTACTCTAAGAGAAGCATAGCGAGCTTCTGCACTACTCCCCCCGTGTTCTTTATATATTTTATTTACCCATTGCTGTAATTGATATACAGTCACATCATTTAATTTAGTATTCGTAAAAAAAGGCTCTATAGATACCTTTATGATGCTTTTTCTTTTCTTGATAGTATATGGGGATAAATTATTAGTATTATCTTCTAAAAATTTATAACATCTATCTACTAATGTTATATCTTTACTTATCACAAAGCTGTTTTTATTAATAGAACTTTTTAGATCAATAAGATGTTTATCTGCTTCCTTTTTAGAATCATATTTGCCAACACTTTTTTGTTTTAGTTTCCCTTTTTCATCATAGTATTCAACTATAACATTATAATTGTTACCTCTCTTACGAATAAATGTGCTTTTTATATTATCCAATCTTGAACACTCCTAGTTCTTCTGAAAATTCAACTTTATTCAATTCTTTATCTATAAGCCAATCACTAAGTTCATAAGGACTTATTTTCAATTTATTTGAAATATTTATTATCTGCTTAATTGTCACATTCTTTTTTTTATGCTTGCTTTCTAATTCACTCAAAAAACTCTGAGATAAATTGCATTTTATAGCTAATTCCTTTTGTGTTAATCTTTGTTTTTTTCTTGCTTCTTTTATCATTATTTTTCCTCTCAAATGTCATTTATATTTACACTTAAAATGTCAAATCAGGTCGTAAATATCGCTATCAGCGATATTTTTTCTGCTACAATTTTATTAGAAAGGGGGAGATGCAATGAAAAAAGAAGAGTTTATTAAAAAAGTATTAAAGATAAAAAAAGAAAACAAAGATGATTATAAAAAAATAATTGATAAAATTAATGAATTAAGACAAGTAAAGTAATTTATTTGTCTTTTCTTTTTTTTATCATAGTTTGAATCATAGTATCAATTAATTCTTTATTGTCTTCACTTAAATCTGAATACTTTTTATATAAACTACTTATTTCATCATATTCTTTATTTAAATATTCATCATCCCCTCTTAATAGAAAATCTATTGTTACATGAAAGTAGTCAGCTATTTTTATTAATGTCTCGGCATCAGGAAACCTCCTATTTGTTACCCAGTTTGAAACAGATCCACGCTTTACATTTAATGTATCAGCTAAGTCTTTTTGAGTAATACCATTACTTTTTATTAAAAATTGAAGCCTATCACCAAAGCTAGTCATATCAACACCTCCCATTACTTCAAATATACCATAATTAATAATTATATGAAAGTTATAGCTTCAATATGAATATTTTTTCGAAAAAAATTAAAAATAATATTGACAACTTCAATATGAAGCATTAATATATAAGTATAAACTTCAATATGAAGCTAGAACAAATTAAAGGAGGTTGTATAAATGCCAAACAATGTTGCTGGATTTAGAGCAAAATACAAAATACCTCAAAGGGTATTAGCTGATTTATTAAAAATAAAATTGCCAACATATTGCAATAAAGAAAATAATGTCAGAGCTGAATTCACAAGAAGCGAAATGGTTTCAATAACAATATTTTTCAAGCAATATGAACCACAAATAACAATGGATGACTTATTTTTTTATCCAAAAGTGCTTCATAAAGAAGCATAACATATTAAGTTAACAAAAACATTAGGGGGATGATGGAATATGAAGAAAGTTTTAACAGTCAATGATGTGCAAGAAATACTACAAATATCTCAAAAAACAGCTTACAACTTAGTAAGACAAGCTTTAACAACAGGAGATATGTTCAAAGTAATAAAAATAGGTGGAGTTTATAGAATTCCAACTGAACCTTTTTTAAATTGGTTAGACCAAATGGATTAAAAGGAGGGGAGTAATAAATGTCAGTAACTTGGATACTTAAGATTTATTGTAATCTTATAAGAACAGGTGAGGCAGAAAATGACTGGGGAGAATATTTTAAATTTCAAGATATGGTATTAAGAAAAATAAATAAGGGGGAATAGTATATGTCAGATTTATATAGCAGTTACAAAGTTTTAAAAAATAATGAAGGACAAGCAGTACAAACAATACCTAGCTATGAAGTAGCTAAAATGATGGGGAAAGAACATTGGGAAGTATTAAGGATGTTAGAAGGTAGTAAAGATAGAAAAGGAATTATACAAACACTTAACGACCACCAAATGGGGGTGGTTGAATATTTCGTTCCCAGTACTTATGTGGACGATAAGGGTGAAACTAGAAAATGTTATGAATGTACTAAAATGGGTTGTGATATGTTAGCTAATAAAATGACAGGCGAAAAAGGAATATTATTCACGGCAAAATACGTTAAAAGATTTAATGAAATGATAGAAAATCCGTTTGCAGGTATATCAACTGAATTAAGAGCAATATTGATGCTAGACAAAAATCAGCAAGAACTTGATAAAAGAGTAACTGGTATAGAAAATAAGATGACAATAGACTATGAGTTAGCAGAAAATCTAAGAAATGCAATAAGTTCAAGAGCAGTATATTTACTAGGTGGAAAACATACAGATGCTTATAAGAAACTAAGTAAAAAGTTGTTTGCAGAATTTTACAAAGGATTAAAAACTTCATTCAAGGTTAATAGCTATAAAAATATAGCACAAAAGAATTATGATAATGCACTTAAATATATAGAAAATTGGAAACCTAGTGAGATGTTAGTATATGCCATACAAGGATTGAATGGTCAATTAAGTTTTGAATATTAAAGGGGGATAAATAATGGAGGATTATATTAAACATTTGCAAAGTTAAATAGATTACTGGAAAATGATAAGTGCAGCAGAAAGAGAAAAGAACATTAAATTAGAAGAAATCATTAAGAAAATTGAAAAAAAGATATACAACTTAGAAGATAAGGAGGATAAATAAATGAAAAATATATGCAATACTTGTAAATATGAAATATATGAATTTTGCAAAAAAGTAGGGTTGGAAAGTATAGATAAAAATGGAAAATGTTTTATTTATAAAGAAGATGTCTATAAAGAACATGGACTAAGAAAAGTTGAAGTAATAGAAATAAATCGTTATAGAGAGCTTGATAGCGATACGCCTAATAATAAAAGTTTCATAGCTTATTTTCATAAGTGGTTTGAATCTGAAAATGAATTATATGCAATTGTAGAAGACACGAAAGGGAATGTTGAAAAATTAAATGCATTTGATTTTAACTTTAAATTTATAAATATCTAATAATTAAAGGAGGATAAATAAATGAACTGGATATTAGATGAAGTCAGAGAAAGTATTAAAAATAAGATTACAGTATGTGAGAGTTTCATGGAGTTATGTGATGAACAAATTAAAAATTATAAAAATAGATATGAAACTAATAGAGTAGGAGAAGCAGCAAACCATGAATACTGGAGAGCATGCAAAATAAGAACAGCATACGAAATCAAGGACCTAAAAGAAATATTACAAGAAATTGATGAAATGATGCAAGAAGAAGTAAGGGACCTTGAGGAAGCAGATGAAGATGAAAGAGAAAATAGAGTAGATGCTTACATGGGAATATAAAAATAAGCCCTATAAAATAGGACCCAATGGAAATTGATACTAAGTTAATTATACCACAATAACAAAAGAGGTGTAAATATGAGAATTAGAGATAGTTATTTAAATCAAGAGCCGACTTTTGAAAATAAACTACTTTATGCAATGTACACCAATAAATACGATGATAATGCAGAGGAAGCATGGGGTTTTATTGATGGAGCAAGGGAATGTTTAGAAGGATATAAACCTATTGAAGAACTTGAAGAATATATACAAAAGTATGAGATAGATAACAGTCCTTTGACAATATATGACAAAGGATATTTACAAGCATATAAAGACTTTGTAAAACAAGAAAAAAATAAGGAGAGTGCATAAATGAATAATAAAGAAATAAATGAACTTATATTTTGCTTAGGTAAGGTTACTTTAGAAATTTATGAATATAAAAAGATGAAAGAAAAATTAGATACTGACTATAAAGAAGCAATTGAATATTTAGGTTTGCCTGATTCAATACTAGATTCTTTCGAACAAAATCAAGAATTTATTATTAATGAAATAATCAAGGAGCGTGAAGCTAATGAGTAATAAAATAGTTTTTGAAATTGGCATCGGTTTTAGTACCTATACAGTAATAAAAACCAAAGTGGAAATAAATGATATAAATTTTGTGTTTGAATATTACCCATTATTTGGGATGTTGACAATAGATAGAGTTTACAATGTTTTTAATGGAGATGGATTGGAAATGAAAGCGTTTAGAGAAAATGTAATAAATGTAAACGAAACAGAGTTTGATATTGAAACTTTTGATGTTGAAACTTTTGCTAGGGAATATGTTCACGAAAACTTAGTGATGCAAATATATGATAAAAATGAACATTCTGTATTAAAGGAGGTGACTTTAAGTGAATAATGCATTACAACTGGCAACTTATACATTAGAAGGTGGACAAGTATTATCAGCCACAACTGTTAAGAATTATATAGCACCAGGAGCTACTGACCAAGAAGTTTTATATTTTATTGAATTATGTAAGGCCCAAAAGCTTAATCCATTTGTAAGAGATGCATATCTTGTTAAATATGGAAATCAACCGGCTCAAATTATAGTAGGCAAAGATGTATTTCTTAAAAAAGCTGGAGAAAATCCATACTTTGATGGATTAAAGGCTGGAATAGTAGTGGTTGATAAGAATGGAGAAGTAAAAGAACGTGAAGGCTCATTGAAAGTTCCAGGAGATGAATTAATAGGTGGGTGGTGTGAAGTATATCTAAAAAATAGAGAATATCCTACTAAGTGCTTAGTTAGTTTAGAAGAATATATACAAAAGAAAAAGGACGGAACAGTAAATAGTATGTGGAGTAGTAAACCATGCACAATGATACGAAAAGTAGCACAATCACAAGCTTTAAGAGAAGCTTTTCCTAATGAACTTAGAGGTTTATACGAAAAAGAAGAAATGGGAATAGATACAAAATTACCGGAAAAAGAAATAGTTCCAGGCATGGCATCAACTAAGCAAAAGAATAAGATAATGGCAATGGCATCACAAAAGGGATTATATGATTTCAATAATCCTAAAGACATAAAAGAGTTAGAGTGTTTCTGTACTAGCAATGGATACGATTTAAAACATCTTAAATTTGAAGAAGCAGACGAAGTATTACAACTTTTAATTGAATATGATCCAAAGGTTGATGATGTAACTGTAGATGATGAAATACAAGATGTAGAGTTTGATGAAGTCACTGAAACTGATGAAAATAATATAGAAGAACAAGTTAGTTTATTGTAATAGGTTGAGGATTAATTCCTCTTCCTAATCAAAAGACAAAGTGAGGTGAAAGAAATGTCAGATAATAAGAAGTATTATTACTTAAAGTTGGCAGACAATTTCTATGATAGAGATGAAATGATAATATTAGAAAGCATGCCGGATGGATATATGTATTCAAATATATTATTAAAACTCTATCTTAGAAGCTTAAAAAATGAAGGTAAATTATTATTCAATGATAGAATACCATATAATTCTCAGATGTTAGCCAATATTACCAGATTTCCAATAGGAGTTATAGAAAAAGCTCTTAAAATTTTCCTAGACTTGGGATTGATAGAAATTCTTGATAATGGAGCAATTTATATGCTTGATATACAAAATTTTATTGGAAAAAGTACAACTGAAGCTGATAGAAAAAGGGACTACAGGAAAAGAATAGCAGATGATAAAAAGAAATTGGGACAAATGTCCGGACAATGTCTAGACAAAACTACACCAGAGACAGAGACAGAGATAGAGACAGAGCAAGAGATAGATTTAGAGACAAAGACAGAAATAGAGACAGAACTAGAGCAACAACAAGAGATAAAGAAAGAAGATGTTGTTGGTAAGGTTAGGTTATATATGCCTTATTTAAATGAAGAAGATATAAATACCATTACAAATGAATTTTTAAAAACTAATAAAGATATGTATTATTTATCAGAAAAATTAATTATAACAACGGATTCTAAAAATATAGAAAATAAAGTAGGTTATCTTATAAAAGCAATAAAAGAAGATTATAAACTTAGATTAGTTACATCAGTAAAGAATTTAGTTCTTGTATGGGAACAGGAAATGAGAGAAAAGCCGAATAACCCTATCATTGCTGATAAGGTTAAGTATTTTAGATATTTGAGTTCAAAAAAAGAATATTAAATTATATGAATATTATATGCAATTGCTTTTAATATATTCCAGGGGATTTCCTCTGGTAAGGGGGAGTAATTATGAAATACAAACATATGCCAGTAAAGAAATACCATTCTAAATATACAGATCCAAACGACAATACATCACTTAACTATCTTGCTTTAGCAGCAGCAATACTAGACCCAAATCCAAAGAAAGATTCAAGGAGTTACATGCTACCAGAGTTATTTAATCCAGAGGAAGGACAAAAGAGAATTCGAGAAATTGACAATATAAGAGCAACTGGAGGAATAACAGAAGCGGAAATGATTGCCATTAATGAAGAAAATGCTAATTATGATATAAAAGTCAGAAAAGAATTAGAGGCAATTAAAAAAAGAAGAGTTTTCAAGAGAAGACAAATTAGAGTGATTAACAAGTATGCAGGAGAAGAGAGAATATTTTCTTCTATGAAGGAAGCTTGTGAAGAATACGATTTAAATTACAACAGTGTACAAAATACATATAAATATTATCAAAAGAGATACGGAGCAAACAAAATTAAATATCATGGATTAATCATAGAGAAGATGTAGAGGGGGAACAAATATGATTATCGATAAAAATATTGTTGAATTGTTTAAAAAGGCTCAAAAGGGAGATAGAGAGGCTGTAACAAGCATTGTTGAGGATAATATAGGGCTTGTATATAAGCAAGCAAAGAAATTCAAAGGTAAAGCAATAAGTTACGATGATGCAATTCAAGTTGGAAGTCTAGGATTATTATATTCCATACAAAATTATGACCCAGAACTAGGAATAAAATTTTCAACTTATGCAACAAGCAATATAATAGGTAAAATAATGCATACTATAAGAGACCATAGAGAAGATGTACCATTTAGAATACCTAGAAAAAATTTTGATGAATATAGACAAATCAAGCAAATTAGAAAAGAATTCGAGAAAATACAAAGAGAACCCACACTAAAAGAAATGTCAGAAATTATGGGAATAACAATCGAAGAAATTACAAAGACACTTCATCTTATGGAAGGCAAAATTCCTATGGATAGCACAATGAGAGCATCTAAACATAAAACAAAGGCTGTAAAATTTTCAGAAACATTAGAAAGTAATAGCATATCAGAAGACCAAATAATTTTCAAAATAGACATCCCTAATGCTATTAATAAGCTACCAGAAAGGGAAAAATTAGTAATAATAAAAAGATTCTACGAAGAAAAAAGTCAGTCAGAGATTGGAAAAGAATTACAAACAAGTCAAGCACAAATTCACAGAATAGAAAAAATAGCACTGAAAAATCTAAAAGATATTTTGAACGGAAAGAATATAGAAATATTGGACTTGGACAAGCCAGTAGCTAGAAAATACAAATATATAGATATGGCTACAACAGATTTAAGTTGCCTTACGGAGCGACAAAAGAAGTGTGTTGACTTAGTATTTGGCAAAGGACTAACACAAGCTGAGGCAGGCAAAATATTAGGTGCGAGTAAACACAATGTATATGCAGCAATAACAGAAGTAATGAAGAAGTTAGAGAAAAAGAAAATTAGTTAAGGGGATGAAAACTAATGAAAAATATTGTTGGTGCTAAAGAAAATGTGTGCCCTCATTGCCAAGGCACAATGTTATACATAAAAATCAATAAAGCTAAAGTTATTAGTCAATGTAAATGTGGATGCACTATAGATGGAAGAGCAAAAGATGAAGTTAGAGTATGGAGTTATGATCCAATAACAGAAGAGGTGAAGTAATGAAATTAACAGGATTACAAATAAGAAATATGCAAATGATAGAGGACCTAGAGAAATATATAAAAGAACTTGAGATAAAAAGGATAGAGCATGATTTATTAAATAAAAACAAATATGCTGAACTATATAAGGTTTATCATAGATTGTTAGAGGGGATTAGATGAAAGAAGTTATAAAGTTTGCTAAATTCTACTATGAGCTAGGATATAGCTTGAATGAAGCTATAACTATGGCTATTAATATAGCTAGAGAAGTGGAGATGAGTAAATATGAGTGAAGCACAAGAGCAGAAAGCAGTCATAGAATGGTGTAATTGGAACTCAAATAGATTTGAAGAGCTCAAATGGATATTCCATTGTCCTAATGAAGCAAAAAGAAGTAAGACAACAGGAGCAGAATTAAAAAGACTTGGTATGCGAGCTGGAGTTCCGGATTTACTACTTTTATCGCCTAAAGGTAAATACATAGGACTAGCAATAGAGATGAAATATGGAAAGAATAAATGCACCATAGAACAAGTTAAATGGCTAGATTGGTTATATAAGCAGGGATATATGTGCAAGGTTTGCTGGAGTGCAGATGATGCAATAGCAGTAATAAAAGAGTACTTGGGGATTAAATAGTTTTGTAATAAAAGAAAGGTGATATATTATGAAAGAATTGCTTTTGAAAATTGAAATTACAGATGATCCAACGGAAAAGTTAAGACTATACAGAATTTTAAAAAGAATAATAAACATTCAGATGATGAATTTAAAAAAACAATTGGAAAAACAATAAAATAACAACTAAATAGGGGATTATGCAATACTAGTGTAGTTCCCTATTCTTATTTACTAATGATAGTCAAATGAAAAGGAAGTGATTTTGTGGAAAATATTCAATTGAACATATTAGATAAAGTAGAAGAAGAAAAGTCAGCATTAAAATTTGATAATGAAGAATTTACAGACTATGTAAATAAATATAAAGAGGCTTCAGATAAAATACTTAAAGCTAAGTTAGCAATAGACGAACTAAGAGAAATTCAAAAAAGAATAAAAAACTTAAATATTAAATTTGATAAAGAACAGTTAAAAGAATTAGAAGTGTACATGGATAAGCTTGATTATTGTGTTAGTTATATAAAAAGATTGTAAAAAGAGGTGATATTATGCTAGACGAGTTAAAAGAGATACTTAGCAGTTTATATTGCCAACTAGGATTGACAGATGACATTTTAAGACTTTCACAAGTAATAGATGAACTAATTAATCAAGAGATGAAATAAGGGGGATTTAAATATGTTATTAAATAGAAAATATATAAATGACCTTATAGAAGAATTAGAGAGAGCACAAGAAACAAATAAACATTTACACAAAATGATTGATTTTTTAAAGAACAGAAATAGTAAGTTAAAAGAGGATATAGAAGTTAAAGAGGACTCAATAGAAAATTTACTAGATGCAAATAGAGAACTAAGCCTAGCAAATACTTACTTAGAAAAACAAATTAGATTGCTTACAAATGAAAATGCAATGTTGGAAAAAGAATTACAAGAGTTAAAAACTAAACATAGCAAAACTACAGGACAATTGGACAAGTTAAGAAATTACTGTAGACAGTTAACAGGCATAGATATATTAGGAACAGGGGAGGATGAATAGATGGAAATTAGAATAACTGTAACAGATGTTGGAGGAACTTATAGAGATGTAGCAGATGCAGCAAGAACTACAATAGGATTAGAAGAAGGGGAAAAAGAAATATCAGAAAGTTATATGTACAAAATGTATAAATGCGAACATAGTCCAATCAGATTAAGAGAATTTAAGATAGTAATAGAAAATTGTCCTTCATGGGTAGCAACGCATTAATTACAAAGTGCCATTGTACAGTAATGTACATTGAAAATCCCGTTAACTAGAAAATTCTAGGTGTGTAGATAACGATAGTTTGGATAGGAAATGATTCATTAATATCTATGCTAACAGGGGAAGCCTAAGTTGAAAAATATGGTAATCCTGTGCTATTTATATTAAGTGTCTTATTGAATAAATACCCAATATATAATATAATTATATTGAGGTGATAATATGAAAAAAAATAATATAATCGGCAAAACATTTAAAAATAATGCTGGGCTTGAATTTGAAGTGATTAAAAAAGTTGAAAGAATAAAAACTGAAACATACTATAAAATTAAATTTTTAAAAAGTGGAAGTGTAAAAAAAGCTGAAAAAAGGAATATAGTAAATGGAAGAGTTAGAGATGATTTTGATAAACATATCTACGGTGTAGCTTGTAAAGGAAATGCAAGCACAGTAAAACCTTTAATTAATAAGATAGCCTTTAAAAGATGGTATGCAATGATTGAAAGATGTTATTGCAAAGATTCTATAAGTTATAAGTCATATGGCGATAAAGGTGTATTTGTAAATGAAAGATGGCTATGTTTTGAAAACTTCATATATGATTTAAAAAATATAAAAGGATTTGATTATAACAAATATATAGCAGGAGAAATACAATTAGATAAAGATTTAATTGAAAACGGAAATAAAGAATATTCCCTAGAGAAATGTATGTTTATAGATACTTTTAAAAATAAGTCATATGAACCAACCAAAAGAAAAGAATTTATAGCAATAAGTCCAGAAGGAAAAGAATTTATTTTTAATAATCAAAATGAATGTGCTAGAACTTTTAATTTAACAGCTAGAACAATAAGTAAAGTTTTAGCAGGACAACTTAAAAGTCATAAAGGATGGACTTTTAAATATAAGTAGTCAAACGACTATCCTAATATGGAGTAGGGGCAAGGTGAAACTCCTTGCTTCGAAAAGCGGGAAGTCCTTTTTGGAAGGATTGTGATATAGTCTAATCCCACTGATAAAAAAGTGTTAAAGTACTAGGAAACTAGGGGTATAAATGTTTGTAAGACATCATATAGGAGTAGAAAAGTTTGTATCAACCCAAAGAACAGATAGAACAGGAATAGATAGAAATAAATTACCACAGGATGCACCTGTAAGATTGCAAATGAATTGTAATGCTCAAGCAATAATAAATATATCAAGAAAAAGATTATGCAACTGTGCTTCAAAGGAGACTAGAGAGATATGGAAAGAAGTTATTAATACTTTAGCTCAAATAGATAAACCATTAGCTGATTGTTGTGTACCAGAATGTGTTTATAGAGGGCATTGCCCAGAATTTAAAGGATGCGGGTATGATAAAACTGAAGCTTTTAGAAAAGAGGTTAAAAAATATAGGGGGTTAGAATAATGGCTTGTAGAAGAAAAACAAAAGGAGAACGTGAATTAATAGCAGATATAAACAAGAGATTTAAAGTATTCTGCAATGAGTCTTATGATTTAGATGGAGCGGGTTGTATGAATTGTGAATTAGATTTTGAAGATGAAGAAAGTTGTGAAATACAATATATAAAAATGCTAATAGGAAAGGATGAATAGATGAATATAGAAGAAATTAATGGAGCTATAAAAGAAATAGCAGATAATTTTAAGAATCCATCGCAACAACTTAAGTTAATAGAAGAGCTAGGAGAATTATCAAGAGAATTGTCTAAAGATATAGCAGTAGGTAGAAATATATCTACTGCTACAATATCAGAAATAGTTGATGTAGCTATACTAATTGAACAAATATTATATTTAGCGGAAGAAGAAGCAGCGGAATTAGCAAGAGAACAACTAGAATATAAACTTCAAAGAACATTGAAAAGAATTGAGGAGGGATATTATGAAAAATAAAGTTGAAACAATAAATATTAATTTAAGAACAGATTACGCTTATGCACTAGCGTCATTTCTAGGTATACAGGGAATAGAAGATACAAGAAAAATCATTGAAAAATATAAGTTAAATATGAATGAATATGAGATGGAAGACATATTACAACATTTATATGATCAATTATATTGTGAATTAGAATTAGAAATGTAAATAAAATAATTCTTTTATAGGAGGTAAATAGTATGGGATATAAAATAGGTGATTTAGTTAAAATAAAAGAGAGTATACAAGCAGGGGAAAAATATGGAGAGTGTGATGTTAACGAGCCCATGCTAAAATTTAGAGGTGCAGTTGATACCATAGTAGATGTAGATATAGACGGTGATTTCTATTTAGCCGATAAAAATAATCCTTATTCATGGAATAAAGATATGTTAGAACCATTCGTACCTGAGAATCCTTTAATGCGACTTAAAATGGATAGATTAGGAATATATCAACACCTATTAGCAAACTTGGAGGAAACTTATAAAAATAAAAATAATGATTATGGTAATAGTGTTGCAGACACATATGAAAAATTTGGTAATTTATCATTTTTAGTAAGAATTACAGACAAATATAATAGACTATTAACATTGTGTAACCCAAATGCCCCAGAACAAAAGGTAAAGGACGAAGCTATAGAAGATACAATATTGGACTTAGCAAACTATTGCTTACTGTGGTTAGTTGAGAGGGAGTATAGAAATCAGTAATAAAGTTTATAAAATACCATTGATTTTATATCATCTTATAAAAAAATAACGGAGAATAATATGACAGTATATGTACTTGTACTAGGTAAAAGTTTGATTTTATAAGGAGTTGAGGGAGTATGGAGAAAAGAGAATTACAAGAATACATAGAAACCAAAAGAGAATTAGATATTATAAAGGATAAAATAGAGTACCTAGAAGAAAAGAAAACAAGCATTAAAAGTATGATAATAGATGATATGCCAAAAGGCGGAAGTTTTGAAAATGATAGATTAGGAGCATTGCTAGGAGAAATAGAAGAACTACTTAATATATACAATGAAAAACAGATAAGATTACTTAAGCAACAAAGGGCAATAGAAAATACAATAGATAAATTGGAAGATGCAGTAGATAGAAATATAATGAGATTAAGATATATTGACGGATATACGTGGGAAAGACTATGTGTTTTGATGAATTACAGTTGGAATGGAATACATAAAAAGCATAGAAAAATATTAGAAAAAATAAAATAGGGGAGTGAAGTAATGAGAAACTGTATATATAGATTAATTGGAGATAATAGACAAATTCTTTATATTGGTAAAGCTAGTAATTTAAAGCAAAGATTGAGTAATCATATACATTTACCAGAAGGATGCTATGAGGAAACAAAAATAATTGAGTATCATTCATTCCTTACAAAAGCAGATATGGATTTCGCTGAAAAGTATTATATAGCAAAGTATAAGCCTTTTTATAATGACTTATTAAAAGAAGATATAACAATACAAGTTGAGGAATTAGATGATGCTGAATTTATTCTATATAAAAAAACACAAAAAGGGAAAAGAAAAAATAAGAATAAAAACCTAATAAGAGAGGCTGAACTATATATTAAATACAATTCTTTTGATAAGTATACTCTAGAAGATGGTATAACAAGATATAGAGTTCCTAAAGATATTATAGAAACTCTGGAAGAAAAATTTAAAAATGTACACATTTACTATGATGGAACTGATGGAATTGTACTACATGGAGAACAATATGAACAAGTTTTTTATGGAGTATATTCTGAAGAATGTGAAGGCAAATTCTATGTATATTATGAAGATAAGCCACCATTTTAGATATAAAGAGTTGATAGAAGTGTACTATTTATGTGTGATATATTTAAAGTAGGAAGATTAGTAAAGCATACCACACTATGCTGGAGAAATGAGAACTTAATTCCACTCAAATTAAGTTTCTGTTCGAGGGATAAGAGTAGAGGTACTCTTCCCTCAATATGTTGCTATGGGATTTATATACAAGTGGATTATTAAATTGTCGACTATATATGAAACAAGTATATACTCGTGTTCAACTCATGAGGGCGACTAATATATATATTAAAACATAGTAGTAGGAGTGAGAGGACCACTTTAAAACCTCCGGAGTAAACCGTGATAAAATCAAAATATTCACATATATTGTGTGTTAAAAAAATCTATATATCATAATTAGTATTATTAATTACTTATTGTTTTACATTATATTTGCAGAAGGAAAACTGCTTAAACCATTATAATTTAATAAAAAATAATCCGATAAAATAATTTTAACTATATCTTTAATAAAAACTTTTTAAATATGAACTTGATCTTTGATTTAATTATTTTTTTTAAAATATTATTAACTCCAATGCACCCAAATCAATGGGTGCAATATGGAATTGCTGGAGCATAGTAAAGTTCGATTCTTTACAATTCCAAAGATACCAAACAATTGCTTTGATTCATTACTCCCACAAAGAGCACTAATAATTTAGTGTTCTTTTTTTATTTTGTTAAAAGGTGTGATTATATGGTGAAAAGATGGAAGGAAATAGATGAAGTTATAAAACCTACAATAGAAGTTCCAAAAGAATTATGGAAGCTAGACCAACAAATGAAAGAAGTGCCGAATTTTAATAAAAGTCAAGGAAGCAGGAAAATCTTTCAGAGAAAAGAGTATAGTATATACAAGGCTAGTGGTGGCTACATCATACATAATACCAATGGAGACTTTAGAAACCATCACACTCATGTTAGAACATTTAGTAAAGCTAAGAGCATAGTTGACTTATGTATTAGAAAGAAACTTCCAAATACGCCTCGCAAGTGGGAGATAGAAAGCTTAATGAGATTAACAAGAAATAATGCTTATTATAATAAGCTAAGGGATTTATTGGAAGGGCTAGGTGAATAAATGTTTAGATGTATATCAATTACTTATTTTACTTTTGTAATAGCATCTTTAATAGTATATGCATTATATCTATTGAGATTAGATGAAAAACTAGCAGAAGAAGATTTGAGACTTGTATTGAATAAGTGGATATTTATAAGCTTATTATATTGTTTTGTACCTTTGTATCATATGTATTTTAGTTACATTACTTATAGATATGCAGTAGTTGTAAATGATGAAGAGTTTGAAAAATTTATTAATGGTGATTATTGAAAAATATTAATAGGGAGGTGGCATTATGAGCTTGACAGCTAAACAAGAAAAATTTGTACAAGCATTAATAAGTGGCAAAAGTCAAAGAGTTGCATATAAAGAAGCTTATAATGCTGCTAATATGAAAGATGAAGTAATAGATGTTAGAGCTTCAGAATTACTTAAAAAGAGTAAGGTAAAGGTAAGGTATGAGGAATTATTAGAAGAACATAAGGAAAAAGCTTTATACACAAGAGAAGAAATGGTAAACGACTTAATTTGGGTAAAGGAAAAAGCTAAAGAGGATATAAATAATCCTAAAAAAGGACTAAGACAGGCGAATGGAACTATATTCATAAATGCAATAAAGGAATTGGGCGAACTTAATGAATTATATCCAGCAAAAAAACAAGATGTAAGTTTAAACGGTGAAATAAGTAATCCATATGCAAACTTCACTTATGAAGAATTAAAGAAAATGATAGACGAAGATTAGGGAGGTGACGATGGGATGGCAAATGAGAAATTAAAGAAATTAGGTGCAAGATGTGAATTAGCTCGCAGAAGCTTCTTTTGGTATTGCAATTTAAAAGCACCAGACTTTTATAAAACTAGCAGGGAGTATTTAGTTAAATTATGCAATACATTTCAAGCGTTTTATGAAAGTAATGACGAAGTTATGATTATTAATATGCCTCCTCGTCACCGGCAAAAGTAGAACAGCATCTTTATTTGTAGAATGGATATTAGGACAAAATAAACAAGAAAAAGTAATGACTGGAAGCTATAACGAGACATTATCAACTACATTTTCTAAAAACGTAAGAAATGATATACAAGAGGCAAAAGCAGATATATATAAGCCTGTATATAGTGATGTTTTCCCGGGCGTAAAAATAAAACGTGGTGATGGGTCCATGAACTTATGGAGCTTAGAAGGTGGATATAATAATTATTTAGCAACTTCACCAACAGGAACTGCAACTGGTTTTGGAGCTTCTATACTTGTTATAGATGATTTAATTAAAAATGCTGAGGAAGCTCATAATGAAAATATAAAAGAAAAGCATTGGGAATGGTTTACTAATACAATGTTATCAAGATTAGAAGAAGGCGGAAAAATAATAATTATTATGACTAGATGGGCAAGTAATGATCTAGCAGGAAAAGCATTAGAATTTTATAAAGAAGAAGGTAAAGAAGTAAATCATATCAATATGAAAGCATTACAAGATGATGGAACTATGTTATGCGATGAAGTCTTATCATTAAGAAGCTATGAATCTAAAATAAAAGCTATGGGTGAAGATATAGCTTCAGCTAACTATCAACAAATACCAATAGATTTAAGAGGAGTTTTATATACTTCATTTAAAACTTATTCTGAATTGCCTCCATACTTCCAACAAATTAAAAACTACACAGATACAGCTGATACAGGAGATGACTATTTATGTAGTATCACTTATGGGATTTATAATGGAGAGGCTTATGTATTAGACGTAATATTTACAAAAGAAGCTATGGAAATTACAGAAGATTTAACAGCCAAAATGTTATTTGATACACAATGTAATAGAGCTGATATAGAAAGCAATAATGGAGGTAGAGCATTTGCAAGAAATATTCAAAGAATATTAAGAGAAAAGTATAATTCAAATAAATGTTATATCAAACCATTTCATCAATCTAAAAATAAGCAAGCTAGAATATACTCAAATTCTACTTGGGTAATGCAACATATATATTTCCCAATAAACTGGAGAGATAGATGGTATGAGTTTTATAAAGATGTAGTGTCATATCAAAGAGAAGGTAAGAATAAGCATGATGATGCTGAAGATGTATTAACAGGAGTCGCAGAAAAATGTAATATAGGAATAGGAATAGGAATATTTAAATAGGAGGTGATAAAAATGTTAGAAGATGGGCTACTTTTACAAAGAATACAAGCTAAAATATTAAACAATCAAAGTAAGGCAGATACGATAAGAACTGCCAAAAACTATTATAATAATAAAAATGATATTTTACTTAAAGGAATAATACCAAAAGGAGAAGGTAAAGATCCATTAAGAAATGCAGATAATCGAATACCACATAATATTCATCAAATACTAGTAGATGAAAAAATATCATACCTATTTACATACCCTCCTATAATTGATATAGAAGACAATGAAGAAATTAATGAAAAAGTTAATCAAAGTTTAGGTGATGGATTTGAAAGAAAATTAAAAAATATCGGAATAGAAGCAAGTAATTGCGGAACTGCATGGATGCATTATTGGATTGAAATAGATGAAGACACAGGAGAAAGTAAATTTAAATATGAAGTAGTAAATACAGAAGAAATTATACCAGTATATGATAATGGATTAGAAAGAAAGCTAAAAAACATAATTAGATATTACAAAGTAAAAGAAGAAGTTTTAAATCAATTAGATGAAATTACATATGCTTATATTGAATATTGGACAGATAATAAAATGATTAGATGGAAAATGAAAGATAGCTTCACTAATACTCCAATAGAAGAAAGTGAAGATATAACACATACCTTAGGAGATGTTCCGTTTATCGAATTTTCCAATAACAAAGAAAAACAAAGTGACTTAGAAAAAATTAAAAGTTTATTGGATTTAAAAGATGTGGTTGTTAGTGGTTTTGCTAATGATATAGAAGATATACAGCAAATAATATATATACTTGAAAATTATGGGGGAACTGATTTAAATGAATTCTTATCAGATTTAAAGAGATATAAAACTGTCAAAACAGAATCTATTGATGGAAACAGTGGAGGATTGTCTACATTAAGTATAGATATACCTGTTGAAGCTAGAAATGTACTTATAGAATATCTTAAAAAGCAAATATATGAATCTGGACAAGGATTACAACAAGATATAGAAGTTACAGGAAGTGTAAGTGGAGTCGCTCTTAAATTTTACTATAGAAAGTTGGAATTAAAATCTGGTTTATTAGAAACTGAATTTAGAACATCTATAAATCATTTAATAAAGGCTATTTTAAAATTTTTAGGAATAACAGAAAATTATAAAATATCTCAGACTTATACTAGAAATATGATATCTAATGATTTAGAAGCAGCACAAATAGCTCAAATGTCTACTGGAATAATATCTAAGAAAACAATACTTGAAAATCATCCTTGGGTAGAAGATACAGTAAAAGAAGAGGAAAGGTTAGATGAAGAAAAACAACAAGAAGAGTCAATATTTGAACAACCTTATGAAATGCAACAAGAACCTACTCTAGGAGGTGAAGAAGGTGAATCATAAATTAAAAAATATAATCTCTTGGATAATTGTTTGGACAGTACTTATATTATTTTTAATAGCCATACTATCATTTATTGCATTTTTATATATATTATCAATAAAAGCAAAAGTAAATATAATAAAGCATTTTCTATAAAAGGTGAAGCTTATGAATAACAAACAGTATTGGATAGATAGAGAAAATCAGAAACTCAATAAAGGCATTAAGGATTGCAATAATTTAGCTAAGGAATTAGAACATCATTATAAACTAGCAAATAAAGAAATAGAAAAAGAAATTAATAATCTATTTGAAAAATATGCAAAAGATAATCAATTAACTTATGCAGAAGCAACTAAATATTTAACAGGTGAAGAGTTTAAGGAATGGAGAACGGACATAAAAGGATATCTTAAAATGATTGAAGATAATCCGGAGTTATTATTAGAGCTTAATACTTTAGCTATGAAAAGTAGGATAACGAGATTAGAGGCTTTACAATATGAAGTTGACAAACAGCTTAATAAATTAGCTATAACAACTGAGAAAGAAACCGAGGAGCTTCTAACGGATACATTGAAAGACAATTATAATAGAAATATATATAATATATCTAAGAAAACTGGATTTTTAGCAAACTTTAGCGGAATAAACAATAAAACTATTGAAAGAATTTTAAGTTATGAGTGGAGTGGCAACAATTATTCGGGCAGAATATGGAATAATAAACAACAGCTAAGTAAAACAATCAAAGAAGAAATAATACAGATGTTAATCAGAGGAGAGAGTAGTAAAAAAGTATCACAAAGAGTTGCTACTAGAATGAATGCAAGCTATAAAAATGCAGTCAGATTAGTTCAAACTGAACATAGTTATGTTATGGAACAAGCTAATAAAATTACTTATGAAGATTTGAAAATTGAAAAGTATCAATTTCTTGCTACTCCAAGTGAAAGAACATGTGATGTTTGTGGTAATTTAGATTTAAAAATATTTAATGTAAAAGATATGATATCTGGTAAAAATTGTAGCCCAATGCATCCTTCGTGTAGATGCACTTCTTTATTGTACTATGAAGATGAAGATGATGAAAATAGCACAAGATTTGCAAGAGATAAGAATGGAAAAAGAATTGAGATACCAAGCAATATGACATTTAATGAATGGAAGAAAAAATATATTGATTAGGAGGAAATATGAAATTACAAGATACAATAGAATTAATGAATAGTGGTGACTTTAAAGAAAGATTTAAAGCAGAATATTATCAGTTACAAATAAGACATGAAGGCTTAGCAAGGATGTTAAAAGGATATAAAGAGGGGACTTTAAATTTTACCCCAACTTGTAGCTATGAATTGCTTCATACTCAATTGGTATATATGGAATGCTATATGAATGTATTAGAAGAAAGAGCTAAAATAGAAAATATAGAATTATAGGAGATTATTATATGGCAAGATATAAAACAAGACCTTGTGAAATAGAGGCATTTCAATTTACAAGAGATAATTTTAAAGAAATAGAAAAGTTTACAAATGGAAATGCTTTTGATTTCTATTTTAATGAACAATTACCAAATAATACTTCATGTAAAATACATACATTAGAAGGAGTAATGGTGGCGAGTGAATACGATTATATAATAAAAGGCTTAAGAGGAGAATATTATCCTTGTAAACCAGATGTTTTTGAGAAGAAATATGAGGAGGTTAAATAATATGAATGAACAACAATTTTTAGACTGGTGTAAATATGAAGTAGTAAAATATACAAATAGTCATCTAGATAAATCAGATAAAAAGGAAATAACAAAAGAAATATATTGACTAGGAGAAAATAATGCGTTTTATAAACTTTATTAAAAAATTATTTTGTCAACATGAATATGAAATAGAATGTTACTTTCACGGTGATATGAAAAACTATGGTGCAGGAATTGAGAGATGCAAAAAATGTGGGAAAGGTAAAGTGATTAAATAATGAATTTATATTTTGATACTGAATTTACGGGACTACACAAGGAAACAACATTAATTAGTATAGGAATTATAAGTGAAAAAGGCGATAAATTTTATGCCGAATTAACTGATTATAATGATGAACAAGTAGATAATTGGTTACAAAAAAACGTAATAGACAATTTAATTCTAACTAAACTGATAAATAAAAATTCACGCGAATTATATAAAAATAAAGAAAATTCAAACAAATATTCAATTAGTTGTAGAGGTGACATTCATTATGTTTCAGATGAACTTAATAAATGGGTAGAACAATTTGATAAAGTAGAAATATGGTCAGATTGTCTAGCTTATGATTGGGTATTATTTAACCATTTATTCGGTCATGCTTTTAATTTACCTAATAATATTTATTATATACCTTTTGATATTTGTACATTATTTAAAATTAAAGGAATTGATCCAGATATATCAAGAGAAGAATTTATCAATAATTCAGTAAAAGGTAAAAGACATAATAGCTTATATGATGCCAAGGTTATAAAAGCTTGTCATGAAAAATTAATAAAAATATAAGTAAGACGGAAGTCATAGTAAAGGACAAATTACTGTCCTTTTTCATTGTCTTTTTTTAGTATTTACTAGACGTAAAAGAAGTAAATGCTGCTAAAATAATTCGACAAGTAAAAGTCGTATAAAAACGTAAATTATGGAGGTATTAAAATGAAAAGAATTTTTTTAAAAGAGCTAGGAATAGATAGTGAAGTTATAGATAAAATCATGAGCGAACATGGCAAGGATATCGAAAGATATAAATCTGAAATAGAAGATTACGCTTCTGAGATAAAAGAACTTAAAGCTAAAACTGTTGATTCAGAAAAAGCGATACAAGATGCTATATCTAAAAAAGAAGAAGAATTGAAACAAAAATATGCTGATAAAGAAAAAGAATTCAAAGAAATGCAAAAGAAAGCTGAAAAGGCAGAGGAGTATTCAAAAGAACTAGAGAGCTTAAAACAAGCTCAAAGTGATAGAGAATACACAGAAGCTATAAATAATTATTTCAATGATAACAAGATTGATTTTACAAGTAACTTTGCTAAAGAAGCTATACTTAGCAAATTTAAAGAAAAGAAATTTGAATTAAAAGATGGTAAATTTAGTGAAGATGCTTCTAAATTCATAGAAGAACTTAAAAAGAGTGATGAAGGAGCGTTCAAAATGACTGAACCGCCTAAAAATAATTCAAATACACAAACGTATCAATATACACCTAAGGGAACTAATACAGAAGATACAGATTCAATGTTGTCCCAAGTCAATTCTATTTTGGGATTATAATTAAATTTAAAAGGAGAGGATAAACATGACAGCTATAAATACATTAGCTTATGCACAAATATTACAACAAGCTTTAGATCAAAAAGCAATACACACTTTATTAACAGGATGGATGGACTCAAATGCAGGACAAGTAAAATATACAGGTGGAAATGAAATAAAAGTACCTAAAATGTCAGTAGATGGATTAGGAGATTACAACAGAAGTGAAGCAGGAGCAGGATACACTTTAGGGGCTGTAAATTTAACATACCAAACATTAGAAATGACTCAAGATAGAGGCCGTAAATTCCAATTAGATGCTATGGATGTAGATGAAACTAACTTTGTTGCTACTGCTACAAGTGTTATGAATGTCTTCCAAGAAGAGAAAGTCGTGCCAGAAATCGATAAATTAAGTGTCGCTTAATATAGTAATATATTAATGAAAAGTTGGTGAACCTGTAAATGCAGGGTGTGTATACTACGTTTAGTAATTGCAGGATAATGGCAATTAAAGTATATGCTAACTGGGAAAACCTAAGTTATATATTTAAAATTATGTGTTATCATATATATGAGGGATAATTAAGGAAGTAGCTAGCCTTAATGATAAGAAAGTTATCCGAGCTTTCTTCCCTTTTACTTAATCGGATTAATGCTATCGGAGGTGTTATTATTATGGCAGAAAAACTTTCTATTCAACAAGTTAGAAAATTTTGAAATTGTTAAAATGCATGATGAAATTAAAAATAAATTTTGTGAAGAACATAATATAACACTAATTAGAATCCCTTACTGGGAACGTAAAAATTTAAACATAATACTAAAAAGTATTTTTTAAATATATAATATGGCAATCCAGTGCTAAGTCTACTATGTATAGTAGGAAAGTCAAACGACTAAATTGAGTTGAGATACTCTAAGAGGTTCAAGGCGAAATTCCTTGTCCCGTAGTGCCAACCACCCTTTATAGGGTGATGATATAGTCTACTCCCTTATTTAAATATCGGGAAACCGAGGGTATAAAGAGCTTATAGACTTTCTAAATTAGCAACTATAGCTATGGCAGTTACAGGAGATGCAAATGTTGAATATGGATATACTCCAGCAGCAGCAACTGTATTAGCTAAAATAAAAGCTGGTATAAAAGTAATAAGAGAAAAAGGATATCAAGGACAATTAGTAATACATGCTAACTATGATGTAGTTAATGAACTAGAATTAGCTTTATCAGGTAAAATAGCAACTACTACTTTCTCTGTAAATGGAATAGATACACAAGTTCCATCTATAGATCAATGTCCAATAATACCAACTCCTGCAAATAGAATGTACTCAGCTATAACTTTATATGATGGAGCAACAAGTGGACAAACAGCAGGAGGATATGTGAAAGGAACTGGAGCAAAAGATGTAAACTTCTTAATAGTTGCTTCAAATGTACCTATAGCAGTAACTAAACAAGATAAAATGAGAGTATTTTCACCTAATGTAAACCAAGAAGCGAATGCATGGGCTATGGACTACAGAAGATACCATGATTTATTTGTATTAGATAATAAAAAAGAATTAGTATTTGCTAATATAAAAGATACTAAAACTGCATAAGGTTTAAACCATGATAGAACTAAAAAAAGATAATATTCATAGAGTAGTTGAAACAGATGAAGAAGCTAAAATGCTTATGAATAAAGGCTTTATATTAGTTGATATATCTAATATATCTAATGAAGATAAAAAATCTAATACAGATATAGATTATTTAAAATTAAGTATTAAAGAATTGAAAAAGATAGCTAAAGAAAAAGGATTAGCTTATTCAAAATTAAGTAAAGAAGAATTAATAAAATTATTAAAAAAATAAGAGGGCTTTATGCCCTCTTTTAAAAAAGAGGGTGATAAAGTTTGATTGAAAATATTAAATTAATTATAGGACTAGAAAAAAATACTTATGATGATTTAATTAGCTTCTATATTGATAAGGTAACCAAAAGAGTAAAAGGTTATTGTAATATAGAAGATTTTTTAGTTCTTCCACAGATAGATCAAGATGCTATAAATGAATTTATAGAAGATAAAGTAGCTAATATAATGGCGTATAAATTAAGTTCTCTAGGGGAAGACATAGACGGCTCAGGAACTTCTACTCCAGCTAATCAAGGAGCTATAAAATCTATTACAAGAGGTAGTGTAAGAATAGAATACAACTATGATAGTGTATCATCAGAAAGCATAAGCAATTCCAGTACAAAAACATCCCCAGAATTAACAGACGAAGAAATGAAGATACTTAATAAGTACAGAAAATTAAGATTTTAGGAGGTGTTATTATGGCAAGCGAAGCGGATATAATAGCAACTCTGTATTTTGATAGCATGGATATATACAGAAAAGAAAAAGTAAAAGATCCTAATACTGGAGTTACAACTATGAAAGAAGTGTTAAAATATTCTGATCTCAAATGTTCATTAGACAAAGGGAGCGAAACAACAGTAGCAGGCGAAACAGGAACAGCCTATATTTCAGCAGCTTATAAATTATTTTGCAGACCAACAGTAGATATACAAGTTGGAGATAAGTTAGTTATAACTTACAATGGAAGAACAGAAGAATTTGAGGCCGGCGAACCTTATCCATATAAATCTCATATAGAAACTCCAGTCACTAAGAAGGTGAGAGTATAATGGCTAATGATTATTTTTATTTCAAGAATTTAGATATTATAGGAATGCTTGATGATATGGAGAGCAATTTTGCAAAAGAATTACAGAAATCACTTGAAAAGCATGGAGGTATTTTATGGAAAAATGCTAAAATGAAATCCCCAGTTGATACAGGACAATTAAAAACAAACTGGCAATTAGAAAAAGGTGATTTATATGTAAAGGTATTTAATAATACTGAATATGGGTTGCATGTTGAATATGGACATAGAATTGTAGGAAGAGATGGAAAAGTTAAAGGAGTAGCTGAAGGAGTTTATATGTTAAAAACATCTTTTGAAAAAACTAAAAAAGATTTTGAAAATGACTTAGAAAAGCTATTAAAAAAATACGGCTTCAAATAGGAGGTGATTAAATGATACCTCTAAAAAGTATATTATTCGCTACTACGAAAGCAGTAGCAGAAAATTTTCCGCAAGATGTATATATAGAAGATGACAATACGCAAGGCTTTGATAAGTCTTGTTTTTTTGTGCAAATATTGCCTATTTCAAGTTCAGCTATAACTAGAATATCTAACCTAAGAACTATATCAGTATCAATAAAGTATCTACAACAAGCAGGAGAAAGTATAACAAATATATATGATGCCAGTGATAGACTTGAAAGAATATTTGGAAGGACTTTATTTGTAGATGATACTTATCTGACAGTAGATGATATAGAAAGCAATATATATTCAGATGAAGTAGGTAGAATACTTGATTTTATGATACATCTTGATTTTGATGATATTAAATATTCACAATATACTGGTCCGTTGGATAATCCGGATAGCGAACCAACAGAATATGAATTAATGAAAGAATTACATTTACAACTTAATGAATTAAGAAGTATAACAATAGAAGCTGATGATCCTACTTTGCCAATAGTGGACAAAGCTATTGTAGATATTTCAAAATTATTAGAGAATTAAAAGGAGAGTGAAATAAATGGCTTTAGGATTACCAAGTATAAGCATTAAATTTATACAAGAAGGTATTACTGCTATAAGCAGAGGATCCAGAGGTATAGTTGCGATGATAATAAAGGAAGAAAAAGCTATATCTCCTGCAACTATAGTTGATGTAACTGATATACCTAGCGATGTGACAGATAATAATAAGCA
>OGOD01000285.1_pt1 | contig 50366 bp, 35 predicted proteins | sample 1573631 | NCBI WGS metagenome assembly OGOD01 (sample SAMEA2581895, study PRJEB24529) | metagenome | biome: Human gut stool | place: China | collected 2011
AGCGACTGCGTTCATGAGCAAGTAGCGAAGCGGATTGCGAATGTCCGCTTTACAATCGACTTAAATAGAGAACAAGTTCAACAATCCAGTGGACATCAAAAATAACACCAGCATAATGATTGGAACTACATACCGGATCATGAAGGAATACAGGCGGGCGCGAGAGAAGTGCTCGCCGTTTTTCGTTACCTCGTCGGTGATCCATTTCGGTCCGATGATCCAACCGATCAGGATGCTGGTCAGCAGGGAAATGAACGGCATCAGGAAGCTGTTGCTGATATAATCCATCAGATCCAGAAGCTGGGCAGTGGTGCCACCAGGCAGCGGCAGTTCAAAATAGAGAACGTTATAGCCCAGACAGATCAGCACTGCGGTGACGAGAGAGTAGACGCCGATGACCGCGCACATGCTTTTGCGGGACTTGTGGAATAGCTCCATGCAGTTGGCAACCAGGGTCTCCATAACAGATACGCAGGAAGTCAATGCAGCAAATGCCAGCATAAAAAAGAACGCCAGACCAACGAACCGGCCAATTCCACCCATGGCGAAAAATACTTTCGGAAGGGAGAGAAAGGTTAGACTTGGACCGGAAGCCATGCCGTCAGTGCCTAAAAATACGAATACTGCTGGAATGATCATCAGACCAGATAAGAACGCAACGCCTGTGTCGAATAATTCAATCTGGTTCATGGAACTGCTTAAGTTCACATCATCTTTCACATAGGAACCGTAAGTGATCATGATTCCCATGGACACGCTTAAGGAGAAGAATAACTGGCTCATGGCGTCAAGTAACACTTCCAGGAACCGCTTTGCAGTCAGTCCATGAAAATCCGGCTTTATGTAAATTAACAATCCCTGGAGGCCGGTTCTGGTGGTACCGTCTGCGTCTGTGTGAGACAGGGTCAGCGAAAAGACAGCAATGGCGATGATCAAAAGGAGAAGTCCAGGCATAATGATCCGGGAAAATTTCTCAATGCCTTTCTCCACACCCTGATATACCACCCATGCGGTAAATGCCAGAAAGACCAGCATAAACACGATCGGTGACACACTGGAGGTAATAAAGGAGGTAAAATATCCGTCCTGCGCTGCCGCAGTGCCGTCAGAAACCAGGTAAGCGGCGATGTATTTTAAGATCCAGCCGCCGATGACGGAATAGTAAGTCATAATTAAGGTAGGAACCAGGAAAGTCAGATAGCCTAAAAATTTCCACTGGGGATGAAGAGCTGCGTAGGCGTTGAGGGCATTTTTCTTGGTTTTTCGTCCGATGGCAACGTCCGTGGTCAGCAGGACAAAGCCGAAGGTCAGAACCAGGATCAGGTAGATAAGAAGGAACAGACCGCCTCCGTCCTTGGCGCACAGATAAGGAAAGCGCCAGATGTTTCCCACGCCCACAGCGCTTCCCGCCGCGGCCAGGACAAAACCGATGGAACCACTAAAGCCTTTTTCTTTTTTGTTCATGATAGATCAATTCTCCTGTATGATAATGATATGGGGCAGATGTGCCTCTGTTTTGTTGGTCAGTCCAATGTCATCTATTGTACCAGATATTTTTAGAGACAAAATTTTTGATGTTTCGTTTCATGAAACTTCTGCAATCAAAAATTTCTTTTTGTATTACATTTTTAATGAAAATCCAGTATAATGAAACAGGGGTATTTTTTAAATTAAGAAAAATGGATATTTGGGGGAAACAAGCAGAATGAGTGAGATCAGTTCTTATGTGGGAGCGCAGGTGCGGCGGTATCGAAAAGCCTGCGGCATGACCATTCAGCAGCTGGCGGACCAGATCCACAAAAGCCGGGCTACGGTGTGCAAATATGAAAATGGGGAGATTGTTCTGGACGTGGAGACATTATACGAGATCAGCCAGGTACTGCAGATTTCATTTTCCCAGCTGACGGCTTTTCACGGAAAGACACAGAAGCCGGAGATGGAAAGCTGGTCTGGGAAAAGCCCATTTTTTGAAGCGAAACGGCTGTATTTTTATTTTTATGATGGGCGTTATCAGCGGATGAAGGACGGAGTCATCGACATTTATGAGAAAGAGGAGGCACTGGGAACCTATAAAGCCAGCCTTTCCATCTGTTCCGTGTCGGGAAATGGACGCAGCAGTGAGATCTACTATACGGGAACGGTGCTTTACAGCGATATGCTGATTCGTTTTTCCTTCGTAAATCAGTATAATCCGCTGGAAGAGGATCTTCTGTATATTTTCAATCCGTTGGAAATGCGGGACTTTACGGATGGGCTTCTGTGCGGGATCTCCAGCGCTGATCTGATGCCCTGCGCGTTTAAATGTCTGGTGACATTAAAGCCTCAGGAGTTTACGGAAGAATTGCGGCAGCGGTTATTATTTTCCAAAGAAGAACTGCGGCGGTGGGGACGGTTAAATATGCTCTTGATTGATAATCGCAGCGAATATTAGGAGGAAATCTTGACTCTACAACGATTGTAAAGTATAAGATGATCAAAAGGCTTTGAGAGGGCCGTCTGAAAATGCAGGGGCAAAGGGAGATCATCATGGAGAAAAATCTTACGTCCGGCAGTGTATTTAAAAATATGATGTTGTTTTCACTGCCATACCTACTGTCGTATTTTCTACAGACGCTTTATGGAATGGCAGATCTGTTTATCATTGGCCAGTTTGAAGGAGTTGCCAGTACCACTGCAGTCTCAGTGGGAAGTCAGGTGATGCACATGCTGACGGTAATCCTGGTGGGACTGGCCATGGGAACAACGGTAGCTGTGGGACAGGCTGTAGGAGCGGGCGATCGAAAGAAAGCGTCGTTATCCATCGGCAATACAGTGACATTGTTTTTAGGGGTATCGGTGGCGTTGACGGCGGTTCTGCTACTGTGTGTCCGCCCAATCGTGGAAATCATTTCTACACCGGAAGAGGCGGTGGAAGGGACGGTTCGTTATCTGACCATCTGCTTTATCGGTATCCCGTTTATCACGGCGTATAACATCATCAGTTCTATTTTTCGGGGACTGGGGGATTCCAGGAGCCCTATGTATTTTATCGCCATTGCCTGTGTGGCGAATATCGTTCTGGACTATGTGTTTATGGGCGTGTTCCATATCGGTCCGGCAGGCGCAGCGCTGGGAACCATCATTTCCCAGACCATCAGTGTGATCACGGCACTTGTGGCCATGGGAAAGAAGAAAATCGGTATCCGGGTGGCGGGAGGTGATTTAAAACCACAAGGAAAAGTCATGGGACAGCTGCTGCGTGTAGGCGTTCCGGTGGCCTGTCAGGACGGGCTGATCCAGGTGGCATTTATCATCATTACTATTATCGCTAACCGGAGAGGCTTGAGTGATGCAGCAGCGGTGGGAATCGTGGAGAAGATCATCAGTTTCGTATTTCTGGTGCCGTCTTCCATGCTTTCTACGGTTTCCGCCCTCTGTGCCCAGAATATTGGTGCAGGCAAGCACGACCGGGCGGCGAAGACTCTGCAGTATGCCATCATGATCACTGTGGGCTTCGGAATCGCCGTGTCGGTGCTGGTTCAGTTCTTTGCGGAGCCGGTGGTTGGCCTGTTTACGACGGATCAGCTGGTGCGGATCATGGGCGGACAGTATTTCCGGGGGTATATCTGGGACTGTGTGTTCGCTGGGATCCATTTCAGCTTCAGTGGTTATTTCTGCGCTTATGGACGGTCGGAATTTTCCTTCCTGCACAATATCACCGCCATTGTCCTGGTGCGGATTCCGGGCGTGTACCTGATGTCGAAGTTATTTGCAAATACCCTGTATCCTATGGGACTTGCCACGGCCTGCGGATCTCTGCTGTCGGTGGTGATCTGCGTGGCCGTGTATCATTATCTGAAATCCAGATTCCGGTGGTAAAAGTTGGAAATCTAATGTAAAATACAGTGATGATTGTTCTGATATAAAAAGTCAGAAAAGAAAGGATATCAATATGATGCAGTTGATTTTTGCAGTGTTTTTTCTGGTGCTGGCGTTGAAAATCGTCGGTCTGTTGTTAAAAATATGTGGTAAAGCCGTGGGGATCATTTTGAGCCTGATCGGATTTGTCCTGTCACTGGCCTTTGGAATGGCCATGTTTGGATTGTCCATGGCCTTTGGCGCAGTGTTGTTTGTGTTGGCGTTAGTGGTGCTGGCGGTGAAGATTATTTTATAAAAAATCCCTTATAAAATGCTGTCCTGCTGAAAATAGTTCCATTCTCCTGGCGTCAGAAAATATTTCTTATGCATCAGGGCGGACAGGATCAGAGTCAGGAACTCAGCCACCGGAACGGCGATCCATGCACCGGTAATGCCTAAGAAATGCGGCAGAATTACTAAGGAAATGGCGATGAATACCAGTGTCCGGCAGAAGGAAATGATCGCAGAGACTTTTCCATTAGAAAGTGCTGTGAAAAAGCCGGAGGAGGCGATATTGATCCCGCTGAACAGGAAATTGACCGCAAACAGTGGAAAGCCTGCGTCTGCCAGAGCAAAGGTTTCCGGGTCGTGAGTGAAGATCTGTACTAACGGCCCTGCGGATACTACGGCAGCGATGGTCAGGATCACAGAAGAGATTGCGGTGAACACAAAGGCGATCTGATAGATATTTTTTAATTCTCTGTGATTTTTCGCACCGTACTGGAAGCCGATCAGCGGGCTGATGCCGATGGTAAAGCCCAGATAAAAGGCGTTAAATAAAAACTGACCGTACAGCAGGATGGTGATGGCAGCGACGCCTGGCCCGCCCGCCAGCTTCATCATGACAATATTGAATAAAAATGTGATAATGGCGTTGGCCAGCTGGGTCACCATCTCGGAAGAACCGTTATAACAGGCCATAAGAAGCTCCTTTGGGTGGAAATGAAACCGCACCAGACGGAGCCCTTTTTTATTGGACAAAAAGAAAAGAAGTCCCGCCAGGGCAGGTACTGTCTGCCCGATTCCTGTTGCCAGCGCGGCTCCGGTCATGCCAAGTCTGCATACTGCGATCAGAAAATAGTCCAGAAAGGCATTTAATATTCCGGCGCCAATGGTCAGGAAAAGACCAAGATGTGGTTTTTCTGCAGTAACCAGATAGGACTGGAACAGGCTTTGCAGCATGCAGGCGGGGGCGAAAGAGATGGCAGTGGCCAGGTATTTTTCGCAGTCTGCGAGCAGAACCTCGTTGGAGCCTAAAAAGTAACAGACAGGGGTGAGAAACAGGTGCGTAAAGACCAGAACCACGATGCTGACAGCGACACCTATTACAACGAACATGGTCAGGCATTCCTTGGCTTCCCGGTGTTTCCCTTCGCCTAAATATTTGCTGATAATGGCATTGCCGCCGGTGGCTAACATGGTGCCGATGGCAGTGACGATGCAGATTACCGGAAATACAATATTTAATGAAGAAAGGGCATTGCTGCCGATAAAACGGGAGATGAAAATGCCGTCCACAATGGTATAAAGGGACATGAACATCATCATAATAATGGATGGCAGGGCAAACTGCAGGAGTCTGCAGGGGGAAAAATGTTGATTAATAGAGATACTCATAATCATAACCTCGTAAACACAGAATCGTGATTTTGTTAGTAGCTTTCATGATGGATATGGGTCTGTACGTGCGGTGCAGACTGTAAGACCCGAAACCACACCTAGCATAAAGGATAAAAAGTATATCGTCAAGAACGTCTTTGCAAAGATTTTTACAAGGATGTCTTTGCAAAGATTTTTCTTGACTTTTAAAAAGTGTGTGTATTAGAATGTTCGTATAGTATGGACACAGGAGGTGAATTTATGGACGGTTGCGATAGTACGGGACGAAGTATGATCTGCGGTGGCAGAATGAAGGACAGACTGGCGCAGCTTGCCATGAATTTCACGTAAATTGTGTTTTTCAAAAGCTGCGTTTTTTTCATGAGCCTTTTCCACCGCAATCGGACCTTTACTGAACAATTTATTCCGAGAAACGGTGGTATTTTTATGCCCGAAGAAAGCCCTAGCCAGCAGCCGTGTGCGAGTCATGCCTGCATGAACGAGTATACGGATATTGGCTGAGTTAGACGGTTTTTGTAATGGGCGGAAGGAGGCAGACATGGAGACAATGAAAAGACCAAACTATGTAGAAGAATTACTGGAGATTTTCCGCGGTCCTTTAAGCAAAGAAGAGCTGCTGGATCAGATTTCTGATTACCATGAGAACGATATTGCAGAAGCCTTTGAACATCTGACAGAGGAAGAGCGAAAGAAATTGTACCCGCTTCTGGGCGCAGAGCGGATGGCTGAGATCTTTACTTATATTGAAGAGCCGGATGAGTATCTGAAGGAACTGAATTTAAACCAGGTGGCGCAGGTCATTTCCCACATGGATTCCGATGACGCGGTTGATGTGCTGGATGAATTGGATGATCTGATCCAGGAAAAACTGGTGGGCTTGATGGATGAAGAATCCAGTCACGATATCAAAATGATCCAGTCTTATGAAGATGATGAAATCGGTAGTCAGATGACTACCAATTTCATCATGATCCATAAGAATCTGAGCATTCGCCAAGCCATGCGTGAGCTGGTCCGCCAGGCGGGAGAGAATGACAATATCGGAACTGTGTACGTGGAAGACGGACAGAATCATTTTTATGGAGCTATCGATCTGAAAGACCTGATCGTTGCGCGGGAAAATGACTCCCTGGAAGATATCATCAGTACTTCTTATCCTTACGTGACGGATCATGAGAAGATCAGCGATTGTATTGAGCGGATCAAGGACTACGCCGAGGATTCCATCCCGGTCCTGGACAGCGAAGGCCAGATCCTGGGTGTCATCACTTCCCAGGATATCGTAGAGGTTGTGGATGATGAGATGGGCGAAGACTACGCAAAGTTAGCTGGTCTGACCGCGGAGGAGGATCTAAATGAAACCACCAAGGAAAGCATCAAAAAGAGACTTCCCTGGCTGCTGATTCTGCTGTTTTTAGGCATGGGCGTCTCTTCGGTGGTTGGAATTTTTGAGACGGTGGTGGCAGTGCTGCCCATCGTGATGTGTTTCCAGTCTTTGATCCTGGACATGGCTGGAAATGTAGGAACCCAGTCCCTGGCTGTTACCATCCGTGTGCTGATGGATGAGAACCTGACCGGCAAAGAAAAGCTGCATCTGGTGTTTAAGGAGATGAAGGTCGGTTTCTTAAATGGCATGATCCTCGGTGTGATGGCATTTGTGTTTATCGGAATTTACGCATGTACCTTAAAAGGCAATCCAACTGCCCATGCGTTCCTGATCTCCGGCTGTGTTGGCTTTGCCCTGATGCTGTCCATGGTGATCTCCAGTATGGTAGGAACCCTGGTACCGATGTTTTTCCATAAGATCAAAGTAGACCCGGCCGTTGCATCCGGCCCATTGATTACAACGGTAAATGACCTGGTGGCAGTGGTGACCTATTATGGTCTGGTATGGCTGCTGCTGATCGAGATGCTGCATCTGGCGTAGGAAAATAGAATTATTTCTATTAAATAAATGAAAAAATGAAAACAAAGGAGAAGAGTATGAATGAGTCAAGTGGAGTGATTACGGACGCAAGGGAGCTAGGAACGGTCAAGATGCTGATCCTGGGCCTGCAGCACATGTTTGCCATGTTCGGAGCGACCATCCTGGTGCCGATCCTGGTAAACAGCTATTTTGTAGATGCCTGTGGAGAGGGACCAACAAGAGGCCTTACCGTGGCAGTTACGTTGTTTTGTGCCGGTTTTGGCACCCTGTTATTTCATGTCTGTGCAAAATTTAAAGTTCCGGCATTTTTAGGTTCTTCCTTCGCATTTTTAAGTGGTTTTGCAACCGTGGCACATCTGGATACCGGAATGTATGCGGGGATGGGAGCCAATGAAAAAGCTGCATATGCCTGTGGCGGAATCGTGATCGCCGGACTGTTGTATCTGGTGCTGGCGTTGATCATCCGTCTGGTTGGTGTAAAGAAGGTCATGAGATACCTGCCTCCGGTTGTGACCGGTCCGGTGATCATCTGTATCGGTCTGAGTCTGGCTTCTTCCGCCATTGGCAATGCTTCTACGAACTGGTTTCTGGCATTTATTGCCCTGGCGGTGATCATCGTATTTAACATCTGGGGAAAAGGAATGTTTAAGATCATTCCAATTCTGATGGGTGTCGTAATTTCTTATGCGGCAGCTGTATTTATGAATGTATTAGGGATCAAAAACCCGGATGGTTCCGCGATTTTAAATTTTGCGCCGGTTGCTGAGGCTGGTCTGGTGGGACTTCCGCCACTGCAGTTATGCAAGTTTGATGTGACGGCGATTCTGGTTATGGCGCCGATCGCTATTGCTACCATGATGGAGCATGTGGGTGATATGTCCGCCATTTCCGCGACCGTAGGTAAGAATTTCTTGGCTGATCCAGGACTTCACAGAACTCTGTTAGGTGATGGCCTGGCAACTGCCATGGCAGGTATTCTTGGTGGTCCGGCCAATACCACTTACGGCGAGAACACCGGCGTTCTGGAGCTGAGCCGTGTGCATGATCCAAGAGTTATCCGGATTGCCGCTGTATTTGCGATCGTTGTCAGCTTTATCCCGAAGGTATCTGCGATCATCAGCACCATGCCTTCCTCCATTATCGGTGGTGTCAGCTTCATGCTGTATGGTATGATTTCTGCCATTGGTGTCCGCAACGTGGTAGAGAATAAGGTAGATCTGACCAAATCCAGAAACCTGATCATTGCAGGCGTGATCTTCGTGTGCGGTCTTGGTTTCAATGGTGGTCTGACCTTTACCGTAGCAGGAACACCGATCACGTTAACAGCCCTGGCGATTGCAGCTATCGCTGGAATTCTGTTAAATATCATTCTTCCGGGAAATGATTATGAATTTGGCGCGAATGTGTCCGGAGATGAGAACCGGGGAATTCATGCGTAAGGGAAAATTGAATACATAATAAAAACAATCAAAAAAGCAATCGTAAAAAAATACGATTGCTTTTTTGCGCATTTCTGCATATAATATCTTTAATAAGAGCGAAATGGAGGCGATTGATATACGTGAAACGAGAACATTAGAGTTCAAGGAAACGATTACGAACACATTTTTAAAAACAGTCAGTGCCTTTTCAAATTATGACGGAGGAACCGTCCTTTTTGGTGTAGATGATGATGGAAATATAAAAGGTTTGCAGGACGTAAAGCAAGCATGTTTGGATATTGAAAACAAAATCAATGATAGCATTACACCGCAGCCAGACTATACGCTTGAGATACAGAATAATGACCAGATAATAAAACTTACTGTAAAAAGCGGACTTCAGAAGCCATATCTATATAAATCAAAAGCATATAAACGGAATGATACAGCAACGATAGAGGTAGACACGCTGGAGTTTTCGAGGCTTGTACTGGATGGGAAAAATATTCGATTTGAAGAATTGCCTTGCAAAGATCAGGAACTGTCCTTTGAAATTTTACATTGTAAGCTGAAAGAAACTGTCCGGATTGAAAATTTTAATAAGGATACGCTGAAAACATTAAACTTATATGACGATGTAAATGGATTCAATAATGCGGCGGGGCTTTTGGCAGATAAAAATCATTTTCCCGGAATTGATATTGTCAAATTCGGAGAAAACATCAGTATCATTCAAAAGAGATCAACCGTTGAAAATGTATCGGTTTTAGAGGTATATGAAAAGGCAATCGAGGTATTCAGAGACTATTATCAATACGAAGTAATACAAGGTGCTGATCGAAAAAAGATGGAAAAAATACCGGAAGCAGCTTTCCGAGAAGCAATCGCCAATGCTCTGATTCACAGGGTATGGGATGTGGATTCACAAATTAGGGTTTCGATGTTTGATGACCGGATCGAAATTGTTTCTCCAGGCGGATTACCGTCCGGAATCACAGAGGAAGAATATCTGTCTGGTAAACTTTCCGTTTTAAGAAATAGAAATCTTGCCAATGTATTTTACAGATTGGGATTTGTAGAGATATTCGGAACGGGAATCACAAGAATAAAACAGCTGTATGTGGAAGCTTTGATAAAACCGGATTTCGAAGTTTCAGAAAATGCTATAAAAATTATGCTTCCGGTATTTGAAAAAAATGCTGATCTGACAGAAGATGAAATCATAATCTATAAACTTTTAAGTAAGACGATGCTGAAGCCGATCAGTGAAGTTGCGCCATATGTACCTTTCGGTAAATCAAAGACAACAAAGCTACTGAAAGAAATGTGTCAAAAAGGCGTGATTACAGTGGAAGGAAAAGGCAAAAGTACAAAATATATCATTAGCTAAGATTTATCAAGACGGAACATGGTGGAACTGACCAGGTTTGGTTTTATGATATGGAGGTAGATGGATATAGCCTGGATGACAAACGAACCGAAAAGTCCTTTATGGTATCGAAACAGGAAATCGTGGATAATGGGTATGATCTCAGTATCAATAAATACAAAGAAGTGGAATATGTTCCGGTGGAATACCCGTCAACTCTGGAGATCATGACCAATCTTCGTGAACTGGAAATGCAGATTGGGGAAGAGAAGGAAGAATTGGAGCGGTTGTTAAATTTGTAGAAAGCCCAATTACTATTCGATTCTCTTATGCAGGAATATTTTGGGTAAGAAAACCATAGAAAAATCTAACTGGAGGTTGATTTATGGAAGAAAAATTATATAAACAGACCGGAATACAGCAAAAAGTAATAAATGAAATCATAGAATTGGCAAAGAAAAATCAAGTGGAGAAGGTAATTCTCTTTGGTTCAAGGGCAAGGGGAGATTATAAAACGCGCAGCGATATTGATCTGGCATTTCAGGGGGGAAATAGCAGTTGCTTTATTCTGGATGTCGATGAGGAAACATCTACTTTACTGGAATTTGACGTGATTGATTTAGAAAAGCCGATTCAGAAGGAATTATTAGAGTCGATTAATCGGGAGGGGGTTCTTTTGTATGAAAAAGTATGATAATTTCAAAGCTGCGTTAAAGAATCTGAAAGCGATTTATTCATACCATGAGCCATATGGAACAGTAGAGATTACTGGAATGGTTGGTTTGTATGAGATGTGTTTTGAACAGGCGTGGAAAGCAATGAAAGAAATTCTGGAGATCAACGGATATGCAGAGGGCGCCACTGGTTCACCAAAAACCATATTAAAAACTGCATTTAAAGCAGGAATGATTAATGATGAGAAAATGTGGTTGGATGCATTGGTTTCGAGAAATAATGTTGCTCATGCGTATAATGAGGCGATTGCATTGGATATTGTCAGTCAAACCAAGGATCAATATTATGATATGTTTGTTCGGTTGGAGCAGACAATAGAAAGAGATTGGTTATGATAGCATGAAGAAAATACTATTCATCTGTTTAGGCAACATCTGCCGTTCCCCTATGGCAGAGTTCATCATGAAAGATCTGGTGAAGAAAGCGGGATTGGAACAGGAGTTCGTGATCGACTCCAGGGCGACCAGTACGGAGGAGACGGGGAATCCAATTCATCGTGGGACTATGGGGATTTTTAAGAAATACCAGATTCCGTGTACTGGTCATCGGGCGCAGCAGATGAGCAGACAGGATTATGATACTTATGATTATCTGATTGGAATGGATCAGAGCAATATCCGGAATATGACCCGGATCGCAGGCGGTGATCCGGAGAAGAAGATTTATAAATTGATGGAATTTACCGGCAGTGGACGGGATGTGGCAGATCCGTGGTATACGGGGGATTTTGAGGCAACTTACCGGGATGTGTCGGAGGGATGCCAGGCATTGCTGGAGAAATTGAAAGAGGATTTAGCCAGATAATTACAGAGAAATTAGTCAGTTGCGAGAAAATAAAGGAGGCGGTGATATGGAATTTCCATTATCCTTTGTAGTTGTAGGTTCGGGTTTCCGGTCTTTGTTTTATGCCCGGATCGCGAAACGGTTTCCGCAGTTTTTTACCTTAAAATACTTGCTTTGCAGGACAGAGGAAAAGGCGCAGAAATTGAATGCAGAGTATGGAATCCCGACTACCGCATCGCAGGAACTCTGCATGGAGGCAAAGCCAGATTTTGTGGTGGTGGCAGTGAACCGAAATTCGGTCTGGAGCGTGGCCAGAGAATGGATAAAAGCAGGTTTTCCAGTGCTTCTTGAGACGCCGGTAGGTCACACAGAAGAGGAATTAAAAGAAGCCTGGGAAATGAGCCTTCATGGGGCGAAGATCCAGGTGGCTGAGCAGTATCACCGTTATCCGATTCTGGCGGCTGGAATCAAGGCAGTCAAAGAGGGGCTGATTGGTGATCCTTATGGAGTGACTCTGTCTATGGCGCATGATTATCACGGGGGCAGTCTGATCCGCCAGATGTTAAAGATCGAACCGATGGCAATGACCCTTCGTGGAAATCAGTATCGAAACCCGGTGACTCAGACCGATTCCCGTTACGGCCCGATCACTGATGGAAGTGTGACGGAACAGGAGCGGACGGTGGTCCAGATCGAATTTGCCAATGGAAAGACGGCGCTGTATGATTTTGCAGGAATCCAGTACCGCAGCTTTATCCGGACCCGCCATGTGAATGTGCAGGGACAGAACGGGGAGTGGAATGATTCCCTGATCCGGTATGTGAGAGAGGATCTTTTGCCGGAAATGGAGTATTTAAAACCATATCTGGATCCGAAATATAAGGAATTAGAGACCGGGGCGCTGCGGGAGATCTGCAGGCAGTGGAATCCGGTATTTGCCATGGAGGCAGAGCAGGACGAGTACGCTATTGCCACCATGATGTATGATATGAAGGGATATCTGGAGGAAACCGATCCAGGATACCCGTTACGTGAGGCACTGGAGGACGCATACACCTGGATCTTATTCCGGCGTGCGGTAGAAAAGCCATGGCAGACCATCGAATCAGAGCCGATGCCATGGCATGATCGCTAAGAAACAGCGCTAGATAGATGTGCAATCCAAAAATCCCATCAGCGAAGCTGATCTGGAATGGATTTTTGCTCGTAACTATGAAGGTACTTGAATCGTTACAATATAGGCAGGAAAGCAGGAAGAAAGTGAGTTGACAAGATGGCACCATTAAGAGAAATGGTTTTGTATTATAATCCCGATCAGTCCCCCTACGCGGCGAAGCTGAAAGGGGTTCTGGTGCGGATGGGAATCCGTATTAAGAATATCGCACCAGAGCAGACCGGGGAACTGGTGGGAATACTGGCGGGAATGCCAGGATATGCAGAAGGGGAAGAACAGCGGAAGCAGGAGTCTATTCCCCAGATTCCGGAAGAGATCCTGGTGATGAAGAATTTCACTGGCCGCCGTATCGATGAGTTATTACTGAATCTGCGGAAAGCCGGTGTTCCGAAAATTGCCTTAAAAGCAGTCATCACCGAGCAGAACAGCCGCTGGACCTTCTATCAGTTATATGAGGAGATCAAAAAAGAGCATCTGGCCATGACGGCTGCAGAGACAGAGAAAGAGAAAGGTTAGGACAGGCATGGCAAATCAATTTTTAGAGATCCCGGATTCGTTCTGGGGGCTGTTCCGTTCCAAGAACCGCCAGATCTACATTGACGCCCTGTTAAAGATCAACGAGGAGTACCAGTACAGCAACTACTTTTTAAGCCGGGAGATCTGTATCCAGGCGCTGAGCGATCATTTTGCCAGACAGAAAGTGACCATGGAGCAGGACGAGCTAGAAGATGATTTTGATGTGCTGGAACCGCTGGCGACCCGGGTGTTAAACTGGCTGTTGCGGACAGGGTGGCTCCGGAAGGTGGACGATTATAACACTATGACGGTAAATATCGTGATCCCGGATTACGCAGCGGTCTTTGTGGACGCATTTTCCCATCTGGCAGGCGAGGACGAGGATGATACCCAGGTGTATATCCAGAACATTTATGCCATTTTATTTGCATTCAAAAATGATCCGCGGGCCAATATTTCCCTGTTGAAGACTGCTCTTGTAAATACCAGAAAATTAAATAAAACCCTTCAGGATATGCTTCACAACATGGATAAGTTTTTCGCCAGCCTGTTGGAGCAGAAGCATTATGGGGATCTGTTAAAGGAACATCTGGACGGTTATGTAGAAGAGATCGTGCGGAAAAAATATCATATTTTAAAGACCTCCGATAACTTTTATTTATATAAGACGGATATTAAAAAATGGATCAGCCAGATGCGCCAGGATGTGCCCTGGCTGGAGATGGTCTGTGTGAAAAATAAGCAGCTTCGAGGACTGGATATCCAGGTGGATGACCTGTTAAAGCAGCTTGATGTGATCGATCGGGGCTTTGACGATATTGAACACCGGATCTTCAACATGGATAAGGAACATACCAAGTATATTCGGGCTACCGTTACCAGATTGAATTACCTCTTAAATAAGGAAGATACCATGAAAGGCGTGGTCATCGATCTGTTGAATCATCTGTCCGAGGTGGATGGAGAGACCAGGGACGCAGATCTGGCGAAGATTGGAAGTAAGATGAATTTGTCCCAGTTTACGGTGCTTTCGGAAAAATCCCTCTATAAGCGGAAAAAGCAGAAGGTGGATTTTGCAGAGAGCGTGGAGGACGAGGAGCCAGAGGTGGAGTTGTCCAGAGATGAGATCCTGAGATTAAACAAGATCAAGAACCGATACAGCCGCAAGCAGATCGAGAGCTTTGTGATGGAACATATGACGAACGGAAAATTTGCAGTCAGCAGCGATACAGTAGCCAATGATGAGGAGTTTGAAAAGCTGGTGCTGGCTTATGATTATTCCACCAGAAAGGACAGTCCGTACCGGATCCAGAGTCAGGATGTGGAAGAGATCGACAATGGCATGTACCGTTATCCGGGGCTTGTTTTCGAGAAGAAAGAAAACGGAAAGGGAACGACGCGTAACGATGAAGGTACGGAAGCGTTAACTGGAAAGTAAATCGGTGAATTCCCAGTGGAAACGGTTAGAACGAGAAAAACGAGAGGAAGAAGATAGATGATCAATTATTATGAAGAGCTGTCTGGCGAAGAGCAGCAGAGGGTGAAGGAGTCCATCCAGCTTCTATACCGTCAGACCTTTCTTCTGGAACGGAAATATGACCGGAAGACCAAGCGGTATCAGATCAACCGGGAATATCACCAGTGCAGTAAGCACCTGGAATTTATCCAGGCGTATTTTGCGCTGATGGATATTGAAGTGGTGGAAAGCAGTCAGATGGGTGTGATCTATCTGCGGGGCGAACAGCTGATGGGAGAGAAAATGCCAAAGCTGGTGACTCTTTATCTGCTGGTGCTGAAGCTGATCTATGATGAGCAGATGTCCACGGTATCCACTTCGGTGAATGCCATGACCAATTTAAGTGAGATCCATGAGAAATTAAATACCTACCGGCTTTTGAAGAAGCAGCCCTCCAACACGGAGATCCGCCGCAGCCTGGCGTTGTTAAAACGGTATCAGATCGTGGAACCGCTTGATGTGTTAGACGAGCTGGACGGCTTTTCCCGTCTGGTGATCTACCCGGCCATCCATGTGGTGCTGCTGGGAGACGACGCGAGAGCGCTTCTTAATACCTTTAGTGAAGGAGATACAGAAGATGACGAACCAGAGATTTGAAGCCCTGTCCAGGATGTGCCTGAACAACTGGCATTATATACGCCATAAAGTGCTGTCCTTCAATGATGGGATCAACTTTTTTACGGGTCATTCTGGAAGTGGTAAATCCACGGTCATTGACGCACTGCAGATCGTTCTGTATGCCAATACCGATGGTCGTGGATTCTTTAATAAAGCGGCGGCGGATGATTCTGACCGAAGCCTGATCGAGTACCTGCGTGGTATGATCAACATCGGAGAGGACAACCGGTTTTCTTATCTGAGAAATCAGAATTTTTCCAGTACCATTGCACTGGAATTAAAGCGGACGGACACAGGGGAGTGCCAGTGTGTAGGCGTGGTGTTTGACGTGGAGACGGCAACCAATGAGATCTCTCGTCTGTTTTTCTGGCATAAGGGACCGATCCCGGATCACCATTACTGTGTGGACGGATCTGCAAGAACCATGTCCACCGATGAGATAAAAGCCTGGTTATTGCAGAATTTTGCCAAAGAGGACTATTATTATGGTTCCCACAATGAGCGGTTCCGCAAGCAGCTTTATGATATCTACTTAGGCGGACTGGACGCAGAGAAATTTCCGCTGCTGTTCAAACGGGCGATTCCGTTCCGTATGAACATCAAGCTGGAAGAATTTGTAAAAGAATACATCTGTATGGAGCAGGACATCCATATCGAGGATATGCAGTTAAGCGTCATGGAATATGGCCGCATGCGTAAGAAAATCGAGGATACCTGCAGGGAGATCGCCCGCCTGAAGGAAATCTGCGACCAGCATCGTGTTGTGGAAGGAATCAAGACCCAGATGGGGGATTATGGCTATTATGCGGCGAAGCTGGATATTCTGCAGGACCGCCTTTTGGCCAGTGAGAGCCAGGCCAAATATCAGGCTTACGAGGAAAACCGCAAAAAAGCCCTGGATGACATGGAAATGCGGGAGCAGGAGATCAAGGATCTGACAGACCAGGAGGAAGAACTGCTGCGGCAGATTTCCATGACCGGTTATGAGCAGTTAAAGGGGCAGTTAGCGTCCCTAAATCAATTGATAGAGAGTCTGGCCAGAAGCAAAGCCCGATGGGAGCAGACTGCCGCGGCGTTAAAAGCCTGGGAAGAGGAGGACAGTGTTTCTAACCGGGTGCTGTGGGATATTGACGAGTTCGCCAAGGGAACCATTTCCGGAGAGGTGCTGGATCGGCTGAAGCATGGACTGGAGGAGCAGCGGAAAGATGTAGCCAGACAGCAGCAGGAGGCCCAGAGTGAGATCCGCCAGTTAAAGAAGAGCCGTGCTCAGGCAGTGGAAGAGCTGGAGCAGTTAAAAATCGGTAATAAGGCGTATCCAAGGGAGCTGGACGAGGCGCGGACGATTCTGCAGAACCGTCTGTATCAGGAGACAGGCAAGAGCGTGTCTGTGGAGATCCTGGCGGATCTTTTAGATATCCGGGATGAAAAATGGCGCAATGCGGTAGAGGGCTATATGGCGAATAACAAGCTTTCCCTGATCGTAGAGCCGAAATATGCCCGCACAGCCATGAAGATCTATCAGGAACTGGATAAGGAGAAATATTATCAGGTGGCGGTTCTGGATACGGAGCGTGTTCTGGCAGACCACCATCAGGTGCTTGACAATGCCCTGGCAGAAGAGGTGGAAACCAGCCGGGATTACGTCCGGGCCTATGTGGATTTCCTCCTTGGAAAAGTGGTGAAATGTTCCGATATCGATGAACTGCGGAAATGCCGGATCGGTATCACCAAGGACTGTGTGCTGTACCACAACTACCGGATCCAGCATATCAACCCGGCCCATTATACGAAATTTGCATATATCGGTAAGAACAGTCTCCGTCAGAGGATCAAGCTGCTGGAGAAAGAGATCGCAGATCTGGATGAGAAGCAGAAACCGCTTCAGGATGTGGTGAAAGAGGCAGAGCGGGTGCTGACTTTGGAGTATTTAAGCCAAGATGCATTGATCTATCTGGAGTGGAAGAGAGACATGGATTCTTATCCAGACAAGGTGGCTCAGAAGAAGCGTCTGGAAACTCAGATCGAGCAGGTGAAATCCCAGAACGTGGAAGCCTGGGAGCAGGAACGAAAGGCCATTCTGGATCTGCGGGAACAGCGCAAGGAGGTTCAGCGCCAGCAGCAGAAGACGGTCAATGACCTGGAACGTGACATGGAGGACGAGCGGAAAAATGGCATCGCCATCCAGGAGCGCCTGATCGAGAAGGAGCGGAATCTGCCAAAGGACGAGGCTAGAGAAGAGGGCCTGCAGGAACTGTTAAAAGAGCGGGCTGAGAAGCGGAGAATGCAGGCTGTCACAGGAAATGGAACCGCAGAACCACTGCGTTTTGATGTGCTGCGGTCAGAATTCCTTGGCAAAATGACCCGGTCAGAGGAAAAACGGGGTGCGGAAATGAACAAGCTGGTGGGCATGCGGACGGAATATCTGCGGGCGTACCAGAACCGGAATTTTTCCCCGACTACGGAAGAAAATAAGGATTATCAGGAGCTGTACGACAGTCTGAACTTCGACAGCTTAGAGGAGTACCGGAAACGGGCGGCAGAGCAGGCGAAAACGGCGGTGGAGCATTTCAAGGATGACTTTATGTATAAGATCCGAAGTGCAATCAAGGATGCCCTGATGCGCAAGGATGAATTGAATAAGATCATCAGCCGTCTGGATTTTGGTAAAGATAAATACCAGTTCTATATTGGTAAAAATAAAGGTTCTGATGGTCAGTATTATGATATGTTTATGGATGAGGCCCTGGAGGTAAACCCGTCAGATCTGGACATCGGTCTGGACAACCAGTTAAATATGTTCACTATGGAGCATGAGAACCATTATGGAGTCATGATCAATGACCTGATCAACATCTTTATTCCGCCGGAAAATGCGACGCCGGAGGAGATGGAAGAGGCGAAACGGAACATGGATAAATACGCTGATTACCGGACGTATCTGTCTTTTGATATGCAGCAGCTGATCCAGAATGAGGATGAGACCATCAAGATCGGTTTAAGCAAGATGATCAAGAAAAACTCTGGTGGCGAGGGCCAGAACCCGCTGTATGTGGCACTGCTTGCCAGCTTTGCACAGGCATATAAGATCGATCTAAAGCCTGGTCTGCAGCGGAATCCGACCATCCGTCTGGTAGTGCTGGACGAGGCATTTTCCAAGATGGATGCGGAGAAGGTGGCAAGCTGTATCCAGCTGATCCGTGGTCTGGGCTTCCAGGCACTGATCAGTGCGACCAATGACAAGATCCAGAACTATCTGGAGACAGTGGATAAGATCTTTGTATTTGCCAATCCGAATAAGAAGGCCATTTCCATTCAGGAGTTTGAGAAGAAGGAATTTGACCAGTTAAAGCAGGATATCAGTGGTGATGAGAATGGAGAAGAAGTATAACCTTCTGGACATGATTCTCCAGAAGCACGAGGAACACAGCAGCGATTGGGAGAAGGATCATCCGGTGGGAAGCCGGAACATGAAGATCCAGCAGAGTGATTACGATACCTATGGGCGCAGCGACTTGTTAAAAGAAGCCAGGGAACTGGAAGAACAGAAGCTTATCAAGGTCAAATGGATGGGCGGCCGGTCGGACATGGAGTATGTCCAGTATCGGCTGGAGCAGATGCCGCGGATCTATGAGATGACCGGCCGTATCCCGAAACTTCAAAGGGTACGGTCAGAGCAGGCCGCGGATCTAAAGTTGGTAGAAGTTTATGCTGCAGAGGCAGAAAGTTCCTGGTTAAAGGCTTATTATGGAGAACTATCTGCTCAGATCCATCGAGGAAAAGCTTTAAAAAATCTGGAAAAGCATGGAGAATTGCTGTTTCAGTGTCTGAATGCATTAGAGAAGCTGGAAGAGCCTGTCTTTATCCGGATTTTCAGCAGTTATGCCCTGACAGACACAAAAACCAGGGGCTCTAAAGTATTTAAAGATCAGCTGCAGTCCAGAGTGATCCGTATTGCGAAAAGATATCACCCCATGGTGGACGATACCATGAATGACCGCCAGGTTTTAGAACAGCTTTACCTGACGGATTATTCTCAAGAATTGGCAGTGAAAGGGGATTTAAAGCTGGAACAGCCGGATCGTCAGGTGGTGGATCTGGGAAATTTCCCTGGCGGCGTGATTTTGACCACAGAAACGTTGAAATCTTCAAAAATCTGTGGAAAACAGGAGATCAAAAAGATCATTACGGTGGAAAACAAGGCAAATTTTGCATATATGCCCTATGAAAAAGGGACACTGATTTTGTTCTGTCATGGATTTTTCTCTCCGCTGGAGCGGGAGTTTCTGCGGGGACTGGAAGGTGTGCTGGAACAGGGAACGCAGGATATGGAGCAGTCTCCTGGAACAGAAAAGGCAGGAAAATGTGCAGCCGGAGTAGAATATTATCACCCCGGTGATCTGGATTATGGCGGCGTGCGGATCTTCAAGCATATCCGGGAACACGTATTTCCAAAATTGCAGCCACTTTCCATGGATGTAGCGCAGCTTGACCGGTATCTGGATTATGGGACAGATATGGAACCATCGTCATGGGAGAAGTTAAAAAATGTGGAAGAACCGTTGCTGCAGCAGTTGATTGACCGGATTCTGACTACGAAAAAGGTTATTGAGCAGGAGGTATTCCTGATAAAAAGTGAATGAGGGAGAGCAGATTTGTGGAAAAGAAAAGACTTGCGTTATTAGGGTGTGGAAAACTGAATCATATTGTGGCAGCTGCCCTGGCATCTGTGGGTCCAGAGAAACTGGAATATCATATCAACAGTGTGCCCGGCATGAAGGGAGATGACTACATCATCGAGACCGAAGTAGAAGAAGCGGGCGTGAAGGCGGTGCTGAATATCTATTCCAGGACAGCAGAGATCGCAGGATGGAGCATTGTGGAAGTGCTGCAGAATGCGGTTTCACCGATCGTATTTTAACAGGAGGAGCAGAACATGTTTTTCTTAAACGAGGAGACCACTGTGGCAGAGACGCTGGAAGTGGTCCAGGAGGTGCAGCAGGACTTAGAGCAGTTAAAGCCCAATGTAGTTCTGGAAACGCTCAAAAGCTGGATTCCTGGTCTGACAAAGCTGGGGTACCGTCTGCTGGTGGCGGCACTGATCGTATGCATCGGATTCCAGATTGCGAAAATGGTGCGGAAGATGCTGGAGCGGAGTCTGATCCGCGTGGATATGGAGGTTTCCATACGCAAGTTTTTACAATCTGCGGTGTACGTGATCATTTGTGGCCTGACAATTTTTATTGCAGCTGATAAACTGGGCATCAGTTCCGCATCCATTGTGGCCATCCTTGGTTCTGTCGGTCTGGCTTTGAGTTTGTCGCTGCAGGACATGCTGGCAAACTTTGCAGGCGGTATTGTGCTGCTTCTGATCCGACCATTTAAGGTAGGTGATTACATCATCTGCGGCGGACAGGAAGGTACCGTCCGTTCCATTGGTCTTGTATATACCACATTGACTACCTTGGACAACAAACAGGTGGTATTTCCAAATGGCAGCTTATCGAACACCAACCTGGTCAATGTAACAGCCCAGGAGAAGCGGTGTCTGGAGCTAAAGGTGGGAATTGGCTATGGTTCCGATCTGAGAAAAGCCAAAGAAATCATGGAGAAACTTTATGTAAACCATCCACTGATTTTAAAAGATCAGCCAGTTACTGTATTTGTGGATAACCTGGCAGACAGCGCCGTAGTGATCGGCGCCAGAGGCTGGGTGGCAACCGGGGATTACTGGAAGGTGAAATGGGATCTGACGGAGCAGGTGAAATTAGAGTACGATGCTGCTGGAATTGAGATACCATTCCAGCAGCTGGATGTGAATGTGAAACATTAGACATTATAAATAACATCACAAAGGGCGATGTATGCGAATAGCGAGGACATTCAAGTCCTCGCTATTCGACACGAAGCATCCGATAGCCGATCCCGATGTGCGTTTGTATGTATTGCTGCTTATCTTTTCCGCGTTCCAGCTTTTTGCGTAGGGTTGCCATGAACACCCGCAGAGAAGCAATATCGTTTTCCCAACTGCTGCCCCAAATCTGCTGTGTGATGTAGGTGTGGGTCAGAACCTTACCCACATTTTTTGAGAGCAGGCACAACAGCTTGTATTCGATGGGTGTCAGGTGCAGTTCTGCACGATCAAGATATGCACAGCCTGCCGCATAGTCGATTTTCAGAGCACCGTTTATAAAAATTGGAGATTCCTGCGCTGTGTCTGTTTTTATCAGCAATAGTCTCCGTTGTGTCACCCGCAGCCGCGCCAGCAGCTCATCCACAGAAAATGGCTTAGTGAGATAATCGTCCGCCCCGGCATCCAACGCCTCAATTTTATCGGAATCCTCCGTTCTGGCGCTGATCACAATGATCGGCATATTGGACCAGGATCGGATTTTTCGGATGATCTCCACACCGTCCATATCTGGCAGGCCCAGATCGAGCAGAACAATGTCCGGGTTATGTGATAAAGCCTCGATCACGGCGCTTGCGCCGTTTTGTGCCGAGAGATATTTATAATCGTTGGTTTTTAGCGTCGTTGTGATCAGATTGCGTACCGGTGGATCATCTTCTACAACGAGGACAAGTGGTTTATTCATTTAAATTCACCTCACTAAGTGGTAATGTAAAGGAAAAGATGCAGCCATGTGGCAAATTGTCTTTCAGTGTCATTTCATTATGATGTGCATGAATGATGGCTTGACAGAGCGTAAGTCCAAGACCGAGACTCCGTCGGCTGTCAGCGATCAGATTGCTTCCGGTAAAGAACATTTTAAAAACAAGTTCCTTTCGTTCATCTGGAATACCGGGACCGTCATCGCTGACACAGATCTCAGCTACTTTTTCCTGCTGGATTGCTGTGATTCGGATGTTCGAGCCTGGCGGAGTATATTTGACTGCGTTGTTCACCAGATTGATAAGTACCTGCATGATGAGTCCCGCATCCACCCGCACCAGCAGCGGCTCATCGCCACAATCCACAGTAATATGATGCTCCGCAGATCTTCGGTCGATATGCCGGAGCGCTTCCGATACAATATCGTCTATGACTTGATCAGAAAGATGCAGTTTTACGCTGCCGTCCGTGATTTTTGTAATAGAAAGTAAATTCTCGACCAGTCCGGTCAGCCATTGAGCATCATCATAGATGTCCGTAAAAACCTGTTTCCGTGTTTGCTCATCCAGCATGTTATAGCTGTGCAGCAGCGTATCTGCGTTACCGGAAATAGAGGTCAGCGGCGTTCGTAAATCGTGGGAAATGGAGCGCAGGAGGTTGGCGCGAAGCTGTTCGTTCTTTGCAAGAACGGCAGCTTTTTCCTTTTCTTCGGCGTTGTGCAGACTTTCCAGTGCCAGAGCGCACTCTCCGAGAATGGAAAACAGAATGCTTGAGGTAAATGCGTCCGGCTGCGTTTGCTTCTCCATCGGAATCCCGACAACACCGTAAATCTGCTGCCCGGTACGAATGGCAAGATACAGCCGTTTTGCCTTTGGAAAGTTTTGCGTCGTTGCTCCGGCGCGCTTGCGGTTTTGCCAGACCCATTGAACCACGTTCTGTTCCAGATCGGTATCAGGGATGCTGTATGGGCTACTTCCGTCAGCCGGATAAATGTTCCCATCCAGCAGAGCGTTGCCCTGTGCCGGGTAAATCAGAACGTCTCGCTGCATGAGCTTTTGTATCTGCGTCGCGGTCATCCGATAGACCTCCTCCGGCGTTTCTGCCTTTTGGAGCTGCCTGTTCATATCAAAAAGGAGCTTCGTGCGATAAGCGTCCCGCGCAGATAGCTGTGCGTGGGCTTTGAGCTTTGTGGCAAGTGTACAGGTTAAAAGTGCCGATGCAAACATGACGGCAAAAGTTATGGGATATTTGCTTCCATAGGCTGCCAAAGACAGCCGGGGTTCCGTCAGAAAATAATTGAACAGGAGGACACTCAAAAAAGCGGACAGCACACCGCAGGTATATCCGCTGGTAAAAGTGGAGGTCAGAAGCACGCCTAACAGGTAAACCATGATGATATTGGCATTTGCAAAACCAAGCCGTAGAAAGCCCCACCCGATGATCGTTGCAGCGACCAGAATCCCGACAGTCAAAAGCAGTTCCAGGGCAGTCGGAAATGCTGGGCGGATGGAAATCAGCCGCTTCCTGCGATAGCTCTTATAGGCTTCCACGTCCGGAATGATATAAATGTCCACATCTGGAGCCAGCGCAATGAGTCGTTCCGTCAGCGTCGGTTCGCTCCAGAAATGCGGCCGTTGCACACCACTTCGCCCGATTACGATTTTAGTTACATCGGAGAGCAGTGCATATTCTGCAATCTGTGTTGGTACGTCTTCCCCATGTGTTGTGACGATCTCTGCGCTGAGTTGCTGCGCAAGACGCATATTTGCCTGTAAACGTGACATGTCTGCTGTATTCATCACAGTATCTCCAGGCGTCTGTACATAGAGTGCAGTAAGGCTTCCACAAAATGCCTGCGCCATTTTTCCCGCCATCCGCACAATGCGTTCATTGGATGGAGACGAAGACAGGCACACCAAAATATGATCTTTTGACAGTTCGTTTTCTGTATTTTTCACCATTTCACCGCCTCTCTTATAATAGTATAACACCAAAATGAGGCTGTTTCTACCGTATCCAACCAGATTCGTTGTCCGGGAAGGAAATTTGCTCTGAATCATAGATTATGATTTTTACATGGGCATGATTGCTGCGAAAACGGGAAAGCGTTTCCTCAAACTTGTCAGGAGAAATATCTTCGTCAAGATGCACACACGGTTCAGGCTGCTGTTGTTCGGACGCTTTTTTGATTCTCTTTTGATTTTCGTCCAGAATAAAATCCAGCTGCTTCATCAGAAACCAGCCAAACAGGAACATTAGAGATGTCACAACGATCAAAACCAGATCTGTCATATTGTCTCACCGTCCGTTCAGATTCGGAAGCACTTTTGCAGCGCTTTGTACTCACCTAATGCTAAGATAGTCGTCTTTTGTGACAGCACCGTATCCGGTGTGATAGAAACATTGGTTTTTCCCGAATGCTTGATACCAAGAATGTTGATTCCAAACTTTCTGCGGATATCCAGCTCTCCAATGCTTTTGCCGATCCATTCTTCCGGAATTTCTACTTCAAAAATAGCGTGCTGATCGTCAATCTCTATGTAATCGAAAATATGATCGGCTGTATAGCGGATTGCTGCCCATTTTGCCACCTGTTTTTCCGGGTAGACCACATGGTCGGCGCCGTTGCGAAGCAGAAACTTCGCCTGCACATCACGTTCGGCACGCGACACCACACATTTTGCGCCCAATTCCTTCAGAAGCGACGTTGTTTCCAGCGAGTTCTGAAAGCTGCCGCCAATGGTCACGAGGCAGACATCAAAATTTCCGATACCAAGAGAACGAAGAAACTCCGCGTTTGTGCTGTCGCCGATTTGTGCGTTGGTGACATACGGCAGTACATCATTGATTCGTTCCTCGTTTGTATCGACCGCCATGATCTGATGACCCAGCTGAGAAAGCTGCATGGCGATATGCCGCCCAAAGCGACCTGCTCCAACCAGTAAAATGTTTTTCATAGGAATTTTCTCCTCCTCTTATCCAATCGTGATTTTTTCAAGCGGCAGCTTCGCAATACTCGCTTTTTTGCCGGATAGTGCCGCATAAATAAGGGTAAGACCACCGACCCTGCCCAGATACATGAGTGCAATCAGTACCATTTGTGAGGGAATATGCAGCTGCGGTGTAATACCCAGTGTCAGGCCTACTGTGCCTACCGCCGACGCCGTTTCATACAGGCACGCAGAAAATGGCAGGCTTTCATATGCGCTGATAAAGACAGCACCGCCAAAGAACAGTGTAAGGTACATTGTCAGAATCGTCGCAGCGGTCTTGACGGCACTGCAATCGACTCTGCGTCCGAAAAATTGAGCACTCTCACGCTGGCGGAAGGTCGCAGCAGCATTGGCAAGAAGGACGGCCAGCGTTGTTGTTTTCATGCCGCCTGCTGTAGAGCCAGGTGAGCCGCCAATGAGCATCAGCAGGATTATCACGCCCTGCGATGCACTGGACATCGCAGATAGATTTACTGTGTTGAAGCCTGCTGTCCTTGGCGTGATGGACTGAAAAAAGGATACCAGCAACCGATTTCCAGCGGGCAGCGCAGAAAAGTCTGCAAAAAAGAAAAATGTGGCGGGCAGAACAATAAGAAGACATGTCGTGACGAGGATTACCTTGCTCTGCATCCGATAGCGATGAAACTGCCATTTGTTTTCGCAAATGTCATCCCAAGTCAGAAAGCCGATGCCGCCGACTACGATCAGCAGCATAATTGTGATATTGATTAGCAGAGAGCCTGTGTAGCCAGTGAGGGATGGATAAAGATTGTTTTTTGTTCCCAAAATGTCAAATCCGGCATTACAAAAGGCAGATATGGAATGAAACACCGCCATCCAGACACCGCGTAATCCATAATCACGGCAAAACACCGGCAGCATAGCAAGTGCACCCAGCAGTTCAATCAGAAATGTCCCACGCAGGATAAAGCGCGTCAGCCGAACGATCCCACCAACTTTTGGTGCTGAGATGGCATCCTGCATGGTGCTGCGCTGCATCAGAGAGATTTTTCGCCCGGACAGCAGTGCAAACGATGCCGCAACGGTCACAACGCCAAGCCCACCGATCTGGATTAGCCCTAAAATGATAACTTGCCCGAAGACTGACCAATAGCTCCCGGTATCCTGTACCACAAGCCCCGTTACACAGACGGCAGAGGTCGCGGTAAATAGCGCTTCATTGAAAGGTGTTACGTTTCTGGCTGTTGTGGAAATCGGCAGCATCAGCAGCAACGTCCCCAGCAAAATGACTCCGGCAAAACCTAATATAATAATTTGGAAAGACGAAAGGTGGCGCTTTCGACGAATGATTTCCTCTGGCATAAAAAGCAGCTCCTTATCAGTTTTGATAAAAAAATTATACAACCGGAGATTTTAAGAATGGATAAGGAATGTTTGCGGCGCATTAAGATTGGATAAAGATAGGGAGAATTGTGCATGGTTTCGTTGCTGGAATTAGTTTACAATATTTTACAAGATTTTCTTTTTGGGGCTTTACGCCAGGCTGGATTCATGGTAGTATAACAGATACAAATAGTTGCATCAATTCTAAAGATAAGTCGCAGAAGTTCATTTCTGCAGAGACATCTGTCTCATAAGGTTATTCTAAGTTTCAAAAGCGGCGCGTTCGCTGCGGATTCAATTGATTTTAAATTTCATATGGAAGAGGGGATGTTTATGTTTGCGCCCTGTAATACCTGTGCCTACGAGCATGTGGTGGAAAATCGTCTGGAAAATGACAGGGAGATCTTGTCAGCAGCCGGGCAATGTTTGCGTGATGGCGATACGGCAGCTGTGTTTTATGTGACAGGGAGAAATTATGTGCCGGAGGGAACCGTTCTGAAAAATTTTTATGGGGATTCGCTGGAATACTCAGTTTCGTTGGAAAGGACAGAATGGTTTCAGGGTGAATGGCTTCAAACCATGCGGTTTGCGGTGAAATGGAAGGATTTTGAAGGTTCTGGGAATCAGGAAGGCTCTGAGAGTATAGAAGAACTGCCATCTGGTTCAGCAGACGATATCCGCTACTGGAAGATCGGAGATCGGATCAGCAGGGAAATTGATGGGAAATTCTTTGCATTTCGTTGTATTGACCAGAATTATTATGGTGCAGGGGATTCAGGTCAGGCGGGAGCGCTGTTTTTGTGCGATCAGGTGATTCCATGGGACTATGGCTCCTGCTCTGCTTATGAAAAACTGGAAGATGGCAGTTATGGGTATGTGTATCATAAAGGTCCGATTGAGGCTTTTGGGAGAAATGAGGAGTACAAATACTCTGCGGTGCGTGAGTATCTTGGACAGGTGGCCAAAGAATGGGAAGAACAAGGGTATCAGATGAAGAATGTCCGTACAGGACGGACTTATACCTATACAGGTCAGACGAAAGAACGGAGTTTTGAGCAATTTTCGGAACAGGATCTGACTGCCCATCCAAGCAGCTACCAGCAGATGACAGACCGGGTATTTTTGTTGTCGGTGGAAGAAGCCATCCGGTACCGGGATGAACTTTGGAAATTTAGTGGAATGGAATGGCTGCGCCCGGCATCCACCAGATATTGGCTGAGAACTGCCATGGGAAGAGAGGGCAGTGAAGGCACGGGACAGGCATATGCTGTGGATCTGGTCAAAGGATGCATAGCGCCGGTGGATGTGGGAGATACCTGTGGGATACGTCCGGCATTTGTGGTGACCCAGGCAGCGAGCCGATAGGTATGGAACAGATATGTGACCAGAAAGAGAGGGATAAGAGTGAGAAAACAAAATCATTGGAAACGGAATCAGAAGATTGCGGTGCTGGCAGCAGGAAGCCTGCTGGCGCAATGTGTGGGTGTGGGAATCCCGGTGAGAGCGGAGATAAAACATGTGGAAGTTTCGGAGGGAATGACGTGGGAAAGAGCCACGGCTTCTGATGCGAGTGTGCTGCCAGATGATGGTGCATGGATAGATGGGGAGAAAGCGACACTAGAGAAAGCGACTCCGGCTCAGGCGGAACGGATTGCATCCATCAGCCTGCTGGCATCACCAGGTAATTTATGGGAAAACTGGCCTGAAACCATGGATTTTCCGGGAGATGGCACAGAAGAAGCGCCATACCAGATCAATTCTCTGTCCCGTCTACTGGGATTTTCCAGATCCGTGGCGGAAGGTAACTCCTATGAGGGACAATTTTTTGAACTGACCAGGGATCTGGATCTTGGTGGACTAAATCTGAATCACGGAAGCTGGAACCCTATCGGCTGGTATCAGAATGCAGAAGAGATGGATGGGGAGATTGCCTGTGGGTTCCGGGGGACATTCGACGGGGCAGGCCATACGATCAAGGGATTGAAAATCGCAGATGCGTCCAGGAAGCTGATCAATGCCGGTCTGTTTGGCTGGATTGACGGCGGAACCGTCAAAAATCTGGAGATCAAGGCAGCGAATATCAGTGGAGAAGGGAATCTGGGTATTTTAGCGGGCAGAATTACAGGAAACGCAGTGATCTACAACGTAAAAGTATCCGGCTTTGTCCACGGAGAGACAGGAAATGCAGGTGGCCTGGCGGCGGTTTTGGAAGGTGATGGAGAACGTGTAACCGTGGAAAACTGCAGGGCAGAAAATGTGGTAGTCAATTCGGAAGGCCAGGCCAGTTTTACCGGCGGAATCGCAGGAGCAGCAAAGGAAGCAGATCTGGTGGATTGTCTGGTAAGCACCCAGAATGGAACCGCAGACCGGATCAGGGGCAAAGGCTATGTAGGCGGCATGGTTGGCGTAATGGAAGATGCAAATCTTTACAATTCCTACGTCAATGGAACCATCGGAGGAAATGGTTCCCGCGCAGCAGGTGGAATTGTCGGAAAATATCAGGGCGGAAGTATCGTGATGGCCCGGATGGCTGGCGAGGTGGCCCGGACCTATCAGGGAACGGCAGCCAGAGAAGGGACCTTTGTGGGAACCAGAGACTGGGCGGATGTATTTACCTATGGAATTGAAAAGGGTGATAACCTGGCGTATTTATTTACCAATTCCGCGTCAAAAGCGAAGCATGTATTCGGTTCGGTTATTGATGGGGATAACATTTTCATGGAAAATGCCCATATAGGCTATTGGACGGATCATGAGACCCGTTATACCACGATTTCCGGGGAGATGGAAAAACGGAATCCAGAACGATATTTTTATGAGGAACTGGAGGATGGAATCCGGTCCATCATTACCAGACGGCTGGGCAATGAATTTTCTGCGTCAGGAGCGGCAGAGGACTTACGTTTCCGACTGGATCATTTTGCACCGGGATATCAGGGAGAGCCGGTAGAGGGCTATCTGCTGTCTGTGCCGCGGATCGATGCCAGAAACAGCAACGGAACCTATGATACGGATGTGGCGGTGCTGACAGCTATGCCAGGTTCCAATCAGTCCTATTATCGCTCCATTGACAAGGACCATGTGGCGGCGGTGGCGCCGGGTGTGGCAGTGACTGTGGTGACTGCGCCGAAAAATGACGAGGAAAACCGCTACCAGATGGTAGTGGATGAGAAAGAGCCGGGAGGCGTCCTGCCGCCGACCTACCTGGATGACAACGGTCAGATCCAGCCTATGAATTATGTATCCGGTGGAAGTTATACCTTTCAGATGCCGTCCCGTGATACAGAGATCAATGTCCGTTATCAGAAGGTCACCACGAGAATTCAGATCACTCCTTCGGATATGACCTTTCACGTAGTGCAGACCCGCAGCGGTGATCGGAAAAATCCGGATGTTTGTACCGAGGTGCGGACAGGGGAAGGGGTTCTGATCGCCAGATATCTGAATGATGTGCTGGATCAGTCGGTGGAGATCCAGCCAGTACGGATCCATGGGGAACATAACAGCGCGGGAGATACCATTTCCAGAACCATGAAGTGGATGGTGGATGACGCGGATCTTTTGCAGCTGGCGGCGGAAGAGGGCTACACGACAGAGGATGCCCGGATCATTCCAAGAATCAGCAGTTCTTTTATTCAAAACATTCTAAAGAAGCAGATCAAGGCTCAGGCAGACAGTCAGTATCAGGAGCCGATTTCAGCAACGATTTATAAGACAAGTGGTGTTGTGACCGCCATGACGGATCCGGATTATTCGGTGGGAAATCAGCCGGTATACGGAAATTGCCGGGTTCATGTCACATTCCAGATCAAGGATCAGACCACCAGACGGGTGGAAGGACTGGATTTAAATAAGAGAAATCTGAATTTTACCATTACCAGGGTATTGAGTGGGGACCGGAAAGCACCGCAGGAGAAATATCTGTGTACGGGAGACACGGTGTTATCAGCGTCATTGATCCCGGAGCAGCCATTTTACCAGAATGTAACCTGGAAGGACCAGGAAAATGGAAAGAATCTGAGACTTTCCAGCATGGGGACTCATGGGGAAGAGTGTAAGGTAACTGTCCGGTATGATGAAAAAGGACAGGAACATCCCGCATGGATCCAGAATGTGGTCAATGCAGATGACCAGAAATGGCAGGAAGATCCGTATGGAAAACGATCTGGAGGCGCTTCTTATAGCGAGACAGTGACTGCAACTTCAGAAGACCAGACCCATGGCGTGATCACGGCTCAGTGCCAGGTTACAGTGAATTTCAGAACCCTGGACCAGACGGTGGTCCATCCAGAGTCTGTGGCGATTACTCCTGGACAGATTTCCTTTGATCTTCATGTGAAGAAAACGGGAACCAGATATGCGCCGGTAAGGGTAAACCAGGGATTTGAACCAATCCGGGCAGCAGGTATCGTAAAACCAGTGTTTTCTGTGGATGAACGACCAGAAGGATACCATGACCAGGTGCAGTGGAGTCTGTCGGATGACCAGTGTATATCCGTAGATTCCAGTGGAAAATTAAGTCCAAAACCGGAGGCTTTGTGGATCACGGAGTTATTAGACGGTACGGCTTACGGGGCAGTGAAAGAGGATCAGAAAACCGTCTGGCTGACTGCGAAAACGGTGGATCAGGGATTGGAAGCGAAGATTCCGGTAACCTTAAAGTTAACAGTTGAGAATCAGGTGCAGCCGATCCGGAGCAGCACGGGTGGTTCTTCCAGCGGATCATCGGGAGGTTCTTCCACCAGGTCTTCTTCCGGAACCACAGTCAGTGGAACGAAAAACGCTACATCCTCTGTGCTTCCGTCCTATGTAGTGACGGGAAAATGGATTCAGAATGCCGCGGGAAAATGGTTATTTACGGATCAGAAACGGACTTATGTCAATGAATGGGCGGCAGTACATAATCCATATGCTGATACTTCGAAAGGGCAGAGCGCATTTGACTGGTTCCGATTTGACAAGGACGGATTTATGGTGACTGGATGGTTTACAGACAAGGACGGAAACCGCTATTATTTAAGCCCTGTTTCTGACGGAACCCAGGGACGCATGGTGACTGGGTGGCATACGATCGATGGAAGATCCTATTATTTTCAGGAAGAATCCAATGGAACCAGAGGGGCATTGCGGGAGGTACAGTAACAAAATAATATCTCTAATAGAGTTATAAAAATGAAAGGATGGCGGAAGGATGGAAAAAAGTTATATTTTGTGTGCTGTGGTGTTGATGTCAATGGTTCTTGCATTTCCTGCATGGGCGGGGTCTAAGGGACCTGGAGAGGCGGCGCATGTGGAGAATGGAGGAAGGTCAGAGGAAGAAGCTGCAGCAGAAGGAGGTCAGGATGCGGCAAAAACACCGGCAGATCTTGGAATTACAGACCCGGAATACTATCTGTGGCAGTATGTGTATCGGCCAGGCGAGGCATATAGCCTGACGCCAGCACCAGATGGTAATTTAAAATCCAGTTATCCAGAGGATCTTCCGGGGATCCGGGAATTTTTAAAGGAGTCTGACTGGATCCACAAGACAGAGGAACAGCGTTTCTGGCTAATGTATGACCGTCTGTCTGTTGGAAGACATGGGAATACGGGAGAAGCTGGCCAGAACGGTGAAACGGCATATGCATTTTCTGTACTGAATATGGGCAAAGGACTTTGTAAAAATTATGCTGCAGATATCAGGCGGATTGCCCAATTTATGGGATTGGAGGCGGTAACCTACGATCACTCCTATCTTCATCGGTCTGCCATGGTAAAGGTAAATGGTCAGTGGATGGCAGTGGACGGAAGCATCGATACAACGAATGGAACGCCAGTGGAAAAGGCTGTTTATCCAGTGGATTTTGATACCGAATACCATCGGTATGAGCGGGAATGCCAGAAGAGCAGTGAATACCAACAGCAGCAGAAGCAGCGGGAAGAAGAGAAAAATTGGGACGCAAAGCTGTTTGCGGGAGAAATCACCTGGTTTGAGTATTACCGGAAGTTGTATACAAACTTGTCGGATGAGGAATTACGGGCATTGTATTCAGATATGGATCTGGACAGCAGAGTAGGACAGGAATGAGAGGATGAAAGAAAATTTATGTAAGAACCAAAATGGAAAAAGAGTACTGGCATGGATACTGTCCATCACTCTTCTCCTCTCATCTGGTCATTTTCCATTTTCCATGCAGACAGAGGCCAGATCTGATCATCTGGGGAATACGGACACTTACTGGAGCTCTACCTGGCATTATTACTGCATTGATCACAGTGGAATTGCAGCGAATGGACATGGCGCGGATGGGGACCTGTATCAGGCATTTGCGCCTTCGGCTGGGCTTTCAAGTGCGGAGACAGCACTGCTTTTCTGGGCGGCATTGTCCATGGAGGCCAGTTTTGGAAATATGCCTACCATCAATAAGTGTTATCAGCAGATCAATGAGAAAGCAGCGGCTCATGGTCTCCGGATCTTGTCACCAGCGGTAACACAGAGTGATTTAGGAACGTTATTGCATCTGTCTTCCACCAGGAAAAAATATGCCTGGCTGGATTTTGCAGTGGCGCATGGAGAAGAGTATCTGGCATTAGCCGGACTGATGGGCGGAGGCTCTGATTCTGGAAATTCAGGCAGTGGAACGATCGGTGCAGGTCCCGTGGTGCTGGAAGGACATACATCCAGCGGAAACCCATATGCGATTGACCCGGAGACTTTGTCCATTTCCTTTGATCCAGGTGGGAAGGACCGGGATTTTATCCGTACAGTTCCACTGAAATTTTGGAATGGATCGGAATATACCTCATCCATTCCCACTGGCTGGAGTTATGAAAAGACGGATACCATGATCCGGTTTCATACGACAGATCCGGCTTCTAGTCTCAGGATCATGTTTGATACAACTGGAACGACGTATGGAGCCGGAGCAGGCAGTGGATATCAGTCAGCGGAAGAATTATATGAGGATACCCTGGAATTATGGCAGTGTATCCAGTGTTCTGGAACCCACAAGCATGTAGCTGGTGGAAATGTTCCGTTAGAAGGTCACCAACGGTGTATTTTTCTGGATATCCAGGAGAAGATGGATCTGGGACAGGCCAGCTACTATGCGGCAGTTGGCGGTGGGAGCTTCGGTGAAACAGAAGGGTCTCTGGATTTTCAGATTTACCGTCATGAAGAGGATTGGGAAACGAATTATAATGTCCAGCTTTATAAGTATGATTATGAAACAGGAAAACCATTGGAAGGGTCTATTTTCCGCCTGTATGAGCGCTTTGATGATCAGGATCAGATTCAGGATGAAGATGGTTATGGAGTGATCTGTCGCGGTGGAGATCCATATCTCAGCTATCATAAGGATGATACGGTCAGCTGGAACGGATTCCGGTTTATTTCCTCTTTACATACAGGAGATGATGGGAAGATCTGTCAGACGGTCAATCATGGATATCATTATGAAAAGACATTTTGCGATGGGCACCCAGAACCAGCGTTGGCTGAAATTCCAGAGGAAGAGACTGATGAAAATGGAGAGGTATCGAATCAGGACGAGATTGATGAAGCAGAGGAGGAAAATGAACGTTTGCAGGAGGATTGGCAGGCATGTATAGAAGCCTGTGAGGACTATGCGGATCAGTATCCAGGAGTTCATTTTCATTGGATAAATGACGGGGCAGATGCGTCTGCTTCTGGAGAGGTGGCTTTTGCCCAGTCGGGATGCCAGGCAGATGCAGAAGAGACATATGAGGCATTTATCTCACTGCGGTACAGCTATGCCTTTCAGGAAGAACAGGCCAGAGATGGCTATGTGCTTCATGGAAAACATCAGGATGACATCCCTATTGAGATTATTCGGACCGATTCTTCAGAGCATGGCGCCAATGCCCAATTTACAGGAGAATACAGCGGGCAGATCACAGCCAGTCTCAGTTCCCGAATTGCGAAAACGGAACAGGCGGCGGTGGTAAAGATGGAAAAACAGTATTATCCGGAGAAAGAAGCCGGTACTTTCCAGTACCAGCCGCAGGTTATCAAATGGCCGGAGAAGGTGCTGGAGGTTTTGCGAAGAAATGCGGCACAAGAAAACCTGGCAACCCCGTCATCAGCAGAGAAAGCAACGCCGTCATCAGCAGAGAAGGCAACGCCGTCATCAGCAGAGAAGACAACCCCGTCATTGGCGGAGAAAGTAACCCCGTCATCGGCAGAGAAGGCCACACCATCAGATGCGGGATGTGCCACACGATCAGTTGCGGAACGCACCATTACTGTCAAGTCCAGAGATGACCTGGAAGACGTTGACGCAAATGGCACTGGAGGTACGGATCTGTTCGAGAAAGCCTATGAGGAGGCATTAGCCAGAGAAAGTGTCGGTGACATTCAGCCACAAGGTCCTTCGGATCAGTACAGTCACTGTAATAACCAGGATGGAGAGGAAAATGCATTCCGGGTATATGACCACCGGACAGAAGGTGAGATCCATATCAACAAGCGGGATATGATGTTAGAACAGGGGGAAGAAGATCATCCTGGATTTGACTCTTATGGGGAAGTGCAGGCAGACGCTGTGCTGGAAGGGGCGGTTTATGGTCTGTTCGCAGCGGAAGAGATCCGGCATCCCGATGGAAAGACGGGAATTGTGTATGAAAAAGGAAATCTGGTGGCAGTGGCTGCAACGGACAAGTATGGGGACGCGTCTTTTCTGGTCAACACGGAGGCACCCGGTTATGTCTATGATTATGAAGCCGGAAAAATCCAGAAAAACAAAAATGGATTTGCGGACCGATCACCGAAAAATCTGTATACAAAAAATGAAACCGTGGATGACTATACAGGAGATCGAGGGCAAGTACGAAGTTATATCGATTTAGAATCAGAAAATGGAAATTGCTGGATTGGACGGCCGTTATTTCTTGGTGACTATTTTATCAAGGAATTGACCCGGTCAGAAGGCTATGAACTTTCTGTTTCTAATAAAAATCAGGGGATCACCAATGCAGGTCAGACCTTTGGGCAGGAGGAGCAGGAAAATCAGGGAGAAGGCTATGGTGTGGTGACAAGAAATCTGTTTTATGAAGTCCGGCCATCAGAACATCCGACTGGTTCCTATGATGATCCCGATTATAATGAACTTTTTTTCATGGTGCAGTCAGAGAAGACAGGGGAGGCAGGATTTGATGTGTTATTAGGAAATCTGCCGGCCGATACGAAGGTTTACCGGGCGGAGGCTGGAGAAAAAACGGTGGAAGCGCAGGTTCCATATGGGGATTATCAAGAGCGTCCGGTTATGGATGCAGATGGAAATCCTGTTTTTGTGACTGTAGAACCAGGAGAAGAGGGAAAATATATCCGTTACAAGGCCGATGGTTCCATCGAAGTGCAGGAAAAACCGGTAAATCTCCGTATCCGTGATTTTAAGATTGTATCCGGGAAAGAAATTAACCGGGAACAGACGGAGGAGGTGATCCAATCGGCGGTATCTGCTATGAATGAAGACCAGGTGGCTGAAATGCTGGAGAAACCATTTACCATAGGTTCTGAAGCGTTTTTCAAAGCAAAACTGGAAGCGGCACTGCGGGCCAATGGCTATCGGACACCTTCGGAAAATGGACGGTATTCTACTGTAGACCGGGGAATCTATGACCGGGGAAAGCATGGGACGGAAATTACATATGGAAGCCCGGTCCAGACGGTGCAGCTTCCAAAGTTTGTGGATGGAACCCGTGTGACGGTGGAAGAGGCATTATGGGCAGTCTTAGATGATTATGAGGATAATCCAGGTCTGTCTTATGGTGGTCTGGAGCAGGTGAGAGAATCGAAAGACCATTACGAGATCACATTGTATCGGTCTGTCATTGGAAATCCAGAAAATTACGGGGTTATGGAGCCGGGGGGAAGTGTTGGTGTTTATCATCGGTTGGAGTATCTTCCTGATGATCCGAAGGAAAACCCAAGGTACGTTTATGCCCATTATTCCCAGACAGATGGGGAGAGCTTCGGTACATTTTCGGAAATGACAGTACAGACCTCGGAATCAGGAATCGGTTATTATTCGGCGCTCCTGATTCCAGACAGTCAGGCTGATGGAAGTGGGCAGATCATTCCGAATATGGTCCGGGAGACCTGTTTTTACCAGGTGGGAGAGGTGCCATTGGATTTTAGTGGACAGAGAATTCCCAAAACCCAGTGGCGCCAGGACACCAAAACTGTGACCATGACAAGGGAAGAGAAGGTATGGAGAGAGCTTCCGATGCGGAGTATTGGTGGAAAACAGTTCGTTCATGTGGCAGGGGCTTACACAGATCAGTTTGGAAACCGGCTTACAGATGAAAAAGAGCCATTGGAACAGGAACTGCGTCTGGTGGTTCCAGAGCGATTGATTACACTGTCTTCGGCAGATATTGTCCGGCAAAATAGCGGCTGGAAGACAGGAGATGTCATCGGGAGCGGCGCCTATTACCGGGATTTCAGGGGTGCTTATGTAAAGGCATACCGACAGGCAGAAGCTGGGGTGGAACAGATGGGAAGCTATGTGAAATTCCAGAAGCTTTGTTATCCGGGACAGGACAGCCCATGGCAGGACGGAGAAGGGCGTCCGGGAAGTGAGGAAAATACCAGAAAAAATCCTGTTAATCTGCAGGAGCGGATCATCCAACAGAAGGTTCAGATCGTGAAGACGATTCAAAATCGGAAAAATGCAAAAGAATATGGAGATCAGACTCCGGGAGAAGGAAAATTGCCGGGATTCCGCTTCAAAATCTATCTGAAATCGAATCTGGAGAGCCTTTATCGGGATGAAGCAGGAGAAGTTTGCTGGGTGGATAAGAAGGGAAATTCCATTTCAATTCTGGAAGAGAAAGAAAAATATCCGGGACTGGTTCCAAGGATTCATACCAGAGTACTTCATTGTCAGCAGCCGATCCAGAAGAATTCTTATACAGCAGTGATTGCCAACGAAAGCCTGTACAGCTACGGTTCAGATGGAATGATCCAGAAAGCACAGAATCCGGGATATACGGCTATTTTGGAACGCAATGGAAAGACACCGAAGTATGAAAAATTTTTTGCTGCCATCCGGGTGGCCAATCAGGATCTGTGGGACGATCATGCACCGACCTATACCTCTGCGCGTCCCATTGGAAATCTGGTGAACCGGCGGCAGGAAACCCTGGAAAATGCAAAGGTGTCAGATATGGTCAGGCAGTTTGCCATCGACTGGTATCTGGACGATGAGGTCAGAAAATTGACCAGGGAAAAGGAGGAAAGCGGGGAAATCGAAGGAAAAGAATCTTCCGCATATTCGGACGAGCTGCTGGATCTGGCGTTGTGGGAGGCCATTCAGAAGGCGCAGAATTATCTGAAACCATTTTTTACCTATGATCTGGATGAGATTTATGCAGTGGCCTGGGAGCCGGATGCTGCGGGTGGAAAGGACCAGAACCCGTCTACCCTTTGCTGTGATGAGAACTTTGGCGATGAATCTGAAGGATATTATTTTGGAATTTCTGCTTATTTGCCTTATGGTGTGTATGTGGCAGCAGAACAACAGCCCAAATATGATGAGCTTCAGGATTTTGCGAACAAGCATTATGAGATTGACGCACCCAAGGAGATCATCGTGCCGTCTGTTTATGAGAAGAACGCAGTTGATATAAAGAATCATAAGGCTGGAGCTTATGATTCATTTTATCGGTATGACACGAAAATTGGGACAGCGCTGATGGAAAGCCGGTATCAGATCCGCTTTGGAGAAGAGCAGAAGGTGGTTCAGGCGCACAGCCATTCGGGTGATTTTCAGGTGTATCCGTATGGATTGACGACCGGCAAAATCCAAGAGGAATGCTATTTTATGTTAACTCAATCGGAGTATCGTCCATACAAGAATTATTATAATGGGGACGATGTCCGGAAAAGTTCAGAAAATCCATATCTGCCAGATGATGCAAATCCTTACTACATCTCGGAAAACCAGAGCGGAAGAAAGAAAATTTCTGGAGTTTACTGTTATAGTTCCGAATCAGAAGCGGCAGGAATTCTGCCAGATGGAACCAGAACCATGCAGGGCTCTCTAAAAGCAGAGGCTGGGATCTATGCGCCTATGCTGGTTCCTTATACAGTGACAGAACCGGTCCGGGGACAGAAAGGGACAGCTTTGTCTGGTTATGCAGTTGGTGTCTTTCAGGATCAGTTTTATACAACCGGTCTTCGCATAGAAAAGCTGGATTCCCAGACCCATGAGAATCTTCTTCACGATGATGCCATTTTCCGAATCTACCGTGGAAAACGCCAGGAGGCAGCAGATGGACAGGGGGCGGTGTTATTTTATGAAAAGAAGACGATGATTACAGGAAGTCAGGGGTTTCTGACCGCTATGGGAGCGGAGAATATCCGGCCAGTGAAGAGACAGGGAAGCTTATGGGGACGGTTATTTGGAAAAGTGGTGGATGAGGATGAACTTTTCAGCGGTGAGGTGGCAGCAGGAACACCTATTTGTGAGGAAAAGGACCAGATCATTTTACGGGATCTGTCTGCCTATGCAACGGTACGGAATGGACAGATGCAGAAAGAATATAATGATGGAACGGAAACTCCCACGATAACTGGACAGCAGACGGTTGGCTATGCAGAACTGCCAGATGCATTGGGCGCTGGCGTGTATGTGATCGCAGAAATAAAAGCACCAGCGGGATATGTCCGGTGCCGTCCGATTGCAGTGGAAATCTATTCTGATAAGGTCACTTATTATCAGGAAGGAGATATGGAACAGCAGATCCAAGGGGCGGTATACGGTTCTAATGCCAGGATTTATGTGGAAAATGCGCCAATCCAGCTGGAAGTAAAAAAGTGGAGTGATGTAGAGAAGCATTCGTATGTAAAAGGTGCGGAAATGGCGCTTTATGATGCCATTGAGATCACCCCTTCCGGAGACACAGAGGATTACAGTTATGAGGGTGTGACGGTTTTGCGAAATGGAATGGGAAATGTGACAAGAATGTATGTAAAACAGGGTTATGCGGGTTCTAAGACCATTTATGGTCTGCGGACAGATGGCGAAAAAGAAATGTGGGATGCAGGAGAAGTGGAACGGCCGGATACGGATATTTTGTATTATGATCTGGCGGGTCTGCGTCTGACGGAGTATCTGTGGGATGATGAAAGCCCGGAACATTCTCTTTATGCCATCCGGGATGGCAAGCGGTATCTGGAACTGAACGGAGGAGATCTGACCAAGGCAAAATATTCTTCAGTGAATCAGATGTTCCAGGTGGCAAAGGGAACTCATATTTATCACCTGGATCAGGATGGGCTGCGGGATTCTCTGGTTGATCCGGTGACAGGAATGGCGTATCTTGTGAAAGATTTTGATGGAACCAATGGCAGCTTCGATCAGCTTGCAGGGATTTCGGGCACTGGAAAAGGAAAAAAGCAGATCCTGGTGTGGCCGGTAAATGTGGCAAAAGACGCTTATGGGCATGTAATTGCCAGAGATAAAATCAGGACAGAACGGCCAGCGACAGTAGGAGAGTATCAGAGTGATTCTGCGGAAGTAGAATCAGGTTATTTAACTGGAAGCTGGAAGTCAGAACATGGGGAAAACAGTCATCAGGAACAGACCTTGAGGCAGAATCAGAAAGGACAGAACTTACATGGAGAAGAATTGAAGGATAAGAACAATGGAGCTTTTCTAAAACGTGTGAATCCTGTTCTGGATACCCATGGACTACCTGTTTACTATCAGAAAAGTCAGGAACGGTATGGAAAAACAACGGATCTTTATGACCGGGACGGGGAGCTGGTGCGGCAGAAAATTTCGGATCATTTACCGGCTTTTAACCAGAATGTTTACCAGAAGAAAGAAGGGAAAGAACTGTATGAGGAGGGCAGTCTCTGGCATCGGCAGGGAGAAGGATATGTGTTGGAAAACATCTGGATCACGTCAGAAAAAAGTCCCAATGATCCGTTTGACCATGGGATGACAGATGGACAGGCAGACCGTTTAAAGAGGATTCCTGCGGGCTGTTATATTCTGGAGGAACGGAAAGTTCCGGATGGATTTGTGAAAGGCTTCCCAGTGGCAGTATGGGTTGGTGAGACAAGGAATCTGCAGAAAACAGAAATGGAAGATGAGACAATCAAAGTCCAGATTGAAAAATTAGATGCGCCGCCGGGGCTGACTAGAAATGTGCTGGAAATGACGAAGAGAAATGCAGAGGGAAAAACAGAAAAAATCGCAGAAGAGAGTATTTTGACGTCAGAATACAGTTACGATCAGGTGGAACAGGCGCTTTTGGTGTTATATCAGTTGGAAAAACAGGGATTGGAAATCAAAAAGAAAGAAGTCACCCGATGGACAACTGGAAAAACACCGAGGCTCTTAACCCCTTTGACAGCAGGGACCTTTCTTTTGGAGGAATTGAAAACCCCAGCTGGATTTGTGACTGCAAAGCCGATGGAGATTGAAGTAAAGATGCAGAAGGCAGTACAACAGGTTACCATGGCAGACGATCATACCAGAATCCAGATCCGGAAATATGAGAAGGCAGGAGGAAAGGAAGTCCTCTTAAATGGGGCAGTGTTTTCACTGTATACAGGGAACCAGCGCCAGTCTCCGGTATATACGTTTACCACGGATGATGGGAAACGATTTCGGGAATTTATTCCGGAATTTGAGGAGATGTATCAGATTTATGGAGCCAGGAAAGGAACCAGTGTCGGGTGGGAATACCAGAAAAAGGCTTATAGAGCTGTTTGTGTGGATGTGGAACGGCTGGGCAAGGAGCAGGAAGAGACAGATTTTCCAGAACAGGTGATTTTAAAGTTTCGGACTGACAAAGGAGAGATCATCCGCATAAAAGTGCACCAGACTTTGCCAGATGACCGGAAAACCTGTCAGTTTGAGTACCAGTTTGATTATCAGAAGCTGTCGAAGATCAATGCTTATGCGGCAGCGTGGCTGACAATAGAAGGTATGCGCCGGATAGAGTATCTCCCTGTGGGGGCAAGGTACTGTCTGGTAGAAGAAAAACCGCCTAAAGGATATCAGAAAGCAGAGGATAGCTGGATCACGATTGAGGAAACGGGAGATGTCCAACAGTATAGCATTGAGAACAGACCAGGGAAATTGTGGATTGATAAGCGGGAAGGCACAGAGAAAAAGCAGCAGCCAGGTGCTGTGCTGGTTTTATATCGGGCTGGTGAACCGGGAATATTTGATCCGAAGCCGGAATTTCTGGTGGAACGGTGGATCAGTGGCACTGATGGCCGTTTTTCAGAATTAGAGAAGTTGAATGGAACCATTCCAGATGGCTATCAGCAGGGGGATTACCGGCCTCATGAAATTACCGGATTAGAAAGTGGTGATTACTGGCTGGCGGAAGAAATCGCCCCGGATTATTACACGAGGGCAGAGCCGGTTTCGATCACTTATGAGCTGGACCAGGAATTTACATTGGTGGTTTTAGAAAATCAGGAGGTGAAGGGAAAACTAAAAATCAGAAAAGAAGGAGAACATGGGGAATTACTGGCAGGCGCAGTATTCCAGCTGCAGGCATTTCAACAACCGGAATGGAGCGGATGGTCCTTGTGGAACTGTCTTTTAGGAACAGAGGAGCTTGCGGAGCAGGCACAGGCAGAGCCAATAGGGACGGAGCAGGTACAACTGGGACCGGTACAAATCAGGCAGTCATTGACGGAAACTCCGGTATTAGAGAGAAAAATGATCACAGATGCTTCGGGAATTGTAGAGGCGGTTGGACTGCCAGTTTCGTATCTGGCGGCTGATGGAACGAGAAAGCCGTATCGTTATGAACTGCGGGAGATCACGGCACCAGATGGTTATGTGTGCTCTGATCAGGTCTATCAGTGGTATTTTTCAGGAAAAGCAGGGATGAATTCTTACCAAAATGGAGAGATGGCACTGGTGGAACTGACTGTTCAAAATAAAGAAAAGGAGACGCCAACAGAACCAGAAAAACCGACAGAGCCGGAAGAAACTACCAAACCGGAAGAGACCACCAAACCGGAGGAAACCACCAAGCCGGAAGAAACCACCAGACCGGAGGAGACCACCAGATCGGAGGAGACTACCAGACCGGAAGAAACCACCGGACCAGATCGTCCAACCAGACCGGAACGGGAAGAAAAGGAGACAGAAACCATTCCAGAGACTGAGCAGGAAAGCATACAGGAGACACCAGAACAGCCGGAAAAGGAAGAACGTTTGATTGGAAGGATCTTTGTAGAATACCGAAAGGGACGAAATAAGGGAGGAAAACAAACCTTTGGAGGAATCACCGCTCAGAAGATTCCAAGACTTGGTTATGGGGAAGAAGAAATTCCATGGGTATGGATTCTGGTCTTTGCAGGCAGCACGTCATTGCTGATGCTCTGCTTTGTGAAACAGATATGGGAAAGGAAACGGAAGAATGGTAAGAAGTAGGAAGCTTCGGAGAATGTTTCGGCTGCTATCGGTATTCCTGATGATCTTTCTGGTTGCATATGGAGATTTTATGGGGATAGAAGTGCAGGCGGAGCAGAAGCAGGAAACCATGGAGCTTGTAAAGCCAATGGAGGAATCACAGACCGTAGAATTGCAGGAAAAGCCCGGTGCAGAGGAAAACTCAGAGGGGGATGCTTTTGAGCCAGAAACGCTGCAGATCATCAGCGATGCCTTTTTAGAATCTTACGGTGAAAAATATCGCCCAGCCCAGATCTATCAGTATGGAACTGCCAGGTACGAACTTCAAAGTCTGGAGCAGATTAAGAAGGAAATTCCGCAGAAAGAACAGGCAGTGGAGGAAACGGTCCAGTACACAGCGGTAGAACAGGCTGAACAGCTTCCGGAAACGTATCATGCATGGGTAAAGGATCAGGATACGGGAGTGGAGACAGAAGCAGAACTTCCGGTCAAAGATGCAGAGTTTACCAACTGGCGGTGGGTGGATGGATTTTCCCTCCCGATCACTGTCCAGCAATATGATGCAGAAGTCTACTATCTGGGTGATCAGGTGGTGAGAGCCAAAGAAGGAGATCCTTTTGCAGCATATGGGAAGGAACTGCTAAAACTGGCCGGATTATCTCCAAAATATTATAAAATCACGTCTACCAGATGGGAAGGAGAACCGTGGCTTGGAGAAGACGGGTATTGGTACCGGAAAGCAGAGGCAGAGGGAGAAAAATATGTGGCGGACTGTGAGGTGATCTATGGAGATGTGGTCATGCTCCCGGCAGAAACGGGATACGCCTGGAAGGCGGTATACAAAAAGACGCCAGAGATCACCATGGATCAGACAGGATCATCAGAGGAAGAACAAAAAGAAATGATGGAAGAAAGCTTTTGGAAGGAACTGATCCGTCAGATTTTAAAGATCACCATTTCTTTATTCCCGGTATTGCTTTTTCTCCTGTTACTTTTGGTATCGATACATAGAAAGACTTGCAAAAAGAACCATTCCTCGCTACACTGATGATAGTGACAGAATCTTTCAGAGGCTGGATTTTCTATCAGATGCACTCAAATCTGGTAAAGCGGACATTCGCAATCCGCTTCGCTACTTGCTCATGAACGCAGTCGCTTCGCGATCTGTCAGTGGGAGCTTTCAACTCCCACTGACATAAGCATCCCCCCTCACCCGCCGCTTAGTGCTCCGCGCACTTGAAGCGGGGGAATGCTTATCTGCGTTCACAAAATCAAGCGCAGAGAGATTCTGGGAGTATAGAACAACAGTAAGGAGAATCAGGGTATGAGAACATGTGGCGTATTGCTGCCAGTTGCAAGTCTTCCATCAAAGTATGGAATTGGTACATTTTCAAAAGAGGCATATGAATTTATTGATCAGTTATGGGAGGCAGGACAGAATTACTGGCAGATTCTGCCTCTGGGGCCTACAGGATATGGAGATTCGCCCTATCAGTCTTTCTCTGCATTTGCGGGAAATCCTTATTTTATTGATTTAGATCAGTTGAAGGAGGAAGGGCTTCTTACAGAAGAGGAATGTCAGGAGGCAGACTGCGGTCAGAATCCAGAAGAGATCTCTTATGAAGCGGTGTATCAGACCAGGTTTCAGGTGCTTCGCAAAGCTTATGATCGCCTAAAACGGCTGGAAAAAGAGGAAAATGAAGCAGGAAAATCCCTAAAAGAAAAATTTGAGGAAGAATTAAGTCCGGAAACCATCGATTATTGCTTTTACGCAGCAGTAAAGAAAGCATTTGGCGAAAAGAGCTGGAGTCAGTGGGATGAGGATATCAAACTGAGGAAACCAGAAGCGGTCGCCAGATACCAGAAAGAACTGGAAGATGAGATCTGCTTTTACGAATTCCAGCAGGTAACTTTCTTAAAACAGTGGAAAGCGTTGAAGGAATATGCCCATAGCAAGGATATTCAGATCATCGGTGATATTCCTATTTATGTGGCATTTGACAGTGCGGACAGCTGGGCTCACCCGGAATTATTTCAATTTGATGAGGAATGTCAGCCGGTCGCAGTAGCTGGATGTCCACCAGATGCTTTTTCTGCTACGGGACAGTTATGGGGAAATCCCTTATACCGGTGGGATTACCATAAAAAAACAGGATTTTCCTGGTGGATGAAGAGAATCCGGTTCAGCTTTGAGCTGTATGATATGGTGAGGGTCGATCATTTCCGTGGCTTTGACCAATATTATGCGATCCCATTCGGAGAGACCACTGCAATTCATGGCGCATGGGAGGATGGTCCTGGAATCGCAATCTTTGAGAAGATCAAGGAGGTCTTCGGCAAGGTTAATATCATTGCAGAAGATCTTGGATTTTTAACACCAAGCGTTCTGAAGCTGTTAGAAGATACAGGATTCCCGGGTATGAAAGTGCTGGAATTTGCCTTTCAAGCTGGGGAAGAAAGCAGCTACCTTCCGTATCTGTATAAACAGAATTGTGTGGTGTATACAGGAACCCATGACAATGATACGGTTGTGGGCTGGTATCGCAGCTTAAGCCCGGAAGACAAGAAATTTGTTAATGATTATATGGGAATCCATGATCTGGACAAAGAAAATCTTTATACTTCCTGTGCAGTACCGGAAGTAACGGAAAAAACACGATGGGAGAAAGAACTTTCATGGGAAGTGATCCGTCTGGCTCTTGCAAGTACGGCAGATCTGGCGGTAATCCCGATGCAGGATTATCTGGGTCTGGGAACAGAGGCAAGAATCAACATGCCATCTACCCTGGGTGGAAACTGGACCTGGAGAATGAAAAAAGGAGCTTTTACACCGGAGATCCGGAAACGGTGCAGACAGATGAACCGGCTGTATGGACGGAGAAATTCCTATTAATCGAACGTCCGTAAGATTTGGCGCGTGATTCTAGTCAGTGTAAGCGGACATAAAAAAGGCAGTACAGAATCCCATCAAAGATGATGGGGCTGTACTGCCAAGGCACATTTTCAAGCATAGGATCCGCAAAACATGATAACAGGCATCCATCCACTACTGCAAAATAACAGTATCTTCCGATCCATCTCCAGTACCTTCTGTAGATTTTACTACAGAGAAGGTCGGCTGGTATTCATTGCCAGACATATCCTTAATGGAAACAGTAACACCGCCTTCTGGAAGCTGGAATGTGACTTTACCGTTGGTTTTATCAATGGATAATGGTTCATATACGGTACCACCAGCGGAAGTAGCATGGAGAGAGGAATAGTCCACGCCGGACTGGCTGTCGCTTAAGGTCAAAACCAGAAGACCGTTGTCGATATCGTAGGAAACAACGTCCGGACATTCATCATCCAGGGTGTCCACAACCTCATAATTAGAGACACACATGCCATTAAAGTTCTGCATGTAGACATCCAGGATTCCATTCTCCGTTAAAGTCGCCTGATAGGTTTTCTTTCCTACACTGACCAGATCCAGTGGCTGGGAATTGAAAGTAATGGTGACATTCTTAAGCGGCATGTGGGATGTGATCTTAAATGTCGCAGTGGTGGTCTGATAGTCGTTAGTCGGTGCCACGGTCAGTTCGTATTTGGGCTTGGCAGTGACCACAAAGAAAATGATGGAATTGATTACAATAAATGGCAGTATGTAAAAGAGAAGGACCTGCAGCAGATCAGAATCCAGAGGATTGGACCGCTGGTGCATGGCGCTTCTGGTACGCGTTGTCTGATTCATAAATATAACCTCCTTTTTGATTACCCATAGCATAGCAGAAAATGAGACTTCTTACAAGTTTATCTTCAAAATTCTAGGGTGGTATGATATGATTAATTTAAATAACTGTAAGACCCTAAGCGGTTACCAGGCAGTTATCATTTACAAATAGAGGGAGGATTCTCCATGATCCAGAAAGCTGCAGAATTTGCTGCCCATGTTCATGCCGGTGCTTTGAGAAAAGGAAGTAAGCTTCCATATATTGTGCACCCAAGAGAGGTAGCTATGATCGTTGCAATGATGACAGAAGATCCGGAGGTGATCGCGGCGGCGTACCTTCATGATGTGATCGAGGATGCGGGAGTTCGTTATGAAGAACTGGAAGAGCAGTTTGGAAAGCGGGTGGCAGATCTGGTACAGGCAGAAAGTGAGAATAAGTTATTGACCTGGAAAGAGCGGAAGCAGGCCACTATTGATCGGATGAAGCACGCACCTGAAGATATGAAGATGATCGCGTTTGGAGATAAACTGAGCAATCTGCGCAGTACGGCCACTGACTATCTGATTATTGGGGAAGAGCTCTGGAAGAAGTTTCATGAGAAGGACAAGCGGATGCATGCCTGGTATTATGGCAGTATGGCAGAAGCCTTTCAGGAATTTGATCGATTCCCGTTTTACGAGGAATATCATATTCTGTGGAACCGAGTGTTCTGGGACATGAAGGAATATGGAAGGTTTTAAGGTATGTTTACAAGAAAAGACTTAGTGAAGCTGCTGCTCCCCTTGATTGTGGAGCAGCTTTTGGCTGTTTTGGTGGGAATGGCCGATGTGGTCATGGTAGCGGCAGTCGGGGAGACAGCGGTTTCCGGTGTTTCCCTAGTGGATTCCATCAGCATCCTGATCATTCAGATGTTAGCTGCTCTGGCGACCGGTGGTTCTGTGGTCTGTGCCCAGTATATTGGTAAGAAACAGCCGGAGAATGCCTGCGAGGCAGCTGGCCAGCTGATCCTGATCACGACTATGGTGTCTGCGGTAATTGCAGTGGTTGCGCTGCTTGGTAATCGTCATCTGTTATCCATGATTTTTGGTAAAGTTGAGGACAGTGTTATGGAAAATGCCCAGATTTATTTCTGGCTTTCCGCATTATCGTACCCATTTCTGGCAGTATACAACTCCTGCGCTGCGTTGTACCGGGCTATGGGCAATTCCAAGGTTTCCATGTATGCCTCCTTAGTCATGAATGCCATCAATATCGCAGGAAATGCGATCTGTGTGTTTGGATTACATATGGGGGTTGAAGGTGTCGGTATTCCTACCTTGATATCCAGAGCCTTCGCTGCTATTCTGATGCTGTTTCTGATCCAGAGACCACAGAATGTGATCCGGATCCGCAATCTCCAGGAACTGCGGTTTAACGGAAGGATGATCAAAGACATCTTAAAAGTCGGTGTTCCAAACGGCATGGAAAATACCATGTTCCAGTTTGGCAAATTATTTTTGCAGAGTCTGGTGTCTTCTCTGGGAACCGTGGCAATCGCCAGCTATGCAGTTGCCAGTAATCTGGTAACCTTTGAATATCTGGTAGGTAACGCCATCGGTCTTGGTATCATCACCATTGTCGGTCAGTGCGTAGGTGCTGGTGAATGGGAACAGGCAAAGCAGTACACGAAAAAGCTGGTACTGGTCAACTATGCGGCTTTAGTGGTGATCTGTTCTCTTATGATCTTGTTCCGCAATCAGGTGGTGGGAATCTACAACCTGTCCCCGGAAGCGACCAGGACATCGGCAGAGATGCTGTTTGCCCATAGCCTTGCCATGGTGGTATGGCCGTTGGCATTCACCATTCCGTATTCTTTAAGAGCCAGCTTTGATGCACCGTTTACCATGTATGTCTCTGTGGCGTCTATGTGGATTTTCCGGATCGCGTCCGCATATTTCTTTGTTAAGGTACTAAACTTAGGGGTTATGGGTGTCTGGTATGGTATGTATATCGACTGGGTATTCCGTGGATTATTGTTTGTAAAACGCTTCCATCATTTTGGACAGAAGCGGAAAAATTTATAGAAAAGAGGAATTTAAGAAATGTTATTTTTTTAAATGATTATTGTGAAGGTGCTCATGAGGCAATTTTGCGGCGCTTGGTAGAAACCAATATGGAGAAACTGCCAGGCTACGGTTTTGACAAATATACAGAGTCTGCCAAAGAAAAGATCCGCAATGCCTGTGGGTGTCCGGAGGCAGAAGTGTATCTGTTAGGAGGAGGAACCCAGACCAATGCCGTAGTGATCGCATCTATGTTAAACCGCTATGAAGGCGTGATCGCTGCAGAAACCGGTCATGTGAATGGTCATGAGGCCGGTGCTATTGAATATACCGGGCATAAAGTACTGGCTTTGCCTCAGGTAAATGGCAAGCTTCAGGCAGAGACAGTAAAGGCTTATGTAGAGCGTTTTTATGGAGATGCCAATCACGAACATATGGTATTTCCTGGAATGGTTTACATTTCTCATCCAACGGAATATGGTACCCTGTATACAAAAAAGGAACTGGAAGAATTATCTGCCGTGTGCAGACAGTATGAGATGCCGTTATTCTTGGACGGGGCCCGCCTGGGATATGGACTGGTGAGCAAGGAAACGGATGTGACATTAGAGGATATTGCCAGACTGACGGATGTGTTTTATATCGGTGGAACGAAGGTAGGGGCACTGTGCGGTGAGGCTGTGGTGTTCCCGAAGAAAGCGCCAAAGTATTTTATGACCCTGGTGAAGCAGCAGGGAGCACTTTTGGCAAAAGGAAGACTGGCAGGTGTCCAGTTTGATACCTTATTTACAGACGATCTGTACTGTAAGATCAGTAAAAATGCCATTGAGACTGCGGATCGGTTAAAACAGGCATTGAAAGAAAAAGGATATCAGTTTTTTATCGATTCTCCAACCAACCAGATCTTCATTGTCCTGGAAGACTGCCAGATGGAAGAACTAGGCAAAAAGGTAGAATTTGGTTTCTGGGAGAAATATGACGAGAACCATACGGTTGTCCGTTTTGCAACAAGCTGGGGGACAAAAATGGAGGATATCGAAGAGCTGATCAGATTATTATAAGAAATGATTGTGCGGTAAGGCAACTCGAAATGCCAAATTGGTATTTCAAGTTATAGAGGAGATGGAACGGCGGATCAGAAGGCCAGGGAAATGGAACCAGAAGAATAGAAAAGTAAGTTATGTAAACAGGCGCAGGTCATAGAAATATGGCTTGCGTCTTTTTCTGTCTGGAAAAGAAGTGCCCACTGCGAAGTTGGCAAAATATAAGTTCACAAAGTTTTCATAAAAAATTAGCACTCACCACTTGTTATTGTGACGTTGGTTTTGTCTAGTTTCATATAGTCTCGTAACGCCCTAGTTACAAGGGTTTCACGTATTTTGAAAATTTGTAGCTGTTCATCAAAAATCGTCATTTTTCAGAAATTTGGGGTCAAAATTGGCGTCAGATAGCACACCAGAGAGAAAAATTAAATATTTTATAGACTATGGAACGTACACTTTTGGCGTTCCTTTTCTATTTCCAGTCGTTCAGAAATGGACGACTTTTTTCATACCCAAAATCGAAAGGAGAAAGAAGAAATATGAATAAGCTAGTAAAGCGATTGCTGACAGGAACGCTTGCTTTTGCAACCATTCTTACGGCATTACCAGTGACGGCGGTTCATGCTTCCGGCAATCAATACTGGACAGAAT
>OGOD01000336.1_pt1 | contig 44005 bp, 32 predicted proteins | sample 1573631 | NCBI WGS metagenome assembly OGOD01 (sample SAMEA2581895, study PRJEB24529) | metagenome | biome: Human gut stool | place: China | collected 2011
CTTTGAAACCCGTTAGAATTTTCAGGGTTGTTTTACTGTTCAGTTATCAAAGAACTTGTTCATCGCTGTGTTAGCGACTTGATTAGTATATCATGTTTGTTTTACTGTGTCAAGAACTTTTTTGAAAAACTTTTGAAGTTTTTCTTCGCCAGCACCTGAACACAACCTTCCGGGTTTCAAGCTGTCGGCTTAAAGTTTTTCTTTCTCAGCATGTCCTCTCGCAAGGACGTGTTATATACTAACATATTTCCAAGGCTTTGTCAACAACTTTTTAAGAATTTTTTCTTTTTTCTAAAAACTGTTTACAATTAACCTTGAGCTTTTCAAAAGCTTGTTTATGGCTCATTTGGAAAGCTTGTTTATACTAACATAACATATATGTTTTGTAAAGACCTAAATTATAAATAGTTTTTTAATTGATATTGTGCCAATTTTCAGAATATTAGTTTATGACTTATCGGAAAGCATTTATAGTATTGCATATTTTCCATTTTATATCCATGCTTCGGGTGTCAAAACATGCTGTATATATCTTAACGTATTATATTTATGCATATTACAACTTTTGGGAGAAGCTTAGATGTTCTTAATACATCCTGCTTCGGACAGCGGAGCTGATATGCATAAAATAATACGTTATACACTCATAAATTAGATTAGCATGTTTTGACACCCGAAGCATATCCATTTAATACTATATTTTTTAATAGACCTCACAGCCGAAAGGTATATTCATTCCGGCTGCAAGGTCTATGACTGTCTGTAATATAACAGTATACATTACATATAAACTAAATTATTCTTTCCTTCTTCTTCCATTGTATACACCTGCTGCCGAACATATCATAATAATTACACATACAAGTGCTGCAGCATATAATGCAGATGATATATTTACACCTGTTGATGGTGCTACATACTGATTCTCCGGATTATCAGTCTCAGGCTGCGCCGGCTGTGTTTCTCCCGGTGTTATGTCATTTCTTATATCTGCCGCTTTGACAAGAATATATGAGGAGAAATGTGCTACTCTGAATGTGGCAGAGCCGTCCTGCGCTACCTTAACTGTCTGTCCCATATCCTCTGAACTTCCGGTATTGTCATTATAATAGAATAGTCTAAGCTCAGTTCCTTCTTCATATTGAGTGTATACCGTGACATACAGTTCTCCGTTCAGTTCTCCTGAATGTGCAAAGCTGCATAGATAGAGTGATGATTCCGGAACATTCAATTGCTCCTTAGCCTTACTTATGACATCGCTCTTATCATTATATTTTACATCCAGCTTAAAATCATTGTCCGGTGCCTTGCTAAACCGCGTACCATCAAAAGTATATTTTACAAGCGTCTTTCCATCCGCCCCTGTAAGCTCAAGTATAAGCTGTGAGCCTTTATCTATCAGTGCTGTGACAAAATCATTTGGCAGATAGCTTCCCTTTCCAGCTTCAACCTTCTCTATAATAATCTTGTCTCCATTGTTAATTCTGTCAAGAACACTGTTGCCAACATGCTTATCATCCTGTGTAGGTGCCTCTGTCTCTGGCTCTCCCGGTTTTTCCGTCGGTGCCTCTGTCTCTGGCTCACCCGGCTTCTCTGTCGGCGCTTCTGTCTCTGACTCACCCGGCTTCTCTGTCGGTGTCTCTGTCTCCGGCTCACCCGGCTTTTCTGTAGGCGCCTCTGTCTCTGACTCACCCGGCTTTTCTGTCGGTGCTTCTGTCTCTGACTCACCCGGTTTTTCTGTCGGTGTCTCTGTCTCTGACTCACCCGGCTTATCTTCCTTTGCATCCTTATCAAACAATACTACTGTTCCGAATACTGCCGGTGATGACCAGCCCATGCCTGTGGTATCTGCCCAGCTTAATGTACCAGTTCTCTTTCCGTTCTCTGCATCGTTAATCTGAAGCTCAAGACCAATCTTTGTTCCTGACTTAACCTGCTCATGAGTCCACTTTATTGCAGCCTCAACTACATATCCATCCTCTGTAAGGGTCACTTTGCTTACAATATTTTCCTCTACACAATTAGATCCGTTAAATGAATGCTCATTTAGATAATTTATTCTATACTGTTTATCATCTTCCTGGTACGATTTTGTCTTCTGATTATTCTCATCAACAAATATTTCAAGTGAATCCTTCTCATGAGCTGCTTCGGCAGTGGCATCAAGTAAAGAATCCTTAACAGTTACCTGTACATAGAGATTCTCGTTATCCCAAAGAAGCTTAGCAGTGGCATCAGCCTTTGCACCAAGTCTAACTGTGAGAGGTATACTATCTACCTTGCCCCATATTGCACTGTTGTCTTTTCCTATGCTGATAGTTCCCTTATCAATCTGGGCAAATGGCTTTAACTGTGCTTTTGCAAAGTAATCGCTCTTCTCATCATGGCTTAATGTATAGTCATTAAATGCAGCCTTCATTGTTCCATCTGTTATCACCACATCAAACGTCAATGCGTCAAAGGCCTTAAGTGTAATATCATTTACCTCTACTGTAGCAATATATCCATCTTTGGTTGCCGTTGCATCTTCTCTGTTTACAGTTACTTTCTTTACGTTATTTCCAAGCTTAACGTAGGCTGTAACCGCATCTGTATCATCGACTGTACTGTCTTTTACATTTGCCAGGAACTTAATTGAATTCTCATTCCATACAGGGACAATTGCCGCTGATGTATCCGCCTTGCTTATAGTAAGCTCTGTACCTGCTGTAAACTTATCATCAATCTCCTGCGTAAATGTCACTTCCTGAATCGTAGGTGCAAGCTTAGTAGGGTCTACAAATGCCCAGTAAGCACTCTTTACCTGGTAATCATCATCAAATAACAATGGAACCTGCTTCTTTGTCTCAGTTGCACCGCCGCCTACACTGCTTGATGTCTGTAACCATGAATACTTGTCAACTACACCCCAGACAGTTATACCTGACATATTGATGCCTTCTGACTTTAACTGCTTTACTGCATCATATATTTCCTTATAGCGATATGCTAATCTTGTATATTCTTCCTGCTTTGTCTTGTCTGTTCCGTCATATGCATCACTTACGCCAAAATCGAGTTCTGTAATCTGAACTTTTCCTACAATGGCTGCATACTTCTTAGCTGCTGTGATGAACTCCTGTGCAGATGGTGAGCCTGCTGTCTGATAATGTCCCTGCATTCCGACTGCATCTATTCTTGTTCCCTCTGCTGCCTTTACATCCTTAAGAAGCTGTGCAATACCTTCGCTCTTTAATGCCGAACAATCACCGTAATCATTGTAATAAAGCTCTACATCAGCCGGAACATACTTGTTGGCAAATCTGAAGGCATTGATTATAAACTCATTGCTTCCATATACTCTCCACCATGTGGAGTTCTCATTTTCATTTCTATAGGTTCCTCTGCCGTCACTTATGGCCTCATTCACTACATCCCAGCCGTAGAACATATCCTTATATTTGCTGTTTTCACCCATGTAATGCTCAGCCATTGTCTTTATGTACCACTCATGACGAAGAGTCATCTCTTCCTTAGAACAGAGTTCCTTGTCCTTATCATAATCAACATGGAAAAACCACTCAGGTGTCTGGGAATGCCATGTAAATACATGTCCTCTTATCCTTATAGCACTTTCCGGATGTTTCTGATTGTACTTATATACATACTCAAGCATTTCATCAGCTCTGCTAAAATCAAGCTTCGGTACTGTTATCTCTATGCCGTTTATTGTTGCCTTTTCTGTTTCCGGACACTTGCTTGCATATCCAAATGCAGCATCCGGCTTTAATTCATTACCGAAGGTTATAGCATTGAAATGTTTCTTTACAAGAGCCATTTCCTTCTCATCCTTAAGGTCGCTAAGACATATTGCCGTACCGACTATGAAATTCTCATCTTCCATAGCCTCCGTTACAACGTCCTTAAGATTAGGAACGTCATACTGAATACCTTCAACGGTATCCTCTTCCTCTACATCAACAACTGCACCTTCTGCTGCTGTCCAGCTGTCAAGTACTACATTTCCATTAAATGTAAAATAAAGGTCTCTTGTACCTGAAAGTCCTTCAAAATTACCTGTAAAGTCCTGGAAATCTTCAGATGCCTTTACATCAATCGTGCCTATTACCGTTCCTCTTTCGCTTCCTACCCTTACATCAATCTTTGTATCAGACTCTGCCTTCGCTCTTACTGTTATAGTGGAGAGACCCTTGGAGAAATCTGCTCCCTTAACACCGATAAAGCTTCCTGACGATGCATTTACAACTGTGTTTCCAAGTCCGGATACATTGATACCATACTGACGGAAAATATTCTCAGCCTGTACTGTCACATAAGGATTAAGCTTATCAAGCTGCTCTACTCCTGTCATTGTAGGAGTTCCCTTATTTATTATTCCGTCTTCATTTACAGTAAGCTTATCAATATGGGTGCTTCTGTAGTTGCGGCTCTTGCCAAATACCTGTGAATCCACACTTCTTGTATGGTATGCAATATACAGCTCCCCATTAAATTCAAATATTGAATGGTGATTATTTCCACCGCCACCTAAATTGGATGGATTAGGAAGTACTGTTCCGACATATGTATAAGGTCCCATAGGTGAATCACTTGTCATATAAGCGATTACAGCAGTTCCAACTCCATTCTTCTTGCCGCTTGCCCAGTTGGTACAATATGAATATACATATTTGCCATTAATCTTGTTGATGCCTGAATCCTCGAATAAATATGGTGCATCAATAGTTACCGGCTCACCGTCAAGACTTATCATATCAGCTCCCAGCTTAACGATTCTGGCTGTCATAGGATGCTCGTCCTTTCCGGACGGAACACCACCGCCAAAGCAGAGGTATGCACTTCCATTATCATCAACCATTACAGCAGGGTCAAATAACCACTCAACAGTATCACATGTCGGTGTCTGTCGACTTACAAGCTGCTTTCCGAGAGGATCCGTCCAAGGTCCTTCCGGTGAATCTGCCGTGAGAACACCTATACCGCTTCCGTTGTCAGCAAAATATAAGAAGAATTTCTCCTTGCCATCAATTGTCTTGTGTGCTGCACATGGTGCCCATGAATTATTAGCCCACTTAGCAGCTCCCTCCGGTGCTCCTTCTTCTAAGTTCTTACCTGCAACAGGTATTGCACCATGGTCTGTCCAGTTGACAAAGTCTGTTGTAGAGAAGCAGTTGATTGTCTTTACCTTTCCATATGCATTCTCCTTCACGTCACCGTCTGCATTATACTCATAGACATCATTTGTTGCATATACATAAACTCTGCCATTGTACACCATTACGCTAGGGTCAGCACTGTAACGCTGTGTGGCAATTGGATTATTATTAGCCTTATCCTTATAGCACTGCTTAAATGAACCATCATTTACTTCAACAGGACTAGGTTCTTTGAGCTTAAATGTAACGCTCTTTACCGTCTTAGTCACTGTATCGGCTGTAAGGCTCATAAGATCAAGTATCTTTATTTCTGATTTAGGAACATTTCCGTTAAGATTACTGTCTCTTAATACATTGCTTCCATAGACAACCGCAGCCTCGGTAAAATCATCATCAGCAGCACACAGCTTTACTGAAAATTCCTCTGTTGAATCAACCTCAACTGATACATACTCTATTCTGGTCATATCAACTTCATCAGGTATCACATAGAACATCTGTGCATACTGACTCTTATATGTAAGCTTATGTCCGCCATCTGCCTCCTCGACATCAACTCCCCATGCAGCCTTTTGCTCCAGCTCTGTCATGCTGTATTTAAACTCAGTCTTTACAGCATCCTCTGCCTTTGGTTCAAGCTTGAATGTAATATTGCCAATTTCCTTAACCAGCTCTGTCTGGCTAAGGCTCATAAGACATAATACTCTAAGCTCAGCTTTTTCAACCTTTCCATCCAGATTATCCGCTGTTATTGTACTATTTCCATATACAATTCCACCTGATGTATATGAAGCATCTGCTGCACACAGCTTTACAGATAATTCTCCGCTATCTGTGTCGACTGCTGCTGAAATGAATCTGCTCATATCGACTTCATCAGGTATCTTAAAGAACACCTGATTATACTGTTTAGGAAATGTCACATTAAGCTTTCCATTCTCCGCTACTGTCTTTTCTGCTCCCCATAATGCTAAAATCTCAAGCTTTGAAGCATCGTATGTAAACTCTGTCTTATCAGATGTATCCCCATCATCTGCTGTTTCCTGCTTCGGTTCAAGCTTGAATGTAATATTGCCAATTTCCTTAACCAGCTCTGTCTGGCTAAGGCTCATAAGACATAATACTCTAAGCTCAGCTTTTTCAACCTTTCCATCCAGATTATCCGCTGTTATTGTACTATTTCCATATACAATTCCACCTGATGTATATGAAGCATCTGCTGCACACAGCTTTACAGATAATTCTCCGCTATCTGTGTCGACTGTTGCTGAAATGAATCTGCTCATATCGACTTCATCGGGTATCTTAAAAAATACCTGACTATACTGTTTAGGAAATGTCACATTAAGCTTTCCATTCTCTGCTACTGTCTTTTCTGCTCCCCATAAGCCTAATACCTCGAGATCTGCTGCAGAATATGTGAATTCCGTGTTATTCTCCGCATTCTGCAAATCAATGCCCGGATTTTCTGCACTGACATCCGCATAAACACCTCCTGCATCATACAACTGTTTTGCGCTGACGGTCGATACATTTCCCGCCAGCATAGCCCCTGCCAACACCGTGACAAGCACTCTGTTCATGAATTTCCGCATACCGTTCTCCTTTTCCTATAAGAAATATGTAAACCCATTTTTAATTTTAACCAAAGATTTTTCTGAAAGCTTGTCATTTTTAGCTATTTTTATATCATCTATTGCTTTTATTGTAATATTGCACAAATATATACTGTCCAATCTCTTTTTGATATATATTTTGCACATAAAACTAAAGTATTGTATGTATTTTTTACATTACATATAATAATATGATGTTGGGGTCAAAACATGCCAACTTAATTTACGAGTGTATAACGTATTATATTTATGCATATCAGCTCCGTTGTACGAAGCAAGATGTTCTAAGAACATCTAAGCTTCTTCCAAAAGTCGTGATATGCATAAATATAATACATGCTAAGTTTATAGCACATGTTTTGACCCCAACATCATAATATGTGACAATTAAAATACTATATAAATGATATTTGCAATCTGCTTTGCTGCCTGCTCATATAAAATCGATGCTTCGCATCTCACCAGGTACTTGGCCTGGGCTCTTTTATTTTATAAATTATTTTCACCAATTATATACATTTTCAAATCACTCCGTTATTGTTATAATGCATATTATAATATGTTTTGAAGGCTGGCTCCGCGAAGATTGCAGAGCTGAACAGCGGCTCACAGCAAGATTCGTGGGCGAATCTTAAATTCTATAAGGAGAATCTATGAATAAACGCAATTACCAAAAAGAACTCGAACAGCTTATTTCAGGTATAGAACCCGGAAAGGTTCCATCCCTGCTGCTTCATGCATGCTGCGCTCCGTGCAGCAGCTATTGCCTTGAATATCTATCGCAGTATTTTACTATAACCATACTTTTTTATAATCCTAATATTTCACCTGAGACGGAATATATTAAGCGTGTAGATGAGATAAAAAGACTTATAGAAGAACTTCCGGTAAAAAACAAGGTTTCATTGATTGAGGGACGATATCTTCCAAGCGAGTTTTATACGTCTGTCAAAGGGCTTGAAAATGAGCCTGAAGGCGGAAAAAGATGTCCTGTCTGTTATGAACTGCGTCTACGCGAGGCTGCTGTAACAGCAAAGAAGCTTAACTTTGATTATTTTACTACAACACTGAGCATAAGCCCACTAAAGGATGCCGAAAAGCTTAACGAAATTGGCAAAAAGCTTTCGGACGAATATGATGTCGCATATCTGTATTCAGATTTCAAGAAGAAAAATGGATATAAGCGCTCGATTGAGCTTTCAAGAGAGTACAATCTGTACAGACAGAATTTCTGTGGCTGCGTGTTCTCAAGACATGAGGCGGACAACGAAAAATAGCAGGGAGATTTCCCTGCTATTTTGCTATTTTAATTATCCGGATAAAAAACGCACACCTCGTTGTCGAATTCCTTAATCCTAAGTCCAAAAGGATATAACAGCGGATAAGCTCCGCCTGCCGAACGCGCAATGATATAACATGCATGGTAGGTGAGATTCTCCTCCTCCGGCAGACCAAATATATATCTTCCAATCTGCTTAGTCTCCGTGTTGCTGCTCAAATCGATATCGTACGGTGACGGCGGTGTGTCAAGGCTCACCAGATAGAATATGTACATGATATAGGCCTCTGCCACATATATCGGCTTATCATTAAGATATTCCTGGCTTTCAATAAACTCAATTGCCTCCTTGTAATCGTCCTCCATGCCGACATACCTGTTATACTTCTCGGTTGTGAAATAGTATCTTATAAACGAAATCGAAAATACCAGATATGCCACGGCTATAACTGTCGATATAACAGCCTTGAGCTGAACCTTCTTCACCACATCTATGACGAATGCAATTCCGATAACTATATAGTACAGCACCGAAAAGAATATACCGTTCATCCTGCTTGTAATCGCCTCATTAAGCATCATTCCCATAATAAACTCTGCTATGAACCACAATAAAACGCCGGCTTCCGCGCTGAATTTTCTTTTTTTGATACTTTTTATAAAATCTATAATGCCCTTTATGAAGCCTACCGCAAAAAAAGGTATCGAAATTACATACAATGTCATGTATCGCTCATTGGTGTTAAATCCAAGATAGTCATGTAAAAAGATGACCTTGAGCATATTTACGATATTTCTTAGCTTCGGTAACCCTATCTCCTTGATTCTGTAGCCGTCAAGCCTTACTAACGTAAACTTCCATATCGTTCTTGTCTCAAGTCCAAGTATATTTATGAGCTGCACTGCAATAAGCGGAGCCGCCATAAGTGCCAACGGAACACAGAAACACAATGCCTGCTTGAATGACAGCTTTCTCATGTATAACAGGTATATGAACATCATAATCAGGAACAATATCATAACTATATAGCTTAGAGTGTAGGTGTACAGCACCAACCCGCAGGCTATACCTGCTATGAAAAAGTATACAGGCTTTTCCTTCTTCAATGCGTATGCAAGACACGATATAAAGATGGAGGCTGTCCCCAGCATGAGGTTACAGTCAAAGCCGAACCTTGCAGACATGATAAAATAAGGTGTGATAGCATACAACAGCGCCCATATAACCATCTTCTTTTTGTCCGCCCCGGTTGTTTTAAAGAACCAAATTCCCGAAAACATGACCATCATTGACATTATAACCGCCGGTATCCTCACGACAAAATGTGAAAAATCAAAAAACTTGAAGAGAAGTGCCGTCATGTAGGTGTACAGGCTGCTCTGACCTCCGCCGCCATAGTTCATAAACATGACCGGGTAAGGATATCTGAACCTGTCCACACCATATTTTGCAATACACCACGCATCATAGGCAATTCCCGCCTCATCCACATTCCAGCCGCGCGGAATATCCACAATCATTATCAGTCGAAGCACAAGAGCCAGTACAGCGGTGACTATGATTGCAAAGGCAAGCGCATACTTTTTTACAAAATTTTTCATAGCGTTCTCCTCATGTATTTGTTAGGCGCCATTGTCCAAAGCAGAATGTTCTGACATCGGAATCCTATAAAACAAAAAAAGAGAGAAAACTTCCCTCTTTTCTTTTCGTGTAACGGAGAAAGAGGGATTTGAACCCTCGCGCCGGTTGCCCGACCTACACCCTTAGCAGGGGCGCCTCTTCGGCCTCTTGAGTATTTCTCCGAATTCACAATCATTATTAAATTGTGGCTGCCAAGGGGTGATATAGTAAAGCCTAATCACCTGACGCATTTAGTATTTTAACACTTTATTAAGATAATGTCAATCTATTTTTTTACTTTTTATAATAATTTGAATTTTTTAGAATACATTCACTATACACTATGTCCGTAAATTTGAGTGCGCCCTTCCTGTTTAAGTGGTCTGTATCGATAAACAGACTGTAATCATCATAGAACCTGTCATCGCGGGCATAGTCATGATACTCCGTGCCTGTGTCATCGGCTATCTTATCTATAATTGCATTAAACTGCTCTAAAAATTCCGGCTCAACGCAGTCATTGTATGCCTTGGTATACGGTGTTGTGACCATAACCGGCGTTATATCATGTTCATGGCACTTTTCGATTATTGAGTATACCTTCTCAATCAAATCCGTTCTGAAGGCATAGCTGTCACCATTCTTATAGTTGAGCACATGTCTTTCATAGGCGTCCGCGGCATTGTGTTCGATGTCACTCAGGTTCATCCCCAGCATATCTGAGCTTTCCCGCACCTCACTCTCAGTCTTTTCGCCCATGAAAAACGCCTCAAAATAATTTGCAAGCTGTATGCGCATATCTGTCTTGAAAAACGCAAGGTACTTCACCTTGAAATACTCCTTGAAGGTCACTCCTATCATGTTACGATACTTCATAAAGCTGTAATACCTGTAGTTTTTTAGCTTGAACGTCTCCTCGTCAAGGCTGTCATCTGACAGCATGAATGTCATATATGATATAGGGATAATTAGATATGAATTTTTCGCCATCTTTCCGACAAAGTTATCAAATACCTTTTCGTCATACTCTATCGTCTGCGCCTGAATACCGAAATTAAAACCTGTTATACCCTGCGTCTCAAGGTCATCGTAAACAAAATCACATTCGCCGTGGCTGCTGCCGATATTCGCAACCATTATCTTGTTCGGCACATTTGAGAAGCGCTTCATCTCATCAATATTTTTTCTGTACCATACCTGCACTCCCTGTAAAAGAACCGCCGATGCCAACAGAACGCACACTACTCTTATTATGAATTTCTTCATGTAAAAATCACTCCATAATATCCTAAAACTGAAAATATATAAAACGTGATGTGACAACAAGAGGCATTTCAAGCAGTATGAACATAATCATAAATACATATACCGCACACCTTACCACCACATTTAGCCTGCCAAACTCCTTCAACAGATCTCTTTTCAGCGAAAAATAGTCATAGACCATTAAAAGAACCGCGCATACTGCCACAAGTGCCAGCTTGGCATGTGTAAGCAGCGTGTTATCTACAATCCTGTCCATGCTCTCGGAAAACGAACACCACCTCCAGCTAAGTCCCGACAGCATATTTACAGTTTCAGTGATTCCAAGCCGGAACACCATCCATGTCAACGTGACAAACAGAAATGTAAGCAGCACCTTTAACCACCACACTGCATTGTGTTTCACATTTTTGTTGACCTTCCTGTTGTTGAATAGCTGTGCCACTCCATGCATGCCGCCCCACACAACATAGTTCCAGCCCGCTCCGTGCCACAAGCCGCTTACCAGAAACACGAAAATCACGTTGAGCTTACTCACCATAAAGCCCCTTCTGTTCCCACCAAGAGGAATATACAGATAGTCCCTGAACCAGTTAGACAGTGATATATGCCATCTTCTCCAGAACTCCTTTACCGATGCCGAAAAATAAGGCGAATCAAAATTCTTTATGAGATTAATGTTGAACAGCTTCGCCGTGCCTATCGCTATATCCGAATATCCTGAGAAATCGCAGTATATCTGGATACTGAAAGCAAATATGGCAAGAATTACATGCACTCCCGCAAAATACTCCGCCTGATACACGTAGTCGACGAACATTCCAAGGTTATCCGCAATAACCAGCTTCTTAAAAAATCCGACTATTGCAAGTCTCATTCCGTACGCAGCATTATCGTAATCGAATTTCTCAGGCTCCTTTATCTGCGGCAGCAGGTTATCCGCTCTCTCAATAGGTCCCGCAACAAGCTGTGGGAAAAAGGAAATGAACGCCGCATACTTTCCGAAATGGTGCTCCGCCTTCAAGTCCCCTCTGTATACGTCGATAACATAGCTGAGTGTCTGGAATGTATAGAATGATATGCCAACCGGAAGCAGCAGCTTAGATGTCACCGGGTTAAGGTGTATTGAAAACCTGTCTGTCACCTTGACTATAGTCTCCATTGTAAAATTATAATATTTGTATACAAACAGAACACCCAGACATATCACAAGCGCCGACGCAAGTATCAGCTTTTTCAGCTTCCTGCTGTCCGCTTTTTCAAGAAGAAGTGCGCAGATGTAGGATATCAATGTCGTTCCGAATATCAGGACGATGTATTTTACATTCCAGCACATATAGAAATAATAGCTTGATGCCAGCAGTATTATCCACTTGTATCTGTCCTTTACAGCCCAGTACAGGACAAATACAATAGGACAAAATATTGCAAATGACAAAGAATTAAAGTTCATGTTCTATCTCCCGCTCACATTTTGAACTATATTTCCTCATACAAATCCCTGCCATCTGAGTCAATAACAACGATGACCGGAAAATCCTTTACGGTAAGCTTCCTTACAGCCTCAGTGCCAAGGTCATCATAGGCTATTACCTCCGATGAAGTTATACACTTAGACAGAAGTGCCCCTGCACCGCCCACGGCTGCAAAATACACCGCCTTGTCCCTCACTATCGCCTCATGCACGGCCTTGCTTCTCTTTCCCTTCCCAATCATTCCGATAAGTCCAAGGTCAAGAAGTGACGGTGCATACTTGTCCATTCTGCTCGCAGTTGTGGGACCTGCCGAACCTATAGGCCTGCCCTCCCGCGCAGGTGACGGTCCCATATAGTAAATTGTATTATTTTTCACATCAAAAGGCAGCTTTTCACCTCTTTCAAGAGCTTCGTACATTCTTTTGTGCGCTGCATCTCTTGCAGTGTATATAGTTCCCGTAAGATATACATAATCCCCTGCCTTAAGTGTTGTCGATACACTGCTATCAAAAGGTACATCAATATGCTTGTCCATCTCCGTCTCCTAATCAAATAAGATATAATTATGTGGAGCTTTTATTCTTCCGCTCCGTTGTCTCTCCTTCTCATACCATATACCACTATCAGTATAAAAGAAATCACGGATACCACTTCCGCGATATGCCAGTACACCTTGCCTGCATAATATACTCTGATATCTCCATCGAAATTACTGTCCAATTCAATCAGCAATAGAGCATGCACTGACTTGGTCAGCCTGATTTTTTCTCCCGTATCTGCATTTATGGCTTTATATCCTCTATAATACAGTAATGGCAGTTCAACTTCGCCCTTTTCATCACCTGTTACTGCATGAAATGAAATATTGGTATATTCCTTTTCGTAACCGGTAACCACCGCATCAGTAGCATCATAATGACCTTCCTCTCTTAGAAAATCCTCAGGAAAATAGCCATCCGCTTTTCTCGGAAGATATTCGTAGTTACCTACCTGACAGGACAGCTCTTTATCATTTTCTGTCATGGTATACAGGTTCATATACGGCATTTCATTCATTGTCAGCTTAGCTGCCCAGATAAACTGGAGCACTGTGAGCATAACAATGATTATTTCTGAAACCCTGAGTATCACTGTATCACTGCCGGCATCATCATACTGGTCAAGGAGTGCTGTCACAAAAACAATATATGTACATGTCCCCACTGTGAGGAATCTCATTGCAAACTGGATGTTTTTCACCATATTGCTGACACTTCGTGCTATTGAGTCAATTATCGCAACACCTGATGGTTCACTTCCAAGATATGTGAGCACCCTTTCATATGGTATTATATCCAACGATAATATTGCAGTGATAACTGTTATTACTGCTGAGACAATTATAAGTTTTTTATGCTTTTTAATTCCTTTTATGAGCGTACATATAAATAAAATAATTGCAGGAATCACAGTCGGTCCCAGTCCCGGAACCATGTAATTTCTCCAGCCTTCAAATTCAACAAATTTAGTGAAAAATTTAAATAAATCTGTAAATGCAAGACAGAATGTTAATCTTGCACTGTTAGACTGTCCTGATCTTATATATGTATCTTCTAACATATATGACTCAATAAATGGAAGCAGATATCCGATATTGAGCACAATCGAAATTAAAACTACCTTCAATAAGACAAAAAATGTCTGCTTTCTGAATGTTTTCTTAAACAGCATAAGGCATGCCAATACGGTAAACAATCCAAATATCTCCGTACTTAAAACATGTGACTCTATTACACCGAAATATCCTATAACAGGCATAATCCACAGCCTGCTATAGTTTTTATCATCTACCGTAACTGCGTATATTTTCCAAAGCCCGGCTACGATAAGCGGAAGAAAAATCAATGCAGTAAATTCTCCGACTGCACCTCTTTGATATAAATCCACCAATCTTAAAAGAGACATACTGTACATTATTGCAGCTACAAGTGCAAGCTCCGCTCTTTTAAAGATAACCCTGAAGCTATAATATGACACAATAACCGTAGCTAGATTTACAAGAACAACAAACAGCTTATATGCATTCTGCATTGTAAAGCCCATCAGCCTGAATATTGCAGGAATATTATAAAACAGGCTTCCATAATACGTTGAAAAAGCATATCCGTATCCGCCATTGATAACCGGCTCTACCTTTACCGGCAGCTGCCCCGAAAGGTACCCTGCCTTCAACCCCTCCAGACGTATCAGATGGATAACGGTATCATCTCCTTTAATGAGATTATCACCAACTAAAGGCACACATGTTATCAGAAATACCACCGATATTATCATTGCATACGCAGCCTTCCGGCATGTCATAATAATTCTGCCCGACAAAATCAGATAAACTATGAAGGTACCTGCAATTACCGGTAACATAATCAATATTTTGATAAATGTTATATAATTGGTACACTCTATCTCATAGGATGCATAATTTAAAAAACTGGAAGGTCCATCTTTATATTGTTCTATGACAACCAAATTGATATTTAACTGCGGTTCGGTAATCCAGAACTCCGTTCTCCATTCATTCTTTTCGTGATGCAGAAAATTTACTGTATTCTGAATTCCGTCCGAATTTCCACTATCATTTAAGATATAAAGATAGTTAGCATAATCAGTGTCACTTGAAATACTATATTCACAATTTAAAAAGTAATGCCCATACGGAAGAGTTATGCTATTTTCCCTGTCACTCAGGACATAGCTTTTTTCAGGTATAAAAAGTGTTCCAATCAGTACCAGCAGAATCAGCATTTCCACGCCAAGTACAAATAGTATAACCTTCTGTTTTTTGTTCTGAAACCCCAGCTTCATATTAACCTCTCTATAAAACTCTTTCTATATCACCCTATGTACATGTCTATTAACATGGCAGCATATATTGACCGCCACCGGAAGCCCGGCAATATGTGTCGGATACGTCTCAACATTCACAGCAAGTGCCGTCTTAGAGCCTCCAAGTCCTCCCGGACCGATTCCGAGAGCGTTGATTTTCTCAAGCAGCTCATCCTCAAGCTCACGCACATAGCCCGATGGTCTTTCCCCATCCAAATCCCTTGTAAGAGCCTTCTTTGCAAGAAGCGCACACTTCTCAAAGGTACCCCCTATGCCGACACCGACAACCATAGGCGGACATGCGTTAGGTCCCGCATCCTTGACCGCTGTGAGTACCGCATCCTTAACACCCTCTATTCCATCAGCAGGCTTTAACATGAACACGCGGCTCATGTTCTCACTTCCGAAGCCCTTAGGTGCAATCGTTATGTCAAGCTTATCACCCGGCACGATATCATAGTGAATAACAGCAGGAGTGTTATCCTTGGTATTCTCCCTCTCAATAGGGTCTTTCACAACCGACTTGCGAAGATAACCGTCCACATAGCCCTGTCTTACGCCCTCATTTATTGCATCCGTAAGAGAGCCTCCCTCAATATGCACATCCTGTCCTACCTTCATAAATATAACAGCCATTCCGGTATCCTGGCATATCGGAATCATATCTGCGCCTGCAATCCCAAGATTCTCCCTAAGCTGACCCAGAATCTGTTTTCCAAGTGCGGAAGTCTCCTCATCGGCAGCCTTCTCAAATACCCTCTTCATATCCGGCGAGAGAAAATGGTTCGCCTCTATGCACATTTCTTTGATGTTATTTGTTATAATTTCAGCACTAATATTTCTCATCGCTATTCTCCTGACTTTTATTCAGCTATGATTACATTCTTTCTGTAATAATCTGCTATTGCCTGACGCGAAGAATCATCATCATGGTAAAACATAGGCACATAAGGTGCTCTTGTGATATATACATCCCAATAAGGGCTGTTTACCAGCTCCTCATATCTCTCATCAAGTATCCTGTCATACTCCTGAACCGTTCCGAACTGCAGTGCTCCTGCTGCCATGGACGCCACCGACGTATTGAGGTAATCCGGCTTTTTCAAGGTCTTTACACTCAATATAACTGTGCACACTGCGATAAATCCAACCGCATAGTTGACCGCCGCCTTATTAAACCTTCCCTTCAGCCACAGCGCCACCCACGCACACAGATACATGATAATTATGGTGAACATTGTCATCATTACAAAGAAATTGGTATCAAGCACCCTTCCGTAATAGCCGGACTGGGTGTACTTTGTAGGAGAAAATGAGGCGTAGTAGAGACAAAGAAGCAGAACACTTACTGGAATCGGAAGCTTAAATTTTCTCTCCCTTCCATCCGAACACCCATAAAAGCTCCAGAAGGAGATAATCGCCGTCATCCCATAATAAAAATACATTGGAGGCTTGTTCATCGCATTTATAAATTTAGTTCCATCAACGAAGCATCCCTTGATTGTCTCAAAGACGCTGAGATGTCCAATCGGCATTCTGCTCTTGTTTCCCGGAGTAGCCACCACAACTATAAGTCCCACAACTGCACATGCAAGCGGAATCCAGTTGAGCGTCTTTGCAGTCCTCTTCTCATAGATTGTAAATGCAGCCTCATACGCACACAGACATGCACTGACAAGTGACGTAAAAGGATTTCCAAGTCCTACCAAAAACATAAATATGCTTGCAATAACAAGAAATACCTTCCTATGGCTCTCCCAATATAGTGCAGACATACTGTGTGCGAACATAAACATACCAAAAAAGAAGGTATAGTTGGCGACACCCGGCCACCAGTACAGACCTTCGCCCGCATTGACAAGAAAGTTCATAAAAAATGCGATAAACAGCAGTGCCATGCTCACACAGTTGATTAAAGGCATACGGAATCTTCTGTAAAGTATGGCATACATTGCGGCAAGTGAGCCTATACAGAATGTCACGAACATAAAATAGAACGTGAAAGAATACGCATAATCTCCGAATACCGCAGGTGACATGCTTGTGATAAACATACTTAAGAAATTGCCATCCCATGTCTTGTAAATCCCTATCGCATACCTGAATGCTGCGGCAATAAAGCCTAAGACCGAATGATTCTCCAGCCATTGTTCATGCACGTATGTCGTCATCCAATAGTCATCCATAGTAGGATGACTATATTGTGCAACCTTAATTATCGGGTTAATCATGTCATAGAAATACTTTATTACCACAAGCAGAATGATAATCTGTGCTGCATGGTTAAATACGCTTTTCTTATTATTCTTCAACTGTTCCATCAGCCTGTGCAGCATCATCGTCCTCTTCCTTCGTCTCATCTCCCTCGCGAACCTTAGCTACCTTAGCTACCTTGACACCTTCGTCAAGATTTATAAGCTTGACGCCCGATGTATTTCTGCCAAGCACCGATATTCCTGCTACCTGCATACGTATTATGACACCCTCTGTTGTGATTATCATAATCTCTCTGCCCTGGTTAACGGCCTTTACACCTATTACATTTCCGGACTTATCGTTAATCTTATAGCACTTGATTCCCTTACCGCCTCTGTGCTGTACGGTAAATTCTTCAGTCTTTGTTCTCTTTCCGAGACCGTTTTCGGAAACTATTAAAAGCTCCTCACCCTGAGTGTCAAGCTGCATTCCGACAACCTCATCATCGGCGATAAGGTTCATACCGATTACACCCATGGCACTTCTTCCGGTAGGTCTTACATCCTGCTCATTGAAGCGTATACACATACCAAGCCTTGTCACAAGTATTATATCCTTGTTTCCGTCTGTCTCCTTAACCTCGATAAGCTCATCATCATCCCTAAGTGTGATTGTCTGTATACCGGTCTTACGAATGTTGGCGTATTCTTTTGCCGGAGTTCTCTTTACAATACCGTTCTTGGTGCACATAAAAAGATATGTGTCATCTTTTATACCGTTTACAGGTATGATTGCACTTATCTTCTCACCCGGCATAAGCTGTAGGAGATTCACAATCGCTGTTCCTCTTGCGGTACGACCCGCCTCCGGTATCTCATAAGCCTTCATGCGGTAGATACGTCCAAGGCTTGTACAGAACAGAAGATTCTTGTGCGTTGTTGTCATAAACAGGTCTTCTATGTAGTCCTCATCTATCGTCTGCATGCCCTTTATTCCGCGTCCGCCTCTGTTCTGGTTCTTGAAGTTATCAAGTGTCATTCTCTTGATATATCCGAGATTAGTCATAGCTATAACTGTACTCTCATCAGGAATCAGGTCCTCCATGTTGATTTCGGACTCATCATAGCCGATGGATGTTCTTCTGTCATCACCGTATTTATCGGAGATTGCAATAATCTCCTTACGGATGACCATAAGAAGCTTCTTCTCGTCTGCTAAAATCTCCTTCAACTCCTCTATTCTCGCCCTGAGTGCAGCTAACTCCTGCTCAATCTTCTCTCTCTCTAAGCCTGTAAGTGCTCTAAGACGCATATCAACGATAGCCTGAGCCTGTGCATCCGAAAGACCGAAGCGTTCAATGAGCCTTGCTTTAGCAGCGGCAACATTCTCAGAGCTTCTGATTATGCTTATGACCTCATCGATATTGTCAAGAGCTATCATCAAGCCCTCTAAGATGTGTGCACGCGCCTCAGCTTTGTTAAGCTCATAGCGTGTTCTTCTTGTGACAACATCCTTCTGGTGGAGAAGGTAATAACCCAGCATCTCCTTGAGGTTTAATACCTTAGGCTGCTGGTCCACAAGCGCAAGCATAATCACACCGAAGGTATCCTGCATCTGCGTATGCTTGTAGAGCTGGTTTAAAACTATGTTGGCATTGGCATCCTTGCGCAGCTCAATGCATATTCTCATACCCTGTCTGTCAGACTCATCCCTTAAGTCCGTTATTCCATCTATCTTCTTATCCTTGACAAGCTCCGCTATCTTCTGGATAAGATTTGCCTTGTTGACCATATACGGAATCTCAGACACGATAATACGACTCTTGCCATTAGGCATAGCCTCTATGTCAGTCACTGCACGAACCTTAATCTTGCCTCGTCCTGTGCGGTATGCCTCCTCGATTCCTCTCTTTCCGATAACCATGGCTCCTGTAGGGAAATCAGGTCCCTTGACAATGTCCATGAGCTCTTCTATATCTGTCTCCCTGTCATTCTCAACCTCGTTGTCGATAATCCTGACAACAGCAGCGATAACCTCGCGGAGATTGTGAGGCGGAATATTGGTAGCCATACCTACAGCGATACCGGAGGTTCCATTCACCATTAGATTCGGGTATCTTGATGGGAGCACTGCTGGCTCCTTCTCCGTCTCATCGAAGTTCGGTGTAAAATCAACCGTATCCATATCGATATCAGCCAACATCTCCATAGAAATCTTACTGAGTCTCGCCTCCGTATATCGCATGGCAGCGGCACCATCACCATCTACTGAACCGAAGTTACCATGACCATCTACAAGCGGATATCTAGTTGAGAAATCCTGTGCAAGCTTTACGAGCGCGTCATAGATAGATGAATCACCATGTGGGTGATATTTACCCATTGTATCACCGACAATACGCGCACACTTTCTATGTGGCTTGTCCGGACCATTGTTGAGCTCTATCATAGAGTAAAGTATTCTACGCTGTACCGGCTTAAGACCATCCCTTACATCAGGAAGTGCCCTCGCGGCAATAACACTCATCGCGTAGTCTATATATGAGTCCTCCATAGTCTTTTTGAGGTCTACATCATGAACCTTATCAAAGATATGTTCATCCATTAAATTCTCCTCCAAATATTTATAATTTATATATCAAGATTCTTCACGAACTTCGCATTCGCCTCAATGAACTCTCTTCTCGGCTCCACATTGTCACCCATGAGAGTTGAGAAGGTCACATCAATCTCAGAAGCGTAGTCCTCATCGTAGAATACCTTCTTTAAGATTCTCTTCTCAGGGTCCATTGTAGTCTCCCAGAGCTGGTCTGCATCCATCTCACCAAGTCCCTTGTAACGCTGAATCTTGTTGTTCTGGTCACGTCCTACCTCGGTAAGAATGTCATTGAGCTGCTCGTCGGAATACGCATACCATACCTTCTTGTTTTTCTCAAGCTTGTAAAGAGGCGGCTGTGCAAGATATACGTAGCCCTGCTTGATAAGCTCAGGCATAAATCGATACAGGAAGGTGAGCATAAGTGTAGCGATATGCGCACCGTCGACATCGGCATCGGTCATAATGATAATCTTGTGATAACGAAGCCTGCTTATATCAAAATCCTCATGTATACCTGTTCCGAAGGCAGTAATCATGGCCTTTATCTCTGCATTTCCAAGTATACGGTCAAGTCTTGCCTTCTCCACATTGAGTATCTTTCCTCTTAGAGGAAGAATAGCCTGTGTGGCACGGCTTCGCGCAGATTTAGCCGAACCTCCGGCAGAATCACCCTCTACGATAAATATTTCACAATTCTTAGGATCCTTGTCTGAACAGTCGGCAAGCTTACCCGGAAGGCTCATCGATTCAAGAGCAGTCTTCCTTCTTGTGAGGTCACGCGCCTTTCTTGCAGCCTCCCTCGCCCTCTGGGCAAGAAGTGATTTCTCGCATATCATCTTGGCAACTGTCGGATTCTGCTCAAGGAAATATGTAAGCTGTTCTGTGACAACATTGTCAACCGCTCCTCTCGCCTCACTGTTTCCAAGCTTCTGCTTCGTCTGTCCTTCGAACTGAGGATTCTCAATCTTCACACTCACAATAGCGGTAAGACCCTCTCTTATATCCTCTCCGGTAAGATTCTGTTCGCTGTCCTTTAACAGCTTATTAGAACGCGCATAGTCATTGAAGGTCTTTGTTATGGCATTCCTAAAGCCTGTAAGGTGCATACCACCCTCAGGTGTATTGATATTATTTACAAATGAATAAATACTCTCGTTGTAGTCATCATTGTGCTGGAAAGCAACCTCAACAGAAATATTGTTTACAGTGCCCTCACAGTAAATAACATTCTCATAGAGCGGAGTCTTGCTGCGGTTTAAGTACTGGACAAATTCCTTTATACCGCCTTCATAGTGGAATACCTTCTCTTTTTTATCCTCTCTGTCATCCCTGAGAATAATCTTGATTCCCTTTGTGAGAAATGCCATTTCCCTGAGACGATTCTTCAATACGTCAAAATCATATACTGTATCCTCAAAGATTTCCTTGTCCGGCAGGAATGTAACCTTCGTTCCGGTCTTTTCAGGGTCGCAGCTTCCGACAATCTTAAGAGGGTACATCACCTTGCCTCTCTCATATCTCTGCTCATATATGCTGCCATCACGGCACACTCTTACCTCAAGCCACTCGGAAAGAGCATTGACAACGGACGCACCTACACCGTGCAGACCTCCTGATACCTTGTAGCCTCCACCGCCGAACTTTCCGCCGGCATGAAGTATCGTAAACACAACCTGTACCGCAGGAAGTCCGGATTTTGCGTTGATTCCTACCGGAATACCTCTTCCGTTGTCCGTCACGGTAATTGAATTGTCTGCGTTAATCTGTACATCAATTTCCGTACAGTAGCCTGCCAATGCCTCATCCACTGAATTGTCAACTATCTCATATACCAGATGATGAAGTCCCTTCGATGATGTACTGCCGATATACATTCCGGGTCTTTTTCTTACAGCCTCAAGCCCCTCCAAAATCTGTATCTGGTCAGCTCCGTAGTTATTTTCCATGCTTTCCTCATTTCTGCGCTAACTAAAATATTATGAAATTCTGATATATACGGCAACAGCGCCTCCATATACATCAATTCGTCACTGCACACCTATTGCACAGCAGACTCAGTTTTTCTCTATAACATGTCCGTTAGTCACATAGAATACCTTGTCCAGGTGAAAACGGTTATTTATAAATTCATCAAGTCCCGTACATGTGACGATGGTCTGTACGTCACTTATACTGTCTAAAAGATAATTCTGTCTGTTTGCATCAAGCTCCGAAAATACATCATCAAGCAGTAATACCGGGGTATCTCCTGTGATACTCTTTACAAGCTCTATCTCCGACAGCTTAAGGGACAGTGCACAGGTTCTCTGCTGCCCCTGCGAGCCATACTTCCTTACATCCATGTCTCCCAACAGAAAATTCATATCATCACGATGTGGTCCATAGCCTGTGGTCTTCTGCCTGATATCTCTATCGCGCGAGTAAACCAGCTTAGTCTTAAAATCAGCCTCTGTCACATCCGGCTCATATACAAGCTTTAACTGTTCCTTGTTGCCGGAAAGCCTGTTATGTATATCATATATAATACCATTCAGGTTTTCTACAAACCTCTGTCTTATCTTTATAAGCTCAAGCCCATAGCTTACAAGCTGTTCATCCCACACATCCAGTGTATCCGCAAGTGACGGATTAAAGGCTATATCCTTCAAAAGCTTATTGCGCTGAAGAAGAACCTTGTTATAATTGACCAGATTATGAACATATATCTTGTCCAACTGGCACAGCTCCATATCCATAAATCTTCTACGCTCAGCAGGTCCGCTCTTAATTATGTTGAGATCCTCGGGTGAAAAGAACACTATATTGATTATTCCAAGCAGATCCACTGCCCTTTTTATCGGTATTCCGTCTATCGCCACGCCCTTAGCTTTTGCCTTCTTTAGATGCATATCTATTCTGTGAGGAATATTGTGCCTTCTCACAAGCATCTTAATATGTGCCTCATCGCTGTCGAAGGCGATTATCTCCCTGTCCTTGCCGGCTCTGTGTGACTTGGTAGTACCGGCAACATATATTGCTTCAAGTATATTCGTCTTTCCCTGCGCATTGTCACCATAAAGAATATTGGTTTGCGGCGAAAATGTCATGCCAAGGAGCTCATAATTTCTGTAATTTTGCAGATCAAGAGCTTCGATAACCATGTCTATACCCCCTGCATACTGCAGGCATTGCCTGCAGTACTGCCGCCAATAAATAGTTTGAAAGCTTCACCTTCAAATTTACTCCTCAATTCTGATAGTTTCTCCATCATACTCAACAACATCACCTGCATGAAGCTTCTTGCCCCTCTGAAGCTCCACAGCACCATTTACCTTTACCTGTCCGTCAAGTATAACAAGCTTAGCGTCAACTCCCGATTCAACAAGACCGGCTGCCTTTAATGCCTGTCCAAGCTTTATAAATTCATCGCGCAATTTAATTATTTCCATATTTTCCCTTTCTTACACATTCATACATAATACTTTTCTATACAGATACATTTAAAAATCATCTTAATATATATGATATCAGGGTCAAAAGGTCAGAAACCTGAATTTTGAGGATTGCGAGAGTGCAAAGCACTAAGCAATCCGGTAGCATTGGAAGCAAAATACCTTTTGACCCCAACATCATATATATTTTAATATAATATTTTAGCTGAAACTATGTTAGCATAATATTTATGAATAAATATTCATTATTAGCTTATATTTATTCTTTATGCATAAATATGCAGTATAATTATGCATAAAATTCTTGTATTCACGAGATTACAGCTCAACTATATTATTATCTATTCTAATAGTTGTTAAAATTTACAGGAAGAATCAGATATACATATTCATTCCTGTCATCACGGATAAAGCAAGGCGCCTTTGAATTCATGAGATATATAGAAATCTGTTCATCATCTATAACCTTAAGCGCATCCATAAGGAATCTGCCGTTAAAGCCAATCATTATGTCTTTGCCTTCCTTGGTAATATCAATATCCTCGTTCATGGAACCGATAGGTGAGTTAATCTTTATCTCAAGATTGCCGTCCGTAATATTTACAATAATAGGCTTCTTATCTCCCTCCTTAACAAGAAGCATTGAACGATCAATACAATCCAAAAATTCCTTTTTGTTAATGACAACCTTAGTCTCATAATCCTTTGAGAGCATCTGGTCAATCTTGAAAAATTCTCCATCGATAAGTCTTGAAACAACCTTAGTCTCATCAAATTCAAATAAAATATGATTGTCGGTGAAGAAAATACTAACATTCTCATCAGTCTCAGCGGAGAGAATCTTACTGATTTCATTGAGTGTCTTTCCCGGAACAATTACTTTAATAGGTTCATAGGATTCCTTAAGCTCAATAGTTCTTATTGAAATTCTGTGGCCATCAAGTGTAACAACCCGAAGATTGTTATCTTTAACTTCAAAAAGCTCACCGGTCATAATTCTGTTGGTACTCTCAGAATCGGCTATTGAAAAAATCGTCTGTCTTATCAATTCCTTAAGAGAGAACTTGGAAAGTTCGATATATCTATCCTTATCTACATAAGGCAGGCAGGAAAAATCTTCTCCGGATTTACCGGCAATTGTAAAGTTAGCCTTTTCACAGGTAATCCGGGCAACATAATTCTCATCTGTTTCAATGGTAACTTCATTGTCAGGAAGCTTTCTTATAATATCAGAAAATATCTTAGCATCTATGGCAATGATACCGCGATGTTCGATTTCACCTTTAATAACTGTTTCAATGCCAAGCTCCATATCGTTACCTGTAAGTTTAATTTCACCGGCGGTTGCATCGATTAGTATGCATTGAAGAATGGTCATTGTAGTCTTAGCGGGAACAGCCTTCTGGACTATGGTAATACCGGATAATAGGTCAGATTTATTGCATATGATTTTCATTGTTAATTCTCCCTTCAAAAGAAATGCACAGTGGAGTGCTGTTAATAAATTAATAAAAATATTCAGCAGTAGTCGTAGTAGGGGGTGTGAATATGTTGATAACCCCTCTGAAGCCGCGAAAAATAAGGGTTTCAGAAAAAGAATAAGTGTGTTAATAATCAAAGGACAAGCTGTTAAGGCATTGTGGACAAAAATAAAACCTCAAAATCCATGTGGATAGAAAAATAGTTTATACACAGAAAAATAACATTTATCAACAGTTATCCACAGGATTATTCAGCTGTTTATCCACAAAGAATAACGAGTTTCTTCCTTATTATAATGTGTATAAAATAATGGTGATAACTTATTGAATTCTATGATGGGTTAATCTTCTTTATAAGAATATCAATAAGCTCCTTAGTCTGTTCGTTATTTTTGATAGCATCGGATATCTTGTCCGCACCATGAATAACGGTGGTGTGGTCACGGTTGCCTATAAGCTTGCCGATAGTTGCAAGCGGTACATCAGTCATTGCGCGGCAAAGATACATAGCAATCTGGCGAGGGTAAACAATCTCTTTATTGCGCTTATGGGATGTGATATCGGCAGGCGTAATATTGAAATGGTCCGACACAGTCTTGATGATGAGATCCGGTGTTACATCCCTTGTCTCGTTAGGGAAGATGATGTCGCGGAGCGCTTCCTCAGCAAGGGCAATGCTCAGATCGTTATGTGTAAACTTAGCGTAGGCGGTGAGCTTGGTGAGAGAGCCTTCAAGCTCACGGATGTTGGATTTAATATTGTTGGCAATGTACTCTAATATCTCATTGGGAACATTCAGGTTTTCAAATTCGGCCTTCTTTCGGAGAATAGCCATTCTCGTCTCATAGGAAGGCGGAGCAATGTCAACCGTGAGACCCCATTCAAATCTCGAACGAAGCCTGTCCTCTAATGTGGCAATGTCCTTAGGCGGACGATCGGATGATATCACAATCTGCTTCTTGGATTCACGCAGGGCATTGAAGGTATGGAAGAACTCCTCCTGAGTACTTTCCTTACCTGCGATAAACTGAATATCATCGATAAGCAGCACGTCAACCTTACGATATTTATCGCGGAATTTCTGATTGGTATTGGTACGGTCATTCTTGATGGATTCGACCAGTTCATTGGTAAATGCCTCTGAGGTAACATACATGACCTTCTTGTTAGGATCCTTGGTCAGGATGTAGTTACCTATAGACTGCATGATATGCGTTTTTCCAAGACCAACACCTCCGTAAATAAAAAGAGGATTGTAAATCTCGGCAGGTGATTCGGCAACAGCAACAGCCGCAGCATGGGCGAAGCTGTTATTATCACCAACGACATAAGTATCAAAAGTATATTTTCTGTTGAGTCCGGCCTTTTCAAAGGTCTCATCGGAAGGGGCAGAGACAGAAACAATAGGTTTGGCATTAGTCACGTTGGAGGATGAATTTACAAGCCTGTCGATATCGGAGGTCTGGCTTGGAAAAATAAATTGTATATCAAGCTCTAATCCGGTACATTCAGCTACGGCGACCTTCAGAGGAACAGTGTATTTCTTATCTATATAGTTAATATAGTTCTGACCCATTCTCTCATCAGGAAGAAGCAGAAATAACACGTTGTCATGTGTATCATAAGGAATAAGAGGCTGAAGCCAGGTCTTAAAAGATACATCACTGATTTCATGTTCACTCTTTATTGTCTCTAAAATCTCAGGCCATTTTTCTTTAATTTCAATAATCATCGATAATTCCCCCATTTTGTGTCATTCTAATCTATTATACCTTAAAATGAGCGGATTTTCAATGGATTATCTCAGTTTGGGAGAGAAAATAAGCGGAGAGCTGTTTTAAAGATATATATAAACAATTGGTTTACATAATATTTTTATAAAGGTTGCATATAATATATCTTTCAGAAAAATTATGAAATAGTAAAAATTCTTTTTGTGAATATTGTGAATATCTTAATTAACATTATCCATACCCTGAAATAGGGACTTCGTGGATAAAATTAACAGGTTAATAACATTAATCAACAGACTTATCCACAACTTATCCACAATTTGGGGATAACTTTAGGGATAACTTTTTGTGGATAAACCGGTTGTCAATAATAACCTGATTAAACACAAAATAATGGGTGCCGTAATGAAAAAAAGCTTGACTTTATTTGTGAAAATGAATAAAATGAAAACGATGTTTTAATTATAGTATGATATGCTTACCTGATTATGCCATATCATTATCAAAAAGGAGGTGTACGAGAATATGAAGCAGACATTCCATCCAAAGAAGAGACAGAGAAACAAGGTTCACGGTTTCAGAGCAAGAATGAGCACAGCAAACGGCAGAAAGGTTTTATCTGCAAGAAGAGCTAAGGGAAGAAAGAGCTTAACAGTATAGGCCGCAGGTGTGTGGCCTTTTTTCTATGAAAAATCATAGGAGGAAGTTAGAAGCATGAGCAGTTATGAGACTTTGAAAAAAAACATCGATTTTCAAAAGGTATATAAGAGTGGTAAGTCTTATGCCAATAAGTATCTGGTCATGTATGTTTTGGAGAATGGAACGGATATTACCAGAATAGGTATATCTGTGAGTAAGAAGGTCGGGAATAGTATTGTCCGGCATCGTCTCACGAGGCTTATAAGAGAAGCGTGCAGACTCAATTACAATAGTATACGGACAGGTTATGACATTGTGATTATTTCAAGAGCAGCACATAAGGGCAAGGGCTTTGCAGATACGCAGAGTGCACTTATTCATATATGTAAGCTGCATGGAATTTATCGAGGTGAATGATTGTAAATGAAAAAGCTGTTGATAGCGATGGTAAGATTTTACAGAAGGTTTTTATCGCCAATGAAAAAATATCCAACCTGTATATACACTCCAACCTGTTCTCAGTATGCCATCGAGGCTATTGAGAAATATGGCGCCCTTAAGGGGAGCTATCTGACAACAAAGAGAATACTTCGGTGTAACCCTTTTGCAAAGGGAGGGTATGACCCTGTACCATAACATTAGTTGGATCTATGGTCCAACTATTAATAATTTGAACCGATGGTTCAGATTATGATGGAACCTACGGTTGAAATTATGATGGAACCGATGGTTCGGATTATGACGGAACTGATGGTTCAGGTTATGGTAAGAATATGGTTATGATTTTAGAAGGTCTCTGGTCTTTCTAAATATAATGGGTTATTTTCATCGAGTATGATAATGACCGGGAAGGAATAGGAATAACAATGATTTTATTAAGAGTGCCTATTCTTGGTGATATTATCGATTTTATCGCCTTGTTAATGGGCTATATTATGCAGGCGTTGTTCTTTATCACCGGTGGTTTTAACATCGGATTATGTATTATTCTGTTTACAATTATTGTAAGGCTTATAATGATGCCTATGACAATAAAGCAGCAGAGATTCTCCAAGCTGTCAGCTATGATGCAGCCTGAGATTGCGGCGATTCAGAATAAATATAAGGGTAAAAACGATACTGCGTCCATACAGAAAATGCAGCTTGAGACGAAGGCTGTCTACGAGAAGTATGGAACATCTCCTACAGGCGGATGCCTTCAGATGTTTATACAGCTTCCTATTTTCTACGGAATTTTCGCGGTAGTTCGTGATATTCCATATTATGTTCCTAGAGTAAAGGCGTTATTTGAGCCTGTAATCAGTGCGATAACAGGTGTAACGAATTACAATCAGGTACTTATTGACAGTGGACTTACCACAGCAGCTTATGATACAGAGGATGCACTTCTTAGATTCTTAAATGCATTTTCTTCAGAACAGTGGGAGACACTTAAGAATGCTTTTACAAGCTATGGAAACGGAATTTCCGATACGATAGCACAGCAGTCTGAGAAGATTTTACATGTAAACAATTTCTTCGGAATTAACTTAGCGACAGCACCGGGCTTTAAGCTCAGCCTTGCACTTTTAATTCCTCTTTTAGCTGGTCTTACACAGTGGCTTTCCGTAAAGCTCATGCAGTCGAAGAACCCTGTGAATAATGATGACGAGAACAACACGGCAGCACAGTCAATGAAGATGATGAACACAATGATGCCTGTTATTTCGGCTGTGTTCTGTGTTTCCATGCCTAGCGGTCTTGGACTTTACTGGATTATGGGTAGTGTTGTGCAGTGTATACAGCAGATTTTTATTAACAAGTACATGGACAAGGTTGATGTGGAAAAGCTCATTGCCAAGAACATGGATAAGGTTAATAAGAAGAGGGCTAAGAAGGGACTTCCTCCTAAAAAGGTTGATACCTCAGCGGTAACCAATTATGAGGAGGCTGTACAGAGAAAAGAGGACGAGGTTGCCAGAAGAGGCGAGCGCGCCAAGGAAATCAAAGAATCTACAGAATATTACAACCAGAACGCGAAGCCGGGTTCACTTGCGGCAAAGGCGAATATGGTTAAGATGTACAATGAGAAAAATTCAAAGAATTAGTATTGGAGGAAAAATATCATGGAGTATATAGAGATTACCGGCAAAACGGTAGACGAAGCCATTACTAATGCGACTATTAAGCTTTCTGTGACAAGCGATAAGCTTGAGTATGAGGTAGTTGACAAGGGAAGCAACGGATTTTTGGGAATCAACAGACGTCCTGCAGTGATTAAAGTTCGCATAGCTGATGCACAGGATGAATTTGAGCAGGTGGTCAAAGAGGCAGTAGCGGCTCCTAAGCAGGAGAGCAAGCCTTTTAAGAAGCCTGAAGTTAAAAAAGTGGATACTCAGGCACCTAAGAATGAATTTAAAAGAGCTTCAGAGAATGTTAAGCCTGTCAATACTGAGAAGCCGTTACAGGTTAAGAGCACTCCTGCCCAGAAGCCGGAAGAGAATATGGACAAGACTTCAAAGAGACCGGTTGCAGGTGATAATATGGAACCGGCAATTAAGAAGTTCCTTGGCGATGTTTTAAAGGCAATGGATATGGAAGCTGAGGTTAAGGTCGTTATTGATGAGAACGAAGGCTCCGTTGATATAGAGCTTGTAGGCGAGAACATGGGAGTTCTTATCGGTAAGAGAGGTCAGACACTTGACTCATTACAGTATCTTGTAAGCCTTGTGGCTAACAAGGAAGCAGACGGATATTTTCGCGTGAAGTTAGATGCCGAAAATTACCGTGCAAGAAGAAAGGAGACACTCGAGTCTCTTGCAAAGAATATTGCATACAAGGTTAAGAGAACCAGAAAGCCTGTTTCTCTTGAGCCGATGAATCCGTATGAGAGAAGAATCATACATTCAGCACTTCAGAATGACAAGTATGTATCAACAAGAAGCGAGGGCGAGGAGCCTTTCCGCCATGTAGTTGTATATTTGAAGAGAAATGCGTAAATTATCCTTGCATTCAATTTAAAAGTAACATATTATCAAGATGTGTGCGTATGCGAATATGTGCACATCTTTTTAAGTTATATAGAAATGAGGATAAGTATGGAGAGTCGTGAAACAATCGCTGCGATTGCGACAGGTATGGGTAATGCCGGAATTGGCATTGTGAGAATAAGCGGTGATGCTGCAATTACGGTTGCAGACAGGGTTTTTAAGGGAAAAAGTAATAAAAAATTATCGGAATCAAGGAGCCACATGGCTCATTATGGACATATATATGACGGTGAGGAGCTTATTGATGAGGTTCTTGTGCTGGTTATGAAGGAGCCTAACACATACACGCGCGAGAATGTGGTGGAGATTGACTGCCATGGAGGTGCGTATGTGACCAGAAGGATTCTTGAGCTTGTCTTAAGAAATGGTGCAAGACCGGCAGAACCGGGAGAGTTTACGAAGAGAGCGTTCCTGAACGGAAGGATTGACCTTGCACAGGCGGAGGCGGTTATTGACGTTATAAACGCAAAAAATAATTACGCGTTAAAAAGCTCTGTGAACATGTTAAACGGAAAGTTATCCACAGAGATTAAAAAAATCAGGGAAGAGCTTATATACAATATAGCCTTTATTGAGGCGGCTTTGGACGATCCTGAGCACATTAGTCTGGATAACTATGTGGATAAGTTGGATAACTATGTGGATAAGTGGATAAACGCTGTGGATAAGTTGTTGAAAAGTGTTGACAACGGTAAGATATTTACTGAGGGTGTGAGGACAGTCATACTGGGTAAGCCCAATGCCGGAAAATCCAGTCTTCTAAACACTCTTTTAGGCGAGGAAAGAGCGATAGTTACGGACATTGCTGGCACTACGAGGGATACCCTTGAGGAGCAGATTAACCTGCATGGAATCATACTGAAGCTCATCGATACGGCGGGCATAAGACAGACTGAGGATATTGTGGAAAAGCTTGGTGTGGATAAGTCGAGAAGATTTGCCAGAGAGGCAGATTTGATTATATATGTTGTGGATGGCTCCACCGGGCTTGATGACAATGACATGGATATCATCTCCATGATTAACGAAGGTATTCAGGGAAAGGTAATAGTTCTTCTGAATAAATCCGACCTTCAGACTAAGACAACACAGGAGGACATCAAGGGATTTATTGATTGTCCGGTTATAAGTATTTCTGCTAAGGAGCAGTCCGGAATTGAGGAGCTTGAGAAAAAGCTTGAAGAGATGTTCCTAGGAGGAGAGATTTCCTATAACGATGAGGTCATGATTACGCGCGCAAGGCAGAAGGACGCACTGCAGCAGGCTAAGGAGAGCTTTCTGCTTGTCAGGGACGGAGCAGCTATGTCGGTTCCGGAGGATTTGTTGACGATTGACCTTATGAATGCCTATGAGGAGCTTGGAAAGGTTATCGGTGAGTCGGTTGAGGAAGACCTTGTGAATGAGATTTTTGGCAAGTTCTGTATGGGAAAATAAGAAATATTATAGAAAAGAGAGGCTGTGCTTTGCCGCATGGATGAAAGTTTGAAAAAAATTTTCAAACTACTTATTGGTGGCAGTACTGCAGGCAATGCCTGCGGTATGCAGGGGGATAAAAAATGGAAAATTATCTTGAGGAAAATTATGATGTTGTAGTTGTAGGCGCCGGACATGCAGGATGCGAGGCAGCACTTGCCTGTGCCAGGCTGGGGCTTGAGACAATCATGTTCACGGTGAGCGTTGAGAGCATTGCCATGATGCCTTGTAATCCTAATATTGGCGGAAGCTCCAAGGGACATCTTGTTAGAGAGCTTGATGCATTGGGCGGAGAGATGGGAAAAAATATTGACAAAACATTCATCCAGTCTAAGATGCTTAACAGCTCCAAGGGACCGGCAGTTCACTCACTGCGCGCGCAGGCGGATAAGTCGGAGTACAGCAGGCAGATGAGAAGGACTGTTGAGAATACGGAGCACCTTACCGTCCGTCAGGCGGAGGTAGCGGATATTCTCACGGACGATGGCAGGAATGTTACAGGTGTAAAGACCTATTCCGGAGCTGTATATCACTGCCGCGCAGTTGTGCTTTGTACAGGAACATATCTCAAGGCTAGGTGCATATACGGCGATGTGAGCAGCTATACAGGTCCTAATGGACTTCAGGCTGCCAATCACCTTACCGATGCCCTAAAGAGGCTTGGAATCGAAGTGAGACGCTTTAAGACGGGTACACCGGCGCGTGTGGACAAGCGCTCAATCGATTTTTCAAAGATGGAGGAGCAGTTCGGTGATAAGCACATTGTTCCGTTTTCATTCACAACCAACCCGGACGATATACAGAAGGAGCAGGTATCGTGCTACCTTACATATACGAATGAGAAAACCCACAAGATTATAAGGGATAATCTCGACCGCTCCCCATTGTATTCGGGAAAGATAGAGGGCACAGGTCCTCGCTATTGTCCATCCATAGAGGACAAGGTTGTAAGATTTGCGGATAAGGACAGACATCAGGTCTTTGTTGAGCCGGAGGGCAATTATACCAACGAAATGTATCTTGGCGGAATGTCAAGCTCGCTCCCGGAGGATGTACAGTATGCCATGTACCGCACTGTTCCGGGACTTGAGAATGTAAAGATTGTAAGAAACGCGTATGCGATAGAGTATGACTGTATCAATGCTGTGGAGCTTAAGTCCTCACTTGAGTTCAAGAATGTCCACGGACTTTTTTCAGGTGGACAGATAAACGGAAGCTCAGGCTATGAGGAGGCTGCGGTGCAGGGACTTATAGCCGGAATCAACGCGGCAATGAAGCTTCTTGGAAGGGAGCCTTTGATTCTTGACCGTTCGGAGGCCTATATAGGAGTGCTGATAGATGACCTTGTCACCAAGGAAAGCCATGAGCCTTACAGAATGATGACCTCAAGGGCAGAGTACAGGCTGCTTTTAAGACAGGATAATGCGGACTTAAGACTGTCGGCAAAGGGACATGAGATTGGACTTATTTCCGATGAGCGAATGGAAAAGGTTGAGGAAAAGAGAAGAGCGATAGCTGAGGAGATAAAGCGCCTTAGCAGCGTTATGATAGGTGGAACAAACGAAGTGTGCGATTTCCTCGCAAGACACAACAGCACTGCGCTCAACAACGGTGTATCGCTTGCAGACCTCATAAAGCGCCCTGAGCTTGATTATGAGACAATTGCGGAGCTTGATAAGGACAGAAAGCCTCTTCCTTGGGATGTCATCGAGCAGGTTAATATAAATATAAAGTATCAGGGATATATTGAGAGGGAGCTAAGACAGGTTGAGCACTTTAAGAAGCTTGAGAAGAAGCTGATACCTGATAATATAGATTATGATGAGGTTGGAAGCCTGAGACTTGAGGCAAGACAGAAGCTTAAGAGCTTTAGACCACGTTCTATCGGACAGGCCTCACGAATCTCCGGCGTGTCACCGGCGGATGTTACAGTGCTGTTAGTGTACCTTGAGAGCAGAAGATAGTATGGCAGAAAATATCATTTAGAGATAACATATAAAAAGAGTTAGGAGAGTGTTGATGGCAGATTTTTTAAGAGATAGTCTGGAAAAAATTGGTTATAATGCGACTGATTTGCAGTGTGAGCAGCTTAACAGCTTCCATAAGCTTCTGTGTGAGTGGAATGAATTTATGAACCTTACAGGTATTACTGAATATGATGAGGTTGTTATTAAACATTTTGTGGACAGTCTTGCGGTAAATTGTGTATATTCCTTCAAAAAAACAGACAGGGTTGTGGATATCGGTACGGGAGCGGGCTTTCCGGGCATACCGTTAAAGATAATGTATCCGGATACTGATTTTACTCTTTTAGATTCGCTCAACAAGAGAATCAAGTTCTTAGACGAGGTCATCAGGCAGACCTCCCTAAAAAGCATTGAGACTCTCCATGGAAGAGCGGAGGACTACGCGAAAAACAGGGATTACCGTGAGAAATTCGATGTGTGCGTATCGCGCGCAGTGGCGAATCTGTCAACCTTGAGTGAGTACTGCCTTCCTTATGTCAAGGTCGGAGGCTGTTTTATAGCATATAAGGCGGGACAGCTTGATGAGGAGCTTAAATCCGCTGAAAGAGCTGTGAAGCTGTTAGGCGGGGAGATAGCGGATGTGCACAGGCTTACATTGCCGGATACGGATATAGACAGGACATTTGTTGTAATAAAAAAGACGGCAGCCACCTCTAAGAAATATCCAAGAAAGGCGGGACTGCCGGCGAAGGAGCCGCTGCAGTAGGATGATAAAGTATAGCAATAAGACTTATGATTAGTAATTCCTGCATTGAATAGCAATGAGCCTGAAACACAGCAATTTATAAATTGTGGTGTATCAGGCTCATAATATTCTGTTTTTAAATATTTAATTGAAGAAGCTGTTGAGTATCCTGGCAAGCTTGTCAGGACATTCAAGCTGTGGGGCGCTGATATCTTCGAGAATGACGGAGGATATATTTTCCTTGTCGATATCAAAGGCCGGCAGTGCTTTTTTTGCCTGTCTGTCGGCGGAGCCGGTTACAATGAGTATAGGTGTTGACAGCTTAGACAGCATACGGGCAATATCTGAGTTTAAAAGGTTGCCATGTATGCTTGCCAGCAGAAAACGTCCGTAATAGCCGCCGGTGTGAGCTGCCTCGTACATGGAATCGGCAAGCTCATTCTTCTGTGCCACTTCAAGTCCGGATACCTTGGACAGCCTGTCCATTATGGCAGCGCGGTTGTATTTAAGATTGTACATAAATGAACCGATAACAGGAGTGTTATATACAGCACGGATACATTTTGCAAATACAGGCTTGGTAGAAGGATTGCAGTAGGTAGTCTCCATAGCCTGCGGATTGATAAAGGATAAACCAGAATAGAGCTTAGGTGCCGTCAATGCCGCACAGATAAGTATTGCAGAGGATGTCGATATCGCAGCGGCATGCATACCCGTAGCGGTGTCATGGTGTCTTAGGATTCTGTTTTTCACAAAATCGTTGACTGCAAGGGCGTACATATAGATGGAATAATCAATGGTGCTCTTGTCCGAAAAACCGCAGCCCGGTAGGTCTATGACATATACGGAATGGGATTTGCCAAGCTCTGTTGCTGCAGCTATCCACTCGGACATGTTGGCTGACGGTTCAAGGGTGTGCAGCAGGAGAACAGGGCTGCCGCTTCCATAATGCCTATAGTATATATCACCGAAACGTCCTGTGTACACGCGGCATTCTTCACGATGATTGTGGTTGCCGGAGGTTGCCTTATTATATTCATAGGTGTTGTAGACAGCCATGCACCCAAGTGCCAGGGCTGTCATTTTCAGAAAGGGATGTTTATTTTTGTTGTGACTCATACGAACCTCATTTCTGAGCGATTTTAATTGAAGCTGTGCCGTCAAAGCAATCTGCTTTCGCTCAGAGGCAGATTGCTTATGTTTGAAATATACTTTATATACAGTATAGTATAATACAAATTAACTGACAAGCATGTTTTTTTTATTATAAGCTTTTCAAAAAGCAAATTATAGTATATAATTATTTATAATAGTTCCAATTTACTAGTTGATATTTCAGCAGCTTATAGGAAAAATATTTGACTTGCCAATAAGATATATAACTGAGAGATTCTATGTTATAATGTCATATATTGTGGAATTGTATACACAATGTATGAGTGGTTATTGGTATACATATACTTATCAAGGTATTTGCCTTGTTTTAAAGAGTATTGGTAATACTATGTGTTAGAAAACAGGTTTACATTTTGTTGCGGTCGGATATATTTATATTATATATTTATCAGAGGATGTTGGGGACAAACTATGCTATATATAACCAACTGTGTATAACATATTATATTTATACGCCCGTACATTTAAATTAGTATGCCTTGACCCTGACTTCATCAAGTGATTAAAAAAATACACAAATAGTTTATTAAACTAAACATAACAAATGATATTGATGTGGATTAGTTTTACATCCACATATGAAAATATACTTTGGTGATTATCTGCCGGGTATGTTGAAGGAGGAAAGCGTAGATGCCGATTAATGTTATAATTGCGGATGATCATACTATTGTTAGAGAGGGTGTTAAGTGTATTCTTGACAATACGGGAGATATCAATGTTGTTGCTGAAGCTTCGGATGGATATGAATGCCTGAATGCTGTCAGTAAAATGAATCCTAACATAGTATTATTAGACATTAATATGCCTAATCTGGATGGCTTGAAGGTGTTAGAGATAATGAAAGACCAGAAGGTTAGTTCAAAGGTTCTTTTCCTTACAGCAACGGATAATCCCGATTTACTTATGAAAGCTGTAGATATGGGATGTGATGGATATATACTTAAGAAATCAGATTCTACGACTTTGAGAAAGGCTATTCATTCGGTTTATAATGGTGAGCTTTATATAGAACCGGAGTTGATGCCAATACTGAATGAGACGGTTTCGGTTCGCGATACGGCGATGGATAGATTGAATGATTTGACAAGAAGAGAGATTGATGTGTTAAAGCTGTTAGCAGAAGGACTATTTAACAAAGAAATTGCAAGCAGATTGAACATAAGCGAAAGAACAGTCAAGAATCATGTGTCTAATATATTTAAGAAGATTTCGGTATCTGATAGAACACAGGCAGCAGTATTTGCGATTAAGAATAACCTGATTAAGATTTCATATTGATATGATGATGTTGCACCGGCAATGTTTCACGTGAAACATTGCCGGTGATTTTTCTTTTATGATGTTGGGGTCAAAACATGTGCTATAAACTTAGCGTATATAATGTGTTGTATTTATGCATATTACGACTTTTGGGAGAAACTTAGATTTTTTTAGAACTATGCTAGGTCCCTAGCCCCCAATAGCATGGATGCTGATTTAGAAGAATGCATACAGGGATGTATGCCGGCTTCGGTGGCAAAAGTATAGAATATCTTTCTCAGAGTTCTTAGGACATCTTGCTTCGGACAACGGAGCTGATGTGCATAAATATAATACGTTATACACTTGCATATCAAATTAGCAAATTTTACCATCAACATCCTTTTATAGAACTACAATGTTTCACGTGAAACATAAAACATTAAAAAAATTGTATTCTTTGCAATTAAATTGTAGTATTTATAATTTAAAGCTGTTATAATAAAAACCAGTGAGTCATTTATAAAGTTTTGTATCAGATTCTTGAAGTTTATTTCATCAATCAGGTTTTTGAATATAGAATGCAATTCCTCATTTTTGTACAATTATAGGATGTTGAGGTCAAAACATGTTCTATACATTCATATATTAAACTTGCATGTTTTGCACCCAACATCATTATATATTATTGATAAAACAGCGTGGAGCAGATTGCGTATATTCATTTCATTACCAAGCTTCTTGGCTTTACCAAAGAATCTATAAAGTGAAACAATAATGTGATAAAAGCTCTCAAAGAGCCTAGGGAGTACACAGCATGATAACAAAATCTATAATATGACTTAAAATGAATTAAAAGGTAGGATATGCAAATGGGAAGAATTATTGCAGTAGCAAACCAGAAGGGTGGGGTGGGTAAGACCACCACAGCAATTAACCTGTCATCCTGCCTGGCAGAGCTTGGACAGAGGGTTCTTGTTGTTGACACTGATCCGCAGGGAAATACAACAAGCGGTCTGGGAGTAGACAAGGATGCAGCGGAGTTGACAGTTTATCAGTTGATGATTGGTGAATGTCAGATCAGAGAGTGCATTGAGCATACTCAATTTGAAAGGCTTGATGTGATTCCATCGAATGTGAATCTTGCCGGAGCAGAGATAGACCTTATCGGAATAGAGGATAGGGAATATATACTAAAGAAAGCACTTGCAGAGGTGAGAGAGGAATATGATTTTGTAATACTTGATTGCCCACCATCTCTGAGCATGCTTACTGTAAATGCTATGACGGCAGCAGATACTGTGCTTGTACCAATCCAGTGTGAATATTATGCGCTTGAAGGATTATCACAGCTTATGCACACAATAAGCCTTGTGCAGAACAGACTCAATCCCGATTTGGAGATGGAAGGTGTCGTATTCACAATGTATGATGCAAGAACAAATCTGTCTCTTCAGGTTGTCGAAAATGTTAAGGAGAATCTTAAACAGACAGTATATAAGACTATAATTCCAAGAAATGTAAGACTTGCTGAGGCACCAAGCCACGGACTTCCGATAAATTACTACGATTCAAAATCGGCAGGCGCGGAGAGCTACAGATTGCTTGCGCAGGAAGTAATTCATCGCGGGGATGATAACTGGGAATATTAAATCAATTTTATGAAAATATGCATACTCATTCAATAATTTTTAATATTGTAGGGTTAGTACAGCTTGCCGGAGAAATAAAGCTGAAAAATATTTAAAGAGTAGCTGTATAATAAAATTTAAATGAAGTTGGGAATCAAAAGATGCAGAATTATTTAATGTACGATTACATAGAGTATGTTTTATTACGTATAGAATGTTTAATTGCGTATATAGAATGTTATATTGCGTATAGAATATTATATTGCGTATAGAATGTTTTATTGCATAGAGAATGTTTTATTACATAGAGAATGTTTTATTACATAGAGTATGTTTTATTGTATAGAGAATGTTTTATTGCATAGAGAATGTTTTATTATATAGAAGATGTTTTGACTCAAAAATCAGTAAATGTGACAATGTGAATATTTAAAATCCGGGAAAGCACAAGAAGAAAAGAGGTACATGATGGCAGCAAAGAGAGGACTTGGAAAAGGACTTAATTCACTTATACCTGAGGATAGTAAAGTTGCCTCCGAAGTAAAGCCGAAGGTAGTTGAGAAGATAGTTGAAAAGGAAGTAATAGTAAAAGAGCCTACTGAGATAAAGGTAAATATTAATTCGGTTGAGCCGAACCGTGAACAGCCGCGAAAAGCATTTGAGGAGGACTCATTAGAAGAGCTTGCCGAATCAATAAGGGAATACGGTATATTACAGCCATTGCTTGTTCAGAAGAGAGACGGATATTATGAGATAATAGCCGGAGAAAGAAGATGGAGAGCAGCTAAAAAAGCAGGACTTAAAGAAATTCCGGTTGTTATAAGGGATTATTCAGACCAGAAGATTGTCGAGCTTTCCCTAATAGAAAATATCCAGAGAGAGGATCTCAATCCTATCGAGGAGGCGCAGGCATACCAGAGACTCGTAAAGGAATATAACCTGAAGCAGGACGAGGTAGCGGACAGGGTGTTCAAGAGCAGGGCAGCCGTAACCAATTCCATGAGACTTTTAAAGCTTGACAACAGAGTACAGCAGATGCTCATTGACGATATGATTTCAGCAGGGCATGCCAGAGCGCTTCTTGCAATCGAGGATGGAGATAAGCAGTACAATGTCGCCATGAGAATATTTGATGAGAAGCTCAGCGTGAGAGAGATAGAGAAGCTTATCAAGGATATCGCAAGCGGCAAGGACGAAAAGAAGGAAAAGACGATACCTGCCAATGATTTTGTGTACAGACAATATGAGGAAAAGCTGAACTCTGTGTTTGGAAGCAAGGTTATTATTCATAATAAGGATAATAATAAGGGAAAAATTGAAATCAACTATGGTTCCAGAGAGGAATTCGAGAGAATTATGGAGTTGATTGAGAATGGACATGTTAAATAGACTGTATATTTTATATAATCTGAAAAGCAGAAAAGAACACCGGCGTATGCAGCAACAGTAAAAGCATAAATATATGAGAGATAAGTTTGAAAGAAAAACTTTCAAACTACTTATTGGTGGCAGTACTGCAAGCAATGCTTGCAATATGCAGGGGTATAAGTTTGAAAGAAAAACTTTCAAACTACTTATTGGTGGCAGTACTGCAAGCAATGCTTGCAGTATGCAGGGGTATAAAAATGATATATGATATGTTCTTTACTGTGAAAACAGATAGAAAGTATAAGGTATAATTAAAAAAAGGAAGTAACACAACTAAAGTTAATATGTGTAAATTTACATTTTATATCAAAGAATAAATAAGGAGAAAAACATGGAAAAAATATTCAACTCAGACATGTTCATGCTATGCCTATGTATAGCAGTTGGTGTGTTTGCGTTAATAAGTATAGTAAGCCTTGTGCTGCTGATAGTGACAATGGTAAAATTAAAAAAGATGCGACAGAACTATAGACTGTTTATGAACGGCAAAACAGCAGAGAATCTGGAGGATGCAATGCTTGACCATTTTGCCAAGATTAAGGATCTGGTCGAGCTGACTGATAAACATACCAATCAGCTTGCTTCCATAAAGGAAGAGATGAAGACTGTGTATACGAAGCTTGGAATTGTCAAGTACGATGCATTCAATGAGATGGGTGGAAAGTTAAGCTTTGCGCTTGCAATGCTTGATAACAGCAACAATGGTTATGTGATTAACTCAATGCATAACAGGGAAGGCTGTTATACATACGTTAAGGAGATAATAAAGGGAGAATCATTTATACCGCTTGGTGACGAGGAGAGTAAGGCGTTAAGTCAGGCGATGGGAACGGATATACCGGTGTAAAATAAGCTCCATTGTCCGAAGCAGGATGTTCTAAGAACATCTAAGCTTCTCCAAAAGTCGTGATATGCACAGATATAATACGTTATACACAGCTAGGTATATACAGCCTGTTCCGGCACCTGAATCATAAATAGATTGTAATTAGTGATATAGATGAAAATTTATAATAAACTATATAGCAAAAAACAGCGTGCAATGAGGATGATTTTAAATTTTAAAACAGCTTAATATGATATAGCCTAAAATGACAGAAAGCATATTATATACCACTTAAAAGATATATAGCCTATAATTATATTATGGTAATTCATCATAGCGCAAAGCTGTAAAATACTATATTTTATAACGTATATCCACCAAGAATTAGGCTCAAAACCTATTGAAATATAGAAAAATGTGGTGTATCATAAACAACAGTGGTGTCACTAAAATAAGTAAATCAGTGATAAAGATATGTAATAATAATTGAAGAAAAAGAGCACAAGCGTGCAGAAAAGAGGAAAAGAATATGTTAGATATGAAATTTGTCAGAGAAAATCCTGAGCTTGTAAAAGAGAATATCAGAAAGAAATTTCAGGATTCCAAGCTTCCTTTAGTAGATGAGGTTATAGCACTTGATGAACAGAACAGAGCTGCAAAGGCAGAGGCTGATGGACTTCGTGCAGATAGAAATAAGCTTTCAAAGCAGATTGGCGCTCTTATGGGACAGGGCAGGAAGGAAGAGGCAGAAGCTGTCAAGAAGCAGGTGGCAGATAATGCCGCAAGACTTGCTGAGCTTGAGCAGAAGGAAGCTGAGCTTGAGGAGAAGGTTAAGAAGATAATGATGGTTATTCCTAACATCATTGACCCAAGCGTTCCTATCGGTAAGGATGACAGCGAGAATGTAGAAATCACACGTTATGGTGAGCCGGTAGTTCCTGATTTTGAGGTTCCATATCACACAGATATAATGGAAGCATTTGATGGTATAGATCTTGACAGTGCAAGGAAGGTAGCAGGAAATGGTTTCTACTATCTTATGGGTGATATAGCGAGACTTCATTCCGCAGTTATAGCTTATGCAAGAGATTTCATGATTAATAGAGGCTTCACATACTGCGTACCACCTTTTATGATTAGAAGTGAGGTTGTTACCGGAGTTATGAGCTTCGCAGAGATGGATGCGATGATGTACAAGATTGAGGGAGAGGATCTCTACCTTATCGGAACAAGTGAACACTCCATGATTGGTAAGTTCATTGATACAGTTCTTCCTGAGGACACACTTCCAAGAACACTCACAAGCTATTCGCCATGCTTCCGTAAGGAGAAGGGTGCACACGGTATAGAGGAGAGAGGCGTATATAGAATCCATCAGTTCGAGAAGCAGGAGATGATCGTTGTATGTAAGCCTGAGGACAGCAAGATGTGGTTCGACAAGCTCTGGCAGAACACCGTTGACCTGTTCCGCAGCATGGACATCCCTGTAAGAACACTTGAGTGCTGCTCAGGAGACCTTGCAGACCTTAAGGTTAAGTCAATAGATGTTGAGGCTTGGTCACCTAGACAGAAGAAGTACTTCGAGGTAGGAAGCTGCTCTAACTTAGGAGATGCTCAGGCAAGAAGACTTAAGATTCGTGTTAAGGGTGAGAATGGCAATTACTTTGCACACACTCTCAACAACACTGTTGTCGCTCCACCAAGAATGCTTATCGCTTTCTTAGAGAACAACTTAAATGCTGATGGTTCTGTAAATATTCCTGAGGTATTAAGACCATACATGGGCGGCATGGAGAAGATTGAAAAGAAGCATTAATTTATAATACGCTTAGTTTGCTGACCGCCGCCACTGCCTAGAGCAATGTGGCGGGAGCCTGCCTTATAGCAGAAGAGCTGCAGGCCACTTATGATACGAGTGATAAAACTATAGAACAGTACTGTAGGCGGGCAGCAGAGTGAATTGCGATTATTCGCATGATAGAAGAGAGGAGTGCTCATGCATTTATATTTAAAAGCGGTGGGCTTAGGAAGTATAAATACACGTAAGGAATACGATAAACTCATAAAGCATGTTATAAAAGAGAGTATCGAAAAAGGCACTGTACAGTATTCGGATGTGCATTATCTCCCCGGAGATAGTGTATATCCGGCTCAGATAAAGCATTATTTTAATAAAGTAAGCGGTATATCCGTTAATGGATTCTATAATCCGGCAAGAAGGAGCTTCAAGCCGGATTATGTCTTTCCTTTTCTTGATGGCTCAGTTGAGAGCTATGAGAGCGAGGTATCCATAGGAAGAAAAACGGAGCGAGTGGCATTTAATGCCTTGTGCGACGAACCGGGCAGGGGAATTGCACTCATTTTTCACCTGAGTAATCCGGTGGATTATCTGCTAAGTAAGCCTATTCTGGCCGATTACACAGATAAGACAGTGAGAATATCGGCTATGTGCAACGAGGGAACGGTTTTGCTGCCTGTAAATAAGAGCGAGCACCAGCTTGACAAGAGCAGGGCGGCGACAGCCGCACGCAATAACCTGATAAATCTTGCTAAGAAGGGTGACACATCCGCTATCGACAATCTCACGATAGAGGATTTAGATACTTATACAAGCATTTATAAGAGAATGCGCAATGAGGACATATTCACTATAGTGGATTCGTCTTTTATGCCGAGTGGGTTTGAATGTGACTGCTATTCGGTTGTCGGGAACATTGTTGAATCAAGACAATTTAACAATGATTACACCGGAGAGACTATATACGTGATGACACTTGAGTGCAATGACATAATATTTGATTTATGTATAAACGCTAATGATGTAGTCGGAGAGCCTGCTGAGGGCAGACGTTTCAAAGGCAGAATATGGCTCCAGGGACAGGTAGAATTTTAGTATTTACAGGGGTATTGGAGTATTTGTGTCATATATAGACATAATACTCCGTACTTTGATAAATTAAAGTTAATGGTAATTTTTATATAAAACATATTGTAAAATGTTGTTAAATATGATATAATATTAAAGTTAGTTGACATTGTTTCCTTAGTTAAATGGATATAACAGCCCCCTCCTAAGGTTGTGTTCTACCAGCTGCCTTACGGGGAAAAGTGATCGTTGCCAGTCTCAATTTAATATAA